>Ga0187809_10001380_pt1 | contig 11459 bp, 10 predicted proteins | sample NC_wetland_sal_i_8_FD_132415 | JGI IMG/M metagenome (GOLD analysis project Ga0187809, IMG submission 132415) | Wetland sediment microbial communities from Neuse River Estuary, North Carolina, USA - ASW_4 | ecosystem: Environmental > Aquatic > Freshwater > Wetlands > Sediment | place: USA: North... | reverse complement strand
GCGGGCTTCTTCCTCGGAGTCCCAGGCGCCGGTGACCTGCACCTTTTCGCCGTCCTCGTCCTCGGTGCGCAAGGTCTTGCCGAGCCGGCCCTCGTTGTGGGCGATCAGCTGGGAGGCCGCGGCGAGGATGTGGCCGGTCGACCGGTAATTGCGCTCGAGGCGGACGACCTTGGCGCCGGGAAAGTCGTGGTCGAAGCGGAGGATGTTGTCGACCTCGGCGCCGCGCCAGCCGTAGATCGACTGGTCGTCGTCGCCGACGCAGCAGATGTTTTTTCTTTCTGTCATTCCGGGGGCTGCCGCAGGCGGCAACCCGGAATCCATACTCCCGGTGGTGGTTATGGAGTCCGGGCCCGCCGCTTCGCGGCGTCCCGCAATGACTGGGGATGGCGGGTCCCACGTGTCTTCGAGGCTCACCCCAAGCTCGTCATGGCCGGGCTTGGGGTGAGCCTCGAAGACGTTGGTCACCGGGATTCGACGCTTCGCGTCGGCCCGGTGATGACGGAGGAGAGGATTGCGACAACAGCCGCAGCCACAAATACTGCGCGACGTTCGTGTCCTGGTACTCGTCGACCAGGATGTAGCGGAAGCGGCCCTGATACTGCCGCAGCACGTCGGGGTGCGTGCGGAACAGGCGGATGCATTCGAGCAGCAGGTCGCCGAAGTCGGCGGCGTTCAGCGTCTTCAGCCGCTCCTGATAGGCCTGGTACAGCTTCTTGCCCTTGCCGTTGGCGAAGCTCGCCGCCTCGCCGGCCGGCACCTGGTCTGGCGTGAGGCCGCGGTTCTTCCAGCCGTCGATGAGGCCCGCCAGCACCCGCGCCGGCCAGCGCTTCTCGTCGAGCTTCTCGGCTTCCAAGAGCTGCTTCATCAGCCGGATCTGGTCGTCGACGTCGAGGATGGTGAAGTCGCTCTTCAGGCCCACCAGTTCGGCGTGGCGGCGCAGGATCTTGACGCCGATCGAGTGGAACGTGCCCATCCACGGCATGCCCTCGACCGCCTGGCCGACGATGAGGCCGACGCGCTCCTTCATCTCGCGCGCCGCCTTGTTGGTGAAGGTAACGGCGAGGATCTGGCTCGGATGGGCGCGGCCGAGATTGAGGATGTGGGCGATGCGTGTGGTCAGCACGCGCGTCTTGCCGGTGCCCGCGCCGGCAAGGACAAGGACCGGCCCGTCGAGCGTCTCGACCGCTTCTCGCTGCTCCGGATTGAGCGCGGTCAGATATGGCAGATTGCTCGCCCGCGCCGCCATGGCGCGCGCGGCGATGCCGCCGGCGGCGGGCTGGCGCGATGGAACAGGGTCGTGACGCTTGGGCTCTGACATTTCGCTCGGGAAAAAGAGGAGAGGGCGCCGTGCGCCCGCAATGATTCTGTTCAGGGCAAAGATGGCATTCATGGGTGGCGATTTCGAGGTCCGGGGCCCGCAGGGCGCCTATTCGGCGCGGATTTCGCGGGGAAATCGCGCCGGACCCTGGAAAATCCCCCGTCCCGGCGTGCTAAGGAGCCTCGCATGACCATTCCCGCCACAATGCTTGCCGTCGTCGTCCCGAACCCGGGCGGCCCCGAAGCTCTGCAGGTCCTCGAGCGGCCGGTGCCAAAGCCGCGCGCCGGCGAGGTGCTGATCAAGGTCGCCGCCGCCGGCGTCAACGGCGCCGACCTGTCGCAGCGCAAGGGCAAGTACCCCATCCCGCCGGGGACGCCGGATATTCTCGGCCTGGAATGCGCCGGCACCGTCGTCGCCGTCGGCGACGGCGTCACCGGCTGGAAGGCCGGGGATCAAGCTTGCGCGCTGCTCATCGGCGGCGGCTACGCCGAATACTGCGCCGTGCCCGCGGTGCAGTGCCTGCCGGTCCCGGCCGGCGTCAGCCTCGTCGAGGCCGCCGGCCTGCCGGAAGTGGCGATGACCGTGTGGAGCAACGTGTTCGAGATCGGCCGGCTGGCGCCGGGCGAGACCATCCTCGTGCACGGCGGCGCCAGCGGCATCGGCACGCACACGATCCAGCTCGCGCATCGCCTCGGCGCGCGCGTGCTCGCCACGGCCGGCACCGACGCCAAATGCCGGCGCTGCGAGGAACTCGGCGCGGTCAAGGCGATCAATTACCGGACGCAGGATTTCGTCGCGGAGGCGCGCAAGGTCGGCGCGATCGACGTCATCCTCGACATGGTCGGCGGCGACTACATCCAGCGGGGCCTCGAACTGCTCGCGCCCGGCGGACGGCTGGTGATGCTCGCGCTGAAGCAGGGCGCGAAGCTCGAGCTCGACTGCGGCCTGATCCAGGGCAAGAACCTCTGTCTCACCGGCTCGCGCCTGCGGCCGCGGCCGGTCGCCGAAAAGGGCCGCCTCGTCGCCGCCGTACGCAAGGCGGCGTGGCCGCTGATCGAGAGCGGCGACGTCAAGTCGATCGTGGATTCCACGTTCCCGCTGCGCGACGTGGCCGGTGCGCACCGCCGCATGGAAAGCGGGGAGCACGTCGGCAAGGTCGTGCTGACGATGTGAGCGTCAGGCGCTCTTCGGCGGCCCAAGCGTCTTCCAGATGCCTTTCGCGGCGGCCACCACGCGCGTGCCGACGACGAGGTCGGCCTCCATGAAGATCACCGATCGCGTGCGCCGGACGACGCGGCATTTCGCCTCGACGAATTCGCCGATCTGCACCGCATCGACGAAGTGCATGTCGAGCTGCACCGTCGCCTGCGGGACGCGGCCGTTCGCGTACCAGCAGGTCATGCCCATCGAACGGTCGGCGAAGGTCATCAGCATGCCGCCCTGCACGACGTTGCGGCGGTTGTGGTGCTTCGGCTCGGCGAGGAAGGCGTACTCGTAGCTGTCGCCGGCCTTGCGCGACCAGAACGGGCCGACGAGGCCGACGAAACCTTCGTCGCCGTAGGGCTCCCAGCCGGCGGCCGCGGGATCGAAAGGCGGCGCGGCAGGCTTGTCGTTCGACATGAATGGTCTCGCTTTCGGAAAGAAACGGAAAAAGAGGGCGGAGTCAGTCGCGCCCCGGCATGGCGATGCGCCGGCCGGCCGCTTCCGGACGCGGCAGCCGCTCATGCGCGGCCTTCATCGCCGCAAGCGAGCGCATCACCGAGTCGGGGAAGGGCGCCACTTTCTTGGCGCCCATGTCGACGTGCAGCGTCATGTTCTCCGACGTCGCCGACACCCAGCCCTCGACGGCGTGGAACAGCTGCTCGAAATAATGGATGCGCTTGGTATCGTACCCGAGCAACTGGAAGGTGACCCGCACCGGGTCGCCATCCTTGAGCTCGCGCAGATAGCGGACGTGCACCTCGGCGGTGAAGGTCGAATGCCTGTGCTGTTTCAGGTAGTCGAGGCCCACGCCGATCAGCTCGTAGGCCTCGTCCACCGCGCGGTCGAACAGCACGTTGTAATAGGCCATGTTGAGATGGCCGTTGTAGTCGATCCACTGCGGCTCGACCGTCATGATCGACGAGACGAACGGGGCGAAGAACAGCGGTTCGGGTCGGTCGAGCATCGCGCCTCAGGCTGAGATCGGGTAGACGGCCTTCTCGCCGCTGAGCACGCGGGCGACGTCGCTGGCGCACTTGCTCTGCAGCTCCTCCAGCGCCTCGATCGAATAGAACGCCGTGTGCGGCGACACGATCACGTTGTCGCGGCCGAGCAGCGGCGAATCCTTCGCGAGCGGCTCGGTCGTCACCACGTCGAGCCCAGCGCCGCCGATCTGGCCGGCGTCGAGCGCGGCGATCAGGGCCGGCTCGTCGATCAGCGGTCCGCGCGCCGTGTTGATGACGTAGGCGCTCTTTTTCATCTTGGCGAAGGCGTCGGCGTTCATCATGCCGCGCGTCTGCGGCGTCAGCGGCGCGTGCACGGAGACGTAGTCGGAGCGCTGCAGCAGCGTGTCGAAGTCGACGCTCTCGACATTGGCGGCCTTGAACAGGTCCGCCTTGGCGAAGGGATCGTAGGCGATGACCTTGATGCCGAAGGCCTGCGCCTTCGGCGCAACGAGGCGCGGGATGTGGCCGAAGCCGACGAGGCCGAGCACGGTGCCCTCGATGCGGCGGATCGGCACCACCGCCGGCATCTCCCAGCGGCCGGCCTGCACGAGTTTGTTCGACAGCGGCACCTTGCGGATGAGCGACAGGAGCAGCGCCATCGTGTGGTCGGACACTTCGCGGATGCAGTAGTCCGGCACGTAATTGACGGCGATGCCTTTTTCCTTCGCCGCCGGCAGGTCGATGTTGTCGACGCCGAGGCCGAAGCGGCCGATCGCCTTGCACTTCGTCAACTGGGCGATGATCTCGCGCGTGATCTTGGCATAGGTGATCAGCAGGGCGTCGGCGTCCCTGGCGACGGCGAGGATGTCCTCGGCGCTCGCGCTCTTCGCCATCCGGTAGGTCGGGTTCAGCCGCGACAGCGCCGCCTTGGCCGGGTCGAGGGTGGGAAACACGCTGTCGGTGACGGCAATGACGGGGCCGGCCATAGAAAACTCCAGTCTGGGCGATTGCGAACGGGGCGAAAACCTACGCCAGCCGCATTTGCCCGTCCATCGGGCAGCGCACCCGGCATCCGATACAGCGCCGTCCACAGCGCCGCGGCCGCCGTTAACCAAAAATTAAGTATATCCCCGCCGGCCGGCCGCCCTTGGCTATCCTGCGCCCACGTCAAAGGAGGCGTGGCAATGCTCGTTCGGCTTGCGCGAGGGCTTTATCTGCTGGTCGTGGTGACGATGATCGCGTTCTACGCGGTCTCGGCCAGCACCAGCGCGCCCGCGCCGGACCCGGCCCCGGCGCCGCAGGACGTGTTCCAGTGGTGCTAGCGCGCGTCGGGCGGCGAGGAGCCCCTCGTTCTGTGCGCTTGACCTGACGGGGATCAGCCGCCACACGTTGCCCGCTCTCTGAGGGACAACAAAAATGGCAGGCGCAACCGCCGCTTCCGGCACTTCCCCATCCCGCGATCCTGCCGCGCGCGCTGCCGGCGTCGCCGCGCTCGCCGCCGCCTTCGGCAATCGCGTGGTTACGTCGCAGGCGGTCCGCGAGCAGCACGGCAACACGCTGACCTGGATCCCGAACCAGCCGCCCGACGCCGTCGTCTATCCGCAGAGCACCGAAGACGTGCAGCGCATCGTGCGCATCTGCGCCGAGCACGACCTGCCGATCATCCCGTTCGGCGTCGGCTCGTCGCTGGAAGGTCACGTCAACGCGCCGCAAGGCGGCGTCTCGGTCGACTTCCGCGACATGAACAGGCTGCTGGCCGTGCATGCCGAGGACCTCGATTGCGTCGTCCAGCCCGGCATCACCCGCAAGGCGCTCAACGAGCAACTGCGCGACAGCGGCCTCTTCTTCCCGATCGATCCCGGCGCCGACGCCTCGCTCGGCGGCATGGCGGCGACGCGATGCTCCGGCACCAATGCGGTGCGCTACGGCACGATGAAGGACAACGTGCTGTCGCTGAAGGTCGTGCTGCCCAACGGCGAGATCATCGACACGGCGCGGCGCGCGAAGAAGTCCTCCGCCGGCTACGACCTGACGCGGCTGATGGTCGGCGCCGAGGGTACGCTCGGCGTCATCACGCAACTGACGCTGAAGCTGTCGGGAATTCCCGAGGCGATCTCGGGCGGCATCTGCCCGTTCCCGTCGGTCGAGGCCTGCTGCAACACGGCGATCCATACGATCCAGTCCGGCATCCCGATCGCGCGCATCGAGCTGCTCGACGCCCTGCAGGTGCGGGCGGTCAACCTGCACTCCAGGCTCGGGCTTCCCGAGACGCCGATGCTGTTCCTGGAATTCCACGGCACCGAAGCCTCGGTCGCCGAGCAGTCGCAGCGCTTCGGCGAGATCGCGGCCGAGTTCGGCGGCGGGCCCTTCACCTGGACGACGCGGCCCGAGGAGCGCACCCGGCTGTGGGAGGCGCGGCATCAGGCCGCAATGTCGTGTTTCACGCTGCGGCCGGGCGCGGCCATGATCGCCACCGACGTCTGCGTGCCGATCTCGCGGCTGGCGGAATGCGTGACCGAGACCCAGGCGGACATCACCGCCAGCCGGCTGCTGGCGCCGATCGTTGGCCATATCGGCGACGGCAACTTCCACCTGACGCTGCTGATCGACAACGGCGACGCCGACGAGGTCAAGCGCGCCAAGGGACTGTCGGAGCGGCTGGTCGAGCGGGCGCTGGCGATGGACGGCACCTGCACGGGCGAGCACGGCGTGGGGCAGGGCAAGATGAAGTACCTGCTGGCCGAACACGGGCCGGCGGCGCTGGCCGCCATGGCGGCGATCAAGACGGCGATCGACCCGCAGAACCTCATGAATCCGGGCAAGATCGTCGCACTCTGAGGCGGCTGTTCCTTCGGAATGGTCCTGCCGGCGCGGCTAGCGCGGCCGGCGGACGCGCCGGTGCGGCATCCCGACACACATTTGCCGCCAACAATCACCAGAACTGGCGTAAAATCTCGACAGGTTTGGACAGGTCAGCGGTGCGCAGGGCGCTCCGTCGGAGTTGGCTTTGCAGACGACGCTCCTCGGCATTGCGATTGCTCTCATCATTGCGCTGGTGGCCGCACTGGTGGGGCCGCTGTTCATCGACTGGAGCAACTACCGTCCGGTGATCGAGGCCGAGGCCAGCCGGCTCATCGGCGCGCCGGTTCACGTCGCCGGGCCGATCGACGGACGGCTGCTGCCCTCGCCGCGGCTCACCTTGCACGACGTCACCGTGGGTGACGGCGGCAAGGCGATCCGCGCCGGCGAGCTCAACGTCCAGTTCGCACTGACGCCGCTGATGCGCGGCGAATGGCAGGCGGAGGATCTGCGCCTGTCCAACCCGCAGATCACGGTCGGCGTCGATGCCGGCGGACACCTGCAGCTGCCGCGGTTCGCCTTCGGCTTCGCCCCGGACGCGCTGACCATCGAGCGGCTCGAGGTCGAGGGCGGCAGGCTGGTCGTCAAGAATGCCCGCGGCGCGACGACGCTGACGCTCGACCATGTCTTCTTCAGCGGGCGCGCGCGCTCGCTGCTCGGGCCCTTCACCGGCAGCGGCAGCCTCGTCGCGGGCGGCGATCATTACTCGCTCGACCTCGCGTCCGGCCGCTACGGCGACGACGGCATGAAGCTGCGGCTCGGGCTGCAGCCGGCCGAGTACCCGTTCAACATCGCCACCGACGGCACGCTGACCTTCGCCGACGGCAAGCCGAAGTTCGAGGGCAGTCTCGACCTCGCGCCGCCGCCCGGCCTGAAGACCGCGTCGCCGTGGCACGTCAGCGGCAAGCTCGCCGCCGGCGCCACCTCGGCGCTGCTGCAGAACCTGCAGGTCGTCTACGGCAGCGACACCGAGGCCCTGAAGCTGACCGGGTCGGTGCGCCTCGACTACAGCGACGGCCCGTCGCTCACCGCCGAGCTCAACACGCCGCGCCTCGATCTCGACCACATGCTCTCCGGCAGCGACGGCAATCATCCGACCCCCGCCGAGGCGTTGCGCGAGCTGGCGCAGGGCAGCGGCGCGGCCGCCTTCGTGTCGCCGTTGCCGATGGACATCGGGCTCAGCGTCGATGAGGTCGTGCTGGGCGGACGCTCGCTGCGCAACTTCGGCGGCGACTTCAATTCCGTGGACGGCGGCTGGAACCTGCAGAAGCTGGAATTCCAGGCGCCGGGCTTCAGCCAGGTGGCGCTCAGCGGCAAGCTTGCGATCAAGCACGACGGCACGTCGTTCAGCGGCCCGGCGGTGATCGACGCGACCGATCCGAAGCAGCTGTTCGCCTGGTGGCAGGGGCATGACGCCGATCCGTCCGGCGACCTCAAGCCGATCCACCTGCGCGGCGACGTCACCTTCGGCACCGACAAGGTCGCCGTCGAGGACCTCAAGGCGCGCTTCGACGACAAGCAACTGACCGGCGGCCTCACTTACACCTACGCGGCCGGCCACGCGCCGTCGAAACTCGACGCGCGGCTCAACGCCGACGACATCGATCTCGACACGGCGATCGCGCTCGGCAAGGCGATGGCGGCCGGCTCGCACGTCGAAGGGCCGCAGGAGATCGCGCTCAAGGCCGATCTCAAGCACGCGACGCTGTCGGGCTTCAGCGCCCGCGACGCGGAGGCGTCGCTGACCTACGGCCGCGACGGCCTGCGCATCGAGCACCTGTCGGTGGCCGATCTCGGCGGCGCCAGGTTCTCGGCGGAAGGACGCATCCGTTTCGACAAGGCCGGGCAGAAGGGCAACCTCACCGCCGATCTCGATGCGCCCGACATGAAGCCGGTGCTGGCCGTGCTGTCGCGGCTGGCGCCGCAGACCGCCGCGGCGTTCGAGCCGGCGGCGGCGACGATGTCGCCGGCGAAGCTGCACGGCAGTTTCACCGTCGCCGACGGCGGGCCGCCGAGCGAAGGTCAGCTGTCGCTCGCCGGCACATTCGGCACGACGAAGTTCTCCGTGGACGGCTCCGGCAAGGTCGACCTGCAGAGCGGCGCGCTGGGCAATGTGAAGCTTCACGGCCGGCTCGACGCCGACAACGGGCCGATGCTCGTGTCGATGCTGCGGCTCGACCGCGTGTTCGACGTCACCAGCGGTCCGGGGCATCTGACGTTCTCGGCGTTCGGGCCGGCGCGCGGCACGATGCACGTCGAGGCCGGCCTCGGTGCCGCCAACCTCGCGGCGAGCGTCAAGGGGACGGCCGATATTCTCGATCGCCGCGCCGATCTGCAAATCGCGGTGCCGCACGGCAGCGCCGCCGTCGCCACAAACGAGGCGGTGCCGGTCAGCTACGCCGGCCGCGCCGTGTTCGACGGCGACGATCTCGATTTGCATCGCATCCGCGCGAGCATCGGCGGTGCGAAGCTCGACGGCCATCTCAAGTTCAAGTTCGGCGACGTCGCCCGCGTGTCCGGATCGATCGAGGCGGACACCGTGAACGCGCCGCCTGCGATCGCCGCGGCCATCGGCCTGCCGGCCGCCGCGCCCAAGGCGAATCGCTGGACCTGGTCGAGCGATCCGTTCGCGCCGGGCGTCATCGGCGCCGTGCAGGGCGATGTCGCGGTGAAGGCGCACCGCGTCGAACTCACCCCGCAGCTCGCCGCGCGCGAAGTCGCGGCCAAATTGCAGTTCGATGCGCGCGACGCGCGTGTCGACGACGTCACCGGCACGCTGGCCGGCGGCACGCTGAAGGGCCGGCTGTCGTTCACGCGCGGCGACGACGGCCTGCACACGGCGATGACATTCTCATTGACGGGCGGCGACGCCACCGCGCTGATCGCGTCCGGCGCGCGGCCGCCGCTCGGCGGCACGCTGGGCCTCACACTGAATATGGCGGGCGGCGGCCTCAGTCCGGCGGCGCTCGTCGGCTCGCTGCAGGGCGGCGGCAGCGTCACGCTCGAGAATGCGCAGATCGCCGGGCTCGATCCGCGCGCTTTCGACGTGGTCACGAACGCCGTCGATCAGGGCGTGCCGATCCAGGCCGCGCGCGTGTCGGACATCGTCGGCAAGGCGCTGGAGAGCGGCGACCTCGCGGTGAAGCACGCCAAGGCGGATCTCGTCGTCAGCGCCGGACAGATCCGGCTCGACACCACGAAGGCCGCGGGCAACGCCGCCGACCTGACCATCTCGGGCGCGCTCGACCTGACCAACGGTCTCGTCGACGGGCATCTGGTGCTGTCGGGCGCGGACGTCACAGGCGGCGCGCGGCCCGACATCTACATGGCGCTGAAGGGACCGGTGTCGGCTCCGGCGCGCAACATCGACGTCTCGGCTTTGACCGGCTGGCTGACGCTGCGCGCGGTCGACAACGAGGCGAAGAAACTGAAGGCGGCCGAAGAGGCCGCGGCGAAGGCGCGCGCGGCGGAAAAGGAAGTGGCCGCCAAGGCGCGTGCCGCCGCCGATGCGGCGGCGAAGGCGCGGGCCGCGACGATCTTCGCGCCGGTGTCGCCGCCGCCCGTGCTGGTGCCGTCGATATCGGCGCCGCCGCTGCCGCCGCCGGTGTCGGTGGAAGCATTGCCGCAGCCGGCCGCGCCGGCGGTGCGCTGACGCTCAGCGCGCGCGCGCGACGCCGGCCGCTTCGCGATAGTGATCGAGCACGAACAGGCGGATCGCCGAGGAGAGATTGCCGTCGCCGCGGCCGCCGTCGATCGACGCGACGAGGTCGGACAGGGTCATGTCCCTGCCATGGGCGATTTCCTTGAGCCCGGACCAGAACGCGTCTTCGAGGCTGACGCTGGTCTTGTGGCCGGCGATGACGATAGAGCGCTTGACGACGGGCGAGCTCATTCGCGGTCCTTGCGCTCGCGGCGATGCGCTTCGATGGCGCGTTCGCTTCGCTCGTCTTCGAGCCGCCGCTGGTCGCGCAGGGCTTTCGGTTCGCCGTGCAAAAGGCGGTTGTTGTCCGCCTGACGTTCGTCTTTCAGGCGCTGCGCGCGCTTGCGCGCGAGGCGGAGATTGATGAGTTCGGCCATTTCAGTCGTCCCGAGTGCAACCAGTGATTGTCACGCAAACGCACACATGCATTTAGGCGCGCGAGTGTTTGTTGCCTGCCTCGGCCGCCGTCCTGGCAGCCAACGGATGCATTCCGGTACAGTCATCGCACCGGTTGCGCATGCATATCGTGGGAACAATCTTAGCGAAAGATTGACGCCGGCGAAGAGCGGTGGGGACCGTCAGCGGGGCCGAGTCATTTGAGCCGGCTGCACAATTTGATCGAACTCGTCGGCGCTGACGAATCCGAGCCTCACGGCTTCCTCGCGCAACGTGGTGCCGTTTGCGTGCGCGGCCTTGGCGACTTTCGACGCGTTATCGTAACCAATTTTAGGAGAAAGCGCCGTGACCAGCATCAGCGAGTTCTCGAGCAGTTCGCGAATGCGGCCCTCGTTCGCCTTGATGCCGACGACGAGATTGTCGGTGAACGACACGGCGGCGTCGGCGATGAGTCGGATCGACTGCAGCATGCAGTGCGCGAGCACGGGCTTGTAGACGTTGAGCTCGAAATGGCCGTGGCTGCCGGCGGCGGTGATGGCGGTCTCGTTGCCGAACACCTGACAGCACACCATCGTCAGCGCTTCCGCCTGCGTCGGGTTGGTCTTGCCGGGCATGATCGAGGAGCCGGGCTCGTTCTCGGGCAGCGACAGTTCGCCGAGGCCCGAGCGCGGGCCGGAGCCCAGAAGGCGAATGTCGTTGGCGATCTTGAACAGCGCCGCGGCGGCGGCATTGATCGCGCCGTGCACGAACACATAGGCGTCGTGCGCGGCCATGTGCTCGAACTTGTTGCCGGCGGAGGTGAAGGCCAGGCCGGTCAAGGCGGCGATGCGCTCTGCAAAACGCGTCGCGAATTCCGGCTTCGCATTCAGCCCGGTGCCGACGGCGGTGCCGCCCTGCGCCAGCGGGTAGAGCTCTGACTGCGCCATGGCGATGCGCCGGATCGACGATGCCACCTGCGTGGCGTAGCCGGAGAATTCCTGGCCGAGCGTGATCGGCGTCGCGTCCATCGTGTGCGTGCGGCCGATCTTGACGATCGGCT
>Ga0187809_10001379_pt1 | contig 11460 bp, 10 predicted proteins | sample NC_wetland_sal_i_8_FD_132415 | JGI IMG/M metagenome (GOLD analysis project Ga0187809, IMG submission 132415) | Wetland sediment microbial communities from Neuse River Estuary, North Carolina, USA - ASW_4 | ecosystem: Environmental > Aquatic > Freshwater > Wetlands > Sediment | place: USA: North... | reverse complement strand
CGCGGCTACCTATGGCGTCGGCAGTTTCCTTCTGGGGGCAATCTCGGCTCAGGTCGGCTGGCTGGCCGCGGCGCTTGTCGCTTACGGGTCGTCGGTAGCTGTCCTCGTTGTGGTGTTGCCGTTTCGTCGGGCAGGTGGCCGGGCCGGCGGCGTTGCGCCGCCGCCGGATTCGCGGCCTTCCGCGACCGGCGACGGCGAGCCCGATACGGCTTTCGGCCGGGGCCGGCCGGGCTATCGTCCCGGACTTGGCTGTGCGACGGCGGCGGGACTGACCGAGGCTGTGGCACTTGCCGCGTTTTCCCGCGGCGGTCAGGCTGGCCAGGTAGCGGTGACGGCGGCGGTCTCCAGTCTGTATCCGATCATCCCGCTCGCGGCCGGGGGGGTGGTGTTCCACGAGCGCCTGCGCTGGCGGCAGGTCCTGGGCGTCGCCTGCATTATCGCCGGCCTGGTAATGATCAGCCTCGGCCAGGGAGCCATGGGAACGATACTCGCCCGCGGCGAACACGTTGTCAGAGCATCACTACTCTTCGTGAGCGTCATCCTCGGCCTGGCCGGTACCGTACCGATCGTGGTCCGGATCCTCCGCGGCAGGACCGGGCCGCAGCCGGCGTCCTGGGGGCTGCGCGCCCGGGCCGGGCTGCTGAAGGCGCACGGCGACCTGGACGGGGCCGAGCAGATCCTGCGCGACCTGGCCGCCGCCGGCGACAACTATGCCGCCCGGGAGCTGGCCGGGCTGCTGGAAGACCTCGGCGGCCCGGACCAGGCCGAGCAGATCCTGCGCGACCTGGCCGCCGCCGGCGACAGCTATGCGGCCCGGGAGCTGGCCGTGCTGCTGGCCCGCCGTGACGGCCGGGACGGGGCCGAGCAGATATCGCGCGCCCTGGCCGGCGACGAGCACGTCGCCGGCCAGCTAGCCGCGCCTGGTCCTGGCTGAGCCCGGTCAGCTCGCAACCGAACCGGACCGTCGCGCTGGATATCTGGCCAGCACCCGATGCCACCGCACAGCCGGTACCGCGCAGGTTATCGATCCCAGAACTCCTGCCCTACGCTCACGCGAGCGCGATCACCTGCGGCGCAGTCCCGGCGTCAGTTCACCCACATGAATCTGGCGCAAATCCGGCGATCAGGAACTCGGCGGGCCAGCGTTTCCGATCACGCTCAGCCACGGTGGCTTGGCCGGCGGCCAGTGCGCGAGATCCGCCGATCTAGCGCACCGTCGTTGGCTGAGATTCCGGCCGACAAGAAGTCCAGATCGGGCAGTTCTGGGTCCTCGGCTCCGCCAGGTGATCGTGGTCATTCCCTGCGGCTTAGCTGCGCTAGGGCTGGGCTGATTCCGGAGCCTGCGTGCCGGGTTCTGCGAGCAGGGCGGCGACCCGCCGGAACTCGCCTACCGCGTAGCCGACGACCTGGTTATCGTCCATCGCGGCGCCGCGCTCGAGCGCAGCGCCGTAGGCGGCCTCGCCGAGCGCCTCGCGGGCGGGGAGCAGACCTTGGTCCATACCGGGCCGTTCATCTGGGAAAATGTCGCCGACGGGCGCGAAATTCCCCGTGGCGGCTCCGGCCAGCACCGCGGCCGGTTCGGCTTGGCCGAGCCGGGCCAGCAGCGCGGCGGCGATCCGGAGCGTGATGCCGAGCCCCAGCCGGCCGCCGTCGGCATGTTGCTGCACGGCCGCTTCGTCCAGCGCGGCCAGGGCTCCAGACAGGTCGCCGTTCCGGGCCCGGATGGCGGCAGCCAGCGACAGGGCGACGCCGAGAGCGGGGTCGAAGGCCCCGGCGCGGGTCAGGGCCAGGCTGTCCTCGATGAGCGCCAGCGCGGCCTGCGGCTCGCCGGGCCAGATCGCGGCGGCGGCCGCGTAGAAGGCGCCCGCAGACAGCGCCGGGTTCCCGACCCTGCGGGCTATCTCGACCGCCTCCATCGCGGGCGGCCGCGCCGCGGCGTAGTCTCCGGCGGCAGTCCAGGCGTTCGCTTCGGTGGCCAGCAACATCCCGACGTTGATCTCGAGGCCCTGTCCGGCGGCCTCCTGGCGGGCGTCCCGGGCGATGCTGGCCCCGCGCTCGGGCTGCCCGGTCAGCGTGCAGACCTGCGCGAGCACATTTTGCATCGCCCCGCGGATGAGCGGATAGCTGAACGGTTCCCGCAGGGTGTCCTCGGCCCGCCGTCGCGCCAGCGGAAGATCGCCGTCGGCGAAGAACGCGCATCATGTCGAGGTGGCCAGGACCGCGGCGCGCAGCTCGGGCGGGCACGCGTCGAGCTGGGCGAGGCAGGCCTCGGCCCAGCCGCGGATGATGATCGGCGATGCGACGGAAAAGAGAGTCAGGGCGGTGACGATCCGGAAGGCGAACTGGCGTGCCTGGCCGCCGCTGGCCAGGGCCCAGGTAACAGCGGCCTGCAAATTGTCCAGCTCGGCGCGGATACGGTGCTGCCAGTCCAGCTGCAAGGGGGTGAGCATCCCGGGCCCGGCGGTTTGGGCGAACGCCGCGTAGTGCCCGGCGTGCGCGCGCTGCAGCCGGCCCAGCTCGCCGGCGGCCAGCTGCTGCCGCGCGTAGGCTCGCATCGTCTCCAGCAGCCGGTAGCGGCTGGCCTGGTCCGGTCCCTCCTCCTGGGTGATCATGGAGTGGCCGACCAGCGCGGTCAAGCCGTCCAGAACGTCCCACCGTGCCAGGCCGCCCGCGCCGGCCACGGTGACCGCCGCCTCGACGTCAAAGCTGGCCGGGAACACGCCTAGGCAGTCAAAAACGCGGCGCTCGGTCTCGCCGAGCAGCGCGTAGGACCACTCGACCGTGGCCTGCAGCGTCTGCTGGCGGCCCGGAGCGTCGGCCGGGCCGCGGGTCAGCAGCCGGAACCGCTCATCGAGCAGCCCGGCGATCTCGGCCGGGCGCAGCGCCACCACCCTCGCGGCGGCCAGCTCGATCGCCAGCGGGATCCCGTCCAGCCGCCGGCAGATCTCCCCGATTGCGCCCGCGTTGGCAGGGCTCAGGGAAAAGTCGCTGCGTACGGCGGCCGCCCGCTGGACGAACAGCGACACGGCCTCGCTGGCACCGGCCGCCGCCGCGTCCGCGTCCGGGGTCGGCAGTGACAGCGGCCGCAACCCGAACACCTGCTCCCCGCCCACGCCCATTGGTTGCTGGCTGGTGGCCACGATGCGCACCCCCTGGCAGCTGCGCAAGACGTCCGCCGCCAAGGCGGCCGCCGCGGCCGCCAGGTGCTCGCAGTTGTCCAGCACCAGCAGCAGCGCGTTCTTGGTCCGCAAGAACTCCACCACGCTGCCTGCGGTGGACAGGCCCGGCCGCGGGCGCACCCGCAGCGCGGCTGCCACCGTCTGGGCCATCGTCTCTCCGTCGCCGGCTGCGGCCAGCTCGCACAGCCACGCACCATCGGCGAACGACGGCAGCTCCTCCGCCGCGGCCCGGACCGCTAGCCGGGTCTTGCCGACCCCCCCAGGCCCGGTCACCGTCACCAGCGGCGAGGCGCGCACCGCCGCGGCCAGCTGACCGAGCTCGTCCGCCCGGCCGATGAACGAGCTGAGCTGGACCGGCAGGTTCCCGGCGAAGGCCTCCAGCGTGCGCAGCGGCGGGAACTCCGCCCGCAGCCCCGGCCCGGTCAGCTGGAAGATCCGCACCGGCCGGGCCAGATCCCGCAACCGGTGCTCCCCCAGGTCCACCAGCCCGCAACCCTTCGGCATGTCCTCGCGGACCAGCAGCTCGGTCGCCCCCGACACCAGCGCCTGCCCGCCATGGGCCGAGGCCATCAGCCGGGCGCACCGGTTCAGCGGCTGGTTCAGGTAGTGCTCCCCGCCCAGCACGCCCTCGTCTGTCAGCAGGCCCATCCGCACCGTCAGCGGCCCGGTCACCTCCCCCCACGCCTCGGCGGCCAGCCCGGCCTGCGCCGCGAGCACCGCGCGGACCGCCTCCCGGGCCGAGGCGAACACCGCCGCCATCCCATCGCCCATCGTGGAGAACACCACCCCGTGATGCGATTCGACCGCCTCCCGCACGATCGTGTCATGCCGGGCCAGCGCGTCCCGCATTTCGGCCGGGTGCGCCTCCCACCGGCGCGTGGACCCCTCCAGGTCGGTGAACAGGAACGTCACCGTCCCCTGCGGCAGCCCCGCGGGCGGCGCGCCGGCCCGGGCCGCCAGCGTCACCTGCGTCGGCGGACCCGGATCGCGGTCATAGGCGGGCAGGCCCAGCGCGGCCCGCAGCGCCCCAGCGAACTCTCCGCAGCTGGCGTACCGGTCGCCCGGCGCCTTGGCCAGCGCCCGGCCCAGCACCTCATCGACACCGGCCGGAACACCCTGGCAGCGGGACGCCAGCGGCGGCGGCGGGACCGACAGGTGCGCGTAGATCACCGCCATATCCTGCTCGCGCTCGAACGGCACCGCGCCGCACAGCAGCTCAAACGCCGTACAGCCCAGCGCGTACTGATCGGCCCGCCCGTCCACCGGCCCGCCCTGGATCTGCTCCGGCGCCATGTACGCCGCCGTACCCAGCATCAGCCCCGTCCCGGTCAGCGCCGGACCCGCCCCTGACTTGGCCAGACCGAAATCCGACAAGTACACGTGATCGGGCCGGCCCGGCCGCGCGTCGATCAGCATGTTCGCAGGCTTGACATCGCGGTGCACCAGCCCCGCCCCGTGCGCCGCATCCAACGCCAGCGCCACCGGCGAGATCAACGCCGCCACCCGGCCCGGCGCCAGCGGCCTCTCCCGGCGCAGCAGCCCCCGCACGTCGCCCCCCGACACGTACCGCATCGCGATGAACAGCACCCCGCCCGCCTGCCCGGCCTCATACACCGGCAAGATGTGCGGGTCATCGACCGCGGCCGCGGCCCGGGACTCGCGCAGGAACCGGCGGCGGAACTCCTCATCGGCGGCCAGCCCCGGCGCCAGCACCTTCAGCGCGACCACCCGGTCCAGCCGCTCATCGCGGGCGCGGAAAACCACCGCCATCCCGCCCGCCCCGACCTCCTCCTCCAGGAGATACCCGGCGACCCGCGAGCCCGCGGCCAGGGCCGCCAGGCCGCCGGCGCCACCGGGCACAGCCATGCCCACCACGCTCCAGCGCTCGCGCCCCAACGCCCGGTTGCTCCGGCCAGGCCCCAGCGCGGGGCAAGGACCAGCCGATCGTGGCCACAACCGGCCCATTTGCCCGGCCTACTCCAGTATCTGGTCCGGCCAGGCCACCCGCAACCCAGCCCACCGCAGAGAAAATGTCGCTTTCCGCGGACGCCATTCCCGGCGACATCCGCACAGCCAGACTCGCCCAGCTCAGCCAGATGCGGCACCGGCGAGGCCAGCCGGCGCACCCAGGATGCGATGGACGCCGTCATTTTGATCTCCCTTCGCGGTACCAGAAGGTTGTGTATCGAAGTGATCGTTGTGGTATCCGGGGCCGGTCCGTCGCGCCGGCGGCCCGCCGGACCTGGTCAGCGCACGAGGTAGGCCGCCACCGCTTGGAGCAGCAGCGGGCGTTCCCGGGCCCACATGGCCGCGGGGGCGGCGGCGACGATGACGCTGGCGCTGGCTTGTCCCTGGACCAGGCAGGCGATCTCCTCGTAGTGGTGTCCGCCGATCCTGGTGACGTAGGTGTCGACGATGCACGATCCGGTGCCGCCGCGGAACCTGACGCCCTCGGCGGCGGCGACCTCGTGAGCCGAGGCCGCGTCGTCCGAGCGCAGCAGCTTCAGCCGGAAGGCGGCCCACCCCTGCAGGCGCTCTGGGCCTTGCCGGGGAGTGGCGTTGAGGTAGAGCTGGACCACGCCGCCCGTGCTGACCTGGTCAGCCGATACCGCGTCGGTGTCGCCGGCGCTCCGCCGCAGCGTCGGCGGGTAGGACAGCACGGCAGTCCCGTTCGGCAGCGTCAGGCGCGGCCAGGTGGCCGGTGCTGCCGCCGGGACGAGCGAGGGAAACGTTCGTCCCGGCGATCCCCCGCCGCACCCGGCGACCGTGAGGACAATGGCGGCCACAGCAGCGGTCACGGCCAGCGCGTATGCGCCGCGCCGCGCGGCGCGATCAGTCATGGCTTTCCCTGTCGTCGTCCAGCCCCGGCCCGGCGCCTGGCGCCTGGGCTGTACGGCGGCTGGGCCGCCTGGCGGCTGGAACCGTGGTGAAGCAGCTGACGGCTAGATGTTGCCGTCGCCATCGCTGGGACCGCCGTTGTTGTCGGGGTCATGATCACCGCCATTGCCCTGTGGGATCGGATTCGGCGGCGGCGCCGGGGTGGTGGCCGGCGGCGGCGCCGGGGTGGTGGCCGGCGGCGCGGGTGGCGTGGTCGTCGGCGGAGCGGGCGGCTTCGTGGTGTGCTTGGCGGACGGCTTGGTGGTCGGCGGCATGGTAGGCGATGCGGACGGCTTGGCGGAGTGCGCCGTTGCCGTCGGCTTGGGCGCAGGGGAGTGCGCCGCCACGGCGGTGCTGCAGCCTGCGGTCAATGCTGCGAGTAGCGCGAGCCCGGCCGCCGACCGCGCGAGGGGGAAAGACATGGATCAACCTTTTCGGTTCATGGCCGCGGGAAGGCGTGCGTCATGCGTACACATTGCCGTCATGCGCACGCTTGTGATACGGTTCGCCACCCCCGCCCGGTTCGGCTACGTTCATGGCGCCGGGTGTGGCATCGGTCACAGCGCCCGGTGCGCTGACTGAGCGTTTGGGCGGGCTGGGTCAGGCGGCGGGTCATCAGGGCGATCATGGCCCACAAGATCATGGCTTCGCGGCTGGCGGTCAGGTGCTCATAGTCGCGGACGGTGCGCGGCGGCCGCACTCGCCACCGGAGAATCGAAGATCCCCGGCACCGGCGCGGGCCTGCTCGGCCTCACCGAGCGAGCCACGCTCTCCGGCGGGCGCCTCGAGCACGGGCTCGAGCACGGCGACTTCCGGCCGCGCGCGTGGCTGCCGTGGCCGAAGTGAGCGAGCAGATCCGCGTGCTGGTCGTCGACGCGACGCATTGGTCCGCGCCGCGTTGACCATGCTGCTCGCGGGTGCCGACGACATCGAGGTCGTCGGCGAGGCCACCGACGGCAGCGAGGTCGAGCCCGCCGTCGCCGAACACCAGCCCGATGTCGTGCTGATGGACATCCGCATGCCGGGCATGGACGGCCTCGCGGCCACCGAAATCGTGCGCGGCCGCGATCGCCCGCCTGAAGTCATCGTCCTCACCCCCTTCGACGCCTGCGACCACGTCTTGCGCGCCCTTCGCGCTGGCGCCAGCGGATTCCTGCTCAAGGACACCCGCCCGTCGGCATCGTCCGCGCCATCCGAACCGTCGCGGCCGGCGAGCCGATCCTCTCCCCAACGATCACCCGCCGGCTGATTGGGCAGGTGACGGGAAGCGACGACGGCGACCGTCGGCGCCAGGCCCGCGAACAGCTCGACCGGCTCACCGAACGCGAACGTGAGGTCGCCGTCGCGATCGGACGCGGCAAGTCCAACGCCGAAATCAGCCGTGAGCTCTACATGAGCATCGCGACGGTCAAGGCACACGTCTCGCGGCTCCTCGAGAAGCTCGAATACAACAATCGCGTCCAGATCGCACTGCTCGCACACGACGCCGGCGAGGCCTAGCCCGCCGAATCCAGCCAGACCGGTAGCCTGGCAGGACACAGGGCCGTTCTGCGCCCTTCACCCGCTGCGAACTCGCCATCAACCGCCAGCGCATAGTCGGCAGGGAGCATGTGTTCCGCGGTAGACCTGGCCATGAGACGGTCGGCTGTGCTGCCTGCGGGCGAGGCACCGTCGGCAAGGCCGCCCCAGCCGGGGCCGCCATCTGGCGCGCGCGATGACTCGGGGGTTGCTCGCCGGGCGGGCGCTCAGTCCGCCTGCCCCGCCGCAGCCAGCATCCTCCGCGCGCGCCAGAGCATGCGGCCGCGGGGACGGCCCGCAGCGAGGACCCGGTGATCAGCGGCACGCCTGGCCGACACCCCGGGGCGGCCGCCCGCGGCCGCCTCCTCGATGGCACTGATGACATACAAGGCACCCAAGCGCGACATGATGCACCTTCCCCCGACTGGTCCTGCCCCGTTACCGTGCCGCCGACCGGGCCCCGCGCCATCAGCGCGTCACGGGTCCGCCGCCAGCCACGGCACGCAGGGGATCTTCCTCCCGCAGATACGGAGCGGGCAGCACCGGCCCTGATACAGCAACGGCTGACGGGCTAATCCGCCCCCCGCCTCGGCCGAAGGCCGGGCACCCGGCCGGTCACGCATAGCATGACGGTCACGTCCAGCTACCAGTACCGCATCCCTTGTGCACCTCGAACCGCCTGCACGCACGTCTGCCTCAACGCTAATCACGGTGCTCGCCATCCAGACCCGGATATTCTGCGCGGCCTTCGAGTCTCGCCGTAACCTGACTTCGTTCTTCATCGGTACAGTAGCGCGCAGGCGACTGCCGGAGGAGCAGCCATGAAGGCCGTTGTCCGCACGCGGTACGGACCGCCTGATGTGCTCCGGCTGGCGGACCTGGATATTCCGGTGCCCGGGGATGACCAGGTGCTGGTGAAGGTGCACGCGGTATCCCTCAACGCCTCCGACTGGGAGGCGCTGCGGGGCAAGCCGCTGTACGCGCGCATCGGCGGCCCGTTCCGGCCGCGGCACCGCATACTGGGGTCAGACATCGCGGGGCGAGTCGCGGCGGCGGGCCGGAGCGCGACCATGTTCCGGCCGGGCGATGACGTGTTCGGCGACATCCTCAGTCATATGGGCGGGTTCGCGGAGTACGTCTGCGTGCCGCAGACCGCGCTGGCGGCGATGCCGGCTGGCCTGACTTACGAGCAAGCCGCGGCCTTGCCTCAGGCGGGAGCCATCGCCTGGCAGGGCATCCGGGACAAGGGACAGGTTCAGCCCGGGCAGAAGGTCCTGGTCAACGGCGGCGGCGGTGGCTCGGGCATGTACGCCGTGCAGCTGGCCAAGCTGGCCGGGGCCGAGGTCACCGGGGTGGACAACGCAGAGAAGCTGGAGTTCATGCGCTCGCTCGGCGCCGACCGCGTCATCGACTACGCGCGGGAGGACTTCACCAGGACCGGACGCCGCTACGACCTGATCCTCGACCTGGCCGCCCACCGGCCGGCATTCGCTTACCGGCGCTCGCTGATGCCCGGAGGACGTTACCTGTGTGTTGGCGGGTCGGTGGCCACGGGCCTGCAGGTCCTGCTGATCGGGCCGCTGATCGGAAGAGCCGGGCGCAAGAAGATACGAGTGCTGGCTGTCCGGCTCGGTGTCCAGCACCTGGACCCCATCATCGAGCTCGGCCGGGCAGGAAAGATCGCTACGGTGATCGATCGTCGCTTTCCGCTCAGCCAGGTGCCAGAGGCGCTGCGGTATCTCGGCGAAGGGCACGCCAAAGGCAAGGTCGTCGTCACCTTCGAGTAGCTTCCGGCGTGGCCGCGCCCGGACCTGTGCGCCCCGGCAGCCAGACGCAGAGAACTCGCGCTGCGGTACGCGTCAGCGGTGTAACCCGCGCTCGCGGAGCCGCCGATCTGGTCGGAGTGCTGGGTTGTGCTGATGGGCGAGAGGTCCGCGCATAGTGGGGCGATCTGGCGTACTGCCCTTTACCGTGCCGCACGCAGGCCGGTGTGGTTGGCGAAGCTGGTGGTGACGAGTTCGGCGAATTCGGTGGTCAGGGGGCTGAGCAGGTTCCACTGGCGGGCGGCCCAGCCGACGGTGAGAGGGTCGAGGGCTGGGATGGGGATTGTGCGGATGGGGCTGCCTGAGTTATCTCTGATTGCGGGCAGGGCGGGCAGGATGGCGTGACCGACGCCGAGTTCGGCGAGCAGGATCGCGGTGTCCCAGTCGGCTATGCCGGCGGGAGCGGGGAGGCTGATCCCCTGGCGGATGAAGTTCTCCTCCAGCTGCTGCCGGGAGGTGGAGCTTTCGGGGTAAGCGAGGTATCGGATGGCCGCCAGGTCGGCGGGGCTGATGGAATCCAGTGCGGCCAGCGGGTCATCGGCGTGCACGGCCAGCACCCAGGGCAGGTCGAGAACGGGCCGCTGCTGGACGCCGGGCAGCGGCTGTCCGAGCGTGATCCAGGCTAGGTCTATCTGGCCGTCATGCAGCAGTTCGATGCACTGCCGGGTGGAGTAGGCCGACCGGAACTCCAGGGTGACGGCGGGATGCCGGCGGCGGAAGGTGGTGATCGCGCTGGCCATGAAGTGGCGCACCGTAACGCCGCCGGTGGTGACGCTGACGGTACCGCCGTGCCCGTCGCGCACTTCACCGAGGTGGCGGAGCGCAGCGTCGAGGGAGGCGATGCCGGCGAGTGCTGCCTCGTAGAGCACCCGCCCGGCCGGAGTCGGGACGACCCCGCGGGGCCGGCGCTCGATCAGGGCCAGGCCGGTCTGTTTCTCGAGGCGCTTGATGTGCTGGCTGACGGCCGACTGGGTGCACGACAGGGTCCGCGCGGCCGCGCTGAGGTTCCCGGCCTTGTACACGGCGACGAAAACGCGCAGGTCTTCCAGAGTCACTAGACCCAAGTTACACCTGGGGCTTTATTTAGAAAACCCTGGAATTGACTTAGGTGTAGCGCCGCCTTCAGGCTGTTGTCAGCGGCAACCCGCCCGCAGGCCGGGAAGGCGCCATCCGGCGGCCCGGGACGTACGGCACTGGCACCGCAGCGCACGGCGGGCGGGTGCCGACTAAGCCCGGAGCAAGGAGGCCCAGTGTGACACCCGGCACCCACGAACCGGCGCACCTGAGCCAGGAACCGGCGATCACGGCCGTATCCAGGGCACTGGCCTCGCGAGGCGCAGCCGAAATCGCGCATCCGGGCGGTACCTTGCTGGCTCATCTGCTACGCGTGGGCGCGCTGCTCGACCAGTGGGGCGCCCGGCCGACGCTGCGGCTCACCGGGCTGTGCCACGCCTGGTATGGCACCGACGGCTTCGACGCCGGGCTGGGCAGCCTGGCCTTCCGGGATGAGCTGGCCGCGATCACCGGGACAGAGGCCGAACAGCTCGTCTACTTCTATGCCAGCTGCGACCGCCGTTTCACCTACCGCCAGCTTGCCCAGCCTGCAGGCTTGTTCAGGGACCGCTTCACCGGCGCAGTTGCCTGCCCGCCGCCCACGCTGCGGCGGGACTTCGCGGAACTCACAGTGGCCAACGAGCTGGACATCGTAGGCGTCAACCCCCGCGCCCGGGCCCAATACGGGACCGGGCTCCTGGAGCTGTTCACCTCATGGAGGGACCTGCTCAGCATCCCTGCCTGGCAGGACGTCCAGGCGACCCTGCCAATGACACCCGGGAACTGAGGAGAACTCCTATCCCCACACCCGCCCCTCAGACGAACTAGTGCCGCGGCTGGTTAGGTTCGCCCGTCGGAGGGGGCGTGGCGGGAGCGCCGCGGTTGCGGTGCGGCTGGTTCGGTGCCCGGTAGCACCTCGTGCCGCGCTCCAGTTCCTCACGTCACATTTGCGTGGTAATTCGGGCTTTCGCGGAAACTTTGGGCGACCCCAGTTGCCGAAGATTTCCGCG
>Ga0187809_10001378_pt1 | contig 11462 bp, 13 predicted proteins | sample NC_wetland_sal_i_8_FD_132415 | JGI IMG/M metagenome (GOLD analysis project Ga0187809, IMG submission 132415) | Wetland sediment microbial communities from Neuse River Estuary, North Carolina, USA - ASW_4 | ecosystem: Environmental > Aquatic > Freshwater > Wetlands > Sediment | place: USA: North... | reverse complement strand
CGTTGAGTATCGCCCAAGCCCGGTAGGTCGTGGGCCCGTAGCCGTCATCCGCACAAGCCGCGATCCGCGCTCACACCGGGAGGTGATCGCCCCAGACTGACGGCCGGACATGCAATAGCGGGCTGTTGTGGCGGTCTCTACGGCGCGTCGCATCAGTCTGGCAGCCCATTGCCTGTCCTTCGGCGCCTTCGGTCGATGTGACTCCCCACGTCTCACCCGCCACGCCAGATCTCACGGCCCGTGCACGAGTCTCACTCGAGCCCGAGATCGCATCTCGCGCAACAGCCGACAGCTGAGCAGGGAGTGACCAGGGCGCATCAGCCCAGAGGCAGAGAAGGGCCCGTGCGTACGTACTCGACGAAGTCGAAGCCGTCCCGTGGGGTGCGTGACGTCTCACGCCACTCGCTCGGGTCGATCTCGGGGAAGCGCACGTCGCCTTCCGGCTCGTCGTGCACCTCGGTCACGTCGAGGTCGGTGAGGTAGTCCCAGAAGAGCCGGTAGATCTCGCCGCCGCCGGCCACCCACCATCGCCGGTCGGGGTAGTCGTGCAGTGCGGCGATCGCCTGCTCCGGCGAGTGGACGATGCGCACGCGATCATCCGCGTACGACCGGTCGCGGGTCACGAGCAGCGTGACGCGGCCCGGGAGCGGGAAGCCGATGCTTTCGTGGGTGCGGCGCCCGGTGATCAGCACCCCGCCCATCGTGACCTTCTTGAACCTCTTCGAGTCCTCCGGGATGTTCCACGCCATGCCGTTGTCGCGGCCGATGACGTGGTTCCGCGCGTACGCGGCAATGGCGGTCAGGGTGCGCTCGGTCACGCTGTGCTCCTCGTCAGACGGCGATCGGGGCCTTGATCCCAGGCAGCGGATCGTAGCCGTCCACCCGGATGTCATCGAGGGTGAACGCGTCGATCGCCGTCACGTCGGGGTTGAGCCACAACGTGGGAAGCGGACGCGGCTCGCGGGCCAGCTGCTTCTTGGCCTGCTCGATGTGGTTCAGGTAGAGGTGGGTGTCACCGAGCACGTGGACGAAGTCGCCCACCTCGAGGCCTGTCACGTGCGCGACCAGATGGGTGAGCAGCGCGTACGACGCGATGTTGAACGGCACACCGAGGAAGATGTCAGCCGACCGCTGGTAGAGCTGGCAGCTCAGCTTGCCGTCCGCCACGTAGAACTGGAAGAACGCATGGCAGGGCGGCAGCGCCATCTTGTCGAGCTCGCCCACGTTCCAGGCGCTGACGATGTGGCGTCGCGAGGACGGGTTGCTCTTGATCTGGGAGATCACCTGAGAGATCTGGTCGACGTGGCGGCCGTCGGGCGTCGGCCAGGAACGCCACTGCGCCCCGTAGACAGGCCCGAGGTTCCCGTCGGCGTCCGCCCACTCGTCCCAGATCGTGATGCCGTTCTCGTGGAGCCAGGCGACGTTGGTGTCGCCGCGCAGGAACCACAGCAGCTCGCCGAACACGCTGCGGACGTGCAGGCGCTTGGTCGTGAGCATCGGGAAGCCCTGGCTCAGGTCGAACCGCATCTGGTGGCCGAACACGGACAGCGTGCCGGTGCCGGTCCGGTCGTCGCGCTGCACTCCCTCCGCGAGCACGCGTTCCAGCAGATCGAGATAGACCCTCACGACTCCTCCAGCCTCGCGAGCACCGGGAGCATGGCACGTACGGCCTGGCCGCGGTGGCTCACCGCATCCTTCTCGTCGGGCGACAGCTCCGCGTTGGTGACCGAGTGCCCGTCGGTGATGAAGATCGGGTCGTAGCCGAAGCCGTTGCCACCCCGCGGCGCGTCGATGACCACGCCCTCCATCGTGCGGCGCAGCACCTCCTCGGTGCCGTCGGGACGCACGAGCGCCATCGCGCACACGAACCGTCCGCGCCGCCTCTCCGGCTCCACGTCGCTGATCTGGCGCAGCAGCAGCTCCAGGTTGTCGGTGTCGCTGGCACCCGGCCCGGCCCAGCGCGCTGACCGTACGCCCGGCATCTTGTTGAGCACGTCCACCTCGATGCCGGAGTCGTCGGCGAGCGTGGGCAGGCCGGTGATCGCCGCGCCGGCACGCGCCTTGATGAGCGCGTTGGCCTCGAACGAGTCACCGTTCTCGACAGGCTCGTCGTAGACAGCCACGTCGCCGAGACCGACCACGTCCAGGGACAGTCCCGCCTGCGCCACGAGGCGGCGGAGCTCGACGACCTTCTTCTGGTTTCCCGACGCGATCAGCAGCTTCACGCGTTCAACGCCTCCTGCTGGATGCGGGTCAGCGCGGCGCAGCCGGCCAGGCCGAGATCGAGGAGGCGGTCGAGCTGCTGGCGGCTGAACGGCTCTGCCTCAGCCGTGCCCTGGACCTCGATCAGGCGACCGTCACCGGTCGCGACGATGTTGAGGTCGACGTCGGCGCGCGAGTCCTCCTCGTAGGGGAGGTCCAGGAGCGGGACACCGTCCACGATGCCGACGCTGACGGCGGCGACGGAGCCCTTGAGCGGCTCCCGTACGAGCAGGTTGCGCTCGCGGAGCCAGGTCACGGCGTCGGCCAGCGCCACGTACGCACCGGTGATCGACGCCGTGCGCGTGCCCCCGTCGGCCTGCAGCACGTCGCAGTCGAGCTGGATCGTGTTCTCGCCGAGGGCGGTGTAGTCGATGATGCCCCGCAGCGAGCGCCCGACGAGGCGGGAGATCTCGTGGGTGCGCCCGCCGATGCGCCCCTTCACCGACTCGCGGTCGGAGCGGCTGTGGGTGGCGCGCGGCAGCATCGCGTACTCGGCCGTCACCCATCCGAGCCCGCTGCCCTTGCGCCAGCGCGGCACGCCCTCGGACACGCTCGCCGCGACGAGGACGCGGGTCTTGCCGTACTCGACGAGGACCGACCCCTCCGCGTGGTCGAGCCAGTTGCGCGTGATCCGTACGTCCCTGAGCTGGTCGGCCTCGCGGCCGTCGATTCGTGCCATACCGGGACCCTATCGGGGGATACCGACAAGTCCGAGATCGTCGCCCGCCAGCTCGGGCAGCGGCTCGACGTCGGCGACGAAGTCACCCATGAGCCGGCGGCCGATGCCCGCGAACCTCTCGGGGTTGCCCGTGGTGAGGAACCGGCGGTAGCCCTCGCGCGGCCCCGGCTGCAGCAGCTCGCGGCGCGTCAGCATGGAGAAGGTCGACTTGCCGCACTCCTCCGCGCTGGAGACGAGGGTCACGTCGTCGCCGAGCACGTACGAGATGACGCCGGTCAGCAACGGGTAGTGGGTGCACCCGAGGATCAAGGTGTCGGCGCCCGCCTCCTGGATCGGCGCCAGGTACTCCTGCGCCACGGCCAGCAGCTCCGCACCGCCGGTCACGCCGGCCTCGACGAAGTCGACGAACTTCGGGCAGGCCGACGTGGTGAGCCTGATCTGGGGAGCAGCTGCGAACGCGTCGTCGTACGAGCGTGAGGTCGCGGTCGCCTCCGTACAGATCACGCCCACGTTGCCGGTCCTGGTCGCCGCGACAGCCCGCCGCGCGGCGGGGAGGATCACCTCGGTGACGGGGATCGAGTAGCGCTCCCGCGCGTCGCGCAGCACGGCGGCAGAGGCGCTGTTGCACGCGATGACGAGGGACTTCACGCCGAGGTCGACGAGGTGGTCGAGACACTGCAGGGCGTACGCGCGCACCTCCGCGATCGGCCGCGGCCCGTACGGCGCCCGCGCCGTGTCGCCCAAGTAGATGATGTCCTCGCCGTGCAGCTGGTCGAAGATCGACCGCGCCACCGTGAGGCCGCCGAACCCCGAGTCGAAGATCCCGATCGGTGCGTCCGGGGTAGTAGAAGTCACCGCCACATCGTACGAGGTCGGCGTCGGCAAGGCTCGACCCGAAGTCTCAACCCCCTAGTCGTGTTTCACGGTGCTGACTAGCGTGGCCGCCGAGGAGGTACGACATGTCGCAATGGCAGAACCCGCCCCACCGAGGTTTCAGCGTCGACCCCGTCACCGCGCCCACGCTGCGTCCCTCGAGCTCAGACCGCGACTACGCCGACTCGACCCTGCGGATGGCGCATGCCGAAGGCCGCCTGACGGATGCCGAGCTCGCCGAGCGCGTCGAGCGCGCCGACTCCGCCTGGTCGTTGAAGGAGCTCAGCGACGTCATCGCCGACGTGAGTGTCCCGACGATGGCGGGGGCGAACCTGGCGGCGATGCCCGTCTCGTCGATGCCGCCCATCGTGAGCCAGCTCGATCCTGCCAGGCGCAGTGCCCGCATCGTGCTGACCCGCGCCTTCCTCAGCTGGCTGGGCATGGCGGTCGTGTTCAACGTGATCTGGATCGCGACCGGAGGTCTGGGACACTACTACTGGCCCGTCTGGCCGATGCTGGGAACGGCTCTGCCGCTCATCGGGCTGGTCGGTGCCCGGTTCGGACCCGACCCGGCCCCGGTGCGCCGTGAGGACCCACCCACCGACCTTCGCTGAGTCGGGATCAGCTCGTGATCGCGTCGAGCAGCAAGGACTGCACGTAGCCGATCCAGTGGTACACGTCCGCGACCGGCGTGCGCTCGTCGTCGGGTTCGAGGTCGTCGACGAGCTCGGCGTCCTGCTCGTCGTCGATGCCGAGCCGCGCGCCGAGCACGAGCCGCATCGCGTTCAGCGTGCGCAACCATGCGTCCTGGGCTTGGGTCGGGATCGCCACCTCGGGGTCCGGTCGACCTTCCGCTGCGGCCATGGCCGCCAGGACGATCGCCGCGTCGCTCGCCTTCTGTGACCGGAGCTCCGCCTCCATCAGCCGCCGGAACTCCGATGCCTCCTCCGAGTTGTTCGACGCGTCGGGGAAGAGCCGAGCGAGCGCAGGGTCTTCTCGGTCGAGCGGCGCCGCGTCCCGCTCGTTCGCCCACCGCTGCAGCGGGTCGTCCGACCACGCGGGCGCGTCCACGAGCTCGACGAGCTGCGTCGCCATGGACTCGAGCAGCCCGACCTCGAAGGGCAGGCAGTACCAGACGATGTTCCCGTCGGCATCCCTGACGAACCCGTTCCTCACTCCGCGGGCTCCAGGGTCGCCCACAGGCCGTACGCCTGCATCGCCGTCACGTCCCGCTCCATCTCGTCCTTGGTGCCCATCGCGACGGCGGACCGTCCCTCCGTGTGGACCTCCAGCATCAGCCGGGTCGCCTTCTCCTTGGTGAATCCGAAGTAGGTCTGGAACACGTACGTGACGTACTGCATCGTGTTGACCGGGTCGTTCCACACGATGCACACCCACGGGGCCTGCCCGAGGTGCTGCTCACCGACACGCTCCTGGATGGCGGTGCCGCCTCCGGGCTGTTCGGTCATGGGAAGCATTGTGTCAGGGGTGGCCCAGATGGAGCACTAGCCTGAACGTCATGGATTCGCCCAGCACCGCGCTGCTGACCGACCACTACGAGCTGACGATGGTACGTGCCGCGCTCGGGTCCGGCACGGCCATGCGCCGAAGCGTCTTCGAGCTGTTCCCCCGACGCCTGCCAGCAGGCCGCCGCTACGGGGTCGTGGCCGGCGTGGGTCGCGCCCTCGACGCTCTCGAGCACTTCCGCTTCGGCGAGGAGGAGATCGACTTCCTCGTCTCCCACAAGGTGGTGGACGACGCCACGGCGCAGTGGCTGAGCACGTACCGCTTCACCGGCACCATCAGCGGCTACGGCGAGGGGGATCTGTACTTCCCGGGAGCCCCGCTGCTCACGGTGGAGGGCACGTTCGCCGAGGCGGTCGTGCTGGAGACGCTGTTGCTCAGCATCTACAACTACGACTCGGCCGTGGCGTCGGCCGCCAGCCGGATGACGCTGATGGCCGACGGCCGTCCGTGCATCGAGATGGGGTCACGGCGCGCAAACGAGTACGCCGCGGTGGCGGCGGCGCGCGCCGCCTACATCGCGGGCTTCAGCGCGACCAGCAACCTCGAGGCGGGACGTACGCACGGAGTGCCGACGACCGGTACGGCCGCACACTCGTTCACGCTGCTCCACGACTCCGAGGAACAGGCCTTCATCGCTCAGATCGCGGCGCTCGGCCAGGACACCACGCTGCTGGTCGACACGTACGACATCGAGGAGGCGGTACGTACGGGCGTGCGGATCACCGAGGGACGGCTCGGAGCCGTACGGATCGACTCCGGCGACCTCGTGGCGACGGCCAAGGAGGTGCGCGCGCTGCTCGACGAGCTCGGCGCGACGAGCACGCGGATCATCGTCACCAGCGACCTCGACGAGTGGCAGATCGCGGCCCTGTCCGGCGCTCCGGTCAACGGCTATGGCGTCGGCACCTCGGTCGTGACGGGCTCGGGGCACCCGACCTGCTCGTTCGTGTACAAGCTGGTCGCACGCGCCGGCTCCGACGCGCCTGATGCCCCCCTGCTGCCGGTCGCCAAGAAGTCGTTCCACAAGTCGACGGTCGGGGGGCGCAAGTTCGCCATGCGACGCCGCGACGCGAAGGGCTTCGCCGAGGCGGAGCTCATCGGGATCGGCGCGGACCCGGAGGGTGACGGCGACGACCGCTTGCTGCTCCTTCGGCTCGTCACCGACGGTGAGGTCGTCGGACGGGAGCCGTTGAAGGCGGCTCGTGAGCGGCACGAGGCGGCTGTCCGAGAGCTGCCTCGGGACGCGTTCAAGATGTCGCGGGGCGAGCCCTGCATCCCCACGTACTTCCTCGACGAGCTCGGCCACATCACCACGAACCCGTACGACAGGAGCTGACATGACCGACACCGACTTCGCGGCACCCGCCGGCAAGCGCGCGCTGATCGTCGTGGACGTCCAGAACGACTTCTGCGAGGGCGGTTCCCTCGCTGTCGCCGGCGGTGCGCAGGCGGCGGCCGACATCTCCGCCTACCTCGCGACTCAGCCGGGCTACGACCTCGTCGTCGCCACCCGCGACGCCCACATCGACCCGGGACCGCACTTCTCCGCGACGCCCGACTACGTCGACTCCTGGCCACCGCACTGCGTCGTCGGCACGCCGGGCCAGGACTTCCATCCCGCGCTGACCTACCGGAGCTTCGACAGCGTGTTCGACAAGGGCAACTACGAAGCCGCGTACTCGGGATTCGAGGGCACCGACGCCGAGAGCAGAGGGCTGGACGAGTTCCTGGCCGAGTCGGGCGTCACCGATGTCGACGTCTGCGGCATCGCGACCGACTACTGCGTGAAGGCGACGGCGCAGGACGCCGCGCTCCTCGGCTACGTGACGACCGTACTGACCGACCTCACGGCCGCCGTGGCGCCCGAGCGCCTGGACACGGCGTACGAGTCGCTCGCCGAGTCCGGCGTCGCGCTGGCCACCAGCGACGACATCTGACCCCGGCTCTGTACGGGCCGCCAGCACCCGTGGCCCGCGAGAGCTCCATCCGGACGGTCAGCTCGCGGTCGCGTCGCTCGTACGGGACCGGATCTCGGGTACGGACTGGAAGCCGTTCATGACCGCGGAGAGGCGCTGGGCGCGGGCCAGCTCGTACAGGTCCTCCAGGTACAGGCGTGTGCCGTCGGGGTCACCCAGGGGGACCCGCCAGTTGGGGTACTCGTCGATCGTGCCGGGCTGGTTCTGCGTACGTCGCTCCCCCACCGCATCCGTCAGCGCCACGCACAGCACTCGCGACGGGGTCCAGGTCAGGAAACGGTGCAGCGCGAGCGTGACGTCCTCGGTGTCGCGGTCGTCGGGCGGCAGGGCGCCACGCTCCTCGAGCATCCCGATCACCGCCGACTGCTCGCGTGCGTCCGCCTCGATCTCGGAGTCGAGGCTCTCCGTCAGCAGCCCCAGCTGGTACCTCAGCCGCACGTGGTCGTGCGCGAGGTAGCCGGCCGTCGGCGGCAGGTCGTGCGTCGTCACCGACGCCATGCAGTACTCGCGCCACCACTCCGGTGCCAGCGGCTTGCCCTCGTGGTCGTACTCGAACCACAGGATCGACGTGCCGAGGATGCCGCGGCGGCGCAGGTAGTCACGCGCCCAGGGCTCCACGGTGCCGAGATCCTCCCCGATCACCAGCGCGCCCGCGCGATGCGCCTCCAGCGCCAGGATGCCGACGAGCGCCTCATGGTCGTAGCGCACGTACGCACCTTGCTGCGGGCCGTGCCCCTGCGGGATCCACCACAGCCGGAACAACCCGATGATGTGGTCGACGCGCACGCCGCCCGAGTGCCGCAGGATGCCGTTCACCATCGACCGGAACGGCGCATAGGCCAGGTCGGCGAGCCTGTCGGGCCGCCATGGCGGCTGGCCCCAGTCCTGACCGGACTGGTTGTACGGATCCGGCGGCGCCCCGACCGTGACGCCGTTCGCGAACACGGTGTTGAGGGCCCAGGTCTCGGCGCCGTTGGCATTCACCCCGACGGCCAGGTCGGAGATGATCCCCAGCACCATGCCGTTGTCCTTCGCCGCCTGCTGGGCGCTCGACAGCTGGGTGTCCGCGATCCACTGGAGCCACATGTAGAACGTGACCAGCTCGCCGTTCTCCGCGGCGAACTCCGCGACCTCCGGCGACGACGGACGGCGCAGCGCCTCCGGCCACGCCCGCCAGCTCCGGCCGTACCGTTCGGACAGCGCGCACCACGTCGCGTAGTCACGCAGCTGGCGCCCTTCGCGGCGCTGGAAGTCGGAGAACGCCATCTCTCGAGTCGCCTTCCGGCCGGCCCGGAAGACCAGCTCGAGCGCCTCCCGCTTGGCGTCCCACGAGGCGTCACGCTCCACGGCCTTCGACCTGGCCAGGTCGTCATTGAGATCGCGCCGCATCGCCTTGATCGAGCTGCGTTCACCTGGCGACAGGGATGCGTACTCCTCGATCGCCTCCGGCCGGATGTAGAGCGGGCTGACGTAGCGACGACTCGACGGGAGGTAGGGCGACGGCTCGAGCGGAGGCACCGGCTCGGCTGCGTGGAGCGGGTTGACCAGGACGTACGAGGCGAACTGCTGCGTCGAGCTCCAGACGGCCAGGTCGGCGAGGTCGGCGAGGTCACCGACGCCCCACGATTCGCGGGAGCAGACCGAGTACAGCTGGGTGGCGTAGCCCCAGACGCGCTTGTCGCCCATCTGGCGAGGGAAACCCAGCCACGACGGTGTGACGATGAGTGCCGACTCGACCTCTCGGTCGTCAGAGCGCAGCACGAGGCGGTGGTAGCCCAGCGGGATCTCGGACGGCACGGTGAAGCTCGCTTCGCCCAGCCACTCTCCGTCGACCTGCTCGTCGGGGGTGAAGTTGTCGACCTGTACGGCGTCCAGAGTGCCGCCGTCCTCCAGCCGGATGAACACGCGGGCAACGGCCCCGGCCCGAACGTGGACGGGGAACGACCGCGCATCGCCCTGCTCTACGACGACGCAGGGCGGCAGTCCCCGCTGCCAGGCACGCCGGTGGTGCGCGGCGACGGCTTCCTGTGCCTTCTCGGGCGTCGAGGCATCGACGTCGAAGGCACGCAGGACGGCGATGACGGACGCGTCGTCGACCTCGGTGTGGCGCCCCTTCCAGTCCCAGAACTCCGTGCTGATCTGGTACAGGCCGCACAGATCTCGAAGCGCGGCATCGGTGAGTGGCATCTGGGCTCTTCCACGAGGTCGTACGAGTTCGGGGCAAGCCTTTCAGCGGACCCCCGGCGTCGCAAGCGCATCGCCTGAGAGGACGCCAGGTCTCAATCCGCGGTCCAGAGGAGGTATCACCCGACCGACCGTGGCGCTCTTGGGCAGCATGAGTACCTCACAGAGCTTCTTGAGCAACAACCCGACCATCAAGACGATCCTCACGGTCGTCGCGTACGTCTTCGGCGCGGTCGCCGGCATCGCCGCCATCATCATCGGCGCCACCCAGGGGCATCCTGGCTTCGTCGTGATCGGTGTGGCGTTCCTCGCCGCCGTCGCGGTGGCCTTCATCGCCGGCGCGACAGGCACCCCCAGCGGGTCGATCGCCGGCCGATCAGTCGCGGGCACGTTCACACCGCCCGACTGGGCCTGGTGGGTCAGCGCGGGCATCGTCGTCGTCGGCTGTGTCGTCGGCGCGCTGATGCTCGCACTCTGAACCGCGGCTCAGCCTCGACGTACGACCTGGGTGCGCGCGAGCAGGTCAGGAAGGGTCTGGCGCTTCGGGTGCCACAACGCCATGGACACGCTGAACGCGTTGGCGATGAGGAACACTCCTCCTGCCTGTGACAGCAGCGTCCACGCCAGTGAGCGCGCGAGGCCGCGGCTCCAGCCCACCTTCTCGGTCGGCTTGTCGACGGGGCACACGGCGATGCCCACGATGCGCTGGCCGAGGGTCCGCGACCACACGCCGAGGCTCACCAGCCCGTAGAGGACGGTGACGGCCATGACCGCGTACGTGACGATGACCAGGAGATGCGCGAGGTCGCCATTGAAGCCGTTCTGCCCTCCGCTGAGGAAGTCCGCGTAGAAGGCCTGCATCCCTGCCAGGACGCGGTTCTCGAAGTCTGTGACGAAGAACGGCAGGGCCGAGGTCACGGCGAACGACACCAGGAGGTTGTCGACGACCGTCGCGACGAGACGACGCCAGAAGGACGCGGTCGCCGTCGTGGCTCGGGCGACGGGGGCCGGAATCGGCGCCACCGTCGGGCGCGCGATGGGGCGGAAACCGCCGTGCTGCTGCCCGTCCCTCAGGCGGGCCTGAGGATGAAGGGACGACCCGGTTGTCGGCGCCGCCGAAGGACCCCCGTGAGGGGCGAAGGCGGACGCGTTGTGCAGTCTGACCTGGTTCGACCAGGAGACGCCGTCCCACCATCTCTCCCGTCCGGTCTGCGCAGGGTCGCGGTACCACCCAGCCGGCGGCAGCGAGCGCTGGCTCAGGGACGGATCAGTCACACCTCAAGTCTGCCCTATTCGCAGGAGAGGTCTCTTACTCGCGGCCCGGTGCATACCCCCCAGCAGGTACGATCCTGCGGGGGATAGGCCTGAGGCATCGCGGCGCACTGCGGCACCTCATGCCGTCGAATTTCTGTTCTGGCTGACTTATCGAGGAATACCACGTGGAGAAGATCGGTCGCTACCGACTGACCCAGCGCATCGGCGCTGGGTCGTTCGCGACCGTCTGGAAGGGCCGCGACGACGAGCTGGACGCCGATGTCGCCGTCAAGATCCTCGCCGACAACTGGGCCGACAACGAGGATGTCCGCAGCCGGTTCCTGGCCGAGGCGAAGCTCCTGCGCCGCATCCAGGACGAGCGGGTCGTCCGCGTGTACGACATCGGGACGCTGCCCGACGGCCGCCCGTACTTCGTCATGGACTACGCCAACGGTGGTTCGCTCGAACAGTTGCGCAAGCAGCCGGCCGAGCCGGGCCGCGTGCTCCGGCTGTGCGCGGAGGCGGCCCGCGCGCTCGAGGTCCTGCACCGGCACCGCATCATCCACCGGGACGTCACTCCCGGGAACATCCTGCTCGACTACTCGGAGACCCAGGGCCTTCGCGTACTGCTCGCCGACCTCGGTGTGGCGAAGAAGATGGTCGACCGGGCGGGCGCCACGATGACCGCCGGCACGCCTCCCTACATG
>Ga0187809_10001377_pt1 | contig 11464 bp, 14 predicted proteins | sample NC_wetland_sal_i_8_FD_132415 | JGI IMG/M metagenome (GOLD analysis project Ga0187809, IMG submission 132415) | Wetland sediment microbial communities from Neuse River Estuary, North Carolina, USA - ASW_4 | ecosystem: Environmental > Aquatic > Freshwater > Wetlands > Sediment | place: USA: North... | reverse complement strand
TTCGACTTCGTCTTCGAGCGCTTTACGTTCGTACAGCGGGGGCGCTGCGTTGAATACCGACCACACGGCATCAGCAGCGATCGGCCCTTTACCGTCAAGCGGTTCGCCAGTCACGGAGACTACACGTCCGACGAAATCCTTGCCAACCTTACAGACCAATTCCTGGTATTGCACAACCGCTACCATGCCGGTACGAAGCGTTTCGGAACCTAAATGCAGCACGACAACGTAGTCGTTCTTAATCTGATGGACGAAACCTTTGCTACCATCTTCAAACATAACGAGTGCATGCATGGTACAGGGGCGCAGACCTCGGACTTTGATGAGGAACTTGTCGACTGCGATAACTTCACCCACCGGGCTGCCGGCAGCGACAAGCTTATCAAAATGCTTGTTGTCACTCACTGCTGGCCTCCGGGCACTTGCGGGTCAGGCGCTACACCGACCGCCGCCATGGTTGGCGGCTGCGCAGGTTCTTGGCCGATTTTGGCAATCGCATCAACGAGCAGCTGGCGGTTGCGCAGCAAATGCTGGCGCAGACTGAAATCGAATACTTTACTGGTGGTGCGGATGACACACCCGGCAGCGATAGACGGCTGCAAGCCGACCTGCACCAGGAGCAACGGGTGGATATTCTGGCGCAACCATTGTACGATTTTGGCCGTAAACTCCGACGAAGGTTCAGCTGCGAAACTCATATGTACTACCGGTGATTTCAGCTGCACGTTCTTCAAAAACCCGATAAGCAATTGTCGGTCAACTTCTTGCAATAGATTCAGGTGATTTGCCACAGATATGTCATCCAGCATCACGGGGACTTTGGGCAACTTCATACTCTCGCCACTCTTGCGGATGGCCGCTTGGCGCAAGTAATCGTCGAGCTCCTCTGCGTCTCGCTGCAAACGATTGACGTCCGCAGGTCCGGCGATCGAGGGCGGCAAAACGAAATGTCCCTTTACGTGCGTCGCCTGCTCATGCGCCATTCTTCACATCCTCGACGATAGCTCGTTTGTTGGCCTCTAAGTTTGTCAGGATATACTCCAACTGGTCACTCAAATCGATTTGGTTACCGATGGCAGCCATCAAGTAGTGGTTGATGACGTCAGTCATGTTCTCTTCGAACGATTTAAGCTGGCGGGCCTTTTCTTGCGCCAACTGTTGGCCGATTTGCTGGAGCAACGCGCCGCGTTCTTCGTCAATCGCTTGGTTGGTCTTTTGAATCGAATCGATGGCCATCTGTTTGGCGTCCATAATCGATTCTTCGTACTTCGCGAATTCCTCGCGGAGTTTGCGCGTGATTTCCTGCTTCATGTAATCGTTGAGCTGGCTAGTTGTCAGACGCAGGTCCTGCTGCAGGAACATGGCGTTTTCACCGATGATCTTTTCAAAGTGCAAGCGACCTCGGTTGCGCAGCTCTTCACGGAACTTATCGTCGAAGATGTGCTCGGCTCCGCCTTCTGCGGCTCTCCCAAGCGCATCGTCGACCGCTGACCCACTGGTCGCTGCGCCGGTTTTGCCAAGCTTCAGTGCAACCCAAACGAACGCCAATAGTACGGCGACCAAGCTTCCGATTACCAGTACGAGCCACCAAATCGTCATATTTTTATTTCACCCACCTTTATAGTTTCAACAACAAGTATACCCCAAATACGCCGACCAAGAAAATTATTAGACTTGTAAATGTAACCTGGATCAACCCGCGGATAATATGCGCCCGGGCAAGCGGATTTCGGCCGACTGCCACCAGCGAAGTCCGCACACCGGTAACAAGCATAGTACTCGAGATACCGACCGCCGCCAACAAGATGGCGATGCTGATGTAGATATGTGCCAGGCTGACGGGCTTGTGTGCGATTGATTCGCCGAACTTCTGCAGCTGATCCTGGAGTTCGCTACTCGTCGAAGGCTGGTACAACGGATTATGCGCAATGCTGATGTCGATACTGACCTTGCCGAGATGCACTGTGGTTTTCTTCCCATTGTTCAGTGTCAGCGTCGTCGTGCCTTCTACGTTGGTCGAGCCATCAAAGTCATTCAGCGCCTTGCCAAGTACTACCGTTTGGGTACCTTCCGCTTTCATACCGACGCCCGCCAACGAAGATACCGCTATGTAGTCACCTTTCTGGATGGCACCGTTCTGATCACTCACAAGCACCTGATATGTACCGTTCGTAGCAACGTAGTACTGCTGTGAAGTAGTGCTATTCTGCAAAGACACTGGGGCGTCATTCGGCGACACCACGACGCCATGTAGCCGGTCGACGGTATTTTGTGTAGCAGGCGATACCTTGCTTGAATCTTTGGTATCAAGCTGCACAATCATACCCGGACTTAAACTCGTATCACTGCTATAGCTTTGCACTACAGCCTGAGCCCCCGCTAGGCCAGCTAAACATAGCGGCAGAATACCGGCTGCCGACAGCGCTATTGTCACAAGGAATCTTTTGTTCCGTAACATCTTACGCTAAAGTATAGCGCTTTTGGTTTCAGGCGGCAAAGCGTGCGAGTGCGTCGATGGTATGGTCGATGGCTTGCTCGTCGGTCGCCCGGCCCATCGTGAACCGTAACGAGGCTTGCGCATCCTCGTCGCTGACACCCATAGCGCGCAGAACATGCGACGGCTCTTCGTCGGACGCAGAACAGGCCGAACCGGCCGCAGCCAGGATACCTGCTTCGTCAAGTTGCACGAGCAGGCGCTCGTTATCAACACCCGGAATCGTGACATGTACGTTGTTTGGCAAGCGTTTCTTCAACGAGCCATTGACGAGTACGTTTGGAATCTTTGCCGTTAGCTTCTCGATAAAATACTTTTGCAACTGTTGTAACCGGCGTGACTCTTCATGACGCATCGTCTGCGCCACATCCAAGGCGACGCTTAAGCCGATTGATGCGGCGACGTTTTCCGTGCCGCTGCGCATGTTCCGTTCCTGGCCGCCACCCAGGATCAACGGTTCCAGCTCCACGCTGCTATGTACGAACAGCACGCCGGATTGTTTCGGACCGTAAATCTTGCCGCCATTCAGTGTCATCATATCGACACTCAGCCGCGATGCGTGCAAGTCCAGATAGTTGGCAGCCTGACAGGCGTCGGTATGGAAGTAGAGCGGGAGTTTTGAGTTCCGCTGCGCCCGCTTCTGTTTAATAATCTGGGCGATATCGCGGATCGGCTGAATCGTGCCGACTTCGTTGTTGGCATACATCACACTGACAAGCACGGTATTTTCGTCGATAAGCTCGGCGAGCTTCACAAGATCTACCGATCCGTCTTTACTGACCGGCGCCACCCTGCAATCGTACTGCCGTGCCGGTGCGAGCACCGATTCGTGCTCGACCGCGCTCACGACCACATTAGCTTCCGGAAACTTTTGCATAATGCCGCGAATCGCAAGGTTGTTCGCCTCAGTACCACCGGCAGTGAAGATAATTTCTGTCGAGCGTGCTCCCAGCCAGTACGCAATCTTGCCACGCGCTTCGGCCAGGTCTTTTCCTACTGAATTGGCTGCCAGATAGGTAGCCGACGGATTGTAGAAATTATCCGTAAAATACGGCTGCATACTTGCCAGTACCCGTTCGTCGACCGGTGTCGCTGCGGCATAGTCCAAGTAAATGACTGGCTGGTCCATATAAATGAGTATAAAGCTTCAGTAACCGGTTTTAAGCAAGTTGCTGTAAACGGGTCAGTTCCGGCATAACCCGCTGGTAGTAAAGCACTACTGCGTCATACAAGTGCCGCGCCTCTTCGGCCGACAACGCTTGATAAGAGTTAGCCCCTTGCGACTTGAAAACACCATTCGGCCGCACATCGTAGCGTGTCGTCACGATACGCCGCCTGCCGGTTTGGTCAGTCCATTCCTCGTGCCACACCCACGTACGCCGATCCAGGCAGAAAAACTCACGACGTCCGCCTTTGGATACCGGGCCGAACAGCTCGCCTCCGATTTTGGCTTCGCGGTGGATGAGCTCTTTGTACAGCTCCGCTCGCCGTTGATCAGGCACGTTCTGCTTACCCTGAGGAACCATGAGGAAATCAAGCAAGCTCATGTTGGTCCTCCTGAGGTCCGAAGACCTGGTCAATCAGGAATCGGGCTTCGGCTTCTAAGCCGGGGTTCGAGCTCTGAGTCGCTGCTTGCGGCGCTACTTCGGCTGGCTGGTAGACAGGTGCAACCGCATTTGCCTCCATGGCGCGTTCTTCGGTGTCGGATATACCCGTCACACTACGCATGGCTTCTGCATGCTGTTGAGCGGCAAGATCATTGTCCAAAGAACGCTCTGTTGCTGCCGTCAGCCGCGGATCAGCCGCAGGCGTGTCCATGGCACTAAGTGTAGATTGCTCTTGTCGTTCAGCTTGCGCTTGTACGTATGTCAGCTCTGGCATCGAAATGGCCAGGCTATGCAAAATATCATTAACGGCCCAGCTCAGGTCTTCCCGTCGACGCGGTACATCTACGCTAAAGAATGCTTCCCGATCACGTCGGGGCACATCTTTGGAAGAAAGCAAAAATTCCGTTTTGTCAGCCATATCTTTAAACAGTGGTTAATTACTTAATCTAGCCCAAACAGCTGGCGGGCGTTCTGCGTAGTTGCGATGGCAAATTTCTCGAGTGTCTCTCCGCGGAGATTTGCTAGGAACTGCGCGGTCCCCCGCACATGTTTTGGCTCGCAAATTGTACCACGGAACGGAACAGGGGTCAAGAAGGGAGCGTCAGTTTCTACGACAAGCTTTTCCAGGGGTACGGCTTTGGCAGCTTCGAGTTGCTCGGTATTTTTGGTAAACGTCATGATGCCGTTCAGGCCGACATACAAGTTTCGTTCCAGGATTTCGTCAAGTTCTTTCGTAGTGGCACTGAAGCTATGGATGACGCCTCGGATGCCGGGATGAGCATCAAAAATCGGCCAGAAATCCTCGAACGCTTCGCGCACATGAAAGATTATCGGTAAGTCGTGTTGTAGCGCTAACTCCATCTGGGACTCAAGCAACTTAACTTGCGCATCACGTGGCGAATGATCATAGAAAAAGTCCAAGCCGCATTCACCCACGGCTACGACTTTCGATTTGGTGGCTAGCGATGCGAACGCGTCTTGTTTGGGCTTATCTACATGCTCTTTCGCTTCGTGCGGGTGGATGCCAATACTCGCCCAGCAGTTCGGCCGATCTTTGACAAATTCCACCGCCAGCTCACTATCAGCAAGTGTCGTGCCTACGCAAATCATGCGCGTCACGCCGTTATCTACGGCAGCTTTGATGATTTCATCCGGGCTGCCGACTTCCTTCGAACGCTGCCAGCGCTCACGGGTCTCGCTTTTGCCCGTAAAGTGTTCAACCGCTTCGTGGATATGACAATGCGTATCGGTTAGTTCGATGGCCATATCTACCAGCATACCACCCCACTATGTTCTAGGCCGCAAGCTCTACGACTCCGGTAGTCACGGGAGGCAGCAGATCAACGACACCAGCGCCAGGATGTTCAGCTAAGAACCACAGCAATTCGTGACCCACATCCCTGTATACGCCTCGCATAAGCTCCCCGCTCGTAGTAGGGCCTGGGTCGCCGTCTGCGGTAGCCGGTCCGCGCATCATGTACGTATAGTTCCTACCCTCACGTACCGCAATCACCGATACCTGCCCGCTACCACAATCGCCGATAGCTGTGACTGATGTCACCCGCTCACTATTGCACGTATACTCACGCGTCTCGAGGCGCCTCATGCCAACTTTGCCCAACACGCCACAAATAGCCTCAGCTTGTTCGTTGAGGGATGACACCTTTTCGCTCATAGAACCTTCTTCCATTAGGGACGTACATACGTCCTTATGGCAAATTATTCTACGCCCAGCACAAAACTAATGCTAGTTTCTGTGAGAAATTTCACAAAAGTTAGTTCGCTGCCGACGTTTCGGCGGCTTCGTGCTTCGGGAACAAGGTCTCTTTGGTCGGCTTGATAACGCCGGTTTCGAATACGTCACGGATTTTTGCTGCTGTGTCCGGCAGGAACGGTTCAAGCAGATCGGCAATCTCCAGCAGGCAGCTTGCCTGGTAGGCCAATACTTCGCGCAAGTGGTCTTTGTCATCCACCTTGGCTATTTCCCACGGCTTGGTCTCATCGATGTATTGGTTTAGCCCGCGGACCTGCCCCCACACGCGGTCAAGCGCACGATCGAACTTACAGGCCTGAATATCTTCAAGAACTTCGGCATTGTCATGTTCGGCCGGCGGGATGTCGCCGATCAGACCTTGCTGGTATTTCATGACCATGGCGGCCGTTCGTTGTACGGCATTACCGAGCTCGTTCGCAAGCTCGTTGTTGTAGGCAGCCTCGATCTTTTCCCAGCTGAAGTCACCGTCTTCGTAACTCGGGACGTGGCGCAGGAAGTAGTAGCGAAAGGCATCGGTGCCGTATTTGTCGGTGATTTCTTTCGGTGCGACGACATTGCCGATTGATTTGCTCATCTTCTCGCCGTCCACGGTAATGAAGCCATGTACATACAACTGCTTCGGCAACGGCAGGCCGAGGCTCAAGAGCATCGCCGGCCAGATGGCCGCATGGAAGCGAATGATATCCTTACCGACTACTTGCACGTTGGCCGGCCAGAAGTTCTTAAAATCTTCGTGCTCCGGATAGCCAAGCACTGTAATGTAGTTCATGAGCGCCTCAAACCAGACGTACATGACCTGCGTCTTGTCACCCGGCACCGGCACACCCCAGTCGAGCTTTTCCTTCGGGCGCGAGATGCTGATGTCTTCGAGTCCCTCTTTAAGTACGGCTAGAATTTCGTGCTTACGCGTCTTTGGTACGATGTGGAATTGGTCGGACTCGATAGCTTTACGGACCTGCTCCGTGTATTTGCTAAGCTTAAAGAAATAATTCTCTTCCTCGAGTTTCTGGTAGGCTTGCGGGTGATCGGGCTTCATACGCGCCGGATCAGCTTTTGATTCGGGCACGAACTCTTCCTGGCGTACATCGTACCAGCCGACATATTTCGCCTTGTAGATATCTTGGGCGAGGTTCTTCCAAATGATCTGGGCGCGCTGTTCGTGACCTTTGTCGGTCGTGCGAATAAAACGGTCGTTACTAACATTTAGTAGCTTGCCGAGGTTCTTAAAGTTCTCGCTGATCTGATCCGCGTACTGTTTCGGCGTCTGGCCGTTCTTAGCGGCCGCCTGAAACACTTTCGTACCGTGCTCGTCGGTGCCAGTGCAGTAAATCACCGATTTGTCCTGCTGTCTGGCAGAACGCGCCAGAACGTCTGCGTAGAGGAGCTCCATCGCAAAACCCACGTGCGGATCTGCGTTCACATACGCAATAGAAGTCGTTACATAGTAATTCATGGTTCAATTGTACCTGTTTAAACTGACAAAAAGAAAATCTGAGAAATAAAATCTATGCCCGGGCGGGCATCATGCGCACTGTTTGCATGGAGAATGTTTTTTGCATTACGCGCGCTATTGTACCACCTCTGGAGAATATTGCCTACTGTAGGAGACGGGCGACAGCGTCACCTTCAACTTCGTCGAGGCCGGCGTACAGGTCGTCAGGGCTTTGACCTTCGGCAATTTTGAACAAATAGTCGTCTTTGGAGCGGGGAATAACATGGAAAAGAATGTGTTTAGCCTTCAGGTCGTCCGCCTCACGGAACGGCCAGTAGCTCTGGCGGATATCGAAACCGTCGCCGAGCTTGCCAAGGAAGCGCTTTTCAATCAGGAAAATGAGGTCGAAGCACGCCTGCAATTCCTCGGGCGTCAGATCCCAAGGCTTTTCGACGTGCCGCTTCGGCATGACAAGCACATGACCCGGCACTTTGTGTGGATCGCTCAGGAATACCTGGGCAAGTTCGTTTTCCCGGACGGGCTTTTCATGGCTATCACAGAATCGGCACATAACTAGGAGCTAGTGTAGCGGTTTTGCAGTTCGTTAGGCAACCAGAAGATTCCTAGAATAAGCTCGTCTGGGCAGTACCTTCACCCTGCACAGGAATTTCCGGCATGACTTGCCCGATATGATTCGCTAGCGCTTCGAGCAACAGTATCTGGCCCTTTACGATTTTTGCCCGTGCGTCTACGAGCGCCACCCAGGCGGCTTTATCTACCTCTGGAATTTCCACCTGCTTACCGGAACGTGGGGGCCAATCTATCGTGATCGTGTTGCTACTGATGTGACTCGCATCGAAATCCGACTCAAGCGCCCAGGCGTGTACGACCTTGCCACCTGATTGTTTGGCTTCGCCGAGGCTCACCCATTCGCCTTGTGGCGCAGGGCTGCCAAGCTCTTCGGCAAATTCGCGCCGTGCAGCTTCGAGTGGCTCTTCGCCGTCCTCGAACTCGCCTTTCGGAATCGACCATGCGCCCGCGTCCTTCTTGGCCCAGAACGGGCCACCGGGATGCACGAGTAACACTTCGATGTCTTCGCCTTTCCGCTTGTACAGCAACAGCCCAGCGCTTTGTTTTTTCACGATTCCACTCCTCTTCTACCTACCAAGTAGTTACAACAAAATAGCCAAGTACGATAGCAAGCGGCACTTCAATAAAAATACCCCACGGCCGCTCATACCGCTGGATGCTCGCGTGCCATTTGTCGTACTTGGTTTTATGGTTACTCAAATTAAATGATTTGGAACGGATAACCCGTGCAACCCACAAAAAATCCGGTGCGGCCGCCGTCAACCCGCAGAATAGTATCTGATAGTGGTGGCGAGAAAGTGATATGCCGCCCAAGAATCCCCATGCAAGTACGAAATCCACTGTAAAGAAGTATCTCCAAAAGCGATTATCACGCCGATGGTGCGGGATGCCATAGTGTGGCAGTGCATCCAAAGCGTAATGCGAAGCCAACGCCACCGGCAATGCGATCGGCAGCGGCAAGAACTTACCGATAAACCCGCCCACTGCTGCGTGGTTAAAACCGGTCATCGTTGCCTCACGCGCATAGGCAGTATTTTAGCATAAGCACTATAAACGGACGGCACTAATGAACGACCGGAGCGTCGACGTCTTCCGGCGTCTGTGAACGCCGCGGCAGCCACGCGGAAAGTCCGAGCGCGAGTATGCTGACACCAATGGTGGCTTCCATGCCCGTACGCACACCTTTGATGATGGCATCATTTTTAATACGGGTGATTTCTTGGGCGATCAGCGGCGATGCGGGCTTGTCAGGCTCCTTGCCCGTCCCGAGACTTTCGGCCGAGGCGGCCACATCAGCGGCTACAGTTGTCTGGGCGGCTGGCGGCAGGACGGTACTCGACGATATATCCTTATTGAGCTGCGTGGCCAGTGCCGAAATAAGCAGCGCGCCAATTAGCGCCTGCCCCAAACTCGTCCCGACCTGCCGGAATGTATTATTCAAACCTGACGCTTCGCCCGCTTGCTGCACCGAAACCGCCGATAATGTCAGGTTTGCCAATTGTGCGAATGCCAGTCCGAAGCCGGTAGCGAACAGTATCATACCTGGCACGATCGAGTGTGCGCTAGCTGTCGTCGAAAATTCTGAACGCAGCATAACTGCTCCAACTACCTGGATAAGTAGCCCAAGCTGAATCATGAATTTCGGGGCCACATTCGCCTTGCCGACTAGGAACCCGGACAACGGCCCGGCGACCAGAACACTCAAAGAAAACGGCAGAAGCGCCAAGCCGGTATGGAACGCGTCCTTGCCGAGCATACCCTGCAAGAATACTGGCAGCACAAAAATCAAGCCGAACTGTGTCATCGCCACGATGGCCGTCACGCCCGTGCCGCTCATGAACTGTTTGTTTTTAAAAATAGCGAGTGACACAAGCGGCACTTTGCCCTTCGCTTGCAAGCGTTCCTGCCGCCACAAAAACGCCAGCAACAACACGATCCCAACATACAACGCAATGATAGTGATGGACGTACCGCCCAGCGCATATGTACGGCCGAAGATTTCGTACGGCATCTTCGCTTGTATCCATCCGTATGTCGATGATTCGATAATCCCATACACCACGCTGGCTAGTCCTAAAGCGGATAAGAATATGCTCAGGATGTCAGGCTTATGCGGGTGGCGCTCGTGCGTTTCATGCAATATGACCGACCCGGCTAACAACACTACTACGACGAACGGATTTATAAGGTAGTTCCAGCGCCAGCTGTAGTTCGTGGTCAGCCAACCGCCCAGTAGCGGACCGACCGTTGCTGCTGTGCCTGCTGCGGCACCGAACATGCCGAACGCCACCGCTCGGTCTTTGCCACGATATTCCGCCAAAATAAGCGCAGCGGTTGAGGGCAGCATCATGGCCGCACCCGCACCTTCCACAAGCACGACGCTATAGAACAGTTCTGGCTGTGTCTGTGCGCGGCTTGCCAGCAACGAGCCGATCGCAAACACAAGCGCACCGATGCGGAACATCCGCCTGCGGCCAAAAATATCGCCGAGCCGCCCGCCGGTAATCATGAAAGCCGCTAGCATTAGCGAATAGCCGGTGATTACCCACTGGACTGCTTTGAGGTTGGAATTCAAATCACCGATAATCGCCCTCATCGACACGTTGATAATCGTCGTATCAAGCACGATGATGAACAGCGCCAATACGATAACGACCAGCGGCAACCATTTCCGAAATCCGGATTTCTGCTCCATAACCTATCCTCCCAAGCGTGCTAATGCTTAACTTGTTCAGTGTAGCATGTACTCTGGCAAAAAATAAAGTCGCCGTTACGGCGACTTACACGTGGTGGGCGAGGTGGGACTCGAACCCACAAGGTTTTTGGACCAGCGGATTTTAAGTCCGCCGCGTATACCAATTCCGCCACTCGCCCGACAGATTGTCAAGTTTATTATACTATACAGAATACCCTGTTCCCTACGATTATAACAGAGTAACGAGTGCTTTCGGCGTTTTGATGATTTTATCGATAAGTACGTCACGACAAGGGTCACCGGTTTTGGGTGTCAGCGCAAAAATCGGCTTACCCAGAGCAGCCGCATACGCCATCTCCAACGTCACGCTTACGCCGGCGTAATCATCTTTGTTGTACACGAAGCAGACCTCGCTTTTGCGGATCCAATCGAAGTGTTCGAGCGTCAGTCCTTTGAAGATTTTGCTTGTCACGTAGTCTGAGTGTATGAGCGCACTTTCCGGAATCGGCTCTTTAAACGACGGCTCGAACACCAATACTCCGAGCTTCTCCAATTCCCTACAGAACGCAGCAATTTCATCTTTGTATTTCTTTGACCCGCAGACGACGACAGATTTCATATACCCTCATGCATGTTATTACTTTGCAGTTATTCTATAACAAACGTGAACAATTCGCTCCATAGCCAGACCCTCGGCTTGCATTGTATTCAAAAAAGCATTACCGTAAAGACATTAACAACCTAAACAATAGGAGGGGCTATGGGCGTAGTTGGATGGGGATCTCCCGTTGGCTTGACCATTTTCCTGGTCGGCCTGGGCGTCGCAGCGCTGCTGCTCTGTCTCGCCGCTCGCTTGGTCGGCGGAAGATTC
>Ga0187809_10001376_pt1 | contig 11466 bp, 8 predicted proteins | sample NC_wetland_sal_i_8_FD_132415 | JGI IMG/M metagenome (GOLD analysis project Ga0187809, IMG submission 132415) | Wetland sediment microbial communities from Neuse River Estuary, North Carolina, USA - ASW_4 | ecosystem: Environmental > Aquatic > Freshwater > Wetlands > Sediment | place: USA: North... | reverse complement strand
GCCCAAGGGCGCGCACCGGGCGCCGATTCTGCTCACGCGCACGCCGTACGATGCGACCGCCACGACATCCTACGCGCAGAGCGCGCACCTGGCGCCGGAGCTCAACGGCTACGACAACGCGCTCCAGGTGATCATCGCCGGCGGCTACATCCGCGTCGTCCAGGACATCCGCGGCAAGTACGGGTCCGAGGGCGACTACGTGATGAATCGTCCGTTAGTCGGACCGCTCAACCCGACCAAGGTCGACGAGTCGACCGATACCTACGACACGATCGACTGGCTCGTCACGCACATCCCCGAGACCAACGGCAACGTCGGCGAGCTCGGCATTTCCTACGACGGCTTCGAGCCGTTGATGGGACTCGTGCACCCGCATCCCGCGCTCAAGGTCTCCGTGCCCATGAATCCGATGGTCGACGGCTGGATGGGCGACGACTGGTTCCACAACGGCGCGTTCCGCGAGCAGAACATGCCGTACATCCTCGAGCAGGAAGCGACGCGCGACAACAGCGCCAAGTGGTGGACCGACCACTTCGACGACTACGACGTGTACATGGCGTCCGGCTCCGCCGGAGCGTTAGGCAAGCGGCACGGCCTCGAGCAGGTCGGGTTCTGGAACAAGATCCTCGCACACCCGAGCTACGACGCGTGGTGGCAGCAGCAGGCGATGGACAAGATTCTCGCCACGCAACCGGTCAGCGTGCCGGTGATGCTCGTCCACAGCCTCTGGGATCAGGAGGATATCTACGGCGCGATCGCCGTCTACACGGCGATCAAGCCCAAGGATGCGTCGAACGACAAGGTCTTCCTCGTGATCGGTCCGTGGCACCACGGTCAGGAAATCGAAAACGGCAGCTCGTTGGGCGCGATCCAATTCCAGGCGAACAGCTCGGACTACTTCCAGCGCAACATCCTCGGACCGTTCCTCGCGCACTATCTCAAGGACGGCGCGCCGCCGATGGATGTCGCGCCCGTGAACGCCTACGAGACGGGCACCAATCGGTGGGAGCGTCTGCGCGCGTGGCCGTCGGGCTGCGACGCGGGCTGCGCCATTCACCAGACGCCGCTCTACCTCGGTCCCCGCCTAACGGCGAGCTTCGACGCGCCCGCGTCGGCCGCACCGGATGCCGCGTTCGACGCCTACGTCTCCGATCCCGCGAAGCCGGTCCCGTTCCGCACGCGGCCCATCCAGCCCGTGGGGTACACGCCGCCGATGACGTGGGTGCAATGGCTGGTGGACGACCAGCGCGAAGTCGGCGGCCGCACCGACGTGCTGTCGTATGAAACCGGCGTCCTCACGGAGCCGGTCAAGATCAGCGGACAGCCGGTGGCCAACCTCGTCGCGTCCACCACCGGCACCGACGCCGACTGGGTGGTCAAGCTGATCGACGTGTACCCCGACGAAGTGGGCGACGATCCGAACATGGGCGGCTACGAGTTGGCCGTGTCGATGGATATTTTCCGCGGCCGCTACCGCGAGAGCTTTGCCACCCCCAAGGCGATTACGCCTAACGAGCCGCTGCTCTACCGGTTCGCCCTGCCCACGACCAACCACGTTTTCCTTCCGGGCCACCGGATCATGGTGCAGATACAATCGAGCTGGTTTCCGCTCTACGATCGGAATCCGCAGACGTTCGTGCCCAACATCTTCTGGGCGAAGCCCGGCGACTACAAGAAAGCCGAGCAGCGGGTGTACCACGAGCCGGGGCATGCGACCTTCGTGGAGCTGCCGGTGGTGACGGGCGGTCAGTAAGAAGGGGTCCGAGACGGTCAGCGACGAACGGCAATACTTGACCGGATCGCCCGACGAGCGCATGGTGATGCGGTCTGTGTACAGGGAGCCTGCCGTGCTCAACCCTCAAGCCATAGATCGTCCGCCGGAACGCCGGCGGACGGTGCGATCCATTGCGTTGCGCGTGCTCGTGCACCTCGGGCTGCTGGTGGTGGCCCTCGGCTGCCTCGGCGCCTACCAGCACTTCAAGCTCGCCGGTGCGTCGAACGCGGCGTGGGCGAGCCTTGGCGGCGCGGCGCTGTTCGGCTTCGCGCCGCTCCGTGACGTCACGCACGTCGTGTTCGGCATCGAGGGCCGGCTGCTCCACGTGGTGCACGGGTTAGGCGGACTCGCGTTGGGCGCGCTGCCGCTCACGGGGGTCGTGTCGGGGACGCCGGTCTTGACGCACGCGGCGACGGCGCCGTTCGCGATCATGGGCGCCGCGCAGGCGTTGATGCACGCGAACACGCCGCGCAACCCGCGGCAGGCGGCCGCGCTGCAGCAGTTCGTCGCCAGCATGCCCGAGCTCGAGCTGGTCGGCAATCCCCGCAACTTCTCGACGGCGCAGGGTGCCCAACGCGCCGTGGCGGCGCTGGCGGACATCATCGGCAAGGCGCAATCGTTAGGCGAGACCGAGCTCGCCGCCGACCCGAAGTTCCAGAGCGCGTGGAGCCAGGCGTCGGCGCGCTTCGGCGCCAACCTGGGTCTCGACGCCGTCGACGAAGCGCTCGGCAAACTCGCATCGAATCCGGCGACCGCGGGCGCCGTCCCGGGCCTCCGGTCGCGGCTGGCCACGGCGCGGCTGACGCTCGCCGGCTCGCCGTCTCGCGCGCAGCGATGACGTCGCGGACGCGCACGGTGCTCCCGGTGCGGATCGGCGCGCTCGTCGGCGCGGCGGTCGCGCGCGTTGCCATGCGCTCGCCTAACGGATGGGGCGCGGGCCACGCGCCCGCGTGGCTGTCGTCGGTGTTGTCGGGATAGACGCCGGCGCTGTGGACCTCGCTGGCCCTGTGGGTGGCGTTCAGCCTCTACGGGGCGTCGCACTTCGGACCGTCGTATCGCGACTACCGAGAGGCGACCTGGGGCGCGGTTCCCAGCTTGTTCTAGCGCGCGGTCTTGACCGCAGTCGCGGCGCGCTGCATTGTGTCCCTGGGCGGCGATCCACGCCCAACCTCTCGAGACTCCGCCCCAGCCGGGGTCCGCTGCGAGGCAAAGGGGGGCACACTCCCGGATTGGCCTGGTCATCCTTTGCGTCACCATGAGCGCTGCTGGGGAGAGGCCCGTGGTGTACTCAAAGGAGTCGTGATCATGCCGAAGAACAAGGATCTCAAGCGCCTCGTTCGCGCCCGCATGCGCAAGACGGGTGAAGCCTACACCGCCGCCCGCGCGCAGATCGTCAAACACCCTCGTCGTCGTCTTTCGCCTAACGCAATGCCGGACGCTGTCTCCATCGCGGCGGCGGATGACCTGGCGTCGCGTGCCGGTCTGAGCGACGCAGCCGTCAAGGAGCACACCGGGTGCACGTGGGAGCGCTGGGTGCGCGCGCTCGACCGCCATGGCGCGGCCACGATGCCGCACCGCGAGATCGTCTCGCTCGTAAGCACGAAGTACAAGGTGCCGGATTGGTGGTCGCAGATGGTGACGGTGGGCTACGAGCGCATCAAGGGACTGCGTGCACGTGGGCAACGGCGAGATGGGAGCTACGAGGCGACCAAATCGCGCACCTTCGCGGTGCCCGTGGCCACGTTGTTCGACGCGTGGGCGAACGAGCGCCGGCGTAACGGATGGTTGGGCGAGCGCGTGACCATCCGCACCGCGACCGCGCCCAAGTCGCTGCGTATCGGCTGGAGCGATGGCAGCATCGTCGCCGTCGGCTTCTACGCGAAGGGCACCTCGCGGAGCTCGGTTGCCGTGCAGCACGCGAAGCTGCCCGACCGCGACACCGCCGAGCGTCTCAAGCAATTTTGGACGGCGCGCCTGGACGCGTTAGGCGACTCGCTGGCCATTACGCACTATTGAACCGCGTCCGAAATGGTGATCGCACTGAGACAACGCCACCAGCGCGGTCGGAGCAATCCAACGCGACGTGTCGGACTTATCTGCTCATGAAGAAAATGGACAAAGCACGGTCACTTCGGACAAAGCACGGACCGCTCGTCTGCCGTGCAGGCTTCGCGCTGGCGCGAGGTCGCTTCCGCCGCGTCTTAAACAACCGTGACTATGTGTTCCCGCAGGAGGCACCTCCTCGGAAGCCGAGCGGTTCGTGCTTTGTCCGGAGTTACCGTGCTTTGTCCGTTTCTTCATGCGTCATTACTAGAACCCGATGTTCCCCTAACGCAGAAGTGATTCCTTCGGCCTGGTGTCTGTAACTGGCTCGTGATGTCACACGATTAAATTGGCTGGCATGACGACATCACACACCATGGGCGCCGCGCGCACCGGCGCCGCGATGATCGGCCCGGACGATGCGCGCTACCGCGCCGTCGTCGACAAGCAGTTCAACAAGCGATGGACCGCCCACCCGGACTACGTCCGCCTAACGGAATCGACCGCCCAGGTGGCGACCGCCGTCGAGGAGGCGGGGCGCTCGGGACGCCGGTTTGCCCTGACGAGCGGCGGGCACTGCCTCGAGAATTTCGTCTCCGATCCGGACGTCCGCGCCATCATCGACGTGTCGCCCATGAAGCGCATCACGTACGACGTCGAGCGGCGCGCCGTCTGCGTCGAGGCCGGCGCCACCGTTGGCGAAACCTTCCGCGCGCTCGCCGAGACCTGGGGCACCGTGATTCCACTGGGCGAATATCCGGCCGTCGGCATGGGTGGCCACGTGTGCGGCGGCGCGTTCGGCTTTCTCTGCCGCCAGCTCGGCCTCGCCGCCGACTATTTGTATGCCGTCGAAGTCGTGACTGTGGATTCGGGCGGCTATGCGACGCCGGTGGTCGCCACGCGCGAGCCGGATGATCCGCACCGCGACCTGTGGTGGGCGAACACGGGCGCCGGCGGCGGAACGATCGGCGCCGTCACGCGTTACTGGTTCCGTTCGCCTAACGCAGATGGCGTTGATCCGTCGGCCCTGCTGCCGCGCGCACCGGAGTCGGTCACGACGTTCCGCGCCGAGTGGAGCTGGTCCTCGGTGAGCGAGGCGGCGTTCCATCGGGTGGTGCGGGACCACGGCGTGTGGTGCGAGCGGAACAGCGCGGCGGGATCGCCGGGGGCGTCGCTCTGGGCCTTGCTCGAGCTGCATCGCAAGCAGTTCGGGACGATCGTCGTGCGCGGGGTGAGCACGGCGCCGCCGGGCGAGGTCGAGGCGCTGGTGGACGGGCACGTCGCGGCCGTGTGCGGCGCGTTAGGCTCGCCGGCCGCGCGGGACGTCGCGCGCATGCCCTGGCTCGACTTCGCGCTGCGGCCGTTCCCGGATCTCTTCACCATGCCGCCGGGCGGGGTGCGTTCGAAGGTCAAGGATGCGCTCCTGCGCCGCCGCCTAACGGACCGCCAGATCGCCGCGGCGTACGCGCATCTCGTGCGCGACGACGTCGACGTGATGGGCGGCATGCTCGGGCTCGCCACGTACGGCGGCCGGGTGAACACCGTGGCGCCCGATGCGACGGCATCGGCTCACCGGAACGCGATCCTGGATATGGCGTGCAGCGTCGGCTGGATGCATCCGGCGGACGAGGCCGTGAACCTGTCATGGGCGCGCGCCTTCTATCGCGACCTGTTCGCCGATACCGGCGGCGTTCCGGTGCCGGGCGACGCGTACGATGGCGCGCTCATCAACCACCCCGACACCGACATCGCCGATCCGGCGTTCAATACGTCGGGCGTCCCGTGGTCCACCGTGTACTTCCACGACAACTATCCGCGCCTCCAGCGCATCAAGGCGCGGTGGGATCCGCGCGACGTCTTCCGGCACGCGTTGTCAGTGCGCGCCGGATGACGGCCTAACGATACATCATCGGGCCGCCGTTCGACCCGTATCCTTGGCCGTCCATTTGGCGAGCCATGCATTCACGGCATCGTGCCACTGCACGCTGTTGTGCGGCTTGAGAACCCAGTGGTTCTCGTCCGGGAACGTCAGGAACTCGCTCGGAATGCCGCGGCGTTGCAGCGCGGTGAACGCACCCATGCCCTGGTTGATGGGAATGCGAAAGTCCTGGTTGCTGTGCACCACGAGCATCGGCACGCGCCAGTCCTTCACGTGGTCGAGCGGGTTGAACTTCTCGTAGTTCTCCGGGTGCTCGTACTGGGTCCCGCCGTTCTCGCGCTCCTCGAACCACAGCTCTTCGGTGTCGTAATACATGGCGCGCGTGTCGAACACGCCGTCGTGGTCGACCAGGCACTTCCAGGGCGTGTTCCACACGCCGGCGATCCAGTACGTCATGTAGCCGCCGTAGCTCGCGCCCAACGCGCACGCACGATTGCCGTCGAGGAACGTGTATTTGCCTAACGCAGCTGCCCAGCCGAGCTTGAGGTCGTCGAGTGGTTTGCCGCCCCAGTCGCCGGAGATGGAGTTGGTGAACGCCTGTCCGTACCCGGTGGATCCGTGGAAGTTGATCGCGACGACGGCGAAGCCCTGGCCGGCGTAGGTTTGCGGATTCCAGCGATAGCTCCACCCATTGTCCCAGGCGCCTTGCGGCCCGCCGTGGATGAGGAACGCGACCGGATACGTCTTGCCCGGTTCGAAGCCGACGGGTTTCACGACGTAGCCCTGCACGGGTTCGCCGTTCCACCCCTTGAACGTGAAGAACTCCCAGTCGCCTTCGTGTGCGTTCGCGAGGGCGTCCGCGTTGAAGTGCGTGACCTGTTGGGCGTGCGCGTTCGCGGCGGCCTCGGTCGTATAGAGATCGGATGGGTGTTTGAGGTCGTCACGAGCGAACAGCATGCGGCCGTGCGCGAGCGTGAAACCGCCGATGGTACCGTCGCCGACGATGCGCGTTGCCCGTCCGCTGGCGATGTCGATCGCGAAGATCGGGTGCTCGCCGTTGTCGTCGGCCGACGCGTAGAGCGTCTTGCCGTCGGGCGAGATCGTTAGGCCGCCGGGCGAGCGGTCCCATCTCGGGTCGATTTCGCGCGACTGGCCGGTGGACAGGTCCATCGCCATGATCCCGAAGCGGTCCGACTCGACGCCCGGCAGCTTCATCGCGAGGTAGTACAGCGTCCTGCCATCCGGCGACGCCACCGGATACGCATCCCACGCCTTGTTGGCCGCCGTCAGGTCGTGAGGCGGCGCCGAGCCGTCCGCCGGTACGCGGTAGACGTCGAAATTGGTGGACCAGGGTTCGGTGGTGCCCGCGATGCGCACGCCGAAGTACACGGTCTTGCCGTCGGGCGAGAACGAGAATTCGCTCTCGTCGCCGAAGGGCTTGCTCGGGACGTCGCCGTCGATGCCTTTGCTCAGCAACGTCGGCTCGGATGGAATCTGGCCGGACTCGTCGATGGCCGCGATATACAGCTGGTTGCGTCGGCCGGTGGCCCACGTGTCCCAGTGCCTAACGAAGAGCCGGGTGTAGAGGGTGCCGCTGGCCTTGTCGGCGGCGCGGGCGGCGATGCGTTGGGCCGTGCAGGCGAGGGTGGGGCAGTCGGTATCCACCTCGTACGAGAGCAGGACGTGTGAACCGTCGGGCGACAGCTTGAACGTGTTGAGGTCGAGCGGTGTGCGGCTCACCTGCGTCGGGGCGGCGTGCCCCGCGAGGTCGAGGCCGGCCGCGCCGCCCAGGTCGACGCGCCACAGCTGCTCGACACCGTCGGCCGCGGCCAGGTAGTAGAGATGATGTCCATCGGGTGCCCAACGCGGCTGCGCGGCCTTGTCGACGACCTGCACGGGAGCACTCGTCCCGCCGAGGTCGAGCACGTAGATGGACGTGATGCCGCGATTGGCGGCGTAGTCGGTGCGGCGCACGGTGAAGGCGGCGTAGCGTCCGTCGGGCGAGAGCTGGGGGTCGCTCACGCGGTCCATCATCACGAGGTCGCGAACGTTGAACGGGTGCGGACCCTGTGCGTTGCCTAACGACGTGTTCACGGGCGTTTGGCCGAGCAGCGCGGGCGCGGCGGCGACCACGAAGGCGAGCGCGGCCGTCAGCGATTGCATGCGAGGACTCCTGGGTACGGTGCGAGCTGGATGTGCGCCTGCCGGGCTCACCGGCGGGGCCGACCTCCAACTTACCTCGGCTCCGCCGCCGCGGCGAGCGAATCTTACTCGTCGCGCAACGCGATGGCGGGGCCGATGCGCGCGCCGCCCCGGCTGCACCAGAGCGATCGCTCCGTCCTTCGCGTCCATCCGCGCGACGATCTGTCCGCGCCGGTCCGCGGCGTGTGCAGCACGCGATCGCCGGACCGGCCTAACCCAATCGGCATACATCGTGTGCGCATCCTTGCCGTCGAGGCGCCGCTCGAATTCACGGTGGCCGAGCTCGAGGCGATCGACGGCACGCCGATCATCGACGTCAAGCCCGTCCTCGACCGCGCGCGGGAGCGCTGAACGCCCGTATGGCCGCGCGGAATGTCGAGGTCGCTCGACGCCCGTCACGTTGTGTGTCGGGATCCCACTTCCACGATCGGGTCGAGCGCGGCCCCCGCCTTGCGTCAGGCACTCGCGAGCGTTATTTCGTGCGGCGCGAATCCGGGAGCCTGCGTGAAATCGAAACCCGCAACGATCGATGCGTACCTCTCGCGCCTTTCGGCCGAGCAGCGAGCCGCGCTCGAGCGATTACGCACCGTCATTCGCGCCGCGGCCCCCGATGCCGAAGAGTGCATCAGCTACGACATGCCCGCCTATCGCCTCGACGGCCGCATGCTCCTGTCGTTCGCCGCTGCGGCCAAGCACTGCGCGCTCCACATCGGCGCGCATCCGCTGGCGGTCCATGCCCGCGAGCTGGAAGGGTACGATACGACGAAAGGCGCCGTACGCTTTCCTCCGTCGCAACCGCTCCCCGACGCGCTGGTGCGGAAGTTAGTCAAGACCCGCGTGGCCGAACGCAAAGGCCAACGCTCGGCGAGCCCGCCTAACAAACGTTGATTCCGTATCCATCGGGGTGTATCGTCATGGGGTCTGCCGCGCCGCCGTCCGATGCCTCGCGCCGGCTCCCGCCTAACCGAACACACGCAGCCTCATCGCCGTGGGCAGCGAGGCGTTCTTCGAGAAGCCGGGCGCGTTGCGCGACCGAAGACCCCGAGTTCTACGCGCAGCTGAGCGCGTTCTATCGTCAGGACCCCGCCGCCGCTACCGGACTCGCCAGTTAGGCCAAACACCGGCTCGATGCAGCCGAGGCCCGCGCGGACGCGGGCCTCGTGTCGCCTAACGAACCGGCGCCGGCCGTCAGAACGCGGCGAGCTCCCGGTACGCACGCACGAAATCGTCCGTCTGCGGCAGAATCGTGTCCTCGAGCGATGGCGCGTACCCCACGAAGGTGTCCATGGACGCGACGCGTTTGACCGGCGCGTCGAGCCAGGCGAAGCATTCGTCCGCGATGGCGGCCGCGATCTCGGCGCCGTAGCCCCACGAAAGCGAATCCTCGTACGCCACGATCACGCGCGAGGTCTTGCGCACCGACTGCATGACCGTCTCGCGATCCCACGGCGACAGCGTGCGCAAATCGATCACCTCGACGTCGATGCCGTCCTCCGCCACTTTGTTCGCCGCCACCAGCGCGCGCTGCACCGTCGCACCGTACGTCACCAGCGTGATGCCCGCGCCCTCGCGCAGGATCTTCGCCTTCCCGAACGGAATCATGAAGTTCGGCCCGGGATTGCGGCCCTTGTTGTACGTCTGGCGATAGAGGTGCTTGTGCTCGAGGAAGATCACCGGGTCGTCGCAACGGATCGCCGTCCGCAACAGCCCGTTCGCATCGAGCGCGGTGGACGGACACACCACGCGCAGCCCCGGACAATGCGTGAACAGCGACGCGCCGGTTTGTGAGTGGTAGATCGCACCGCGGATGTATCCGCCGTATGTCACACGCACCACCGCGGGCGCGCTGAAGTCGTTGTTCGAGCGCCAGCGCATGGTGGCGAGCTCGTTGCGCAACTGCATGTACGCCGGCCAGATGTAGTCGAAGAATTGGATCTCGACCACGGGCTTGAAGCCCCGCACCGCCAAGCCCACGGCGCGGCCGACGATGTTCGCTTCGGCTAACGGAGAGTTGTAGACACGGTCGCCGCCGAACTCCTTCTGCAGCCCCCACGTCACTTTGAACACGCCGCCCTTGCCCTTCACCTTGTCCAGGTACTGCGCGCGCGACACGTCGGCCACGTCCTCGCCGAACACGAGGATCTTTCCGTCGCGGTGCATTTCGTCTTTCATGCACGCGTTGAGCAGATCGACCATCGTCGTCGGCTCGCCCGTGAATTTCGGATCATCCTCCGTGTCGAACTGCTCGCTGGTGGGATCGACGTCGGGCGAGTACACGCCGTAGAGCACCGTGTCGGCGGTCGGCTGCGGTTGGGCGAGCGCGTCGTCCGTCGCCGCGAGAATCTCCGCATCCACGTCGGCCTTGAGCGCCTCGAGCTCCTGTTCCGTGATGTGCCCTTCGGCCACCAGCCACTTGGGGAAGGTGACTAACGGATCGCGCGCGGCGTCGGCATCGCGCTCCTCGGGCGGCCGGTACATCGTTTCCTGGTCCGACAGCGAGTGCGAGTACGGACGGATCACGTGCGCGTGCACGAGCGCCGGTCCGCGGCGCGCGCGCGCATACCCCACCGCTTTGCTCATGGCTGCGTAGCTGGCCACCAGGTCGCAGCCGTCCACTTCCTGAATGAGCAGTCCCGGCATCGACGACACGAGCTTCGAGATGCTGCCGCCGGCCGTGTTCACTTCGACCGGCACCGAGATGGCGTAGCCGTTGTCCTCGATCAGGTAGACAACGGGGAGACTGAGATTGCACGCCGTGTTGAGGGACTCCCAGAACTCGCCTTCGCTGGTCGTGCCATCGCCCGCGGACACGTACGTCACTTCATCGGACTCGAAGCCCTCGGTAATGGAGAGGAGCGAAGCGCGCAGGGAGGCTTCCGCGCAGCCAGTGGCGTGGAGGAACTGGGTGCCCGTCGGCGACGATGACGACACGATGTTGAGCCGCTTGCTGCCCCAGTGGCTCGGCATCTGGCGACCGCCCGAGTTGGGATCGCGGGCCGCGCCGACCGCTTCATACAGCATTTCCGCCGGGGTCATGCCTAACTGCAAACAGAGCGCGCGGTCGCGGTAGTACGGGAAGAACCAGTCGTGCCCGCCACGCAGCGCCAGGCCGGCGGCCGTGAGGACCGCTTCGTGACCCGCGCCCGAGATCTGGAAGAAGATCTTGTTCTGCCCCTTGAGCTGGATTTCCTTGTCGTCCAGCCGGCGCGACAGATACATCGTCCGATACGCCGCCAGAAGCTGCTCGCGGTTGAGCGCCGCGCCGGCGCGGCGCTCGGCACGTGTCTGAGTAGCCATGAGTCCCCGTTTGGAGTGGAGCCAGCACCTCAAAATATCATTCGCGGCCGGCATTGTGCACCCGATTCGACGTTTGGCAGCCCGTCGGCCGTCCGAATTTCTCGCGTTCCGGGGTGCGGGCTGCCCTCTGCCGGACGCGCGAGAGCCAGGCGCCGCCACGAATCGAGCCGGTCGCGCGCCCTTTTTGCGAGTGTGCGATGGGCTCGCTACCTTCGCGCTATGGTTGTTTTTCACGTGACCGACCAGATCTCGCCGGCCATCGAGGCAGTAT
>Ga0187809_10001375_pt1 | contig 11479 bp, 4 predicted proteins | sample NC_wetland_sal_i_8_FD_132415 | JGI IMG/M metagenome (GOLD analysis project Ga0187809, IMG submission 132415) | Wetland sediment microbial communities from Neuse River Estuary, North Carolina, USA - ASW_4 | ecosystem: Environmental > Aquatic > Freshwater > Wetlands > Sediment | place: USA: North... | reverse complement strand
GGAAGAGGAATCCCAGGGCGATCACGAGGACGGCGCCGATCACGTTCAGCCAGAGAAAGGAGATGATGTTAACCCGGTAAAGGACAATGACCAGCACTTCCGATACCACGGCTGCGTAAAAAATGGCGTTTGCCCGGATGGTACGGAACCAGAAGGCGACCAGGAAGATACCCAGGATGACCCCGTAAAAGAGCGACCCCAGGATGTTGACCGTTTCAATAAGGCTGTTGCCCAGGTTGCTGGCGAACTCGGCGACGGCGATCGAGAAGAGTCCCCACACCAGTGTATATAACCGGGCAATACGGTAATCCACGCGGTGATCGGTCTGTCTTTTAAAGAACCGTTTATGGATGTCCACCACCGTGCAGGAAGCCAGGGCATTCAGCGCGGCGGCGATACTGCCCCATGCGGAAACGAAAATGACCGCGATCAGCAGGCCTACCAGGCCCGCCGGCAGGTAATCCAGGACAAAACGCAGGAAGATATAGTTGGTATCATTGATCTCCTCGAGGGGAAGGGCTTTTGCCAGCACCCTCTTGTAGTCGCTCCTGACCCGGTCTTCGCCAGGGACATCGGTGGGTGCAAGGGACGCATAGGTCTTTTCCAGGAAGACCAGGGAGTCCCGGTAAGGCGTCTGTTTTGCCCGAAGCGCCTGCTGTTCGTTAAAATAGACCGGGGCCTTGTGGAACTGGTAGAAGGAAAACACCAGTACACCCAGGAGCAGGATCAGGAATTGCATCGGGACCTTGATCAGGCCATTGAGCAGCAGGCCAAGCTTTCCCTGCCGGTTGGTTTTGGCAGTGAGGTACCGCCCGACCTGGCTCTGGTCCGTCCCGAAATAGGAAAGCGCGAGAAAAAAACCGCCGATGACACCGCTCCATATATTATACTTGTCCTGCCAGTCGAACGAGCCGTTTTTTATGCCGGAGGTGATGACGTTCATTTTACCATAACGGCCGCCGGTCCGGAGCGCATCGGTCAGGTGAAAACCGGCCGGCGTCATGCGAACCATGAAGTAGCCCGCCAGGGCCATCCCGACAAATACGATGATCAGCTGCAATTTCTGGGTATGGGCGACCGCCCTGGCACCTCCCATCACCGTATAGATGATCAGCAGGCCGCCCATGACGACGTTGGTATAGTAGATGTTCCAGTCCAGCAGTGACGACAGGATCAGCGACGGGGCATATACGCTGATGCCGGTTGAAAGGCCGCGGGACACCTGGAACAGGAAGGAAGTGAGGGTGCGGGTCTTCAGGTCGAAACGTTTTTCCAGGAATTCATAGGCGGTATAGACTTTCAGGTGGTTGAACACGGGCACAAAGAAGATACAGATGATGATCATGGCAAGCGGTAAACCGAGGTAATACTGGACGAACCGCATGCCGTCCGTATAGGCTTGCCCGGGCGCGCTCAAAAAAGTGATGGCGCTGGCCTGCGTTCCCATGATGCTCAGCAGGATCAGGTACCAGGGCATGCTCCGGTCGCTGAGGAAATAGCCATCCAGGTTCCTGCTCGTGCGGCTTTTGTAGATACCATACAGGATGATAACCAGCAGCGTAATAACCAGTACGATCCAGTCAAATGCTCGCATAAGCGTATCCGTTAGTTAATGACATGACATCTCAGCCCCTGTTATAGTGAATGGACAGGTAGTAGAAAAACAGGATCTGCAGCACCAGGAAAATGATGACCGCCAGGTACCATCCCCTCCAGTATTTTTTTTCTTCACTGAGCATGGCGCCGGTTCATTTATTTTTTGGAAGCGCGATCAGGTTGGCCATCAGCCGGAAGGCCCCGGGTACACCGGCGGGCAGCTGCCGGAAAAATACCAGGCTCGCATACACGAAATTCCCTTTGCCGTAGGGGGCGATCAGCAGGCTTCCGTTTCGCTGGGTTTCACCCGTGTCACTCATACCCAGCGGGGTGGTGTAATGGGGATCCGCCTGGACCGCTTCGTAGGTGCTTCTTTCCTGCACCCAGCCGTCGAAATCCTTTTCCGTGATCTTGTTCGGTTCATTCAGCGCGGGGCAGCCGGGCAGCAGGAAATGCACGGGGGCGTCTTCTTCCGTTACGCGTGCGCCCGCGCTGATGGAGAAGGGGTAGGGCCCTACCCGGATCGGCAGGCCCGATTCCGTCTGGTTGCTCTTCATGTACTGCACGATCATGTTGCCGCCTTCCCGGACATACTGCATCAGCACGTCGTTTTTGTCCGAGAGGTACGGAAACAGGTTGTAGGCCCGGATCCCGGTGATCACCGCATCATATTGCCGCAGGTTGTCCAGGGTAAGGTCCTTCTCTGTCAGAACGGTTACCTCGTAACCCAGCGTACGCAGTGCCGCGGCGACCTTGTCTCCGGCGCCTTCGATATAGCCGATCTTCCTGCCGGACATCCGGATGTCCAGTTTGACCAGGTTGGCGCTGGCCAGGGGAAAATAGGTAATGGTAGGGATATGGCTGTAGGCAATGGTCTTGGTATAGTGGTCATACCGGCCGTCGGCGGTGGACAGGGTGATTTCTTCCCGGGTGTTTTCCCCGTGGCTGGTCGGGGTGAATGTCCGAAAGCGGTGGGTGCTGTCGGATGAGGTGTTGTCCGCATCGCGAACGGTCCAGTTGCCGGAAACGTGTTCCTGCAGGGCGACCGCCCCGATGCCGGGTGCGTTCCTGCGGACCGTTTCTCCCACCTGTACGGGGGCATCCTGCACCGAAATGAAATTGTCCTGGGAAAACCGCACTTCGATCCGGGGCAGCACCGGGACCGGTTCGAAGAGTTCGCCCTTGGCAGGATCCACGAACTTGTACTGCACCGGCCGTTGGATGACCAGGTCGGTCCCGTCTACCGAAACGACAAAGGACGCTTCGAAGGAAGGATCATTCCACGCTTTCCCGATCAGTGCCTGGTCCCTGACGTCAAAGGCGCCTCCCTGCAGCGGGTGAACCAGCCAGTAGGGCTGCGAGATCGGCATATCGGCCGGTACGGTCAATGCACGGGTAATCGTGACGTTCCGGTTCTCCGGAAGTGCCAGGGAACAAGCCGTATCGAAATCCCGGAGGGTGATATGCTTGAGCGTCGCCGGCACACCGAGCCGGTCGATCAGGGTGAACTGTGCATCCAGCCGGCCGCCCTGAACGACCTGGCTTTCGCCGGAGGTGGCCTCGATATACAGCCCGGAACACTCCAGGATGATGTTTTGCAGGTCCTCCAGTTTGCGGTCTCTCCAGACTCCTGCAGGGAGGGCCTGGATGGCCTCGTAAATCTTCACGAGTGCCGGAACCGAACGCTCAGGCGCCGCCAGGTCATAGTGCTCCGTCACGTCGGCAATCATGGCGGCGATCCGTTCGCCGCCGGGCAGGCGCGACCAGGTGATGTTGACGCCGTCCATCAGGTCATTTTTCGCGGGATCCCCGTCGGTCGTCACAAAATATTCATCGCTCTCTCCCCGTCGCCTGGGCCTGCCTTCTCCCTGGCTCTTGTGCATGCTGCGCGCTTCTCCTCCCAGTTCCCCATAGCTTTCCCCGATCAGGGGGTTGTATCCCCCGATATCGATCTTCAGCTGGTCTTCGGAGGTGGTGTTCGTCCCGCCGAAGTTATAGGTGTTCCAGAGGATCCTTTTTGCCTGCCAGGGTTTCACCCCGTAACGGAACTGCTCGGGGAAGCGGCTGGGATCGGCTGCGGCCCGGAAGGCCTCGTCGGCCAGGATGGATGAAGCGGCGTGATGTCCGTGCCCGGCGCGCTTGTCGGGGGGAAACCGTTTTATGATCACGTCCGGCTGGTATTTGCGGATCACCCATACCACGTCGCTGAGGATCTTTTCCTTGTCCCAGATGCGCAACGATTCCTGTGCGCTTTTGGAGAACCCGAACTCGTAGGCGCGCGTGAAATACTGTTCCGCGCCGTCAATTTTCCGGGCCGCCAGCAGTTCCTCCGTCCGGATCATCCCGAGTTCCACGCCCTGTTCATCGCCCAGCAGGTTCTGGCCGCCGTCCCCGCGGGTGAGGCTGAGGTAGGCCGTGCGGTACAGCTTTCCCTTGGCCAGGTAGGGCAGGAGTGCGTTGTTCTCGTCATCGGGGTGGGCGGCGATATACAGCACGGATCCCAGTACATCCAGTTTCCGGATCTGCAGAAAGATCTGCGAGGAGGTATAGGTTTCAGGGACCTGTCCGAAAAGCAAGGATGGCAGGCCCGACAATAAAATCAGCAGGAGTTTGCGCATAGAATCAATTAAATTACGATACGAAAATAAGGCAATGTACCTTTGGAGCGTCCCCGTTCATATATTCGAGGCCGCTGGTCACCTTAAAAAAGTTCCTGGAAAGTGAGAAAATACCTGCTGGGCAGTCTATGCCTTCTGGCCGCTTTGGCCGTTTCGGCGCAGCATGCGCCGGACGCATATCATTATGTGGTCCGCAAAAATATCAGCTGTAAGAACGGCGTCGTGGTATCCGCGCACGCGCTGGCCAGCGAAGTCGGCCGGAACATCCTGCAACAGGGCGGAAATGCCGTGGATGCTGCCATCGCGGTGCAGTTTGCCCTGGCGGTCGTATACCCGGGGGCGGGTAACATCGGGGGCGGCGGCTTCATGGTGGTCCATCTTGCGAGCGGCCGGAACCTGACGATCGACTACCGGGAAACCGCGCCTGCGGCTGCCACCCGGAATATGTACCTGGATTCCGCCGGCAACCCCCGCATGGATCTTTCGCAGAACGGGCACCTTTCCGCCGGCGTCCCGGGATCCGTCGCGGGCATGATGACGGCCCTTCATTATGCAAGATTTCCCCTGGCCACGCTGATCCAGCCTGCAATCGACCTGGCGCAAAAGGGTTTCAGGCTCAGCGCCGCCGAAGCCGCCGCCCTCAACGAAACAAAGGACGAGTTCATAAAATTAAATACCGTAACACCCGTTTTTGTAAAGCCGGGTGGCTGGAAGGAGGGCGACACGCTCGTTCAGCGCGACCTGGCCAAAACGCTCCGGCTGATCAGGGATCACGGTGCCGCCGGTTTTTATTCCGGGGAGACGGCACGGCTCCTGGTTGCCGAAATGCAGCGGGGCCACGGGATCATCACGGCCGAAGACCTGGCGCACTACCGGGCGCCGGTGCGGGCGCCGTTGTCGTTCGATTATGAAGGCTACCGGATCGTTACGATGCCCCTGCCCAGCAGCGGCGGCATCATCCTGGAACAATGCCTGGGGATGTGCCAGGTGGGTCACCTCCACGGTATGAAGTTTGAAACACCCGCAGCCGTACAGCTGATGGTGGAAGCCGAGCGGCGTTCTTTTGCGGACCGCGCGCAATACATGGGCGATCCGGATTTTGTGAAGGTGCCGGTCGGCACCCTGGTCAGCAGGTCCTACCTGCAGGAACGGATGGCCGACTATGTCGCGGGCAAAGCCGGCAACAGCAGGGACATACAGGCCGGGGTGATCCGGGAACGCGAGGAAACCACCCACTTTGACGTGCTGGACCGGGCAGGGAATGCGGTCTCCGTAACGACCACGCTGAACGGTTCTTTCGGCAGCAGGACCGTCGTGGCCGGGGCCGGCTTTCTGCTCAACAACGAAATGGACGATTTTAGTGTCAAGCCCGGTGTGCCGAATATGTATGGAGCGGTGGGTGCTGAAGCCAACGCCATTTCCCCGGGCAAGAGAATGCTGAGCAGCATGACCCCGACGATCGTGCTCAGGAACAACCGGCCCTTCATGGTGGTCGGTACGCCCGGAGGAACGACGATCCCGACCAGCGTATTGCAGAGCGTGGTGGATGTGCTGGACTTCCATATGACCCCGGCCGAGGCGGTGAACCGGCCAAAGTTCCATCACCAGTGGCTGCCGGATGTCGTATACGTGGAAAAAGGTTTTGACGAAGGCGTGCGCCGGCAGCTGGAATCCATGGGTTACCGGGTGAAGGAGCGCGATGCGATCGGCCGGACCGAAGTCGTGCTGCGGGACAGCAGCGGCAACATCACGGCGGTCGCGGACCATCGCGGTGACGATAGCGCGGCAGGGTATTGACACGGCCCGCCAGGCAACCGGAATTACTTAATCTTTAACGGACGCGCCCATGGACGAACAACCTCCAGTATCTATTTTTGTGACCAAACCCTATTCCTGAAAAAACTGTATAAAATATCGCTCAGGATCCTGCTGGCATTGTTCATGCTGCTCGTGGTTCTATGGATATTGTTACAGACGGGGTTTGTGCAGAACTACCTCGTGGGCCGCGTCACCAGAAGACTGTCCCGGGAACTTCATACGACGGTTTCCGTCAAACACGTCGACTTCCAGCTGTTCAATAAAATGTTGTTGCAGGGCGTCCTGGTGCTCGATCATCATCACGACACCCTCCTGTATGCGGGTGATGCCAAACTGAACATCACCGACTGGTTTTTTCTCAAGGATACCGTGACGCTTAAGTACATCGGCCTGGACAATGCCATGATCCGGCTGAACCGGACGGACTCGGTGTGGAACTACCAGTTCCTCGTGGACTATTTTTCAGGAGGCGGCAGCGGGCAGGATACCGGTAGTGTCGCGACGCAACTGAAGCTGCACACCATCGAACTCAATAACATCCGAATATGGCAGCGCGATGAATGGGTGGGTACCAACCTGTATGTTGCCCTTGGCAGCCTGCACCTGGACGCCGATACCTTCGACCTGGGTCGGAACATCGTGCATATCCGCGACCTCCACCTGGTACGGCCCCGGTTCGCACAGTATGATTACACCGGCCGCCAGCCCGATGACACGACCACTGCAATGACGTCACCTGCCCAAAGCGGGGATTCGGTTGCATGGAACAGCGCTCACTGGCGAATTACGGCGGACCGGTTGCGCATTGACGACGGGGATGTGGACATTGAACGCCAGACAACGCAGGCGGCCACCCCGGGTGCCTTTGATAATGACCGGATCGTCATTTCCTCGATCAACGGTACGCTCGATCACCTCAACCTGAACACGGACACCCTCCGGGCGCGCGTATCGCTTTCGGCGAAGGAACGCAGCGGTATTGTCCTGAGAAGCCTCCGCACGGATTTCAGGTTCACCCCGCGGATCATGGAATTCAACGATCTCGACCTGGTCACCGACCGGAGCCACCTGCATAACTATTATGCCATGCGGTACAATGATTTCAATAATGACATGCAGGACTTCAACCATTCGGTGAAGATGGAGGGCCACTTTCAAAACAGCGTCGTCAGCAGCGACGACATCGCCTATTTTGCACCCGACCTGGCTGCCTGGAAGGAGGATTTCCTCGTCAACGGGAACGCAAAAGGCTCCCTGGATGACCTGTCAGCCCGGAAGATGATCATCCGGGCCGGTACCCAAAATTACCTGGACGGTGATATTGATCTGCGGGGCCTTCCCGACATCGAGCAAACCTTCATCGATTTCCGGGCGAGAAACTTCCGGACCGACTATGAACAGCTGGTTCGTTTCATCCCGGGCCTGAAAGCCATCACCAACCCCGATCTCCACGCCTTCGGCGCCATCACTTTCGCAGGCAGCTACACCGGGTTCATTCGCGATTTCGTAACGTACGGTACCCTGCAGACCGATATCGGCACCCTGCGTACGGACCTGCAGATGAAGATCCCCGACAGGGGCCAGCCGGTCTACAGCGGCAAACTGTCGACGGACAATTTCCAGCTGGGAAAATTTATTTCCAACACCACGATCGGGAATATCTCCTTTGACGGAAAGATCCGCGGATCCGGGTTTACGGCTTCGGACATGAACATCGATCTAGACGGAACTGCCTCCCGCCTCGCCTTTAACGGTTACGTGTATACCAATATCATTGCGCACGGGAATGTGAAAAAGGACATGTTCTCGGGAAGTGCCAGTATCGATGATCCCAATATCGGTATCGATACGCTCAACGGTTATATCAATTTCAGCCGCCTGCACCCCGAATTCAATTTGAATGCCAATGTGGGACGCCTCAACCTGAAGAACCTGGGATTTACCAAGGACAGCCTGTCGCTCACGGGAAAATTCAAGCTCGACTTTACCGGGGACAACATCGACAACTTCCTGGGGTCGGCGAAAATTTACAACGCGATCCTGCTGGATAACGCCGAACATCTTTCGTTCGACTCCCTGGTCGTCACCTCTTCGATCAATGAAGACAAAAAGACCCTTTCGGTCCAGACCAATGAACTGGAAGTCGGCCTGAGCGGGGACTTCAGGGTGCTTCAGCTGCCCGTGGCCTTCCAGTTGTTCCTGAACCGGTATTACCCCGCCTACATCAGCAAGCCGGCTAAGAAGATCGATAACCAGGATTTTACCTTCCTGGTGAAGACCCGCAACGTGAGCGACTATGTGACCCTGTTCAACAAAAATATCCGGGGACTTGACAATTCGATCATCACGGGCAGCGTGAACATCGCTAAAAACCAGTTGAACGTAGATGCCGATATCCCGCAGTTTACCTTCGCCAATATCAATTTCAATAACATCCATTTTTCGGGGCGCGGCACCCAGGATTCCCTGGCATTCGACGGGAATATCGAAGACGTCGTGTTCAATGACAGCCTCCATGCTCCCGGGACGCGGCTCCATATCAATGCACACAATGACCTTTCCGCGGTGCGCATCACGACCTCTGCGAACAGGACCCTGACCGCCGCCGATCTTTCCGCGGTGATCCAGACCCGGCGGGACGGGTTCAGCCTGGTGTTCCATCCTTCCAGCTTTTCCCTCAACCAGCGAAACTGGACCATCGCGCAGGGAGGCACCCTCGATCTGTCCGGCAACCGGCTGACGGCAGGCAATATATTGCTGCAGCAAGGGGACGAGGCCATCACGGTGACCACGCAACCCTCTCTCAAAGACAGCCTGAATGATGTTGTCGTAGACCTGAAAAAGCTGGACATTGGCGATTTTGCGCCGTTGTTCTTCAAGACTCCCCGGGTGAACGGGTATACCAGCGGTGACATCCGTATCAGCGATCCTTTCGGGAAATTTAATATCGGTTTCGATACCCACACCACGCAGTTCCGGTTCGAGGACGACTCCATCGGTGTACTGGCGGCGTCGGGGAACTACAATGCCTCTACCGGGAACCTCTCCACGCGGGTCGTTTCCGACAACAATGACTACCACTTCTCCGGCGACTTCAAATATCTGCCGGAGGATTCCGGGAGCGACCAGCTCCAGGGCGCCCTTGTACTGGATCATTCCGATATCCACATCCTGGAAAACTACCTGGGAGACCTGTTCAGCAATATCCGCGGCCGCGCCACGGGGAAACTGTTTGTATCCGGGCCCGCTGCGGAAGCCAAGCTTACCGGGGAGGTGACCCTCGACAGCACCGCCATGACCGTAAATTATACGCAGTGCCGGTACCGGGTGGACGACGGGACGGTCCTGAAGTTCGAACCGGATGAGATCGATTTCGGGACCACGCGGATCATCGACACCCTCAATAATACGGCCACCCTCACCGGCAAATTGTATCATAGCTTCTTCGACAATTTCTTTTTCAATGACGTGCACCTCAAGACGGATGAGCGCGGCGGCCAGCCGGCCAAATTCATCTTGCTCAATACGACCGAAAGGGACAATTCGGATTTTTACGGGAACCTCGTGGGCGACGCGGAAATGACCCTTAACGGCTTCGCCAACGACATGAAGCTGGTCATCAGCGGACGGCCCACGGACAGCAGCCACATCTACCTTCCGACCGGCGAGACGGCCGAGACGGGGTCACTGGATTATATTTCCTTTACACGTTTTGGTCATGAGATGAAACCGGACCAGACGGCCCGCCAGTCTTCCAACATCAAGGTGGACATGGATATCGACGCGAACCCCTATGCCCGGATCGACGTCATACTGGACGAAACAACGGGGGACGTGATCCGTGCGCAGGGTACGGGAAAACTCAACATCAGCGTGGGAACGACCGATCCACTGGTCATCCGCGGGCGCTATGACATCCAGCAGGGGCAATACACGTTCAACTTCCAGACCTTCCTGAAAAAGCCCTTCACCCTTCAGAAAGGATATATTGACTGGCAGGGCGACCCCTATGGCGCCAATCTCAATATTGATGCCGTCTACCAGGCGACCAATGTCGACCTGAGCGCGATCCCCGCCAGTTCAGGCCAGAGTGCCGGCATCAAGGGGGACGTGGATATCATCTTCAAGCTGAGGGGGACCCTTAAGTCGCCTGAACCCTCCTTCGAGTTCCAGTTCCCGTTTGATAACCCGCTTCGTTCGGACCCGATCGCGACGGAATACCTGAAGAAATTCCAGTCGGACCAGAATGAACTCAACCGCGAAGTGACGTCGTTACTGCTGTTCAATACCTTTATGAGCAGCGATCAGACCCTGATCACCGGGGTGAGCCCGGTGAATATCGTGGCGGGCAGCGCGGGCCAGATCCTGTCTTCGGCACTCTCTTCGTCGCTCAATTCCTGGTTGCAGAAAGTCCTCAAGTCCAACTCGATCAACCTGTATACCAATATCAATACTTCCGACTTCAATTTCGAGCGCGGAGGCACGCAGAAGGAAATCCAGAACGTGGGCAACTTTGGCGTGAAGACGAAGTTCCTGAACAACCGCCTGCTGGTGAACCTGGGGGGCAACATTGATTACCGGCTGGCGCAAACGTCCCTGAACAGTAACTCGAACTTCCTGTTCACGCCGGATGTGTCCTTTGAATACCTGATCTCACCGGACGGCCAGCTCCGGGTCATCGGCTTCAATCACAGCGATGCGGATGTGGGAGACATCACCGGCATCACCCGGCGCAACCGGACGGGGATCCAGCTTTCCTACCGGAAAGAGTTCGATACGTTTAGAGAATTTTTCACGCGGCAGAAGCCCCGGCGTCACAAGCTGCCGGTCGATTCCACGATGGCGTACTGACGTTATCAGTGTTTTTCGGCCTGCAGGATCGTGTGACCGAGCTTGTCGCGCTTGGTGGTCAGGTATTTCTTGTTATGGGAGTTGGGTTTGATCTCGATGGGGACCGTATCGACGATCTCCAGGCCATAGCCCAGCAGGCCGGCCCTTTTCCGGGGATTGTTGCTGATCAGCCGGATCTTCGATATCCCGAGGTGGCGCAGGATCTGCGCGCCGACGCCATAATCACGCTCATCCATACCGAACCCGAGTTTCAGGTTGGCCTCCACGGTGTCCAGGCCCTCTTCCTGTAACCGGTAGGCCTTCAGTTTGTTGAGCAGGCCGATGCCCCGTCCTTCCTGGTTCATATACAGGACGACGCCTTTACCCTCCGTCTCCACCATGCGCATGGCTGCGTGCAGCTGCTCGCCGCAGTCACACCGCAAAGACCCGAGAATATCCCCCGTCATGCAGCTGGAATGCACGCGAACCAGCACGGGTTCGTCCTTTTTCCAGGTACCTTTTACCAGTGCCATGTGTTCTTCGCCGGTATTGATTTGCCGGAAGGCGACCAGTTCAAAGGTGCCGTACCGCGTGGGCATTTGTACGCGAACGTCTTC
>Ga0187809_10001373_pt1 | contig 11487 bp, 9 predicted proteins | sample NC_wetland_sal_i_8_FD_132415 | JGI IMG/M metagenome (GOLD analysis project Ga0187809, IMG submission 132415) | Wetland sediment microbial communities from Neuse River Estuary, North Carolina, USA - ASW_4 | ecosystem: Environmental > Aquatic > Freshwater > Wetlands > Sediment | place: USA: North... | reverse complement strand
CCGTCGGTATCCGGTGGATGGAACCTGTCCGAAGAACCGTTCTGGAAAGTCAAGTGGGTCAATTCCCTGAAGATCCGGGGCAGCTGGGGTCAGGCCGGCTCAAGTGACCTGAGCCTGACCGATACTTATGGAAATTACAAGGCGACAGCTTATGCACAGAACCCCGGCATTCTCCGTTCCAACCTGTCCAATCCCAGCCTGCGCTGGGAACTGACCGAGACGTCGGATGCCGCATTCGATGCCGGATTCCTGAAAGACCGGTTGACCCTGAGCGTCGACTTTTATAACAAGCTGACCAAGGACCGCATCGCTTCCAAACCGCTGCCGTCGGAAGCGCCTTTCTCTTCCATCACGTATAACAACGGCACGCTGCAGAACAAGGGGGTCGAGATCGCCGTCGGCGGAACGCCCGTCCAGACCGGGAACTTCACCTGGCATGCCGATTTCTCCTTTGCTTACAACCACCAGGAGATCACCAAACTTCCCGATAACGGCCGGCTCAAGAACCGCCAGGGCGGTACCACGGTATATGACCCGAAGACAAAGAGCGAGCATGATGTCGGCGGCTATGCCGAAGGTGAACGCCCGTTCGGGCTGTGGGGCTACAAGGTGCTGGGGGTTTTTGCAACGGATGCCGATGCGGCAAAATGGAACGCCACTGAAAAGGATGAGCTCGCCTCGCCCCTGGGGATCGGTGTGGGAAAACATGCTGGAGACTACCAGTTTGCCGACCTGAATAACGACGGCGTGATCGATACGAAAGACGAAGTATTTCTCGGATACAGGTCACCGGATATTATTGGCGGCATGCAGAACTCTTTTTCATACAAGGATTTTACACTACAGGTTAATGTTGACTATGCGACCGGGTTCGTAATAGAGAACGGCGCACTGGCGCGATCCCTCGGGCAGGGGCGTGCCTTCAATGAAGGCGCCCCCTCCGAAGCGCTGGGGAATGACATTTGGAAGAAGCCAGGTGATGCCGGCAAAAAGTACGCACGCTTTTCCTTTGCGGACTTCGACTACGGGCAACGTAATTACCTGAGGACCTCGCCTATCGGCACCAATAACAGTTATGGCTCGGATGTGACGACCATGACCTCCAGGGGCGACTTCCTGGCCATCCGGGAAATCTACCTTGGGTATAACCTGCGGACAAAGTGGATCTCCAAGATCCATGCTACTGGCCTGAATGTCTATGCGAGCGTTTATAACCTCGGGTACATCACCGCCTACAAGGGACTTAATCCGGAAACCTACAGTGGTTTTGATGATGGGGGATATCCAAGGCCACGGCAGTTCAGCCTGGGCGCCACCCTGAAATTTTAATCCTTTTATTAATCATTATTCAACTAATATGAAAAAAATACTGATATGGGTGGTAGCCGCAATCGTCATCGGTTCGGCGGGTTGTAAAAAGATCCTCGACGTGAAGCCATTATCCCAGATAACCGAACAGGTTTACTTCAAGAGCGAAGGCGATTTTGAGCCATACGTAACGGGTATTTATACTTATATGCGGACGCTCGCCAACAATATTACTTACGGAACTGAACGTAGCGAGGAACTTGTGGCGGCTTCGAATGCACGGTTCACGACCGCCTGGAGCCAGATCCTTAGCCCCACGGTGGGAGCGGTCGATTACAGTTACTGGTACCAGGCGATCGGACAGTGCAATTTGCTCCTGGCCAAGATACAACCCTTTGCTTTTGCGTCGGATCCCGACACCAAGAAAAGGATCGAGGCAGAAACCTATTCACTGCGGGCCTTTTTCTATTTTCACCTGATGCGCATCATCGGCGACTGTCCTCTCATGCTTCAGGCAGTGACCAGCGCGGATGTGCCCTTGCTCGCCCGTTCTCCCGCAAAGGATGTGATGGCCCAGGTGCTGTCCGACGTGGATACCGCGATCAGCCTGTATCCGGACAAGGGATTCGTCAGCAAATACCGTTTCTCCTATACGGCGACCGAGGCCCTGAAAGCGGAGGCGAGCCTGTGGAATGCAAAAGTGCTCGGGGCGGGCAACGCCGGCTTCAATGACGCCCTCTCGGCCATTGCAGAGGTGGAACAGGCCGATCTGACACTGCTGCCCAACTTCAGGGACGTGACGACCGTCCGCCAGAACAAGGAGGTTATCCTGGCGGCCTACTACCAGCGTGATGAGACGGGCAATAATTACGCTATGAACGCCCTGCCGTTCCTGACGATCATCCAGTCTGCCTCCAATCTGGACAGCATTCCCTGGTGTGAAACGTCTTCCAACGGCCAGGGTGCCTACCAGATCAGCCCCCTGTCGCGGTCGCTCTTTACGGATCCCAATGACCAGCGTATTCCCTCCACGTGGATCACCGAACGGGACGGCAATACCTATACCTATTCATGGATCACCAAGTATCCCGGCAACAAGTACCCGGATGACCGGGTGCCGGATAATGACCTGATCCTGTTCCGCCTTGCCGACGTTTACCTCATGGCGGCCGAGGCCTATGCGGGCCTCGGTAATACTGATAGTGCGATCGTTTACCTGGACAAGATCCGGGCCAGAGCCGGAACGGGGGACTACACCGGACCTATGGATCAGGCGAGCGTGGAGAAGGAAATACTGGATGAACGCGGCCGTGAACTCTATTTTGAGAACAAGCGATGGTATGACCTGGTCCGCTTTTACAAGGGAGGCACCATTGACATCTACAATTATATTCCCAACCTCATTGGAAAATCAACCCCGATCTACTGGCCGCTTGCAGCCAGTGTCCTGGCCAACAATTCAAAGATCGTCCAGACGGAAGGATACTGATCCCAGGAGAATATTAAACCGGAAAGAGACATGAATCAAAGCCGTACAACCGATACCCTACCAGGCCTGATCCTCCTGGTGGGTATCCTGTGCCTGCCGTTGACCGGCTGGTGCCAGCACCGTAGTTTCTCGGATACGACGCTGCTATTCGATCCCGGTCATGACGGGTACACGATGTACCACGTGCCCGCCATCGTCATGTCGCGAAAGGGGACCCTGCTGGCTTTCGCGGAGGGAAGATACGGGAACGGCAATGACTGGACCGAGATTGACCTGGTAATGCGTCGCAGTACGGATGGAGGCAAAACCTGGACACCCAAACGCGTCATCGTCCCGCATGCAAATAAAATGCCCACGAGCAACCTCACGCCGATCGTAGACCGCAACGGCACCATTCACCTGTTGTACCAGGTGGACTACGCCAGGGCGTACTATATGAAATCCACGGATGAAGGAAAAACCTGGACGGCACCGGTAGACATTACCTATGCATTCGACGCCTTTAAGAAGGACTATGACTGGAAGGTCCTGGCACCCGGACCGGGGCATGCGATACAGCTTCGCAATGGCCGGCTGCTGGTGCCCGTTTGGCTCTGTATCCCGGATCATCGCAAGCACGGTGGTGACCATCGCCCCAGTTGTGTAGCGACGATCTACAGCGATGACGATGGGAAGACCTGGCGCCGGGGGGACATTGTATGTAATAACGGCGATCTGGCCGTTAACTCAAAAGATACCATTGTCAACCCTAACGAATCGGTGGTCGTGCAACTGGAAGACGGAAGGGTGATGATCAACATGCGTAATGAATCGTTACTGAACCGGCGCCTCGTCAGCTACAGCCCCGACGGCATCTCGCGGTGGAGCCAGCCGGCATTTGACACGGCGCTGTTCGAACCCGTTTGCATGGCCAGCCTGCTGCGGCTCAGCGGCGGCCGGTTGAAAAGCCGGATCCTGTTCGTAAATCCCGATAGCCGCTATGACACCGTCTCTGCCAACCCGTACAGGAAGATCAACCGCCCCCGGGAGCGGCTCACCGCCCGCCTGAGCTATGATGAAGGAAAAACGTGGCTGGTTACCCGGCTGCTTCATGAAAAGGGTGCCGGTTATTCCGACCTCGCTTCACGGGGCGACACGGTGTATTGCCTGTACGAGATACGGAACGGGGGTAACAACGACTGGATTTATCGCGTGATCGTTCAACGTTTCAACCTGGAATGGCTGACGAACGGAAGAGATTTCATAAATGACTAGAGAAGCAAATATGACAAGCATTAAAAAGACGGAGGGTCTCATCGCCGCGGCATTTACCCCGTTTTATCCCGATGGCAGTGTCAATACGACGATGATCCCGGCACTGGTGGACAAGCTGATAGCCGACGGCTTACGCGGGATCTTCGTATGTGGCAGTAACGGCGAAGGACCTAACATGACGACGGCCGAACGGATGCTGGTCGCGGAGGAGTTTGCCAGTGCGGCCGGGAAAAGGATCCGGATCATCGTCCACGTAGGCCACAGCAGCATTGCAGAGGCTAAAATACTGGCGCAGCACGCCGCTTCGATCGGCGCCGATGCGATTTCATCGGTGGCGGCATTTTATTTCAAGCCCTTATCGGTTGGAAATCTCGTGCAGTGTATGGCGGATATCGCGGCCGCTGCGCCCGGTCTTCCGTTTTATTATTACCATATCCCGCACCTGACCGGGGTTTCCATGAACATGATCGACTTCCTTGACCAGGCGGGAAGTGTGATCCCCAACCTGGCCGGTATCAAGTATACCGCCACTACCATCCATGAGTTCCAGGCTTGCCTGGGGTTCAGGGAGGGCCATTTCGATATCCTGTTTGGCCTGGATGAGCTGCTGTTGCCCGCCCTGTCCGTGGGATGCAGGGGCGCCATCGGGAGTACCTATACTTTTGCCGCACCCATCTACCAGAAGACCATCGAATATTTTAATGCAGGCGATCTTGCCCGGGCACGGAAGAATCATGACTACATGATCCGGATCATCAGGTTGATTACGCGGTATCCTTCGATCCCTGCCCAGAAAGCGCTGATGAAGATGCTGGGATGGGAGCTGGGCCCCTGCCGCCTTCCGCTGCTCGCACTGGATGAAGACCAGCTCAGGCGGTTTCGCAATGAACTTGACCAACTGTCTTTTCTTACCCACTTTGGTACACGGAATCAAACGACATGACATGACAATATTTGCAGGACGCTTCGCGAAGCCGTTCTTACTAACCTTTTTAATACTCCCTATTGCGATGAATTCGATTGCCCAACACGACGTGTTTTCAAAAGAGTTTACCTGGACCCAGGCCACGACCCTTCCCGACCCGGAGGGATTTGCGGGGCCATATGTTGGCACAAGCGGCGGCAAACTTCTTTTCGCGGGCGGCTCCAATTTCCCGGGTAATAAACGACCCTGGGATCACGCCGAAAAAGTCTGGTATGATAACATATACTTGCTCGATCATCCGCACGGAACGTGGCGCGAAGCCGGGAGGCTACCGCGGGCCATGGGATACGGAGTGGCGCTTCCCTATAAGGGGGAGATCCTGTGTGCCGGCGGCGGTGATACCCACCAGAACTTTCCCGATGTTTTCCTGATGGGCTGCCATGCAGGCAAGATCACGATCAGTCCGCTGCCGCCGATGCCATCCGGCCTGATCAATGCCTGTGGAGTGATCATCAACGATGTCGTATATGTGATGGGTGGCATTTTCACACCCTCGGGAACCACGCAGAACAATTTCTGGAGTCTTGACCTGGCCGCGCCCGCTTCTGAACGGAAGTGGCTGGTGCTGGATCCGCTCCCGGGCCCTTCGCGCATGCTCGCTACCGCAGGAACGCTCCATGGCCATCTCTATCTCTTCGGGGGTGTTCATTTGGTTCCCGGCGCAGGGGGCCTGCAAAGGGAATATCTCCGGGATTGCCGCGAATATGATATTGAACACCGGCGATGGAAAAAGATCGAGAACCTTCCTTACACGCTGGCAGCCGCGCCGTCTCCTGCCTATGCAGCGGATCCCACGCACCTTTTTCTGTTTGGCGGGGATGACGGGGTCAATGCGTCCAGGATATTCGAGTTGCGCGATCAGCATCCCGGGTTCCGCAACGAGATCCTTTCGTATGATGGTCGCCATGATGCGTGGAAGATCGCCGGAATCATTCCCGTTGACAAACGGGCAGACCGGGCATCCAATCCCCACGCCAGTACCTACGCACCGGTCACTACACCGCTGGTGATCTGGAACGGAGCCGTCGTATTGGCGGGAGGCGAGGCCAGACCCGGCGTGCGAAGTAACCGGGTACTCATGGCACAGCCTGCAAAGCAGGGATCCAATAAATAGATTTCTTCATCCCTGTAAAGGAGCATATCACACATGCAAACCAGCCCGGTCATAGGACATCATAGTCATACCTACCGCGTTCACAGCGGATGGGGCATCCCGCCCGGTTCTTCCTTCCCGGTACGGGACTGTCATGAGATGATCCTTGCCGGTAACGGGCTGCTTTACCTGCTGACCAACGACACCCGCAACAATATCCTTATTTACCGGCCGGATGGTTCTTTACAGGGCGCCTGGGGCCACTCCTACCCGGGTGCCCACGGCCTGACCCGTCACGACGAAAATGGGACAGACTTTCTTTACATAACCGATTGCGAGCGCCACGAAGTCATCAAGACCTCGCTGGAGGGCAGGGTGATGATGGTTCTTGGATACCCTGCTGCAACCGGGTGTTATCCCGATGCCGCATCCTATAAACCAACTGAGGTGGCCATTGCGCCCAATGGAGATATCTATGTTGCGGATGGATATGGCCTGCAGTTCATCATACAATACGACCACCAGGGAAACTATATCCGCCACTGGGGCGGCAAGGACGTGTTTGACTGTGCCCATGGTATTGCGATCGATTCCAGGCAGGATCCGCCGACCTTGCTGATCACCTCGAGGAACGCGAACCGGTGGCGAAGGTTTTCAATGGACGGTAAACACATCGGGGATATTCATTTGCCGGGCTCGTATGTTTGCCGGCCGGTCCTTCACGGGAACGATCTCTACGGGGCGGTATTCCGGTCGGGGCGCGGGGATAACCCGAATTCCGGTTACATCACCATCCTGGACGTTCATGACCGTGTGATCTCGACCCCCGGCGGAAGTGAACCAGTGTATAGTGGCGGCAGGTTGATGCCCCAGCATCAGGTGGGAATTGTGTTCATGCATCCGCACGACGTTTGTGTGGATGACGGGGGCGACCTGTATATTCCGCAATGGAACGCTGGTCATACTTATCCCATAAAACTGGAAAGGATCCGGTAAAATCATTTTTGATCATGATACAACACACCCAGCTATTCAATTATTGTCTCCTGGACGCCGAAGCCTTGCAGGCATTCCGCGACCAGGGATTTCTCATCATCAGGAACGTGCTGAAGCAGGAAGGTTTGTTGCGAATGCGCGAGGAAGCCATGGTTGCCTGGAACCGGGAAAAAGAATCCTTTGACCCCTCAAAAACCTGGCTGCAAAATTCCCTGCTGGTCAACATTCACCACGCCTCCCCAACGGCCAGGGCGTATTACTTCGAGGGCCCCCTCGTCGATATTGCCGGCCAGCTGATCGGTCCCAATATCAAAGGCGCCACCTCGCAACTGACCTTTAAAATGAAAGGGAACACGAAACCTTTTGGCTGGCACCAGGACAACGGGTATGGAGAGCTTGAACCCTATAATGCGCTTACGACCCTCACGGCGCTGGATGATACGGATCGCGGGAACGGGTGCCTCTGGCTTATACCGGGCAGCCACCGCAACGGTCAGATCCGTGTTGCCCAGACCGAGGAACAGAAAAAAGGCCATTCGGAAATCGTGGTGGAGGCAGATGATTCCCTTGCCGTACCCATGGAAATGAAGGCTGGCGATGTCCTGATTTTCAGTTGCTGGATGCTTCATAAATCTGATGGAAATTATTCCACGGACCGGGATCGCCGCATCCTGTTCCTGCGGTACGCGGACGCCGATGCCGTGGAAGTATACAACGGGCGTCAACCACGCCTTGGAAGGCTGGTGAAAGGAACAACGAAATTTGATGAAGTCAAAAATTTTGAAGCAGATCTATGAAGAATACATTCCGGGCACGCGGATTTATTCCCGCTTGTGCCATCACATCGACGATAGGGGGACTCCTGTTATTCCCAATGCTACTCGGCGCACAGTCGCTGAATTTCATTTACCGTCGTGGCGAGGATGGATACAGCTGTTTCCGGATACCCGCCATGGTCACGACGCCCCGGGGAACGGTGCTGGCATTCGCCGAAGCACGCAAAAACAACTGCGGCGATGCCGGCGATATCGATCTGGTCGTAAAGCGGTCTGCCGACAACGGCGCTACCTGGGGACCACTCGAGGTGATCTGGAATGATAGTTCCAACACTTGCGGGAACCCGGCCCCGGTCGTTGACCAGCGGACCGGCGAGCTGATCCTGCTTTCTACGTGGAACCGGGGTAGCGACCATGAAAGGGAGATCACCAACGGTACCAGCGCGGATACCAGGCGTGTATTTGTCCTTACTTCGAAGGATGACGGTCACACCTGGAGCCGTCCCCTCGAAATTACCCGCGAGGTAAAGCAGCCAGGCTGGACTTGGTATGCAACCGGGCCCGGTTCCGGTGTCCAGGTCAGCCGGGGAAAATTCAGGGGCCGGCTGGTCGTGGCCTGCGATCACGTGGACTCCGCTTCCAGGAAAAGTTATTCCCACGCGATCTGGTCAGATGATGACGGCCGTTCATGGCACCTGGGCGGAACCGTCCCGCCGGGGAAGGAAAATGAGTCGACAGTGGCCACGCTGCCGAGAGGAAAACTGATCATCAATATGCGGAATTCGGGTCCCGGGCGTTACCGGGAGGTGGCGCTCAGCCGGGACGGAGGCGCCAGCTGGTATGATATGCACGCCGACAGTGCCCTCCCCGAGCCGGCTTGTGAAGGCAGCCTGATATCCTTTGGGACCCGTCGCCACCGTAAAGACCTTCTTTTTTCCAACCCGGCCAGCAAGACCGCCCGCGTGAATATGACTGTGCGGCTCAGCACGGATGGCGGGAAAACCTGGCCCTATTCCCAGGTGCTTTACCCGGGACCCTCCGCTTATTCGAACCTTGCCGTGCTGCCGGATGGTGATATCGGTTGCCTTTTCGAAGCCGGCGAAACCAGTCCCTATGAAGGAATCGTTTTCAAAACCTTGCGTTTCAATGATCTCAAAAAGCAGTAAGCCGGCAAGGGTCCTGACGGCGGACACGCTCAAAGGGAACTGGGGTACCATACTATTGCCGGTACTGGAGGACGAGCGAATCGATTTCGGGCGCCTTGCCGATGAAATCGATCTTCTCATCGCTGCGCAATTGAACGGCATCTATTCCAACGGTACCGCGGGAGAATTCTATAACCAGACCGAGCAGGAGTTTGACTTGTTACAGGGCATCCTGGCGGAAAAATGTCACCAGTCCGGTATGCCTTTCCAGGTGGGCGCAAGTCACCCCAGTCCCCTGATCTCCCTGGAAAGGATCCGGAGGAGCGTTTCCCTGCGGCCGTCGGCGTTCCAGGTGATCCTTCCCGAATGGGTCCCTTCGACCATGAGCGAGAAGCTCCATTTTCTGTGCCGGGTAGCGGAGGCGGCCGCTGGCATTCCCCTGGTCCTCTACAACCCGCCCCACGCCCGGGATGTGCTGGGGCCACAGGAATACCGGTTACTGATCCGGGAAGTGCCCCGGCTGATCGGGATCAAGGTGGGCGGCGGGGACCGGCAATGGTACCGGGACATGGGCGCCTGCAGCACCGAGATCGCCATTTTTGTTCCTGGTCATCTCCTGGCTACCGGTATACAGTACAAGGTTGCCTCCGGTGCCTATTCCAATATGGCTTGCCTGAGTCCCCGCGGCTCCCAGCGTTGGTGGCAACAGATGCAGACAGATCTTTCTGCTGCCCTTTCCGTGCAGGAACGCATCCTGGCATTCTTTGAAGAATGTATCTCACCGTTGAAGGAAAAAGGTTATTCCAATCCTGCGCTGGATAAATTCCTGGCCGCCGTTGGCGGCTGGTGTCCCATCGGGACCCGCCTGAGATGGCCTTATAAGTGGATCAGCGAAGACCTGGTGTTACCGGCTCGCGCCCGTGCGAGGAAATACCTCCCTGAATTCTTTGACCCGTAAACATAGGATCATGCAGAAAAAACAAATCATGAAAGCACTTTGGCTGGCGGGAACCTGGATTGCCTGTGCTGCAACGACGATGGCGCAAACGCCTGCCGACACCACCGACCGTATCGCTGATTCCATTAATATCCAGGACCATCTGTATGCGACCGGGCAGTTGCCCGGCAGGCTGGCGGTACGTAAAGAGGGGATCGCCACCTTCCCTTGGGTCAAGGCTTCGGTCATCTGTCACGCCAGGAACCGCCAGGGAGGCCTGTATGAATGCCGCGCCACGGTCACCCCCGGGGGCGACTATCTCCTGATGTTCCCGGACGGCGGCCACTACGGGAAAGCGGGTGTAAAGATCAATGACATGCTGGCGTACCGCTCACAGGACCGGGGCAGGACCTGGAAGGGACCGGTGGTCGCGTTCGATATCGATTACAATCAACATGGTTTTATACCCTTCATACCCAGAAATTCCTCGAGGATCTATGCATTTGGCACACAGCCGATATGGGGTCTGTATTCACGGCAAAACGGTCTGCAGGAAAATGCGCCGATCGGTTACCGCTTCTCTGACGACGACGGGTACCACTGGTCCGCCGTGCACCTTATCAGGCCAGTCAATGACACGGGGTTTGAGGGGATGTCGGTCATGAGGATGACCGAAACCAACCGGGGCACATGGCTGTTGGGATCCCATGAGTCGGATTGGAGCTACAAACCGCTGATGACGCGCCAGTATATTCTCCGGTCAACCGACCAGGGCCGCACCTGGACGCTGTTACCGGGCAAACGGCATGGCGGCTGGTACGCTAGGTGTTTCAACCGTATGGACGAAGGGCGTCCCATCCACCTGGGCGGCGACAGCGTTCTGTTCATGGTGCGGACCCCGGAAGGGCACCTTTGGTCATCCTACAGCACCGATGACGGCAAGACGTGGAATGAACCGAAACCTACCCCGCTGGTACATCCCGATGCGCCCCCCATGCTGTTCCGGCTATCGGACGGCAAAACGCTGATCGCCTTCTTCCATAACCGTTTCCACGACAGGGATTATAATGGCCTCAGCGGAAAAAAAGACATCATGATGGACCGGTCGGAGTTGTGGTTCTCCCTGTCAGCGGATGATGGCAGGACGTGGAGTGAACCCCGTTTTTTCCTGGTGAACGCCCTGGCGCCCGCCTATGCAAGTGATTTCAGAAACTACCAGTGCTCCTATATGGACGTATTCGCCGATCACGGGGAACTGCACTGTTTCATTCCGCACCGGTGGGAAAGGATCCTGTACGTGCATGTCCGGGAATCCGACCTGGACAAGTTTCCTACCCGGGCGGAGCTGCTGCAACAAAAATGAAAGACCGTATACTTATTGCTGTCGATGATCTTGACCGCCACGCGCTGCAGAAGATAAGGGCAGCGGTGTCCGGTTGGGCGACGGTGGAATCGATCGCTCAGCAAACGGGAGAAATTGAATACCGCGCCGCGCTGCGCGGTT
>Ga0187809_10001372_pt1 | contig 11499 bp, 11 predicted proteins | sample NC_wetland_sal_i_8_FD_132415 | JGI IMG/M metagenome (GOLD analysis project Ga0187809, IMG submission 132415) | Wetland sediment microbial communities from Neuse River Estuary, North Carolina, USA - ASW_4 | ecosystem: Environmental > Aquatic > Freshwater > Wetlands > Sediment | place: USA: North... | reverse complement strand
ATTTTTTGGCGTTTTACGCCTTTACTGGTACGCTTCCGTCGTGCCGGTCACTGCGTCCATCGCCATGGAGACCTCCTCATGATCCTGACGCGCCGCCGTTTTGTCGCTCTGTCCGGAGGCGTCGCCTCATTGCCGTATATCGGCCCGGCGCGCGCGGCGGCGTATCCGACACGACCGGTGCGCATCCTCGTCGGCTACAGCGCCGGTGGCGTTAGCGACATCCTCGCGCGACTTCTGGCCCAGAAGCTGTCGGAGCGATTCAACCAGACCTTCGTCGTCGAAAACCGGCCGGGCGCGGCGAGCAACGTCGCCGCGAGCGCGCTGATCCACTCCGCGCCCGACGGATACACGCTGCTCCTCGCCGGCATCTCCAACGCAATCAACGTCTCGCTCTATCAGAAGCTCGACTTCGACTTCGTGCATGACGTCGCGCCGATCAGTCTCATCAGCCGCAGTCCCCTGGTGATGGTGGTGAAGCCGGACTTCCCGGCGAGAACCGTTCCGGAGTTCATCGCCTACGCCAAAGCGCACCCCGGCAAGCTGAACATGGGCTCGCCCGGCACCGGCGGCGCGAGCCATGTCGGCGGCGAACTGTTTCAGATGCTCGCCGGCATCAAGATGGTGCATGTGGCTTATCGCGGATCGCCGCCGGCTCTGTCCGATTTGATGGCCGGTCGCATCGACGTGATGTTCGACAACATCGCCTCGTCGATCCCGTTCATCCAGTCCGGGAAGCTGCGCGCGCTGGCGGTCAGTTCGCACGCCGCGGCACTGCCGGACGCCCCGTTGATCAGCAAATACCTGCCCGGCTACGAAGCCTATGTGTGGAACGGCATCGTCGCGCCAAAGGGCTGCCCGTCCGATGTCGTCGCGAAGCTGAACGCGGAAATCAAAGACGTCGTCAACGAGCCGGCCTACAAGGCGCAACTCACCAGGGTCGGCAACACAGCCGCCTATGACACACCGGGCGACTTCGCCAGGCTGATCGACGCCGACAGCCGGAAGTGGGCGAAGGTCATCAGCTATGCAGGGATCAAGCCGGAATGACCGACGAAACACCACTCGCGGCGCTGGCCGCAGCCAATCGTATTCTGGCGAACGAGAGCGTGCTGGATGCGTTCGGCCATGTCAGCATACGGCGTCCGGACAATCCGCAGCACTTCTATCTATCCCGTTCGCTCGCGCCGGAGCTGGTGACCGAGGCGGATATCATCGAATTCGATCTCGATTCGGAGCCGGTCGCGCCGTGCGACACCCTGCTCTACTCGGAACGGATCATCCACGGTGCGATCTACAGCGCTCGCCCCGATGTCAACGCGATCTGTCACCACCACGGCGCCTCGATCATGCCGTTCTGCCTCGCGGACGACCTGCGCCTGCGCGTCGTGACGCAACTGGGTGCGACCATGGGTGCAGATATCCCTATGTGGGACCAGCGTGACCAGTTCGGCGCCACCAACCATCTCGTGACGCGGGCGGACGAAGCGGGCTCACTCGCCCGCTGCCTCGGTCCTCATGGCATGGTGCTGATGAAGCGCCACGGCGCCACCGTTGTCGCCAAGGACCTGCGCGAACTCGCCTTCCGGTCGATCTACGGCTGCCGCGACGCGGAGCTGCAGTTGCGGGCGCTGGCGCACGGTCCGATCGACGTGTTCACACGGGACGAGATCGCATTGGCGGGAAAATTCCCGGAGGCGACCCTGTCGCGCGCCTGGGGCCTCTGGCGGTCGCGGCTCGACTGACCGATCCGTAGGCAGACCGCGAACGCGACCACCACAGCCCGCGCCGCCACCTGGCCCCGTGATAAGCAGTGGCATGCTTGCGCCGCGTAACTTTTTCTGCCTATTTACCGAAAGTGTTGCAGGATTGGGACGGTCTCCCACCTGATGAGGCGGCGTCGATCGGCCCCACCGCAACCCCAGCGCCGCCTCGGCAACGACCAAAAAGTATAAGGATTTCATGCGCGCAGCCCTCGTCCGCCAACACGGAAGCCCGGAGACCCTGTCGGTCGAGACCGTCCCGGATCCGGTCCCGGGTCCCGGCGAGGTCCTCGTCCGGATCGAGGCGGTCGCCGCCAACTTCGTCGACCTGCTGGTGATCGAGGGCGGCTATCAATTCCTGCCCAAGCTGCCGTTCGTTCCCGGAAAGCTGCCGTCCGGTTCCGTGATCGCGGTTGGACCGTCTGTCGACAGCCTCAAACTCGGCGACAGGGTGCAAACCTTGGCCGAACAAGGCGGCTACGCCACCCACGTCGCCGTGCCTGCCAAGGACTGCATCCGCCTGCCCGCCTCGATGAGCTTTGCCGAGGCAGCGGCCATGGGGCTTGCATACGACACCGCCTGGTTCGCCCTCTGCGAGCGCGCCCGCGCCAAAGCCGGCGAAACCGTGCTGGTGCTCGGCGCCAGCGGAGGCGTGGGGCTCGCTGCCATCCAGCTCGGCAAGGCCTACGGGCTCAAGGTGCTCGCCGGCATCAGCAACGAGGACAAGCGCGCCCTGGTGCTCGAAGCCGGCGCCGACGGCGTGATAAACTTGGCGGCACCCGAGCTGCGCGAGTCGCTACGCCAGCAGGTCTACGACCAGACCGATAAGCACGGCGCCGACATCGTGCTCGACATGCTGGGCGGAGATTTCTTCGACGCGGCGGTCCGGGCAGTGGCCTGGTGCGGGCGGCTCGTGGTGATCGGCTTTGCCGCCGGCCGCATCCCGACGCTGAAGATCAATTACGTGATGCTGAAGAACATGGAGGTCAGTGGTCTGCAGGTCAGTGACTACCGCAAGCGCAAGCCGGACCTGATGCACCACTGCTACGCCGAGATCTTCCGTCTCTTCGAGGAGAAGAAGCTGCACGCGCCGCCGACCACGACCTTCCCGCTGGACTCCGTGCGCGACGCCCTGCGTCAGCTGCGCGGCCGGCAGGTGTCCGGCCGCATTGTGCTGCTGCCATCCGAAACACCGAACGTTGCGGCACAGCCCGCGGCTTGAGCCGTGCCGAACCCTGGAGCATAGGCAAATGGCCCTGCAATACGACGAGATCGGACAGCGCCTCCGGGCGTTCCGGCTGGCGTCCGGCTTGAGCGCGGACGAAGTCGCCGACCGTCTCGGCATCTCGCGGACCGCGCTCTACCGCTTCGAGAAGGGCGAACTGGCGAAGATCGAGACGCTCGAGCGCCTGTCCGAGCTCCTCAACGTGTCGCTGCCGACGCTGCTCGGCGTCGGCATCGAATACATCCCGTCGGCGGTCGCCTACTTCGAGCGGATCCGTCAGCTCGAGGAGACGGCCGAGCACATTGTCGTGCTGTCCGGCCCGATCTCCTTCCTGCTTGGCTCGAGCAACTTCGAGATGGCGCTCGACCAGGTGCTGCGCGAAAGCATTCCCGACGACCTCTCCAACCGCGCCAAGGCGCTGGCCGACGTCGAGAAGATCATGGAGATCCTGCACGAGCGCAAGCGCGCCTATCACGAGCGCAAGCCGCCGATCGTCAACCTGATTTCCGCCATGCAGATCGAGCCGTTCCTCAACAACGGCCTGATCGGCCGCGTCAGCCTGACCGAACGGCAGAAAGCGGTCCGCCGCGAAATGGCGCGCGCCGAGGTCGAGCACTTCGCTTCTATCGCCGAAGAGGAATCGATCGGCGTGCAGGTCGGCCTCGTCACCGACAGCCTGCCACACATGGGCTTCCACATCTTCCGGCGCCGCTCGGGCGACGTGCTCACGATCAGCCCGTTCCGCCTCGGCGAGCGGCCGAACATCCGCGTCGGCGTCGCCATGGTGACGTCCGCGCCGGAAGCGCTGAGCCTCCACGAGGACGTCGTGAAGGAAGCCTGGCGCACCGCGATCAAGGGCCGCGAGGCCGCCGCTTACCTGCGCGATCTCATCGCCAGGTCCGAAGCGAACCAGAGGCCAGGCAATACCCGCGCCACGGCCGGCGCCCGCGGCTGAACCAGCCGATCGTTTCTGCAAAAGGCCGGGGTTCGGCGTGGGCGAGCAATTGTACTTCGAGGACTTTCCCACCGGTGCGACGCGCGCGTTCGGGCGCTACGAACTGACCCGCGGCCAGGTCGAAGCCTATGCTGCCACGTTCGACCCGCTGCTCGGCGCCCGCAGGAGCGCGACCGGCGCCGTGTCCGCTTCGCCCTGGCAGATGCCCGCGCTGCTGATGCGCCTGAACTACGACGGCTGGATGAACGAGACGGCCGCACGCGGCGCCCCGGGCGTCGATGAGAGCCGCTGGCTGCGAACCCTGTCCTGCGGCGAGAGCCTGTCCGCCCGCTTTACGGTACGCAACGCGCGTGTCTCACGCTCGAAACCGGACCTTGGGCTGGTCCAGTTCTTCTATGAACTGCTCGGCGGCGATCAGGAGCCGGTCTTGACGCAGCTCAATTCGGTCATGATCGCGCTGCGGTCGCCCCAGCCCAGCGGGGCAAACACGGGCGCGGACGGCGCGGCCCTCAACAATCACACCGGCGCGGCAGTCGACGACGCCGAGGCCGTCTCGCTCGGCGCGCTCGACTTCCCCGCCGACGAGGTCGTTGCGTTTGCCCGCACTTACGATCCGCAGCCGTTCCACGTCGATCCCGCCGCGGCGAAATCGGGACCGTTCGGCGCACTCGCCGCATCCGGCTGGCACACGACGGCCGGCTGGGCGCGCGCTTTTGCGGCGAGCGTCGAGGCAGGCACGCCGGGCCTGCCACAGCCCGAACGGCTGCTGTGGCTCAGGCCGTTGCGCTGGCGCAAGCCGGTGTTTGCCGGCAGCCGCGTCGCCTATGATTACGTGCCGGTCGGCACCGAAACGTGCGCGAACGGCGAGATCATCACGACGGCGGTCGGCCACGGCCGGGACGCCGGCGGCGCGACGATCTTCGAGTTCACGCTCGGGATGACGGTCTCCGCTTAGCGCCGCGCCCCCTTGAGCGCCGGGCCAAGCGCGACGGGCGCCTCGGCCATTGGACTACCGGGCGGACACCGGCTGCGGATCGACATACAGAAGCTCGACCGAGTTGGGTACGTAATTCGGCCGGTGATGGCTTGCCGCGGCGACCGTCGTGGAACTGGCTGCGCTCTCCGCCGTCACCAGGAATATGCGCCCGGTTTTCGGGTCGATGGACATCGTTCGCGCCCCCGGTTTCGTCTGCACGGTCTCGGCAGAGACAAACCGATTGGCCGAAAGTTCCTCGATGACCGACAGTGTGCCCTCACCGTTCGAACTGAACGCCAGCTTGCGGACCGGGTCGAACGCCGCGCCGTCGCTGTGGGCTCCGATCGGCAGCGTCGCAACCGTGGCGCCGGTATCGAGGTTGACGACGACCATGACCTTGTTGGCGCAGGTCGAGAACAATCGTCTGCTCTCACGATCGATCGCGATACCATGGGGCGTGTGGCAGGTCGGCATCGACCAGCGCGCGGTGATCTTGTTTGTCTTTGCATCGATCGCGACGATGTCGTTCTTCTCTTCGCCATTCACGTAGATATTGCCTCGGCCGTCGGCCACGGCCGGTTCGAGTTTCGACCCGACGTCGATCGTTGCGATCTTCCGGTCGCTCGATGGATCGATGACCGAAAGCGAGCCGCTGTCGCCGTTGACGACGTAAACGTGTCCGGTGGTCGGCTCGTACAAGATTCCATCCGCGTCGGGGGCAGTCGCGATCGTCTTCGTTTGCGCCAGGTTCTTCGGGTCGAATGCGACGGCAAGCCCCGGGCGGCCTTCGGTCGCGAAGCCCTGATGGGTTCCGGGTGAGATCGCGATCCCGTGGGTGATTCCCGGGAGATTGCCGATCTGGCCGATCACCTTTGCGGTTTGCTCATCGACCACCGAGACGCGATCGCCGTGGGCAATGTAGACGCGCCTTTCCGTCGGGCTGTACTTGACGAAATCCCAGCGGTCAGGACCCGGGAGCGCCACCTCCTTGCTGATTTTGTATGAGGGCACCGCCTTGCACGCCACTACGCGCGAACGTGGCCGAAGCCATGGCGGTGCATGCCAAGGCCGCGGCAGTCATGACGCGTAGTGAAGTTCGTTGCGACGTTGTCATTGGGCCTGAACTCCGTTCGACGGCTGATGCTTCATCAACCATCCTAGCAAAGCGGGACATTCCCGAAGTGTCCGCCGCTATACAGATTGGCAATGTTCCGGAAAATGGCAGCGCGGCAGTTGCCGTTGCACGCCCGTTTGAACATGATGCGTGATCCGACATCAGCGAAGCTCATTCATGTCCCGGTATCATGTTGCAGTCGCCTCTCTGGCGTTGCTCGGCACCACCGCTGGTGTTGTGCCCGCGTTCGCCCAGCAGGAAGCGAAAGCCAAGTCGATCTGGCAGCAAGAGACCTTGACCGGCGACTGGGGTGGCGAGCGCACCTCGCTGAAGAACAATGGCATCGACATCGACATCACGTTGATCGACGAGGTCTTCTCGGTTCTCTCCGGAGGCGTCCGACGCGAGGCCAGCTATGAAGGCCAGCTTGGCTTCACGGTCGATGCGGACCTCGCCAAACTCATCGGCTGGACTGGCGCGACTACCCACGTGACGGTGTTCGATATCCGCGATAGCGGGCGCAACGTCATCCAGAACACGGGCAGCATTTCGGACCCCAGCAATATCGATGCCTTGCCGACCGTCCGTCTTTACGACGCCTGGTATCAACAGGCGTTCGGCGACCGTCTGACGATCCGGCTTGGACAGATCCTGGCCGACGGCGAGTTCATGACGGCGCCGAGCACGGCAGGCCTCATCAACGGCACCTTCGGCTGGGACGGTCTGCTGGGCGCCAACATGCTCAACGGTGGTCCCGCCTATCCGCTGGCTGTGCCGGGCGCGATGGTGGAGGCGAACCTCAGCGATGCGGTCAAGCTGAAGTCCGCCCTTTTTGCGGGCAACCCGGCCGGAAGTGGTTGCGCCAAGCAACCGCAGGAGTGCGATCTCTACGGCACCACCTTCAGCAGCGCCGGCGGCGCTCTGGTCATGAGCGAGCTTCAATATGCGGTGAACCAGGGGAAGGACGCGGTTGGCCTGCCAGGGACGTACAAGATTGGCGGCTGGTTCGCGACCGCCAAGTTCAACGATCTGCGATCGGGAATCACGGCGTCCGGCGTGACCGTGCTGTTGGGGACGAATCCAGCCGCCTCGCCCATACAGCGCAGCGGAAACGGCGGGCTCTATGCGGTCGCCGACCAGACGGTGTGGCGCGAGAGCGGACGGAGCCTGAGCCTGTTCCTGCGTGGCGGCATCGCTCCGCCGGACCGCAACCTGGTCTCGTATTACATCGATGGCGGCACGGCGCTCAAAGGCCCGTTCGACGAACGGCCCGATGACGTCCTCAGCTTCGGCGTTGCATACGCAAGGATCAGCCCCGATGCTTCGGCGGCCGATCGGGATGCTTCGGCCGTCGTTCGCGACTACGAAGCGGTCTTCGAACTCGACTACTCGGCACGGATTACGCCGTGGTGGACCGTGCAGCCGGACGTTCAGTACATCATTCATCCCAACGGCGGCCAGAATCCGGACGATCCTACGCAGCGGATCGGAAATGCATTTGTCACCGGTCTTCGTAGCACCGTGAAGTTCTAGGCGCATCGGCGAAAAGGCCGCTCCGGCGAGGAGCGGCCTTCTATCTACGCAAGCGGCACAGCCTGCCGGCCCGGCGTATCCTCTTGCCTCACAGCACCTCAGGTTCCGGGCTGCCGTGACCGCCATGTCCCGGATGCTGTCCGGCGCGCTGCGGCAGGACGAGGATGCAGGCGACGATGAATATTGCGATCACCACCGATGCCAGCGGCCGGCTCAAGGCCAGCCCACCGTCGTGGACCGGTTTGTCCAGCAGATCGCCGACCGTCGCGCCGAGCGGACGCGTGAGAATGAACGCGGCCCAGAACAGGAAGACGCGCGAGATATTGGTCGAGTAATAGAGGATTGCGAGGAGCGCCAGACCCGCGGCAAACAGCAGCACGCCTCCGCCGTAGCCGAGGCCGCCGGTGTCTGCGGCCCAGTCTCCAAGAGCGGTGCCAAGCGTCTGCGAGAAGGTGATCGTGACCCAGTAGAAGATCTCGACCTTCGGTGTCGACACCGTCTGAACGTTGATCGACCCCAGCGTGAAGTACCACAGCGCGAGCGAGCCGAGCACGCAGCCCAGCAGGATGGACGTGCCCCCCGTGTAGCCGATGCCGAGCGATCGGTCGCAGAGGTCGGCCAGCGCCGTTCCGACGGTCGTCGAAGCGACGATGGCGATCCAGTAGATCCACGGGTTGAACCGCCGCGCGGCGATCTGCGCGATGACGGCGGCAATGAACACCGCCGCGAAGATCGCCGTGCCGATGAGGTAGCCGCCATTGTGCGGGTGGATGTCGGCGTGAAGCCAGGTCATCGTGACACTGTCGCCGCCGGTCTCGCCCAAGGTCGTTGCCGCGATCTTGATGATCCAGAAGACCAGGGTGACTTCCGGGACCTTGCTCAAGACCTCACGTGTCGTCATTTGCTGCATGTCAGTTCCTGTCCAGTCGCACAATCAATCGATGTCATGACGCCCCCGAACTTCCTTCAACGGGTATGTTGAGCACAATCGCGAGACCGGGCCCGGTGTTGGTCGCTTCGACGGCGCCGCCATGAAGCTCGGCGACGGCCTTGACCAGGCTCAGTCCGAGCCCCGTGCCGGCGGTGTCCATGGCTTTCGCGCCGCGATAGAAACGCCGAAAAACCTGCGGGAGTTCGGAGGCCGGGATGCCGGGGCCGGTATCGGTGATCGACACGATCGTGTGATCGTCGTCCCGCCGGAGCGCGAGCGTGATAGTCGTGCCGGCGGGGGTATGACGAATCGCGTTTTCGATGAGGTTCGCCAGAGCCTGGGTAAGGAGCTCACGGTCGCCGTGGATCGTCACTCCCGGTGCGAGCCGCGTCTGCAAGGTCTGACCGGCGTCTTCGGCGGCGGGCGTGAAGGTGTCCACGACCGACTCGCACAACTGGCTGAGGTCGAGGTCGACGAAGCCCGCCCGGCGCGTTCCCGCTTCGATCTGGGCGATCCGCAATAGCGCGCTGAAAGTGGAGAGGATGTCGTCCACCCGGGCCACGGCATCTTCGGCCGCCGCCGTCCGGGCCTGCGGCGGTAGCTCGCGCATGTGCTCCAGGCGGTTGCGCAGGTGCGCCAGCGGAGTCTTGAGATCGTGCGCGATATTGGCCGAGACCTGGCGCAGGCTCTCCATCAGCTCGGAGATGCGGTCCAGCATGTGATTGAGAGTCTGCGACAGCAGATCGAAATCGTCGCCGTTGTGCTGACGTGGTATCCGCCGCTTCAGATCGCCCGCGACGATCGCTTCCGCCGTGCGGCGGATCACGGTCACCCTCTTCATGAGTGCATGGCTGAGGGCCACGGCCCCGATCGCGCCGAGCAGTAGCACCGCGACGAAGGCTGATACGAAGCCGCCGAAGATGGCCTGGGTGACCTCTTCAACCTGCTCCGGATCGGCGGCGACCACGAGCTGCAGGCCGGGGTCGAGGCTGACCACCAAGAAGCGCCGGCTACCGGTCTCACCGGCTTCTTCCTGATACGGCCGGCTGAACCAGCCGTCCCCGCGCGGCCACGTCTTCAGACGTCCGGCGATACGCTTGCCGCCTTGCACGACGGCATAGTCGATGGCGCCGTTCGGGTGCGATTGCTGGTGATCCCGCAGACCGGCCAGAAGACCCTGGATTCCGCCTGACCGAAAACTGTTCCGCAGCGCCTCCGACTCGGCGGAAATCCTGTCGTCGAGCTTGCCTACGAGGGTGCGGTCCACCACGGCGTAGGTGATTGCGCCGAGCAGCGCCAGCGCCACCGCGAAGGCGCCCACATAGAGCGCCGTCAGGCGAAAAACGGTCGTCTTGTAGAATTTATCGGTCCGCACGGATCATATATCCCGCCCCCCGGACGGTCTGGATCAGGTCCTGATCCGCCGGACCGCCCAGCTTCGTTCGCAGCCGGCTGACGTGCGTCTCGACGATGTTCGTCTTCGGGTCGAAATTGAAATTCCACACGGCCTCGAGCAGCATCGTCCGGGTGACGACGCGACCGGCATTGCGCATGAGGCATTCGAGCAGCTTGAACTCGCGCGGCTGGAGCTCGACATTTTGACCTCTCCTTGTCACGGCACGCATCAGCAGGTCCATTTCCAGATCGCCCGCCTTCAGGTTTGTCTGCGCGGTCGGCAGTCGCCGCGCGAGTGCGTTCATGCGTGCCAGAAGCTCGGACACCGCAAACGGCTTGACGAGGTAATCGTCGCCGCCGCTCTCCAGGCCTTCGACGCGGTCATCGATGCCGCCGAGGTTCGTTAGAAACAGGACCGGCACCGGATTCTGTTCGGCCCGCAACTGCTTCACGAGGCTGAGCCCGTCGAGGCCCGGAAGCATGCGGTCGACGATCGCGACGTCGTGCGGGGCGGATTTCGCCATCTCAAGCCCTTCGCGGCCGGTCGCAGCGTGATCGACCACATGGCCCCGGCTGCCGAGCGCCTGCTTGATGAATTCGGCAGTCTCCCGGTCGTCTTCAACGACGAGAACCCGCATGTGGCCTGTCTCCCAAACGTGCTGCGGCGAACGCGATAACAGATGAACCCGGCGGACGATCGCCGCAATCGAATGGTACGCCGATTTGAGGGCCGGGCCCCCAACGGGAGGCCCGGCACGCTCGGTTCAGTCCTTGGGGTTGGCGCCTTCCAGGCTGTTTTCCAGCACCTTTGCGGTCATCGCGTCCACGCCGACCTCGCGCCAGGTCTTGCCCTTCCGCATGTCGAACGAGTAACGCAGGCCGCTGCCACCATGTTCATGCTCGAGCTCCTGCTTGACGATCTGGCCGCCGGGATAGGCGCGCAGGGCAATCTGTCGCGCTTCCGACATGCTGACCTTGGCACCGTGCGGCGCGGCCAGAGCGGGAACCGCGACGAGGCCGACGATGGCGGTGGCGAGTGACAGACGCGTGAAAGTCTTGGTCATGTGTTGTCCTTCCGAAAGGGTGCCCGCAGGCGGTTGCGAGCTTCTGACCCGTTATGCCCCATCGGACCTCGCCGGAGCATTGCCCGGGCTATACACTTTCCCAATGTCGGTCTCGGGGTGCGTCCTGACGCCGACGCCCGGCGGTCATGCCGGTGTGATGACGCGTGCGATGCGGCCGCGCGCAACGTTTGGCGGCCAGTACGGATCGCTTCGTCCCGACGACGAAGCCGACGCGGCGGGCGCCGCGCCGGGGCCGGTTTCAACCGCCGCCGACCACGGCGACGTTGTGCTTGCGCATCGCCCAGCCGGTGAAGCGGCGCTCGATCAAGACGAAGATCAAGTACGTGATGATGCCCATGGCGGCGATCACCGCGACGCCGGCGAACATCAGCGGCGTGCGGAATTGCGACGCGGCTTGCACCATCAGATAGCCGATGCCGTCGTTGGAGGCGAGCGTCTCCGAGATCACAGCGCCGACGAAGGCGAGCGTGATCGACACCTTCAGCGACGCGAAGAAGTACGGCAGCGACCGCGGGATGCCGACCT
>Ga0187809_10001371_pt1 | contig 11505 bp, 8 predicted proteins | sample NC_wetland_sal_i_8_FD_132415 | JGI IMG/M metagenome (GOLD analysis project Ga0187809, IMG submission 132415) | Wetland sediment microbial communities from Neuse River Estuary, North Carolina, USA - ASW_4 | ecosystem: Environmental > Aquatic > Freshwater > Wetlands > Sediment | place: USA: North... | reverse complement strand
TCCCTCATCGTATCTCATGCTCCGTGCCCTGCGCTGGGGGGAGCTCCGCGCCGCCGGCAGCACGCCCGATCCCAAGCTGCTCGAGGCGCCGACGACGCAGATGCGTACCCAGTTGCGCGGCCTCATGCTCGACTCGGCGTGGGACCAGCTGCTCGAGACGGCCGAGACGGTCATGGGCACGCCGGTGGGCCGCGGCTGGCTCGACCTCCAGCGCTATTCGCTCATCGCCTGTCAAGCGTTAGGCGACGACTACGCGATCGTATCGTCGGCCATCCGCGGCGAGCTGCGCGCGCTGTTGGGCGCGATTCCGTCGCTGCCGACGATGGCGCTCATGGACGACATGCCCACCGCCACGGGCGCCACGCTCCAGTGGCTGCGCGACGAGAAAATCATCGGCGGCGACGATGAGGGCACGGACGACGCAGCGATCGCGGTCACGTCGCCGGCCCTGGTGAGCACCGAGGCGCGCGAGCGCGAGGGGCGCGCCGGTCTCGAGCGCGCCGCTGCCGAGGTGCGCGCGGGCCGTCCCGAAAAAGCGATCGAGCAGCTCATGCGCGCGCTCGATCGCGAAAAAACGCGCCGCGGACGTTTTCTGCGCCAGGCCGAGCTCGCGCGCATCATGGTCGACGCGGGCTTCGTGCAAGTCGCGCAGCCGATCCTCCAGGAGCTCATGGCCGACATCGAAGCGCACAAGCTCGATGAGTGGGAAGCGGGCGAGCTCGTCGCTCGGCCCATGGCGCTCATGTATCGCTGCCTCGAGAAACTCGACGGCGATTCCAGCATGCGGCAGGATCTCTACACGCGCATCGCGCGGCTCGATCCGCTGCAGGCCATCGGATTCGGGCAGGGCTGACCGGTGTCGCCACGCCGGTCATCCGCCTCGCGCGCCGAGCTCGAGCGCACCGTCCAACAATCGTTGTTGGACCGGTTGATCGACCTGTCGCCGCGCGAACAGAGTGAGCCGGCCATCACGTGGGCGCAATCGGTGCGCGACCTCAAGCGTTCGGTGCACCGCGACCTCGAGTCGCTGCTCAATACGCGCCGCACCGCGCAGCCGGCAACGGAGGCGATGCCCGAGCTCAAGTCGTCGCTCTATAACTACGGGTTGCCGGACATCAGCTCCATGAGCCGCGACGCGCATGATTCGCGCACGCGTCTCCTGCGGCTGGTCGAGGAGGCCATCTCGCTCTACGAGCCGCGGCTCACCAACGTGCGCGCGTCGCTGGTGGAGGAGCCGGGCGGTGCGCCGAACCGGCGCGACCTGCACTTCGTGATCCACGCGCTCCTGCGCATGGATCCCAATCCCGAACCGGTGTTGTTCGACACCACACTCGACGCATCGAGCGGCGAGTACCAGGTGAAGGGAGACGCCGGTGCGTGACCAGCTGCTCTACTACTACGAGCGCGAGCTGACGTTCCTGCGCCGCATGGGCGCCGAGTTCGCGCAGACGTACCCGAAAGTCGCGGGCCGTCTGCAGATCGAGCCGAGCAAGTGCGAGGACCCGCACGTCGAGCGGATGATCGAAGCGTTCGCGTTCCTCGCGGCGCGCGTGCACCTCAAGCTCGACGACGATTTTTCGGAGATCAGCGATGCGTTGCTGAGCATCGTCTATCCGCATTACATCCGCCCCATCCCGTCGATGACGTTGGTCGAGTTCCACCTCGACCCCGAGCAGGGGAAGGTGATGACGGGCGTCCGGATTCCGCGCGGATCGCAACTGCTCTCGCGGCCGGTGGCGGGCACGCCGTGCAAGTTTCGCACGGCGTACGAGACGATGTTGTGGCCGATCTCGGTATCGGCCGTGCAGTGGACCACGCCCGACCGCTTGCGTCCGCCGATCAAAGCGCCCGACGCCATCGCGGCGCTGCGCATCGAGCTGCGGTGCTTCCCCGACGTGTCGTTCAGCAAGCTCGCGTTGGACACGCTGCGGTTCCACATCGCCGGCGATTCGTCGACCGTCTATTCGCTCTACGAATTGTTAGGCAACAACTGTGTGCGCATCCTGGCGCGTGATCCGGCGGGGAAGGCCGCCGGCGGACGCGCGATCGCGCTGCCCGCGAACGCGCTGACGCCGGCCGGGTTCGGCGACGACGACGGGATGCTGCCGTATCCGCGCCGCTCCTTCGTGGGCTATCGGATGCTGCAGGAGTACTTCACGTTCCCGGAGAAGTTCCTGTTCTTCGACCTCGCGGGGCTGTCGCAGCTGCGGGCCGCGGGCTTCGGCGAACGGGTGGAGCTCATTTTCTTCATCTCGCCGTTCGAGCGCGCCGACCGGCGGTCGATGCTCGAGGCGGGCATCGGCGACCGCACGATCCGGTTAGGCTGCACGCCGGCGGTGAACCTGTTCGCGCAGACGTCGGAGCCGATTCTCCTCACGCAGCGGCAGCACGAGTATCAGCTCGTGGCCGACGCGCGGCGGCGCCAGTCCGTTTCGATTTTCTCGGTCGACGAGGTGCTGGGTGTGTCGCCGGGGGCGAGCGCGCCGCAGCGGTTCGAGCCGTTCTACTCGTACCGGCATGCGACGAACGGCAATTCGTCGCAGCTTTTCTGGCACGCCGTGAGGCGCACAGCCGGATGGCGGCCCGACGGCGGATCCGACGTGTATCTCTCGTTCGTCGATCTGTCGTCGCGGCCCGTCGAGCCCGATGCCGACGCCGTGACGGCGCGTCTCACGTGCTACAACGCCGACCTGCCGAGCCGCTTGCCGTTCGGCAGCGACACGGGGGATTTCGAGCTCGACGGCGGCGGGCCGATCAAGCATATCACGGCGATCGTGAAGCCGACGTCGGTGATCGAGCCGCCGTTAGGCCAGCCGCAGCTGTGGCGGCTCATCTCGCAGCTGTCGCTCAATTATCTGTCGCTCATCGACGGCGGCGCCGAAGCGCTGCGCGAGATTTTGCGCCTGCACAACTTCGCCGACTCGGCGGCGGCGGAAAAACAGATCCAGGGCCTCGTCGATGTCACGAGCCAGCCCGCGTACTCCCGCGTCTCGTCGGCGCACGGGCTCAGCTTCGCGCGCGGCACGCGCGTGGACGTCACGCTCGATGAGGAGCAGTTCACGGGCGGCGGGGCGTTCCTGTTCGCGACGGTGCTCGAACGGTTCCTGGGGTTGTACGCGTCGCTCAACAGCTTTTCGATTCTTGCCGCGCGCACCGCGCAACGGAAGGACGTCATGCGCGTGTGGCCGCCGAGGGCCGGATGGAAGACGCTCCTCTGACCTCCGAGGCGCTCGAGCGCGCCCTCCGCGACGACCCGAACTCGTTCGAGTTCTTCCAGGCCGTGCATCATCTGGAACGGCTGCACCCGACGCGGGCGCCCGTGGGCGGCTTCGGGCCGCCTAACGGTGAAGTCGTGCGGTTCGGCGCGCACACGGCCGTCGCGTTTCCCGCCAGCCAGATCCAGGCGCTCGACCTGGACGCCGAGGGCCCGGCGCGCATGCGCGTCAACTTCATGGGCCTCACCGGACCGCAGGGCGTGCTCCCGCTGCACTACACGTCGCTCATCGCCGAGCGCGAGCGGGCGCGCGATACCGCAGGCCGCGATTTCATCGACATCTTCAACCACCGCATCATTTCGCTGTTCTATCGCGCCTGGGAGAAGAACCGGTTCATCGTGCCGCACGAGCGGGCGCAGACGGATCCGCTCATGCGCCACCTGATGGATCTCGTCGGCATCGGCACGCCGGGACTCGCCCACCGCCTCCCGGTGCGCGACGAATCGCTCGTGTTCTACAGTGGATTGTTCGCGATGCCCACGCGGCCGGCGATCGCACTCGAGCATCTCGTCGAAGACTACTTCGGCGTGCCGGCGGAAATCGAGCAGTTCGTGGGCGGCTGGTATCCGCTCGACGCAACCACGCAGTGCGCGTTAGGCGACGACGACACCGAGTCCTCCGCGCTCGGACTCGGCGCCGTGGCCGGCGACGAGACCTGGGACCAGCAGGCGCGCATCCGCATCCGGCTCGGCCCGATGCCGCGCGCCAGGTACGACATGTTCCTGCCCGACAGCGGCGCGCACGACGAGCTGCGCGCGCTGGCGGCCTTCTTCACCGGCGGCCGCATCGATGTCGACGTGCAGCTGATCCTCGACCGCGGCGACGTTCCGCCCTGCGTCCTCGGCGCCGACGATGAGGGCGCTGCTCCGTTAGGCTGGTGCACCTGGCTCCGCACCGCGCCGCTCGACCATGACCCCGACGAAACCGTTCTCACTCTCTAACGCCCGGACCGGCGTCCCATGACCGTCAACCTGAAGCACCTCATTGCCAAGCTCAATCCGGTGACGCGCAACGCGCTCGAGTCGGCCGCCGGCCTCTGCCTGTCGCGCACCCACTACGACGTGGAAGTCGAGCACTACCTCATGAAGCTGCTCGACGTCCCCGACAGCGACCTGACGTTCATCCTCAAGCATTACGGCATCGACCGCTCCCGTCTGGCGGGCGAGCTCACGCGCAGCCTCGACCGCCTCAAGTCCGGCAACGCGCGCACGCCGGCGCTGAGCCCGAAGCTCGTCGAGATGTTCACCGAGGCGTGGACGATCGGATCGGTCGAGTTCGGCGCGCAGAAAGTTCGCAGCGGCCACACGATTCTGGCGCTCGTCTCGGATCCCGAGCTCGCGCGCATGGTGGGCGATGCGAGCAAGGAGTTCACGAAGATCCCGTCAGAGGCGCTCAAGAAGGACCTCACCGCGATCGTTGCATCGTCGTCGGAGGAGACCGGCGCCGCCGGCGCCGCGCCCGAGTCGGGCGAGAGTGCGCCGCGTGCCGGAGGCGGCCGCGCGCCTAACTTGGACCAGTACACCGTCGACCTCACACAGAAAGCGCGGGACGGCAAGATCGATCCCGTCCTCGGCCGCGATTTCGAGGTGAGGCAGGTGGTGGACATCCTCACGCGGCGTCGCCAGAACAATCCGATCCTGGTCGGCGAGGCCGGCGTGGGCAAGACCGCCGTCGTCGAAGGATTCGCGGGCCGGATCGCGCAGGGCGACGTTCCACCGGCGCTCAAGAACGTCACGCTGCGCACACTCGACCTGGCGCTCTTGCAGGCCGGCGCCGGCGTCAAGGGCGAGTTCGAGAACCGGCTCAAGGGGTTGATCGAAGAGGTGAAGCAGTCGCCCACGCCGATCATCCTGTTCATCGATGAAGCCCACACCATGATCGGGGCGGGCGGCACGGCAGGACAGGGCGACGCCGCCAACTTGCTCAAGCCCGCGCTCGCACGCGGCGAACTGCGCACGCTCGCGGCCACCACGTGGTCCGAGTACAAGAAGTACTTCGAGAAAGACCCGGCGCTCGCGCGGCGCTTTCAGTTGGTCAAGGTCGAGGAGCCGACCGAAGAACAGTGTCTCCTCATGATGCGCGGCATCGTGCCGGCCCTGGAGCACCATCACAAGGTGCGCATCCTGGACGATGGCGTCGACGCGGCGGTGCGGTTGTCGCACCGGTTCCTGGCCGACCGCCAGCTGCCGGACAAGGCGGTGAGCGTCCTCGACACGGCCTGTGCCAGGCTTGCGTTAGGCCAGAACGCGACGCCGCCGGCCATCGAAGATGCCCAACGCCGCCTCGACGACCTCGGGGTGCAGGAGCGGGTGTTGTCGCGCGAAGCGGCCGTGGGCGCCGACCACAACGAGCGCCTCGGCAAGATCGCGGCCGAACGCGTGGAGGTGGAAGCGAATCTCGCCGCGCTCACGACGCGGTGGAACGAAGAGCGCGAACTCGTCACCAACATCCGCGAGCTCCGCGAGACGCTCGAGGCCGGCGCGGGGAAGAACGGAGACGGCGCCGCGACGCAGCGCGAGGCCATGACGTCGCTCCAGGACCGTCTGACGACGCTGCAAGGCGAAACGCCGCTGGTGCGCGTGTGCGTGGACGCCGGGATCGTGGGCGAAGTGATCTCCGGGTGGACGGGCATTCCGGTGGGCAAGATGCAGCGCGACGAAACCGCGACGGTGCTCGAGTTGGAGAACCATCTCGGCAAGCGGTTGATCGGACAGTCGCACGCGCTCGAGTTGATCAGCCGCCGCATCCGCACGTCGCGCGCCGGCATCGAGGATCCGAACAAGCCGAAGGGCGTGTTCATGCTCGTCGGGCCCAGCGGTGTTGGAAAAACCGAAACGGCCCTGGCGCTCTCGGATCTGCTCTACGGCGGCGAGCGGAACCTGATCACCATCAACATGTCGGAGTTCCAGGAAGCGCACACGGTGTCCACGCTCAAGGGTTCGCCCCCCGGCTACGTGGGCTACGGCGAAGGCGGCGTCCTAACGGAAGCCGTGCGGCGCCGGCCGTATTCGGTGGTGTTGCTCGACGAAGTGGAGAAGGCGCACCCCGACGTGCTCGAGCTGTTCTTCCAGGTGTTCGACAAGGGACAGATGGAAGATGGGGAAGGACGTCAGATCGACTTCCGCAACACCATCATCATCCTCACGACGAACGCCGGCACGGACACGATCATGAAGCTGTGCGCGGATCCGGAGACGGCGCCGAGCGATGAGGGGCTGGTGAAGGCGCTCAAGCCGGAGCTCGACAAAGTGTTCAAGCCGGCGTTCCTGGGGCGCATGGTGATCATCCCGTACTTCCCGATCCGGGACGAGAACCTGAAGCGCATCATCCGCCTCAAGTTGGGCAAGATCCAACGCCGCCTAACGGAAACGCACCGCGTGGCTCTCACCTTCGACGACGCGCTGGTGGAGCAGGTGGCCGAGCGCTGCACCGAGGTCGAAAGCGGCGCGCGCAACGTGGACAACATCCTGACGAACACGCTGCTGCCGGAGATCTCCCGCGAGCTCCTCGAGCGCATGGCGGCGGGGGATCGCATGAGCGGCATCCGCGTCGGCGTCCGGCCCGACGGCACGTTCGACTACCAGATCGCCGGCACGGCGCCGGTTGCGGCCGCCGAGCCGATGGCTGTCGCGTGAAGCCCGGCCCGAGATGCGCCGCGCCGCCGCGCGCCGTCGCGCGGCGACCCCGTTCGTCGAGGCCGGGTACGCGCCCGGCGGGAGGCGATGAGCCGTGAGCGACGACTTCACGCACGACGGTCGGCTGCTGCAGCTGGCGACTCCGTTAGGCAAGGACGCGCTTCTGCTGGCCGGCTTCAGCGGCAGTGAGGGGATCTCGACGCCGTTCCGCTTCGATCTCTCGCTCATGGCGACGCCGGACACGACCGTCGATGCGAAGAAGCTGGTCGGCCAGGCGATGACCGTCACCATCGCCGACGCGACCGGCGGCGACGCGCGCTATATCAACGGCGTGGTGAGCACCTTTGCGCAAACCGGCTCGGACACCACGTTCGTCTGGTACCGCGCGCAGATCGTCCCCGGGCTGGCGCTGCTCACGCGCCGCGCCGACATCCGCATCTTCCAGCAGAAATCGGTCACCGACGTCATCGAGGCGGTGCTCAAGGAAGGCGGCATCGACTACAAACTCAACACCACCGGGACGTATCAACCGCTCGAGTACTGCGTCCAGTATCGCGAAACGGACTTTGCCTTCGTGTCGCGGCTGATGGAAGCGCACGGCATTTTTTACTTCTTCACGCATACCGACTCGAAGCACACGCTCGTCCTCGCCGACAGCTCCAGCGCGCATCAGCCGTGCGCCGGCCCCGGTACGACGCGGTTCCACTCGACGACCAGCGGGTCGAGCGACGAGGACACCGTGTCGGCGTGGGAGCTGCAGCACGAGTTCCGGACGGGAAAGTACACGCTCACCGACTACAACATGGAGACGCCGAGCACGAGTCTCACGGTGAGCGAGCCGACCACCATCAAGTTAGGCGACAACGACAAGTACGAGGTGTACGACTTCCCCGGCGCGTACGGCAAGAAGAGCGACGGCGACTCGCTCGTGCGCGTGCGGATGCAGGACCAGGAGGCGCGCACCGTCGTGGCGTCGGGCTCCGGTTCGTGCCGCGCGTTCACCAGCGGCTACCGGTTCACGTTGGGCGAGCACCCGCAGAGCGCCAACAACGGCCAGTACGTGCTCACGGTCGTCTCGCACTCCGCGTCTAACGGAAGCTTCGTGAGCGCCAAAGAGGGGCCGGCGCCGCACTACTGGAACACGTTCACCTGCATCCCGTTCGCGACGCCGTTCCGTCCCGAGCGCGTGACGCCGCGGCCCATGGCGTATGGACTCCAGTCCGCCGTGGTCGTCGGTTCGAGCGGCGAGGAGATCTGGGTCGACAAGTACGGCCGCGTGAAGGTCCAGTTCTTCTGGGACCGCCAGGGGAAGAAGAACGAGCAGAGCTCGTGCTGGGTGCGCGTCGCACAACCGTGGGCGGGCAAGAACTGGGGCTTCGTGGCGTGGCCGCGCATCGGACAGGAAGTGCTGGTCGCGTTCGAGTCCGGCGATCCCGATCGTCCGATCATCGTCGGCTCGCTCTACAACGCCGAGCAGATGCCGCCCTACGCGCTGCCGGCGAACCAGACGCAAACCGGCATCAAGTCTCGGAGCTCGAAGGGCGGCGGCACCGACAACTACAACGAGCTGCGCTTCGAAGACAAGAAAGGATCCGAGGAGATCCTCATTCACGCGGAAAAGACCCTGACGACCGAGGTCGAGGCCGATGAGGTCCGTTCCATCGGCCACGACCGCACCACGAAAATCGAGGGCAACGACTCGAAGACGATCAAGAAGGGAAACGACAGCAACCTGATCAAGGAAGGCGACTACCTGTACAACCTGGACAAGGGTGACTACCAGCTGTACTTGCAGAAGGGCACGATGCTCACCGTACTCGATGACGGCGATCAGAAGACGACGCTGACGAACGGAACCCAGAAGACGCATCTGGAGAACGGCGATCACTCGGTCGAGATCGACGTGGGCGACATGAAGATCGCAATTCACACCGGTGATCAGTCGACCAAAGCCGACGCGGGCGCGATCACGTTCGACGCGATGCAGTCCATCGAGCTCAAGGTCGGTGAGAGCAGCATCAAGGTCGATCAGATGGGCGTCACGATTCAGGGCATGATGATCAAGATCGAAGGTCAGATCCAGACCGAAGTGAAGGGTCTGATGACGCAGATCAATGCCGACGCCATGTTGCAGGCCAAGGGCGCGATCACCATGATCAACTGACATGGCGACGACCACTCAGCCGCCCGTGGCGGCGCGGACCATGGCGGAGTTCATCGACCTGGCTGGGTTAGGCGACGACGCCAAGGGTGCGCTCGCGCCCGCGCACGGCCCGCGCCAATACGTGCAGGCGCTGCTCGACCAGAAGCTCTACCCGGATGCGGTGCGCTTTCTCGCGCACGCGCTGCCCAAACGCGAGGGCATCTGGTGGGCGTGGGTGTGCGCACGGCGCGTGTCGGGCGAGCCGCTCGTTCCTGCGGCCAAGACGGCGCTCGATGCGACCGAACGGTGGATCACCCAGCCGACCGACGAGAACCGGCGTGCTGCGATGCGCGCAGCGGAGACCGCGGGCTTTGCGTCGCCGGCCGGATGCACAGCGCTCGCCGCGTTCCTGAGCGGCGGCAGCCTCGGACCCGCCGACACGCCTCCGGTGCCGCCGGGCGAATTGCTCACCGCGAAGGCGATCACCGGCGCCGTCGTCGCGGCCGCCGTGAGCGGCGACGCATCGAAGGCACCGGAGCGATTCCAGGGCTTCATTGCCCAGGGCCTCGACGTGGTGCATCGGCTGCAGCTGTGGGGTGCCGCATGACGATGCCTAACGTGGCCCACTAGGGAGGACGAGCCATGGGACAGCCCGCGGCCCGCGTGACCGACATGCACGTCTGTCCGATGGTGACGCCCGGCGTGCCGCCCATTCCGCACGTCGGCGGTCCGGTGTTGCCGCCGGGCGGGATCACCGTCTTGATCGCCGGGATGCCGGCCGCTCGCGTCGGCGACATGGCGGTGTGCGTCGGACCGCCGGACTCCATCGTGCTCGGATCCTTCACCGTGCTCATATGCAGCCAGCCCGCGGCGCGGATGGGCGACATGACGGCCCACGGCGGCTCCATCGTGCTCGGCGCCCCCACCGTGTTGATCGGCTAGGAAAGCTCTGCACAGGGTGCATACGACGTGAATTCGGTGCTCATCGATATGTCGTTAGGCATTGAGGGTGGCTGGCGGTAGTCGGTACACCCATCGATGCCGTCTTTGCCTCGGCGACGTCGCCGCATTGGGGCCGGGTCCGGCACCGCGTCGCGTTAGGTCAGGCGCGGCGTGGCCCCGCGGGGCAAGAGCCGCCGCCGGACTAGGTAGAGATTGGCTAATGCAAACATCGCATACGCCCGCACGAGATTCTTGTAGAGTCCTCGGTAGCGCACTTTCGTGAAGCCCCAGAGCGTCTTGATCACCCGAAACGCGTGCTCGCCCCGCGCGCGTTGGCGCGAGCGCTCGCGATTCTGCCGGCGCTGCCGGCGCGTCAAGGGATGTGCCGTGGTCCCGCGCCGATTCACCCGATACTGTCCGCCACTCAGCGTCCACAGCCGCCGGTGCTGCTCCGTCCAATACGCTTGGTCCCCATAGAGCACCTGCTCTCGGCCGTGCAACAACGCCGGCAGTTGCGTCACGTCCGCTGTCCCGGCCGGCGTCGCCCGCACGTGATGCACCAGCCCGCGCACGTCCGTCCCCACGTGCAGCTTCATCCCGAAGTGCCACTGGTTACCCTTGCGTGTCTGTTGCATCTCGGGGTCGCGCGCCTTCTCGGCGTTCTTCGTCGAGCTCGGCGCGGCGATGATCGTCGCGTCCACAATCGTCCCCGTCTGGAGCAACAGCCGCTTGGCCGTTAGCAGGTGCTGGATCGTGCCGAAAATCTGTTCGGTGAGCTGATGCTGCTCCAGCAAATGCCGAAAGCGGAGAATCGTCGTCTCGTCGGGGATCACATCTTCGCCCAACGTCACCCGGGCAAAGCGGCGCATCGCCTCACTATCATAGAGCGCCTCTTCGGCCATCGGATCCGAGAGATTAAACCACTGCTGGAGGAAGTAAACCCGCAGCATCCGCTCGAGCCCGATCGGCTGGCGGCCATTGCCGGCCTTGGGATAGTGGGGGGCAATGAGCGTGCGCAGGTCGGCCCACGGGATCACCGCATCCATCTCTGCCAGGAAGCGCTCGCGGCGCGTCACCTTTCCCTTGTGCTGCCAGGCCAAATCGGCAAACGTGCGCTGGTCGCTCATCCCGGTCGCTCCGCTGGGGTTGCGTCGTCATCCCACTCGCCTAACGCAACGCCAATATACTACATTCGCCCTACTTGTGCAGAGATTTCCTAGTGGATTGCGTCAGAGTATTTGATCGCACCGACTGCCATAAGCGGCTGGTCTCTACGCCCATTGGGAAACGGACACAGCGCGGACACAGCGGACCAAGCACGGACCGCTCGGCTGCAGGGGGAAGTCAATTGCCGCGGGAGCATCTAACAGCGATTGCTTTTACAAACACACGCGGCGGAAGCGACTTCGTGCCAGCGCGTTGCCCCGCCCTGCAGCCGAGCGGTCCGTGCTTGGTCCGCGGTGTCCGCGCTGTGTCCGTTTCTCCCTGAGCGTAGAGACCAGCTACGCGC
>Ga0187809_10001370_pt1 | contig 11506 bp, 10 predicted proteins | sample NC_wetland_sal_i_8_FD_132415 | JGI IMG/M metagenome (GOLD analysis project Ga0187809, IMG submission 132415) | Wetland sediment microbial communities from Neuse River Estuary, North Carolina, USA - ASW_4 | ecosystem: Environmental > Aquatic > Freshwater > Wetlands > Sediment | place: USA: North... | reverse complement strand
GGGGAGTTGACCCCACCGGGAATGACGCGCTGGGCTCGGGCGAACAGCTCGGCTGACTTCGGTGCTTCGCTCACCGCTCCAGTGTGTCAAGGCTGTGCACCAGCACCACCCGCCGCCCCATGTCATCCAGTCCCAGCCTCCGCTCGGTCGCCCGCAACCGCGCCAAGCCGGGGGTCAGCTCGCTCAGCTCGACAAAGCCGAGCTTGCGGTAGAACGGCCCGTTCCACGGCACGTCGGCGAACGTGCACAGCGTCACCTGCTGGTAGCCCTCAGCCCGGGCCCACTCCAGCGCCGCCTCGACCAGGGCCCGGCCACGGCCCTGCTTCATGAACTTCGGCCGGACCGACAGGCCTTCCAGATGGGCTTGCCCGTCGACGACTTCCATTCGGGCGTAACCCTCGGCCGGATCTCCGAGCACGAACACCGCTGCTGCCTCAACCAGCTCGCCGGCCGAGGCCGGCGGTGGCGTTTCGCCGTATCCGGCCAGGGGAAACAACCGATCCGCAGCGATCTCCACCTCGATCAGCTCCGGGTACTCATCCGGTCGCGCCGGCCGGATCGGGTAACACCGACCCAGCGCCGGCTCCGATCGGGGTTCGGTCACGGGGACGGGTTCGTTCTCCGGCGGGGCAACGCGGTGGGACCGGGACCGGTCGGCCAGGGCGCTGATGCCACCGATCAGGATCAGGCCCAGCGCCCAGCCGAGGGAATGCGTGGCTCCGCCGCCGAGGGAGAAGTCCCAGAGCCAGCCGGCGACCACGAGCCCGCACAGCCACAGGGTCGTGCGGTAGGCCCGCAGCCCGCTCATCGGGCGCTCGGCCGGCCGGTCAGCGCTCACGCAGCCAGCCGGCCGCCTCCTGCGCCCAGTAGGTCAGGATGACCGAGGCGCCGGCCCGTCGGATCGACAGCAGGCTCTCCAGGGCGACCCGATCGCGGTCGAGCCAGCCGCGCGCGGCCGCAGCCTCGATCATGGCGTACTCACCCGACACCTGATACGCGGCGACCGGCACCGGGCTGGCTTCGGCCACCTTGACCAGCACGTCGAGATACGGCCCGGCCGGCTTGACCATGACCAGGTCGGCGCCCTCGGCCACGTCCAGCGCCACCTCGGCCAGCGCATCGTCGTAACCGCGAGCCGGATCTTGCTGGTAGGTGAGGCGATCCCCGATCAGCGAGGAATCGACCGCCTCCCGGAACGGCCCGTAGTAGGCCGAGGCGAATTTGGGCGCGTAGGCCAGGATGCCGGTGTCGAGGTAGCCGGCCTGGTCCAGGGCGGAGCGGATCGCGCCGACCTGGCCGTCCATCATCCCGCTGGTGCCGAGCAGTTGAGCCCCGGCCGCGGCTTGGGCCAGCCCCATTGCGGCGTAGCGGGTCAGGGTGGCGTCGTTGTCGACCGAACCGTTCTCGGCCAGCACGCCGCAGTGCCCGTGGTCGGTGAACTCGTCCAGGCACAGGTCCGACATGAGCACGGTGGCATCGCCCAGTTCGGCGTGCAACCGGGACAGGGCCTGGTTGAGGATGCCGTCCGGGTCGTCGGCGCCGGAGCCGGTGGCATCCTTGGTCGTCGGTACGCCATAGACCATCAAGCCACCGACGCCGGCCTCTACCGCGCTGACCGCGGCCTTGGTCAGCGATTCCAGGCTGTGCTGCATGACCCCGGGCATGGACTCGATCGGTCGCGGCTCGGCCAACCCCTCGACCACGAACATCGGCAGCACCAGGTCGCGCGGGTGCAGCGTGACCTCGGCCGTCAGCCGGCGCAGCGCGGCGGTCCGGCGCAGCCGGCGCGGGCGGTAGATCGGGAAGTCGGGCAACGGCATCACCGCTCCAATTTACGCCGCCGGGCCGGCATCGCTGATGATGGTCGGGTGCCACTCACCGATCGCGAGCAGCGCGCGCTGGCCGCCCTGGACGTCGACCGGCTGCGGACCACGCTGCTCCGGCTGCTCGAGGTCCCGAGCGTGACTGGGACCGCGGCCGAGGCCGAGTTGCTGGCCGACATCGCGGCCGACTGCGACCGGAGCGGGCTCGAGGTCGACCACTGGTCCGCCGACCTGGCCGAGCTGCGAGCCGACCCGGAGTTCCCGGGCACCGAGGCCGACCGCGACGAGCTGTGGGGCCTGGTGGCCCGGACCGCCGAGGCCGAGGGTCCGACACTGATCCTGCAGGGTCACGTCGACGTGGTGCCGCCGGGGGAGCTGCGGTCGTGGTCGGGCGAGCCGTTCCGGCCCCGGCTGGCCGGCGACCGGGTCACCGCGCGCGGGGCGTGCGACATGAAGGCCGGGCTCGCGGCGAACCTGGCGGTGTGGCAGGCGATCAGCGATTCCGGCGTCGCGCTGGCCGGCCGGTTGGCCCTGCACTTCGTGGGCAGCGAGGAGGACGGCGGGCTGGGCGCGTTCGCAACCCTGCGCCGGGGCCATACCGGGGATGCCTGCCTGATCCCGGAGCCGACCTCGTTGCAGCTCGTCACCGCCAATTGCGGTGCGCTGACCTTCCAGCTGACGGTGCCCGGCCAGGCCGCGCACGGCTCCATGCGCTACGCCGGAGTCAGCGCGGTGGAGAAGTTTTACCCTATCTGGCAAGGTCTTTCCGCACTGGAGGCCGAACGTAACGCCGACCCGGACCCGCTGCTGGCCGGTTACCGGATCCCGGCCCCGCTCTCGATCGGGCAGGTCCGGGCCGGCGACTGGCCGAGCACCGTGCCGGACTGCCTCGTCGCGCACGGCCGGTACGGGGTGCTGCTGGACGAGGATCCGGCCACCGCCCGCGCCGCATTCGAGCAGCGGGTCGCCGAGGTCTGCGCTGATGACCCGTTCCTCAAAGACAATCCGGCGACGGTGCGCTGGGTTGGTGGGCAGTTCGCCAGCGGTCGGCTACCGGTCGACCACGCGCTGCGCCGGCTGGTGGCCGGCGCCCATGATGAGCTGGCGGGCAGCGGGCGTCCGGACGAGCACGCCGCTCCGTACGGATCGGACCTGCGGCTCTACGCCGGGCGCGGCATTGCCACCCTGCACTACGGTCCCGGCCGGCCCGAGGTGGCTCATACCGCCGATGAATACGTCGACCTGGCCGAGGTGGTCCAGGCCGCCCGGACCCTGCTGGTGACCACCCTGCGCCTGCTCGCCTGAACAGCCGCCCTGACGCATTGTGCGGCCCGAATGCACGTGACTTGAGAAGTCAGAGCGTGCATTCGGGCCGCACAATGGCGAGCCTGGGGGCGGAACCTAGCGGGGCGAGCGGGCCCGCGCTCGGGAGGCCCGGCGTGGCGGCGCGGCGGCCGCCTTCTCCTTCTCCTCCGCCGCCCGCTGCACCGCGAACTCAGCCAGCGCGTCGATCAGAGCGGGCACGCTCGCGGTCTCGGGCTGCACGTCCACCCGCAGCCCGAACTCGCGCGCGGTCGCTGCGGTCTGCGGGCCGATGCAGGCCACCACGGTCCGGCTGTGCGGCTTGCCGGCGATGCCGACCAGATTGCGCACGGTCGAGGACGAGGTGAAGCAGACGGCCTGGAAGCCACCGGACTTGATCGCGTCCCGGATCTCGGCCGGCGGCGGGGCGGCGCGCACCGTCCGGTAAGCGGTGACGTCGTCGATCTCCCAGCCCCGTTCCCGCAGGCCTTCGGCCAGCGTCTCGGTGGCGATGTCGGCCCGGGGCAGCAGCACCCGATCGATCGGGTCGAGCACGTCGTCATAGGGCGGGAAGTCGGCCAGCAGCCCGTCCGAGGACTGCTCGCCCGAGGGCACCAGCTCCGGCCGGATGCCGAAGGCCCGCACCGCCGCTGCGGTCTGCTCCCCGACGCAGGCGATCTTGACCCCGGCGAAGGCCCGGGCGTCCAGGCCGAATTCCTCGAACTTCTCCCGGACCGCCTTCACCGCATTGGTCGAGGTGAACACGATCCATTCGTAACGACCGGTGACCAGGCCCTTGATCGCCCGTTCCATCTGGGTCGGGGTGCGCGGCGGCTCGACCGCGATCGTAGGTACCTCGACCGGAACCGCGCCGTGCTCGCGCAGCCGCTGGCTCATCGCCCCGGCCTGCTCCTTGGTCCGGGGCACCAGCACCTTCCAGCCGAAGAGCGCCCGCGACTCCCACCAGGCGAGCTTGTCCCGGCTGGTAGCAACCTTGCCGACAGTGACGACCAGCGAACCCTGCATGCCGGCCGCGGCCAGCACGGCCTCGCCCAGGGTCCCGTTGACCGTGACCTGGCCGGTGGTGGTGCCACCGCAGGTCACCGAAAGCGGCGTGTCGGGCTTGAGCCCGGAGGCGACCAACTGCTCGGCGGTGTTGCCGAGCTCGGCCGAGTCGACGGTGAGCAGCAACGGGCCCGGGGCGGCGGCAAGCGCCTCGTACTCGGCGTTGCTGTGCTCGGCTCCGCGCAGGTCGGCCTGGGTGTGCACGCCGCCGATCGACAGGCCGGCGTAGGTCGTGGTCACCGCAGCTTCGGTGAAGCACGGGATCACCTCGTAGGCCAGCGCCGTCTTGGACACGGCCAGCGCCTCGCGGATCACCGCGTCACAGGTGAACGGATCGCCGCAGACAACCCGCACGACCTGAACTCCGGCTCGGGCCTCGGCCAGCACGGCCTTGCCCACCTCGGCGTCGGCCTCGCGGATCTCAGCCGATATCAGGTCCCGCACCGCCGCGGAGACGGCGGCGTCGACGAAGGCCACCTCGGCCGCCGCCAACGCCTCCTGGGCGCGGATGGTCAACAGTCCGGCGTCGCCGGTGCCGGTGCCGACAAAGGTCACCCGACCTCCGGACTTGCGCGCTCGGGTCATGCGTTCTCCTCGTTCTTCGCGCGCCCGCTCATCGCAGAATTCACGAGCTCCCCATCATCTTGTTCGCGCCGAGTTCGATCAGGTCGACGGCCAGCCGCCGGCCGATCTCATCGGCAGTGTTGACATCACCGGTCGCGGACAGTCGGACGGCGTCGGTGCCGTCGATCGCCGTGACCGATCCCCGTAGGAACAGCTCCAGGCCCCCGGAATCGCTCTCGCTCACCTCGGCCAGCGCCCCGACCGGCGCCGAGCAACCGGCCTCCAGGCCGGCCAGCAGCGCGCGCTCGGCGGTGACCGCGGCGCGGCTGGCCCGATCGTCGAGCGCCGCCAACGCGGCCCGCGTCTCGTCGTCGTCGGCCCGGCATTCGACCGCCAGCGCACCCTGGGCGGCGGCCGGCAACACCTGGATCGGATCGAGGTATTCACTGATCCGCTCGGCCAGGCCCAGCCGTTGCAGGCCCGCCGCGGCCAGCACCACCGCGTCCAGCTCGCCGGCCAGCTTGCCGAGCCGGGTGTCGACATTGCCGCGGATGGCGACGATGTCCAGCCCGAGGTCGAGCGCTCGCAGCTGGGCCGCCCGGCGCGGCGATCCGGTTCCGATCCGGGCCCCGCGGGGCAGCTCGAGCAGCGTCGCGCCGTCGCGGCTGCACAGCGCATCCCGGGGATCTTCGCGGACCGGCACCGCAGCCACCGTGATCCCGTCGGCCGGCGCGGTCGGCAGGTCTTTGTAGGAATGCACGGCGAGGTCGATCTGCCCGGCCAGCAGCGCGGAGCGGAGCGCGGAGACGAACACGCCGGTGCCGCCGAGCTGGGTCAGCGGGACCGAGGACCGGTCACCTTCGGTGCTGACCAGAACCGTCTCCGCGGCACAGCCGAGGCGGTCGAGGACCCACTGGGTCTGGGTCCGGGCCAGCAGCGAGGCGCGGGTGCCCACTCTCAGCAAGCGCGTCGTGGTCATTCGGCCGCCTCCGGCCCGGTCCAGCCGTCCCGGCTCCGGGACACCGCGGTCACCGAATCAGGCCGGGCCGGATCCAGTCCGAACAGCTCCCGCAGCGCTTCGGCGTAGGCGTTTCCCTCCGGCGTGGCCGCCAGTTCCTTGACCCGGACGGTCGGTGCGTGCAGCACCTTGTCCACCGCCCGGCGCACCGTGATCGCCAGTTCCTCGCGCAGAGCCGGGTCCAGACCCGGCAACCGGCCGTCCAGCCGCAACAGCTCGGCATCGACCACCTCAGCCGCCCGGGCCCGCAGCGCGGTCACCGTCGGGGCTACCGCCAAGGCCTGCTGCCCGGTCAGGTAGAGCTTCAGCTCGCCGGCCACGATCTCGTCCGCGGCGGCCACCTCGGCGTCGGACACCATCGCCCCGGAGCTGCGCAGCACTTCCAGATCGACGTAGTGCACGTCGGGCAGCAACGCCACCGCCGGGTCGACGTCCCGCGGCAGGGCGAGGTCGAGCACCACCAGCGGCCGGCCGTGCCGGGGGGCTACGTCCGCGGCCTCGACCACCAGCCCGGTCGCGCCGGTGGAGGAGATCAGCACATCGGCCGCCGCGATCTCGTCGGCCAGATCGGACAGCCGTGCGGCGCGACCGCCCAGCGCGCCGGCCAGCCGGCTCGCCTTGTCCGGGCTGCGGTTGACCACCACCACGTCGAGCGCGGTGCCTTCGAACATCCGTTGCAGGGTCGCGCCGGCCAGCGCGCCCATCGAGCCGGCACCGACGATGACGAAGCGCTTGCCGGCCAGTTCGCCGAGCAGGGCCCGGGCCTTGTCCAGGGCGACCGAGATCACCGACGCCCCGGCCCGGTCGATGCCGGTGTCGGAGTGCACTCGCTTGCCGACCCGCAGCGCGGTCTGGCTGGCGTCGTGCAGCACCCGGCCGACGGTGTTGCCCTCGTTGCCCACGGCATAGGCCTGTCGCAACTGGCCCAGGATCTGGGACTCGCCGACCACCATCGAGTCCAGGCCGGCCGCGACCCGGAGCAGGTGCTCGGCCGCAGCCTGGTCGAAGTGGACGTAGAGGTTGTCGCCCAGGGCGTTCAGGTCCATGCCCGCATGCCGCGCGAGGACGGTAGAGACGTGCACCACCGCCGGGTGGAACCGGGCCACGTCGGCGTAGACCTCGATCCGGTTGCAGGTCGAGAGCAGCATGACCTCGGAGATGGCCTCGCCCCGATGCAACTCCTCGGCCACCTTGGGCACCTGGTCACTGGGGACCGAAACCTTTTCCAGCACCGGCACCGGCGCAGAGTGGTGGGACAGACCCACGACGAGCAACGTCACCGGCCACCGCCCAGCGCGGCCTTGCGGTTGTCGTGGAAGGACAGGATCTGCAGTTCGACCGCCAGGTCGACCTTGCGCACGTCCACGTGCGACGGCACGGTCAGCACTGCCGGCGCGAAGTTGAGAATGGAGTTGCAACCCGCGGCGACCAGCCGGTCGCAGACCTCCTGCGCGGCCCCGGCCGGCACGGCCAGCACCGCGATGGCGATGTTGTTGTCCTTGACCACCCGGTCGAGTTCGTCGACGTGAGCCACGGTCAGCCCGTTGAGCTCGGTGCCGACGATCTCGGCATCGGCATCCAGGATGGCCGAGATAGTGAACCCCCGGGAGGCGAAGCCGGCGTAGCCGGCCAGCGCCCGACCGAGGTGGCCCAGGCCGATCAGCGCCACCGCCCGATCCTCGTGCAGGCCCAGCGTGCGCTGGATCTGCTCGATCAGCAGGCCGACTTCGTATCCGACACCGCGCACGCCGTAGGAGCCGAGGTAGGACAGGTCCTTGCGCAGCTTGGCCGAGTTGACCCCGGCCACTGCGGCCAGCGACTCGCTGGAAACGGTCGAGGTGCCCGCTTCCCGCAACACCAGCAGCGCCCGCAGGTAGACCGCGAGCCGGGCCACGGTGGCCTCGGGCACGTAGTCGTGCCCGGCCTCGACGCCGGCCGCCGGCGCCTCGACAGCCGAGCCCGGGCGCTGGTCGACGGGTTCGCCGACTGCGTTCAGGCCTTCGGGCTGCGAGATCATCTGCTCCCCAGGATCGGGCGGTGCCAGCGCCCCGCAACCGGCGCGGGGCTTGGCAGCTAGCCCCTCGGACGGGTAGCGGAATGCGGTGTGGTAATGGAATTGGACTTCGTCGAAACTACGCTCTTGTGAAGGCATTCACAAAATCGCCAGCGTGTGTGGTATAGGACCTCGCGATGATCGCGCCGAGCGATCAAGCTCACGCCCGTCCGAGGCCCGGGCCGGTCACCGGCCGGGTGAGATTCGGGCCGGTTCAGCGGGCCAGCGCAGCCCGGAACCGGTCCTCCTCGAGCCGCCAGTAACCGTGCTCCTTGCCGTCGATCAGGAACACCGGCACTCGCTCGGAATACTCGTTGGCCCGCGCCCGGTCGGCGTCGACGTCCAGCGTCCGGAGCTGGAAGCCGAGTTCGGCCGCGAGCTGGTCGAGCCGTGCCTCGGCGTCCTGACAGAGGTGGCAGCCGGCCCGGGTTATCAGGGTTACCTCGTGGTCGGTGGCGCTCATCCGGGCAGCCGCCACTTCATCACCTTGCCGGTGGCGGTGTGCGGCAGCGCGTCGACCTCGATCACCCGGCGCGGCAACTTGAACCGCGCCAGCGATCGGCCGGCCTGCTCCAGCAACTGCTCCGGATCGAACTCGGCTCCGGGCTCGGGCACCACATAGGCCACCAGCACCTCGGTCCCGTCCTCGCCGGGCCGGCCGAGCACCGCGACCTCCCGGACGCCGGCCAGCTGGCCGAACACCGCTTCCACTTCGGCCGGGTAGACGTTGAACCCGTTGACCAGCACCAGATCGCTGCGCCGGCCGACGAGGTAGAGGTCGCCGTCGTCATCGGCGACGGCCAGGTCACCGGTACCGAACCAGCCGTCCGGATCGGGGCCGCCGGCGCCGTCGGGCCAGTAGCCCTGGAACAGGTTCTCCCCCCGGATCTCGATGAACCCGAGGTCACCGGGCTCGACCGGTTCCCGGTCGGCATCCATCAACCGCACCGCGACCCCCGGCAAGGGCCGGCCGACCGAGCCGGGTTTGGGCTCGGGCCGGCCCCCCGGACCGTTCGCCGGTTCGCCGACCAGGTTCATCGTCACCACCGGAGCAGCCTCGGTCAGCCCGTAACCCTCATACAGCGGGCAACCTAGCTCGGCGTAGCGGCCGACCAGCTCGGCCGGCAGCGGCGCTGAGCCGGACAGGGCCAGCCGGACCTGACCGAAACCAGCCGCGAAGCCCTCTTGGGCCGCCCAGCGCGCGTATTCCAACGGAGCCCCGATGACGATGGTGGCGCCGGCCCGCGCCATCGCCTGCAGGGTGGCGGCGGCATCGAAGCCGCTGGCCAGGATCAGCTCGGCCCCGAAGTACAGCGCCATGCCCAAGCCACCGTTCAGCCCGAAGACGTGGAACAGCGGCAGTGGCAGGAAGACCCGGTCGTCACCGGTGGCCACCGGCGGCTGGATCCGCGCGACCTGGCCCAGGTTGGCCAGCAGCGCGTGCACGCTCAGCATGGCGCCCTTCGGCCGGCCGGACGTGCCCGAGGTGTAGAGCAGTACCGCCAGGTCGGGGCCGGACCGGCCGGGACCGGCTTCGGTGCCCGGAGCCTCGGCCAGCAACTGCTGCACCGTCGGCAGCTCGCCGGTGCCAGGGCCACCGGCCTGCACCAGATCCAGGCCGGGCTGAGCCGCGCGCAGCGTGCCGGCGGCCTCGATGCTCGCGACCGCACTGGTCACCAGCAGCCGCGCCCCGGAGTCGGTGAGGATATGGATCACCTCCGGGACGGTGTAGGCCGGGTTGATCGGCACCACCACCAGCCCGGCCTGCAACGCAGCCAGGTAGGTCAGGACGAACTCGATCGAGGTCGGCGCCTGCACCGCGACCCGGTCACCGTCGCTCAGACCCCGCTCGCGCAGCGCCGCGGCGAGCCGGCCAACCTGCTCGGCCAGTTGGTGCCAGCTGAGCTGCTGGGAGTCGGCGATGACGGCTATGCGCTCCGGCTGCTGCGCGTCCCAGTGCGCGAGCAGAGCGGCGAACGAGTTCGGCGCCTCGATCGGCGGGGTCGGCGCTGGCATGGTGCGGCCTCCTGGCCCGGCGACAACCGTCCCGCGTTCCGGTTGGCTGCCTACCGGTGAGTAGGCCTGCATGCTATCGACTCCGGCCGCGCCGCCCGACTCGACACAACCGGCCTACCGCACATCCTGGACAGCGACTGCGTCGGCAGGCTTCGATTGGGTACCGTCGATGACACTCCGTGCCTGGTCAAGCACTCAATGCCCGAGCTGCTCCAGGCTCAACAGAAGGAGCTGCGCCGGACGATGTCCGCAGCAGGCACGCCCGCCTGGTCAGGTCCGGCCGACTTGACCTTCAGCCCGAGCTGGCGGGTTCTGGCCGCTCTGGTCAGCCGGGCCGCAGTCCGGTCCCGTGCTGCCGCGATGCCGCCTGCGCGCCGGCGGCCCGACGAAGGCCGGCACACCGAAGCCCACGGGCCGTCCGACGGGGCGGTGGGTTTGCCGCCGGCCGCGACGGCTCAGCCGTTGCCCGCGAGCCAGCCCGAGAGTTCAAACGAACCGCCGCCGGATCGGATACCCCCGGACCCGGTCGAATCCGGGCACGCCGAGACATGGGCGCTGGTCCGGCGGGCCCAGGCCGGCGACGGGGAGGCGTTCGGCCAGCTGTACGACCGGTACGTCGACCAGGTCTTCCGCTTCGTCTACTACCGGGTCAACGACCGGGCACTGGCCGAGGACTTCACCTCGGAAACCTTCCTGCGGGCGCTTCGCCGGATCGGCACGATCAACTACCAGGGCCGCGACATCGGTGCCTGGTTCATGACCATTGCCCGCAACATCGTCTTCGATCACGCCAAATCGGCCCGGTTCCGGCTGGAGATCAGCACCGGGGAGGACGTCGAGCCGGCCGAGGCAGTACTCGGCCCGGAGGCGGCGGTGCTGGCCCACCTGACCAACACCCGGCTGCTGAGCGCGGTCAACGAGCTCAACGACGAGCAGAAGGAGTGCATCGTGCTGCGCTTCCTGCAGGGCCTGTCGGTGGCCGAGACCGCCCAGGTCATGGGCAAGAACGACGGCGCGATCAAGGCCTTGCAGCATCGTGCGGTCAAGCGATTGGCCGGCATGCTGGCCGGCGAGCTGGGTTGAGCACGGCCGGCCCGGCCCCGACCGGTCCCCAAGCTACCGACCGGTACGGAGTAACCCGGGCCGGACGGCCTTCGTTGTACCGGGCGAAGTCCGCCGAGGCCCGGTCCGTGGGGTGCTCGATCTGTCCACCGAACACCGGAACGGGAGGCTGCAATGGCCGCGGGCAAGTTCGGCGCGCGCCGCGGCGGCGACGGCGACGGCGATCCTCCATCACGACGTGCCGGCGGGCGCGAGGTCGAATCACAACTCATCAGCCGGCTGCGCCAGCTTCCGGAGCGGCCCGCCCCAGATCCGCGGTTCAAGTCCGAGCTGCGCTCGCAACTGGTATCGATCGCGCCACGGATCGTGGCCGAAGCGGCCGCCCAGACCGGCCACACGCTGCACCGGGAGCGGGCGCCGGCCCGCGGCCTGAGCCGGTTGCGCCGCCCGTTGCTGGCCCTGACCGGCGCCGCGGCAGTGCTGGTGCTGCTCCTCGGCCTGGCCGTGGACCTGGCCGGCCACGCCCTGCCCGGCCAGTCGCTCTACGGCCTGAAGCGGGCCAGCGAGGACTTCCGGCTGTCGGTCAACGGGGGCTCCGATGCC
>Ga0187809_10001369_pt1 | contig 11509 bp, 10 predicted proteins | sample NC_wetland_sal_i_8_FD_132415 | JGI IMG/M metagenome (GOLD analysis project Ga0187809, IMG submission 132415) | Wetland sediment microbial communities from Neuse River Estuary, North Carolina, USA - ASW_4 | ecosystem: Environmental > Aquatic > Freshwater > Wetlands > Sediment | place: USA: North... | reverse complement strand
CGTGATTGGCGGCATCGGCAGGGTCGAGGGGCCGATCATCGGAACGTTCGTCTTCTTTTTGATGCGGCAGACGCTCGCCGACCTCGGCAGCACCTACCTCCTGATCCTCGGCGCGGTCGCCATCGTGGTGATGCTATGGGCGCCGAAGGGCCTGTGGGGCCTTATCGCCGAACGGTTCGGCTGGCAGGCGCTGCCTCTACAGCGGCGCCTCGTGATCGCAGCGGAAGATAGCCGTTAGCTGTACCGGAAGGCGGGTAAGACATGCCCATTTGACGGTGCGCGCTTGACGGCGAGCCTACGGCCTTGCCAATCTCGCGAAACACCGCCCAGCACATCCGGCACGCCGCCGCGACAACAACAACAAGGGCGACCCAGGGAGGGAATGATGCGTCTGCTCAAGTCACTGTCGCTTCTGCTCGCCGGCCTGCTGATCGCCGGTGCCGCGCAGGCCGAGCCGGTCAAGATCCGCTTGTCCTACGTCGTACCCGTGGCCAACTGGGCGCCGCTGCTCGAGGTCAAGAAGGACCTCGCCAAGCACTGGGGCAAGTCCTACGTGATGGAGGCGGTGCGCTTCCAGGGCACGCCGCCGATGATCACGGCGCTCGCCAATAACGAGATCGAGATCGGTGACCTCGCTTTCTCGAGCTTCGGCCTCGCCGTGCAGAACGCCGGGCTCGAAGACCTGCGCGTCATCGGTGACGAATTCCAGGACGGCGCGCCGGGCCACTACAGCAACGAGTTCTATGTTCGCAAGGACAGCGGCATCGACAAGATCGAGGACCTCAAGGGCAAGGTCATCGCCATCAACGCGATCGGCAGCGGCGTCGATATCGCCATGCGCGCGATGCTGAAAAAGCACGGCCTCGTCGACAAGAAAGACTACACCGTCATCGAGGCGCCGTTCCCGACCATGGCCGCGCTCTTGAAGGACAAGAAGGCCGACATGGTCGCCGCCGTGCTGCCCTTCTCGCTCAATCCGGTGCTCAAGGAAGAAGGCAAGCGCCTCTTTGAGCAAAAGGACGCCATCGGCCGCTCCCAGTTCATCTTCTGGGCCGCGCGCAAGCCGTTCCTCGACAAGAACCGCGCCGCGATGGTCGACTTCATGGAAGACATGATCCGCATCGAGCGCTGGTATCTCGACCCGAAGAACCATGCCGAGGTCGCCAAGATCGCGTCCGACCTGCTCAAGGTGCCGCCGGAACGGTTCGGCTGGCTCTTCACCAAGCAAGACTCCTACCGCGATCCGGACGCCAAGCCCGATCTCGCGGCGCTCCAGAGCAATGTAGACATCTGCGCAGACCTCGGCATCTTCCGCTCGAAGTTCGACGTGAAGAAGTATTCCGACCTGAGCATCGTGGAAGAAGCCGCAAAGCGCGTGAAATAACGCGCGAGCGCGGATAGACTGAACAGCAGACACGGACCGGGCCCTTGTCGGCGCCCGGTCCTGCTGTCGAGGCTGGAACACGCCCGTGACATCGAACGCACAGATCGTCGTCGAGCAGGTGGGTCATCGCTATCGTCCGCCCACCGGCCGCGAGGTGGTGGCGCTCGACGATGTGTCGCTCTCCGTGCAGAGTCGCGAATTCCTCGCGCTGCTCGGGCCATCCGGCTGCGGCAAGTCGACGCTGCTGTACATGATCGGCGGCTTCCTGCCGACCGTCACCGGCCGCATCCTCGTCGACGGCAAACCGGTCGCAGGACCCGGACCCGACCGCGGCGTCGTGTTCCAGCACTTCGCGCTGTTTCCCTGGAAGACGGTCAAGGCCAACGTGCTCTACGGCCTCGAGCGCACGCAGCTTGCGCGCGACGAGCGCGAAAAGCGCGCGCAGTCCTTCATCGACATGGTCGGCCTTACCGGCTTCGAGGACAGCTACCCCTCGCAGCTCTCCGGCGGCATGAAGCAGCGCGCCGCGATCGCCCGCACGCTCGCCTTCGATCCGGACATCCTGCTGATGGACGAGCCGTTCGGCGCGCTCGATGCGCAGACGCGCAGCCTGATGCAGGCGGAACTCCTGAACATCTGGCGGCGCACGCCCAAGACCGTCATCTTCGTCACGCACGACGTGCAGGAAGCCGTCTTCCTCGCCGAGCGCGTCGCGGTGATGTCGGCGCGGCCCGGCCGCATCAAGGCGCTGATCGATACGAGGTTCGACAAGACCGATCCGCACGTCTTCAAGTCGAAGGCCTTCGTCGACAAGGTCGACGAAATCTGGGGGCTGGTGCGTGACGAGGCGATCAAGGCGCAAGCGGGCCGCGGCCAATGAGAGCGGCGCTGATCAGGTATTCGCCGCTCCTGATCCTGGCCCTCGCCTGGCAACTGATCTCGCATTTCGAGCTTGTCTCGTCCTCGGCGCTGCCACCGCTGACGGACATCGGCGGCGCCTGGCTCGATCTTCTGAAATCCGGCGAGCTCATGAAGAACGCCGCGCCGTCTCTCTATCGCGGCGCAGCCGGGCTCGCCCTGGCGATCGGCTTCGGCACGGTGCTCGGCATCGCCATGGCGTGGTGGAAGCCGGTCAATGTCGTGTTCGGCCCGCTGGTCGAAGCCTTCTACCCGATGCCGAAATCGGCGCTCATCCCGGTCACCGTGATCTGGCTCGGCTTCGGCAACGGCTCCAAGATCCTCCTGATCTTCCTCGGCTGCATGCTGCCGGTGATCATTGGCGCCTATAACGGCGCGCGCTCGACCGAGCAGGTGCTGGTGTGGTCGGCGCGCTCGATGGGCGCGGGGCGCCTGCGCATGATGTGGGACGTGGTCGTGCCGAGCGCGCTGCCCGAGTTGCTCAACGGCATCCGCACCGCGCTCGCGCTCGCCTTCATCCTGATGGTGACGTCGGAGCTGATCGTCGCGCGCGAGGGCCTCGGCAACCTGATCGGCTTTCTCGGCGCCAATGGCTCCTACGCCGCGATGTACGCAGTCGTGCTGACGGTGGCGTTCATGGGCTTTGCCGCCGACCGCGTCTACCAGATCGCCGCGCAGCGCGTGCTGGCATGGCGCGAGGCAACACTGTCATGAGTGCCGCCGCCGAACGAACGGGACCGGACCTCGTGACCCGGCTGGTGTGGGGGACAGCCTCGTTCGTGGCCCATACGGCCAGCATCGTCGCCCTGCTCGTCGCCTGGGAAATCTTCGCGCGCTCCGGCAAGGTGACGATGTTCATGCTGCCGCCGTTCAGCGCGGTCGCCGAGCGCATATGGTCCGACGCGGTCGAAGGAAAGCTGTGGACCGATCTTGGCCTGACGCTGTACCGCACCTTCGTCGGCTTCTTCCTCGCCTGCATCATCGGCGTTGGGCTGGGCACTGCCATGGCCCGCACGAAGATTGCGCGCTGGTTCTTCGACCCGATCGTCTCGATCGGCTTCCCGATGCCGAAGGTCGTGTTCCTGCCCGTGGTGATCCTGTGGCTCGGCGTGTTCGACGTCTCGAAGATCACGATGGTGACAGTCGAGGCGGTCTTCCCGGTGATCACGGCGACCGTGCTCGGCATCCAGGGCGTCGGTCATGAATTGATCTGGTCGGCGCGCAACATGGGCGCGAAGGACCGCGAATTGCTATGGCAGGTGCTGCTGCCGGCCGCGCTGCCCCAGATCATGACCGGAGTTCAGGTTGCGCTGCCGGTCGCGCTTATCGTCGCCATCTTCACCGAGATGGCGATGGGCGGCTTCGGCATAGGCGGCGTGATGATGCAGGCCTCGCGCTTCGCCGACTCGCGCGGCGTGTTCGCCGGCATCGTCGAGATCGCCATCGTCGGCTATTGCCTGGTGCAGTTGCTCGCCATGATCCGGCGGCGTCTCCTGCGCTGGCACCAGGAAGCGCACGCGCCGAGCACGATTTAGACAAGAAAAGCGCCAACACGCTCCGTCACCTAATGAATTCCGCCTCGAACAAGCGCCACTACTTAGCAAGCAATAACAACTTGCGCGACTCGACTGGTCGGTAGGCTTGTCCTACAGGCTCGTCAAGAACTCCCCGCGCGCCTAAAGCTTCGGTGCGGACCGCGCTTTGCCTTTCAACGAATTCACGTATTGCTGGAAGAAATTGTAATCCGCTGTTACATTCGCCTTCGCGCGCTCATTGTCCGATAAAAAGAACGTAAGCTCATACGCGTGGTCTGATGAAAGGCCGGGTTTAAATGTCGCCTCATAGACAACATCGCAATTTCCAACCTTATTGATACTAGGAAGATCAACCTGCTGGATCACTCGAGCAGTCCAACGCTCGCAGCGCGAAAGTATCGGGTTGCGCGTCATTACCGGCTTCCCGCCATCGTACTGAAACATTATTTTCTTTAAACCGGATTCCTCCACGTATTGACCAGAATAGCCAAACGTCGAGCGCAAACTTCCGATAATCTCGGATATCCGAGGCTGATCGTTTACATTGTGATATAACATGCGGCGACTTATGCTGCTGACTTGGTTACCCGAAGATGGAGCGCTGAAATATATATCAATGTTATCATAGATCGCTTCGCGAGCTGACCCTTTTAAATTGCGAGCTATCTCAATTCTTCGATGATAGGTGGCCGTGATCGAGCCACTTCCGGGGATAGGAATGTCGAATCTCACTTGGGTATCGCGAACAAGAGCGCGGTGCACGTCATTGTTCTTTACGTGATAATCGTACTCGCGGTCCTCTTTCGCGAGGTCTTCAGCAATTTGCTTAACTCGCTCGTAATCGTCGCCTGGCGCAATTCCAAGGATAGCCGCGTGAACCCCGGCAGGAAGACCCGCGCCTTTGGGCGAATTTACGACTTGCTTCCACTCGATTTGCTGCTGAGCAACAGCCTGATGAGAACCGGCCAGCACAACTGCGGCGACCAAAGAACATATCATTCGCATTTCAAATCTCTTCTCGTGCATATCTCCATTGTAAAATCCTATCGACACTAAAGTCGCCATGTCAATATCAGCTTCTGAACACGCTTCATGTGCTTATATTCTCGCAATACAGCACACCTTGCATCCGCCTCCGCAGCCTAGCGCACCGAGTACGGCCTGGCGCGTCGAGATCGGGCGCCCGGCAGATCGGTCATTGAGAGCGCGAGCCCTGAAAGCACGCATCGACGAAGTAATCTTCGCAGATCCGATATGGGATTGCAGAGCGGGTGACGGCCGCGCCGATCGGTGGCCGAACCATTGGCTGCGCCTCGGCGGGCGAGGCCGCACGAGCCACAAGCCGCCGCCGCTGAAAACATTGGTGGCGGACGCAGTCCTGGTCGAACCGGTCTCCAGAGCATTTTCCCTGCTAACAGGGAAAATAACAGGGATATCGACTCAAAGTGGCGACCAGAAGCGGCAAGCGCTGGGAAATTCCTCCGTAGTTGCTCCTACTTAGCCCATCATTCCCTACCCGGAGGAACAGGGAAATTTTCGCGCCGAACAGGCAACGCAAACCAGGGAACAGGGATCGAGCCGCACCTTGAGCTGAGCTCGTACAGACCAAACGCTTGCCCGGCTGCCGCCCAGCAGAATGCCCCTCAGGTTGACGGCTAATTGCGCTCGAAGGTCCGTTTCATTCCGAAGCGGTCACTGCGACCCCCCTACCCCGTTAGCCCGAAAAGGGCCAAGTTCGGCTATTGGCGTTCAGGAAGTGCTGATCCGCCCTGCTCCGGACGGCGGACGTTGCCCTGCCAACGGCAGGGTCCGCCGCGGGCCAATAGCCGCGTCTCTTGCTCCGATTTAACCCTCATCGGTAACGACACGGTTCTCGATATGGCCGATGCCGTCGATCTCGACCCGCATCACGTCGCCGGGCTCGACGAAACGCGGTGGGTCCATAGCGGCGCCGACGCCGCTCGGCGTTCCGGTCGCGAGGATGTCGCCGGGCTTAAGGGTCATCACTGTCGACAGATAGGCGATCTGGTCAAAGATGTTGTGGATCATCTCGCCGGTATTGCCGCGCTGTCGCTGCTCGCCATTGACGTACATGCGCATCTCGAGCGCATGCGGATTCTCGACCTCGTCGTCGAGTACGAGCCACGGACCAATCGGCCCATGCGTGTCGAACGACTTGCCGAGCGTGTGGGTCGGCGTGCGCAGTTGCCAGTCGCGCGCCGAGACGTCGTTGGCGACCATGTAGCCACCGATCACACCGCGCGCATTCTCGACGGCGACATGCCGGCAGGTGCGGCCGATGACGACGGCAAGCTCGGCCTCGTAGTCGAGCTTCTCCGAGACACGCGGCTTGATGACGTCGTCGAACGGCCCGACGATGCACGAGACCTGCTTGTTGAACCACACCTGGAACGGCGGCGTCGCGACGCCGGCCTTGCGCGCCTCGGCGGCGTGATCGCGGTAGTTCATGCCGATGCCGAGATATTTCTCGGGCCGCGGCACCGGAGGCAGAAGCCGCAAATCGGAAAGCGCGATCGCTCCCTCGCCGTCACCGACAGCATGGAACGCTTCGCGCGCCCCCTCGCCCGCGGCGAGGAAATCGATGACGGTCGCCGGCAGGCGCGGCGCGGCGGTCGAAAGGTCGACCAAGTGGTCGCCGAATAGCTTGCCGAGCCGCGCTCGGCCGTTATGCGAAAAGTGAACCAACGGCATATGCGCTACTCCGCGTTCGTCAGGACACGCCGAGGAAGGCGTTGTGGCAGGTGCTCTGTTTCCAGCCGGCCCCCGTGCGCACCCAGGTCTGCGTCGTGATCGCCTTGATGTGGTTCATCTTGTCGACGCCACGCACCGATACGGTCTGGTCGAGCAGACCGATCACGACCGCCACGTCACCATAAACCCGCACGTTGAGATCACTACGCTCAACGCGGTGAAAGACGTACTTCGTCTCGACGCCCTCGAGGTAACCGGCCTTGTTGTCAATCGCGCCGTTGCCGTGAATGTGGACGAGGTCGTCGGCCATCAGACCGCGCAGCGTTCCGAGATCGCGCGCGGTCAACGCCGTGCACCGGCGCTTCTCCAAAGCGAGGATCTCGTCGCGTGCCGTGTCGGTGCTCATAATGCGGCTCCTTGTCTAACCATGCGGATCGCGCGCGCCCCTCCGGCGCGTCCGGAGGAAGCGTTCCGCTCCTGCGTTACGGATGACGAAGCGAAAGCCGGCTCAGGGGGCCGGCAGGCCAATGTCTGGCATCTTTTGCGATGCAGGCAGATAGGCGCCGCCGCGCATGTCCTTGTGCAGCGTGTCGAAGTCAGCGCCCGACTTGAACGCCGCGAGCACCTTGTCGGGGTCGAAGAACGTGCCGATCGGATCGCGCGCGAACTCCGGCGAGGTCCGCATCCACTCGGTTGACAGCTTCCAGTCGGAGAAGCAGTCGCACTGAAGCTCGACGAAATTGCCTTCCGGATCGCGGTAATAGAGCGAGATCGTCAGGCCATGGTCGAGGCAGAAGGCCGGCTCGACGCCTTCCTTCTTCATCCGCTCATAGGACGACATCAGGTCGGCGAAGCTGTCATATTCGAACGCACAATGGTGCATGCCGTTGTGAAACGTCTTCTCTGAATCGTCCTTTAGACCCGGGACGGCGAGGAAGGCGATGCGGTGATTGGCCTCGTCATTGGAGGTCCAGGCTGCCGTTTTGTCCTGGAAGTTCACCCTCGCTCCGGTCACCAGCGCGTACCAGGCGATCATTTCATTCAGCCGCGTGGTCTTCAGCGTCACATGGTGAAGCTTGGGCTTGATCATCCGTCTCCCCTCACGTTCTGGTTTTTGTGCTTTTCCAATACCCCGCGCGATGATACCGTAAAGATGGCGAAACGACCTTCTTGATAGCGAATTGTTATCGCCAGTGCCCGACCAGTCCGTCGAGAGAGCCGACCGCCCTGTGAAGCTTCATCATTTGCGCGCCGTCGTCGCCATTGCCGAACAAGGCAGCCTGCGCGGCGCGGCTCGGCACTTGCGCATCGCCCAGCCCACGCTAACGCGCGGGCTCTCCGAGCTCGAAGGCGAGCTCGGCGCGCCGCTGTTTGAGCGCCGCGCCAAGGGCATGATCGCGACGCAGCTCGGCACAATATTCGTGCGGCGCGCGACTGCGATCCTCAATGACGTACGCAAGGCGCAGGAGGAATTCGCTCAGATGCGCGGCGACGCCGTCGGCACGGTGTCAATCGGGCTGTCGAGCGTCGGACACATCCTGTTCCTACCTAAGGTGCTGCGCCCCTTCCGACGCAAGTTTCCAAAAGTGCGGTTGCATGTTCTCGAAGGCTACTACCCGACGCTTGAGCAGAGCTTGCAGGACGGCAGTGTTGACATCTATGTCGGCCCCGATCCGGGGCTGACCCTGCCGCTAACGCTGCAAAAAGAGCAGTTGTTTGCGGGTCGCCGCGTGGTGCTGTGCCGCATCGGCCATCCGCTGGCGCAGGCGACCTCGCTAAAGGAGCTGGTCGGCGCGGAGTGGATCACCACCTCGATCACGCCGAAGGCCGAGAACGAGCTGGGCGACCTGTTCAATCTGCATGCGCTGCCGCCGCCGCTGCTCGCGCTGCGCAGCCAGTCGTCCCTGACTTTGCTGACCTGCCTCGCCAATTCGGATCTTCTGGCAATGGTACCGGCGCAATGGGTAGTCTCACCTTTCGCCAACCGCGTTCTCGCTGCGATTCCGGTGAAGGAGGAGTTGCGCGCGCCGCCGATCATCGTCGTCAAACGGTCGGATGTGCCGCTGGCGCCCGCCGCCACCTTTCTCCTCGATCTTGTGAAGCGGAGCGCCGGCCACCTGATCGGCGGAGACGGCGCCCAGGCTGGTCACGCCTTGTCGCCGCTATCGGCGAGGCGCGGCCGGGCCGCGCGGACTCCGGCCCGATAGCGAAATAGTATCGGCTAGCCGCGTTTGATATCTTTTTGCGTTCCCTGTCGACGCCTAGTACTGGGGGCAATAACGATAAAAGCGCCAGGGAGAGTTATGCCGAAGCCCGCCCTTAATCCATCGCCGTGACGCGCATGGTGCCCGCCGGCACCGGCGATCCGCGCCCATGCAGGCTATCCCCCCGCCGCACGCGGTCGGGGCGAAAGCCCGCGCCATGGCCGGAGCGCGGCCGTCTGCACACACCCGCGATCGACCTGACCCATTCACCGTCCGGCCTTCATACCGCCGGGCTGTAAGCAAGAGACCTCGACGCGCAATGACCAAGCTCGCCACTTCGACCGATGTCCTAATCGTCGGCGCCGGCCCCGCAGGCTTGGCGCTGGCGACCGAGCTCACTATGCGCGGCGTTAAGGTCGAAGTCATCGAGCAGAACGACCGCGTCGGCGTGCAGCCGCGCGCCAAGACCACCAATGTGCGGACGATGGAGCACATGCGCCGTTGGGGCCTCGCCGAGCGCGTGCGCAGCTCGTCCCCGGTTGACGCCAGCGTTCCGCGCCGGGTCCGCTTCGCCACGTCACTCTTCGGCGGGGACATCAAGGTGTTCGACAATGCGCTCTATTTCGAGCGCCGCCGCGACGATCGCTTTTCGGAAAACGCCGAATGGGTCCCGCAGTATATCACCGAGCGCGTGCTGCTCGATCATGTCTCGGTGCATCCGCTCGCGACCGTCCGCTTCCGCTGCAAGCTGACCGGCTTTGATGCGGACGCTGAGGGCATCAGCGCTACCGTCAACGATGCCAGCGCTGGCGAGACCCGGCAGGTTCGCGCGCGTTATCTGGTCGGCGCCGACGGCGGCCGCTCGACCGTGCGCGACATTCTCGGCTTCTGCATGGAAGGCGATGCCTCCATCGCCTCCTTTGTCACGCTGATCCTGAAAATTCCCGGTTTGCTCGCCGATCCAGACCTCAAGCCCGCGATCATGCACTGGCTCGTCGATCCGGCCGGGCCGTGCATCATGGGTCAGATGGACCGCGACGATACCTGGTTCTGGGGTCCGACGCCGCGGCCTGGCGTGAAGATCGACGACGCCTGGCTCAACGGCCAAATCAGGCATTCTCTCGACGAGCGTTTCGATTTCTCGATCCTGGCGCGCGACTCCTGGACGGCGCACAAGCTGCTGGCGAACCGCTATCGCAGCGGCAATGTTTTCCTAGTCGGCGATGCCTGCCATCTGCACTCGCCGTTCGGTGGCCATGGCATGAATCTCGGCCTCGGCGACAGCGTCGATCTCGGCTGGAAGCTTGCCGCCTGTCTACAAGGCTGGGGCGGACCGGGACTGCTCGACAGCTACGAGTTGGAGCGCCGGCCGGTTCACCGCCGCGTTCTCGACCTCTCGACCGAAAACATGGCGTCGCTAAGCGATCAATTCGCAGCGCCCGAACTGAAGGAGGATAGCCCCCGCGGCAAAGCAGCGCGCGCGAGTGCCGCGGCCGCCATCGACGTGCAGAAGTCGCCGGAATTCAGGTCACTCGGACTAGTGCTCGGCTACACCTACGCGAACTCGCCGATCGTTGTGACTGAGAATGCCCCTCCGCCGCCTGAGAGCGTTACCGACTATCGGCCGACCGCCTATCCCGGCGCGCTTGCGCCGCACGCCTGGCTGCCGGACGGGCGCTCACTCTACGATCTTTTCGGTCGCGACTTCACGCTGCTCTCACTGCGCGAGATGACTGCGGACGAGGCTTCCGCAATCCGCTCCGCCACCGCACGCAGTCATGTGCCGCTGGAGCTGGCGACCGTCGCGGATGACCGACTGCGCGATCTTTACGGCGCATCGTTCGCGCTTGTGCGCCCCGATCAACATGTCGCCTGGCGCGGCGAACGGCTCGATGCGCTCGGCCAAGCGCTCGATACGGCCCGTGGGGTAACCTCACGGCATTGAGGAGCAAATGTGACAAGCGGCAAAACCGCAGCAAGGGGAGAACGCAATGATCACTCGGAGACTGCTACTCGCAACCGGTGCTGCCGCCGTCGCAATGCCGGCTGTCGTGAAGGCCGCCCCGACCAAGCTCAAGCTCTCGCACTACCTGCCCCCCCAGCATCAGAGCCATAAGGAATTTCAGCGCTGGGCGGACGAGCTACGCCAGAAGACTGCCGGCCAGCTCGACATTGAGGTGTTTCCGGCCGGCCAAATGGGGCCGCCGCCACGTCAGTTCGATCTCGCGCGCACTGGGGTCGCCGACCTCGCCTTCGTGTACACCGCGCTGAGCCCGGGCCGCTTCCCCATGACGGACATGCTGGGCGCGCCGTTCCTCTTCACCAAGGCCGACCGCCGGCCGATCCCGACTGCCGATGCCTCGCTCATTACCACCAATCTGCGCGATCGTCTGGCCAGCGAATATGCCGGCACCGAGGTCCTCTACTTCGTCGTCTCGACTGCGCTCGGCCTCTTCATGCGGGACAAGACGGTCAAGACGCCTGACGATCTGAAAGGTTTGCGCATCAGGCCGACCAGCGCCACCGCGGCCTCTCACCTGCAGGCCTGGGGCGCTTCGCCGATGACCATCGGTCCGACTGAACTGGCGGACGCGTTGGCTAAGGGCGTGGTTGACGGCGCCATCTTCAATTTCGAGGGCGGCAAGGTTTTCCAGCTTCAGCAGGCGGTCAAGCATGTGAGCCTGGTCGCTGACTCGGTTGGGATTTTCTGTCTCGTGATGAATTCGCAGGCCATGAAGAACCTGCCGAAGGAATTG
>Ga0187809_10001368_pt1 | contig 11516 bp, 12 predicted proteins | sample NC_wetland_sal_i_8_FD_132415 | JGI IMG/M metagenome (GOLD analysis project Ga0187809, IMG submission 132415) | Wetland sediment microbial communities from Neuse River Estuary, North Carolina, USA - ASW_4 | ecosystem: Environmental > Aquatic > Freshwater > Wetlands > Sediment | place: USA: North... | reverse complement strand
CCCTTCGTCGACGTCAGGTCGCGTGGTTCACAACCCCACCTTGCGGAGCAGGGCCCGCATGGCATCTGTAGGTCCGGCGAGGACGCCCTCGTCACGGAGGCGGACGACTGCGCTCACGGGAGCGCCGTCCGTTGCGAGCAGGTTCAGGTTCCGGCTGTTGAGCTGGTCGCTCGTGATCCGTACGGTCACGACCGCCTGCCCTTGCTGGGTGGCGACGAGGGCGCTGTCGACCACGCCGGTGATCGACGAGTTGTCAGGCAGGCCGATGGTGACGGGCGCGCCCTTGTCGATGAGTGCGTACTCGCGAGGGGTCAGCAGGAACTGCGCCTCGACCGTACGGCCGGTGTCACTGGTGATGACCGCGAGCGGCTGGGTCGCGCTGAGGTAGCTGCCCTCCTGCGCGTACACCTGGGTGACCGTCCCGCTGGTCGTCGCCTTGTAGGTGAGGGTGCCCTTCGCCGGGTCGATGGTCATCGCGTCGCTCGAGGTCACCTTCACGCGGTTCGCGAGGTCCTGCTGCAGGCTCACGCTGTTCACGTCGAACAGCACGTCGCCCACGTTGACCTTCTGGCCGACCTTCACGTACTGCTTGGTGACGATGCCGCCGTAGTTGGACGCCACCTGCACGCGCGGGGCGATGATCGTCGCCGATGAGCTCTGGATGGTGTGCTGGCGCTGGTTGAAGACGAGCACCAGGAGGAAGATCAGGACCAGGGTCAGCAGGATGCTGAGCCAGAGTCGGAACCGGTTCGTCCAGGTCATGATGCGGTCTCCTTGATCGGTACGGATGCGGCCTCTTGCCGGTCGGCACCCGCCTGCCTCGCGCGGAGCTCAGCGAGGACGAGCGTGTACGGGGTGGAGCGGGGCTCCGGGGCTGCCAGGAACTCGCTGAGCGCGATGCTCTTGGCGTCGATCGCGCGAGCTCCCTTGTCGCCATGGCGCAGCCGTCGAGCCTCAGCCATCGCGACCATGAGGAAGGCGCCGAGGATGACGGTGTTGATGCCCGACCAGATCGTGGCGACGGCGACCTGAGAGTTGAGGACGTCGCGCCAGATCCCGACGGCCGTCGTGGCGACAAGGACCACGAACGTCACCACCTGCAATGTCAGGAAGTTGAACGGTGACACTGCCCGCTTCGAGGCGCCTGTGACGCTCCACGCGGTGTCGCGGCCGATGATGACGTTCATGAACGCCTTCATGTAGATCGGGAACGAGCTCGCGGCGAGCATGAGGACCTCGATCCGGAAGGACCCGAGCGTGAAGAACGCCAGGATGATCTGGAGCCCGTAGAAGCCTGCATAGGCGAGGAGCCATTCGCCGATGCCCACGTTGAGGGACACGGGCCGCAGGTCGAAGAAGATCTCGAGGACGGGCACCAGCAGGAGCAGGCCCGGCGCGATGCCGGTCAGGTAGTGGGTCGCCGTCACGAAGTACATGAGCCGCTGGTCGAGCGTCAGCTTGCGCCTCGTGACCAGTGGGTTGCTCGTGAACAGGATCTCGAAGCCGCCGGTCGCCCAGCGGAGCTGCTGCTTGGCGTACGCCTCGATGGTGTCCGGCGCGTCGCCGATGGCGAGCGTCTCCGGCAGGAACATGCTGCGCCAGCCACGTCCGTGCAGTGTCAGCGAGGTCCAGACGTCCTCGCTCTTCGAGTCGGTGTAGATGCCGCCGATGTCGTCGACCGCGGCCCGACGGAAGATCACGTTGGTGCCGACGCAGAACGCGGCGTTGAACGCGTTCCGGCCCGGCTGTACGAACCGGTAGAACATCGACTGCATGTAGCCCGCGCCGCGGGAGATGAAGTTGTGGAGGTTGCCGTACGTCTGCGGCGTCTGCACGAACGCGACGGTCGCCTGCTCGAAGAAGGGCAGCGTCTGCTCGAGGAAGCCCGGCAGCGGCACGAAGTCGGCGTCGAGGATGACGAAGAAGTCGCCCTTCGCGATCGTCAGGGCGTTGTTGATGTTGCCCGCCTTGGCGCCGTTGTTGCTGAGACGACGTACGTAGCGGCAGCCCAGCTCGCTCGCCAGGGCCTGCACCTCGTCCGACCGGCCGTCGTCGAGGATCCACGTCCAGTGGCGCCCGCGGATCGCGAGGGCGGCTTCCGCCGTCCGCCGGATCACGTCGATCGGCTCCCCGTAGACCGTGATCAGCACGTCGACGGTGACCTGGCGGCCATCCATCCACAGCGTCCACTGGCTCGGGTCGTCGATGTTCTCGACCACCTCGGGGTCGTTCGGGTCGTACAGGCCGGCCCGGGTCGCCTGGTAGGTGTAGTCGCGCCTGTCGCGCATGCCGGCGAGGATCGTCCACATGCTCGCCAGCCCGTGGAACACCAGGATGGTCTCGGACACGATGACCAGGAGCCACGGCAGCACGTCGCCGCGGTTCGAGGGCCGCAGCAGGAACCACCCGTAGTAGAGCACTCCGATCGTCGAGACGATCGTGAGCAGGATCATGACCGGCGAGTACGCGTCACGCGTCGCCGCTCGCCTCGTGGCGTCGTCGAACGCGTCAACTCTCGCGTAGTCGTGAGCTAGTGATGCCATGAACACCTCCCGTCTGTCGTGGCGGTGACGTCCCAGGCCGCAGTCCGCGGTCCAAGGAGCGTCGCTGACTGCCACAACCATCGTCAGGTGCGATTTGGCCATACGCAAATCGCAGTCCAGCCTCTGGATACGGCTTCGGATGCCATTTCTGATGTGCCCGCTTCGCCGGTCGAGAGCCGTTCGGCGGGGACTGAAACGATCAGGATCGAGCCGCTTTCGCGCTCTCACAGATGACCCTTGAAACGCTTCTGACTAGGTCCGATGATGGCAAATCCGCTGTCAATGCATCATCCGGAAACCACAGCACTCGTCCAGTTCCCGATACCCCCGTTCCAATGCCGCCAAACCCTCGGCAATCAGCGGGCTGAGACCGCAGGAATGCTCCAGGAACTTAACGTCCCGGACCATCGACCGTAACCGGAAGACAACCGAACAGTGCCCTTCGGCGCCCTCATCGTCTCCTGGACACATACCCCTAGGTGGTATCATGGCATCGTGAGACTCCCTGAGACACCGTCCGAGCACGACCTGTACGAGGCAGGGGCGCTCTGGTGGAACCGACCCCGCGACCTGCCCGCCCTGGTGGACGCTGCCTGCACCGCGCTCGTCGCTGGGCTCGACTCGGACGCCTTGGCCGAGCTGGCCGGCGTGTCGAGCGCAGAGTCGGTCATCACGATGCGCGAGCTCGTAGGCCGGATGTTCTCCGAGCTGGGCCTCGTGTGGCCGCCGTCGGCGGAGTCGCTGCCGGACTTCCGCGCAGGGCGGCCGATCGCCCATGTCTCGACGCTCCGGCTCACCATCGAGCGCGCCGACACCGAGTGGTTCGTGGCCGAGCCGATGGTCACGATCTACATCGACGAGGAGAACTGGACCGCTCGCGCCGGTCGGTCGGGGATGCACCCGGATGATCTGTTCGGCGCCGAGAACCTGCTCGAGGCGGGTGAGCCCTCGGTGGTGTCGATCTCGCAGAGCAACGAGTGCGGTGTCCTGGGCTGCGGCGGCGTCTCCGTCCGCATCGCTCGCGACGGGGACCGCGTGGTCTGGGAGTGGTTGGACAACGGTGCTGTCACGCACCGCCATGCCTTCGACGCCGCCGCGTACGACGCAGAGGTCTCGCGGGCTGCAGCCGACCGTACGTGGCTGGCCCCCGTCAGCTGACCTGCACCCAGACGGCGGCGTCCGTCGTGAGCAGACCGTCGGTCACGTCGGCGCTCGAGGCCAGGATGTCCCCGGCGGGCAGCGGCACAGGCTCGGCGCCCAGGTTGACCCAGCATGCGAACCCCGGGTCGCGCCTGAACGCCAGCACCGTGGGGCCGGCGTCGAGCCAGGTCAGGGTGCCGTCGCCCAGGGCGGGATGCCGACGACGGACGTGCAGTGCGTCCCGGTACATCTCCAGCGTCGACGCGGCGTCGCCCTCTTGCGCCTCCGCGCTCAGCCGACTCCAGGACGCAGGCTGCGGCAGCCACGGTTGCGCAGCCCCCCTCGGCGAGAAGCCGTAGGTCTCGCCATCGCGCGTCCACGGGATCGGGACCCGGCACCCGTCGCGGCCTCGGTTCGTACGGTGGGTGCCGGCCACCATGGGGTCTTGCATCGCCTCCCACGGGATGTCCTCGACCTCGGGCAGGCCCAGCTCCTCGCCCTGGTAGATGTACGCGCCTCCGGGCAGAGCCAAGCTCAGCAGGGCGGCGGCACGGGCCCGCCGCAGACCGGCGGCGAAGTCGGCCGGGCGGTCGGAGAAGTGGCTGAGGAACCGGTCGAGGTCTTGCGTCAGCTCCTGCGGCCGTGCGAACCGGCTGACCGGTCGGCAGACGTCGTGGTTGCCGAGCACCCAGGTGGGCGGCGCTCCGACCGCGGCGTGGCTCTCCAGCGTCCTGTCGATGGAGGAGCGCAGCGCCGCCGGCAGCCAGGGGCACATCAGGTGGTTGAAGTTGAAGGCCGTGTGCAGCTCGTCCGGCCGCAGGTACGCGGTCAGGCGATGGTCCCGTCCGACCCAGATCTCGCCGCAGAAGGCCCGCGGCGGGTCGTACGAGTCAGCGATCTCGCGCCAGTGACGGAAGACGTCGTGCACGCCCGGCTGGTCCCAGTGGGGATGCTCGAGGCCTTCTGGTGTGTCGTCGGGAAGAGGGAAGGGCATGCCCGCGAGATCGCGGAGCCCCGCGTCCTTGACCAGGCCGTGGGCGACGTCGATACGGAAGCCGTCGACCCCTCGGTCGAACCAGAACCGCAGCGTCTCGTCGAACTCGGCGACGATGTCGGGATGGTTCCAGTTCACGTCCGGCTGCTCAGGCGCGAACAGCCGCAGGTACCACTCGCCGAGCGAGCCGTCCGCCTCGGTGACCCGCGTCCAGGCGGGACCACCGAACTCGCTCTGCCAGTCGTTGGGGGGCAGCTCACCCGCGTCACCGCGCCCCGGCCTGAAGTAGAACCGCTCCCGCGCCGCCGAACCCGGGCCGGCGGCCAGCGCCTCCTGGAAGAAGCGGTGCTGGTCGGAGGTGTGGTTGGGCACGATGTCGAGGATCACGCGCAGACCCGCCGCTTTGGCCTCCGCGAGCAGCGCCTCCGCGTCCCCGAGGGTGCCGAACACCGGCTCGATGTCCCGGTAGTCCGCCACGTCGTAGCCGGCGTCCTTCATCGGCGACGGGTACCAGGGGTTGATCCACACCGCGTCGACACCGAGATCGGCGAGGTATCCGAGGTGGGCGCGGATGCCCGCGATGTCACCGACGCCGTCGCCGGAGCCGTCGGCGAAGCTCCTGGGGTAGATCTGGTAGACGACGGCCCGGCGCCACCAGGTGGCGTCGTCAGTCGTCGCGGACGGCGTGGCTGTCATCGGGACTCCTCGTGACGAGGCCGCGGCGGGTGCCGCAGCGGCAACGCGTGCACTGCTCCACGGAACTGCAGCAATCCTGACAGGCCCGCCACGGGCAAGAGGCTTCTCATGGACATTGCTGGTCGCTCGGGCCCGGCCTACCGTCGGAGGTGCTGCGACGACCATCGCGCGAGGCGGCGCCTGCGTCCACAAGATCCGGACCCGCTTCATCGAACCACTGGGGGCACGAGGATGACTGCTGGTCCGCATCAGCCGACCAAGTCCGAGCAACTGGCTGCGATCATCGCGTCGATCCACCAGGCCATCCCCGACCTCTTCGGCGCGATGATCGCGTCCGTCGACGGGCTTGCCGTCGCCCACGACCTCCCGGAGGCCGACGCCGAGCGGATCGCTGCCATGGCGGCCACGGCACTGGGCCTGGGCTCACGCATCACCGAGCGGACCAACCTGGGGACCCTGACCGAGACGATCATCCGCGGGTCGCAGGGGCATCTCGTCGTCTACTCCGCGGGCAACGACGCCGTACTCGTCCTCACCGGCCCCTTGACGGCGAACCTCACGCTGATGAGGATCGAAGCCCGCGTCGCGACCGTACAGATCAACTCCCTGCTCGGGAGGCACTGACCATGGACTCGATGCACGGCATCGCGCGCACCGCGATCGCGCAGACGCCCCCCGTGTGCCGCGTCACCCCTGAGCATGCCGCCGTCATCACGGCCAACGCGGACGCCCTGGTTGCGATGGGCCCCGAGATCGTCGAGGCCTTCTACGACACCCTCTACGGGCACAGCCCGACCGCTCGGATCTTCACCGAGGGGGAGCGTCCGATGCGTGAGCAGACGCTGCTGGGCTGGTGGGAGCGCACGGTACGCGGACCGATCGACGACGACTACTGGGCATGGATGGCGATGGTCGGCCTCACCCATGTCGTACGCCGCGTGACGAATCCGATGATGCTGGCGATGGCCGACTTCGTCGCGGACTACGTCAGCTCCCACTCGTACCGCCTGCGTCTGTCCGAGCCGAACCGCATCCGCTTGGTGGAGGGCTTCGAACGGGTCGCGTCGATGATGCGCTCCGTGATCACCTACGGCTACGACCACGCGATGGCATCCGCTCTCTACGAGCATGCCGGCATGCCGGAGACGCTGCTGGCCCGACTCGGCGACCAGAGCATCCGCGATGCCCTGGTCGGCGCACAGTCCGAGCTCGGGCTCTGAGACTCGAGGACCGCGATGTCACTCGGGCGGCTGGCCGGCGGGGCGCTACTCGTCACGAGTCTGGCAGCGACCATGGGCGTCGGGACGTACTGGACGGCATCCACGTTGCAGAGCGACCTCTCCCGCCAGGCCCAGTCGGCTCTCAGCGCGAAGCAGGTCACCGCCACGGTCGTCTTCTCCGGGCGTGACGCGTACGTGTGGGCCCCCACGATCAGCGATCGCGCCGACGCGATCGCCGCGGTGCGGGCCATCCCCGGCGTACGGCTCGTGCTGATCGGCGAGGGTGCCGCGCCCTCGCAGTCCGCGACGCAGGCCCCGCCCACCGTCGAGCCCACCGCGAACGGCGGACCGGACACCCTGTCCCCGACCAGAGCCGGCGCCGGTGCAACCGCGCCTGGAACAAGCCTCAGGTCGTGGGCGTCGACCGGTACCGCATCGGCGAGTGCCGCTCAGCACGTGCAGGGCGCCTACACATCCGCCCCCGCGGACCATGCGCTCCCGGGGCGCATGATCGTCACCATGATCCAGGAGGGCTGATGCTCGACGGCTTCCAGTACGTCCTCGCGCAGGTCGGCCTCGTCGTTGCGATCACGGCGCTCCTCGCGGGCCTCCTCGGGTGGCTGATCGGTCGCGGCAACCGTCGTCGCACGGAGAGAGCCTTCGAGCAGGCGATCGCCGCGATCGCACGCCCGGACACGACCTCAGCCTTCGCACCGCCCGCCTCACAGGCCTCGCCCACCCTGGACCCGGAGGCCGTCGAACCCGAGCCCGAGCCCGTCCGCGAGGTTGTGCAGCCTCCGCTGCCCCACCAGTTCGGGACTCCCCTGATCGATCGTGTTCCGCTGCCCGAGATCGACGACCCGGACGCGACGGTCATCCGGCCTGCCAGCGCACCCAAGACCGCCTTGTACGTCCCGTCCGCCCCGGTCATCACGTCGGCTCCGGGCGTACCTCACCTGACGCGCACTGTCGCATCGGCGCCGACAGACGACGACGTCCAGCGGCTGCGGCATGAGCTGCGCGCACGAGACCTCGAGGTCGGCCGCATCGAGGCGGGCGCCTTGGCCGCCTGGGATCGGATGGTGCCTGTGCTGGAGCAGCAGATCGACGAGCTGACGAGCGAGAACGACGTGCTGCGCCGGCGAGCGCGCCAGGCCGAGGAGCACTCCGATGCCGACGCGATCGCGGTCGAACGCCTCCGAGCGCTGGTGGCGGAACGCGACGCCAGGATCGCCGAGCTCCGCGCGCAGGCCTGAACCGTGCCTGACTCAGCCGTCGTGAGTCGCCGCGCGCTCCGCAGCCGCAACCGCTGACTGCGCACCGGCGACGGCAGCCGCAGCTGCCCGTACGCGCTCCTGCGCCGCCTCGTACGCCCGCTCGAGCTGTTCGAGGGCCCGTCGGGCGTCCCGGTGCTCATCCTCGGCCTGTGCCAGACGGGCCCGTGCCTCGAGGATCTCAACGTCGGGCTCGGGCTCCTGTCGTACGACCGGTGGCTCGGGCTCCACCGCCCCGGCTGCGGCGGCCGAGAGCTGCTCGACCCCGGCCGCGCGGTCGGCCGCGCGGCGGTCCGCCCACGCCTCGAGCTCCGCGCCGACCGCATCGGAGAGGTCGACCTCGCCGAAACCCGCGTAGACCAGGCTGCGCGTGAGGCACCCGGACCGTACGGCCGCGGCCGCGGACGCGTCGGCTACGACCGCGGTGAGGGTGTGTCCCACCTCGGCCCAGGCGGCCGGGCTCGCGGTGATGCCCCTTGCAGCCAGCAGCATGTCGAGGCGGCGCACCACGGCGGTCTCGAGCTCTCGCCGCCGGGGAGCCAGCGAGGTGACCTTCGTCATGTCGAGCGAGACCTGCGCCTCCCGCATCGTGACGCCGAGAGCGATCAGGTCATCGAGCTCCTGAGCACCCGAGCGCGCGAGCAGGTTCAGGTACCAGGCCGCGACCGTCGGTCGGCGCAAGGCACCGATCTCGGCCGCCAGTCCCTTGTCCCCGGACGACCGCGCCTGCTTGACCAGCTCGGCACGACGGGTGACGAAGGTGGCAGGGTCCGCTCCGTACAGCTCGTCAGCCGCATCCGTCAGCGTCACGAAGGCTCCTCGTCGGGGTCGTGATCATTCCTCGCTGAAGTCTGTACCCGTCATCTCGCCCAGGTGGTGCCTGACGCGCTCGATCTCCTCGATGCTGGGCACCTCGTTGGTGGTGCCCATGATCGCTGCGCCGATGCGACCGGTCTCGCTCGGCACGACGCCCGAGCCGCGCAGCTCGATGACGATGTCGATGATCTCGTCCTTGGTGAGACGGCGGCTGAGCAGGGCGATCAGCGGTACGTAGTCAGCCGCCGGTACGCCTGTCGGGTAGCCCTGACGCACCCACGTGACGAGCCGGGCCATGATGCTGCGCCGCGCCTCGGGATCCGCGGCACGCACCTCCGCGGGAGACGGCTCGGTGGTGGCGGGAGACTCGCCCGGAGCGCTCGCCGGCACCGGTTCGGCCTCGTCGGCGTGCTCGGTCTCGTCGGGGCTCTCGGAGTCGACGACGGCGAGCGGCCAGCCCACGGTCGCCAACCGCGCGGAGACACGCGCCACCTCTTCGTCGGTCGCCGGCTGCAAGGTGCGCCTCTTGATCGCCAGCCGGATGCGGGCCTCGACATCATCATCGTTCCCGGCCACGAGGGTCTGAGCGATCTCGATGATCTCCTCCTCGCTCAGCTGGCGATGGAGGATTCCCAGCAGCGCGATGTAGTCCTGCTGCGGGACGCCGTCCGGATAACCAGCGCGGAGCCAGCCCACGACTCGTGTCACCACGTTGCGAGAACGGCCGGTCCGCGCCACAGAGCTACTTCTTCCGGAAGGTGGGGATCAGGTGGTCGAAGACGAGGCTGTAGCCCATGCCGGTGCCCACGATCCAGGTGATCCCTAGCACGATCGCCACGACCACCACACTGAAGCACACGACAGCGAGGACCTTGCCGACAGGATGAGGCGTCGCGGTCACGGAGACCTCAGCCGTGCCACCTGCTCCGTAGGCCAGGGACCGCATGCCGAGGGCGAAGATCGCCGGTAGTCCGGCACCCAGAAGAAGCGCGGCGAAGAGGACCTGGACACCGGCCTGCAGCGCCAGCCACAGCTGACTCATCGCACGACCTCCTTCTCCGCCTCGATCTGCTCCGCCTCGATCGGAAGCACTTCCTCAGCCCTCGCGTCCCAGTCGTCGGTCACATTGTGGTGCCCGACGGGGTTCTTGCGCGAATGCCAGAACATGTACCCCGCGCAGCCGACCAGTATCGCGAAGATGACGATCGCTCCTGCAAGGCCACCGATGAAGTGTCCGACGGCCCAGGTCAGCGCGGCGACAAGGCCCGCCGACGGCAGCGTGATCAGCCACGCGACGAGCATGCGAAGGGCGACTGCCCAGCGCACCTGGGCGCCCTTGCGGCCAAGACCCGTACCGATGATCGACCCGGTCGCGACGTGCGTCGTCGACAGTGCGAAGCCGAGGTGGCTGGAGACGATGATCGTCGCCGCGGACGCGGAGTCGGCGGCGAGCCCCTGCGGCGAGTCGATCTCGACAAGACCCTTGCCGAGCGTACGGATGATGCGCCAGCCTCCGATGAAGGTCCCGAGCGCGATCGCTGTTGCACAGGCGCCCTTGACCCACAGCGGTACGGCGTGGAGGTCGTGCCACTGCCCCGATGCGATCAACGCCAAGGTGATGATGCCCATGGTCTTCTGGGCGTCGTTCATGCCGTGCGCGAGCGAGATCAGGGAGGCGGAGCCGATCTGGCCCCACCGGAAGCCGTCGTTGCGGAACTTTTCGGCGACCTTCTTGGTCAGCCGGTAGATGAGCCAGGTGCCCGTCATCGCGACCACCGAGGCGATCAGTGGCGACAGGAGCGCCGGCAGGATGACCTTGCCGACCACGCCGTCGAGCTTCGTGCCGGTGCCGACCCACTTCACGGCGGAGAAGCCGAGGCCTGCGATCGTCGCCCCGATGAGGCCGCCGAACAGTGCGTGCGACGACGAGCTGGGAAGCCCCAGCAGCCACGTCAGCAGGTTCCAGATGATCGCGCCGACCAGTCCTGCGAGGACGATCAGCAGGAGCGCGCTGCCGCCGTTCGCGGTGAGCCGCGGATCTGGCGCCCCGGTGCTGTCCTGGATGCGGATGACCGAGTTGGTGACCGTCAGCGCGACCTGAACACTCAGGAAGGCGCCGATCAGGTTGAGAACGGCTGACAGAGCCACGGCCATCTTCGGCTTGAGGGCGCCCGTTGCGATCGACGTCGCCATGGCGTTCGCCGTGTCGTGGAAACCGTTCGTGAAATCGAATGCCAAGCTCGTCAGGATGACCATTCCGAGCACGACCATCGGGGCAATGTCCACGTGACGATCGTCGCGTACGACACCTACTGTTCACCAGCCAGGACCAGGGTCCGTCACCAACTGTTCACTTTGGCGCCTGAGAGGTTCTTCAACTCGTCCCTGACAAGGGCGGTTGCATGGTGAACGACATCCTCAGGCCCCGTAGTCGACGACCACTGGAGCATGGTCCGACATCCGCGACCCGTAGTCGCGGGCCCGGTCGGTGACCGCGCTCGAGGCGGCCCTGGCCAGCGCCGGTGTGGCCAGGTGGTAGTCGATGCGCCAGCCCACGTCGTTCTCGCGGGCGCGGCCACGGTTCGACCACCAGGTGTAGTCTTCGCCATCGGGGTGCAGGGTGCGGTAGCTGTCCACCCAGCCGCGCTCGACCAGGCCATTGAGCCAGGCGCGCTCCTCCGGCAGGCAGCCGGAGTTCTTCTGGTTGGATTTCCAATTCTTGATGTCCTTGGCGCTGCGCACGATGTTCCAGTCGCCGCACAGTACGTAGTCACGGCCGCTTTTCAGCCACTCGTCGAGGATGGTCGATAGCCAGTCCATCGCCTTGAACTTG
>Ga0187809_10001366_pt1 | contig 11520 bp, 10 predicted proteins | sample NC_wetland_sal_i_8_FD_132415 | JGI IMG/M metagenome (GOLD analysis project Ga0187809, IMG submission 132415) | Wetland sediment microbial communities from Neuse River Estuary, North Carolina, USA - ASW_4 | ecosystem: Environmental > Aquatic > Freshwater > Wetlands > Sediment | place: USA: North... | reverse complement strand
TGATAGGTGACGGTTGCCGGCCTTTCCTGCGGATCCGGCTCGAAGCTCCAGAAATAGGCGGCGAGCGAACCCCTTTCTCCTGCAAGTTCAATCGCACGGCGAGCATTGTTGATGGCGGACACGATCTTGCCGCGATGGCGGATGATGCCTGCATCAGCAACGAGACGCTCGACATCCGCATCGCCGAAACGGGCGACCTCCTCGAAGTCGAAACCGGCAAAGGCGCGGCGGAAATTCTCGCGTTTTCTTAGGATCGTGAGCCAGGAAAGACCCGATTGGAAGCCCTCCAGACAGATCTTCTCGAACAGGCGGCGATCGTCCGCGACGGGCCGCCCCCATTCGTGGTCGTGATAATGGAGATAGTCGGGCAGGTTCGCGTGCCAGGCGCAGCGCGTCCTTCCATCGGGACCTTCGATGAGGCCGGTCATTTCCTCGGACATTGATTCATCTTCCGGATGGGTCGATTCCGTTTTCGCCATTAACCAATTGAAAGGTCATGTTTACACGGGCTTTACCAGATTCCTGAACTAGCCGGTAACCACGTGGCGAGCTTTCCCGAAAATCCGGCATTTTACGAAAACACGTTCATCATTTGCTTGGGTGACGGCGTGAACATTGCGGCGAGAAGGCAGCAAGCGCCGCGTTCCGTCAAGCCGGTTTGCTTTCTTCCGGGCAACACTCCGAGAGTTCGCATGAAAAAGATTCTGTCCATCTTCGGCGCTGCCGGATTGCTCTTCCTCCAGCCTTCCATCTCGCTCGCGCAGGACCGCTATGCCGAACTGCCGCCGCTCGTCGTAAGCCCCGATCTTTCAGCTCCGTGGGTTATGCAGTTGCACCGCGCTCCGGAGGGGGTGATGGATTACCAGCCCGCGCCGCGCGTCGAGCGCCGCAGAGTTATCATCCAGCAAAGGGAGAGACTTAAACGCGCCGAGCGCCGCGCCAGGATCGAGCGGGCGGAAGGCGCGCCGCAGGAGTCGTCCAGGCATGCGATTCCCGACCAGACGCTCGAAGAATTGCGCGCCGAAGCGCCGGCCGGCGTCGATCTCCGGAACTCCTACATCGTACCGGGGCCGCGCGGCGCGAATGGCCAGCGCACGGCGGCCATTGTCCCGATGTACACGGAAAAGCAAATGGCGCAGAAGCTCGCGCCACAATTCCTGCCGCAGATCGTCGACTATCCCACCAGGGAAAAACCCGGTACGATCGTCATCGATACCAAGCACAAATTCCTCTATCTCGTCGAGCCGGGCGGCAAGGCGCGGCGCTATGGCGTCGGTGTCGGCAAGGAGGGGTTCGGCTGGACCGGAACCAACCCGATCACGCGCAAGGCCGAATGGCCGGGCTGGACGCCGCCGGTGGAAATGATTGCGCGCGAAAAAGCCAAGGGGCGCATCCTGCCGGCCCATATGGAAGGCGGCATCGCCAACCCGCTCGGCGCACGCGCGCTCTATCTCGGCCACACGCTTTACCGCATCCACGGCACCAATGCGCCCTGGACGATCGGCCATAACGTTTCTTCGGGTTGCATTCGCATGCGGAATCAGGATGTTGTCGACCTTTATGGCAGGGTGCATGTCGGCACGAAGGTCGTCGTCATTTAGAACACCAACCGCGGGGGAAGGGCGAACGCGCCTGAGGGGTTAGGCGCGTTCCAATGTCGCGGTAAGGGCAGCGCGATTCGTAATCGCGCTGCCCTTTTCAATACGGGCGGGGCAAGTTGCGCCTGCCGCGCGGTATGGTTTGCGTGTGGCGTCTCGGTCCGATAGATGGTCGTGGCATATAAAAGCGGCCGCCGACCGCCACCCACATGAAGGAGCCAGTCTTGCCGACAGGATCAGGCGAAGAACGCTTTTTGAGAGGGGCCCCGGTCGCAGCCCGGATCATCGCCGAGGCACGCGCCGAGTCCGACGAGGCGCGCGCGCATGGCTGGTCCGCGAAGCTTGTTTCCATCACGGTCGGCAATATCAACGCCGTGGAGGTCTACGTGCGCAACCAGCGGCGGAATGCCGAGCGCGCGGCGATCGATTTCGAGGAGCGCCATTTTCCCGAAAGCGTGACGCTCGGCGAGCTGGAGGCCGCGATCCGCGGCATGAACGCGGACCCGCGCGTCACCGGCATTATCATCCAAAGACCGGTGCCTGCGCACATCCCCATCCGCATGCTGCAACGGGCCGTCCATCCTCTCAAGGATGTCGAGGGCATGCACCCGGCTTCGATCGGCAATATCGTCTACAACCAGCTCGATCTTGCGCCTTGCACGGCCGCCGCGTCGATCGAACTCCTCAAGGCGACCGGCATGAAGCTCGAAGGGCTGGAAGCCGTCGTCGTCGGCCATTCGGAAATCGTCGGCAAGCCGATCGCGTTCCTGCTGATGAGCGAGGGCGCGACGGTGACGGTCTGCCATCACATGACGCGCTCCGTCGCCGCCCACGCAAGGCGCGCCGATGCTCTTTTCGTCGCCGTGGGCAAACCGCGCCTGATCAAATCGGACATGGTCAAACCCGGCGCCGCCGTGATCGACATCGGCATCAACACCGAAACCGCCCCGGACGGCAGTTCGCGGCTCGTAGGCGATGTCGATACGGAGAACGTCAAGAACATCGCGGCGTGGATCACGCCCGTGCCCGGAGGGGTGGGGCCGGTGACGGTGGCGATCCTGCTCCGCAACACGATGGTGGCGCTCAAGCGCCAGCGCGAGCTTTACGAAATGGCCTATGCGCCCGGTGAAGAGGCGGGACGCATGGCATCCTTAGGTTGATCTCGGACGGGCTGCCCCTTGCCCTTGCGGCAGGCGCGACATTCACCGCCTTCCTGCTGAACCTCTAAAAAAGCGTCAACAACACCAATCCCTTATCTCCGTCTTTCCAACGGAGCTTCGCGAAATTAACTAAATTTTTATTAAATTATTTCGTGTTGGAAAAGATCTCCTATACTCCCTTGCGTTGCAGCAGAGGGTTTCGTGGCATGGCGTTGAATCAAGATTTGAAACTCGACGAACATAGTCTGATAACGTCCAAACTGATGAAAAGGCATGGCGTCGGATCGACCGATTCGATCGATGCCGGCGAATTGAGGGAGAGAACCGCCGAACTCGCGCTCATCCTCAATCTGGCGGAGCAGGGGTTCATCAGGAATGATCCGGCGGAGCGGATCGTCCATGCCCTGGCGGGGCGCCTTCATCTGCTTCGGAGAAAGGCTTCGCAGGGAGTGTGGCAGGAACTGATTCCGATCGCGCAGGAACACAGCGTGGCTGAATATCTGCTTACCGACCCGTTCACGCGCTGGTCGTTCGAGAAGCCGCGCGGCTATTCGGGCGATGCGAGCCTGCTCGACATCTATTACAAGCATCCGAGTGCCGACGAGATCGTCCAATCCTCGCCGCCGCTCGGCCGTGAGATCTACGCCTATACCAGCGAAGCGGCGAGTTCGGTCGCCGGCCGGGAAAGGCGCGACATCCTTGCGAAAACGGTCGACGGGACGGCGGCGCGGGTCGACAATGCCGAAGTATTGGCGATCGCCTGCGGGCATCTGCGCGAAGCGGAGCTTTCCGCCGCGCTCGCACAGGGAAGGTTGAAGCGCTGGATCGGGCTGGACCAGGATCCGATCAGCGTTGGGACTGTCAATCGCGATCTGGCGGGCACCGCCGTGGAAGCGATCGACGGCTCGGTCCGCGGCATCCTGCGTCGCGCCTATGATCTGGGCGCGTTCGACCTCGTCTATGCGTCCGGCCTTTACGATTATCTGCCGCGCGCCATCGGCATCCGTCTGATGCAAAGGGCGATGGAACTGGTCAAGCCGGGCGGCGATTTCCTCTTCGCGAATTTCAGCGACGAGATCACCACCGACGGCTATATGGAAACCTTCATGGACTGGCCGCTCATCCTACGCTCGGCCGACGATATGTGGGACATCATCAACGCCGCAGTGGACCGGAACACGGTCGAAGCCGAAGTTTATTACGGCTCGAACCGGAACATCGTCTACGGCAAGGTTCGCAAGCGCGCGGCGGAAAACCAATAAACGCCGGCTTTCTGGCCGATCAAATTTTCGCGACGATCAAGGCCGATGGGATTCCGTCGGCCTTTCGTGCTTGGGCGCATGCGGCGGAAAAATCGGGAGGCGAGGCGGCAGCCCTCGTCCTATTCTCTGTTTTAGAAAAAATTGACGTGTCGCAGGCAATATTACGACGATATGCTATGCCAACAGCCTGGAGGACCAGGGCACGCGAATGCGCCGTCCCCAGTGCGATTGAAAGCGGGGAACCGGCTTCCCGTCAACCAGGGCCCAGGATCAGTGCATGACCCAAACGTTGGTCGATCTGGTTGAACCTGACAGTTTTCAGCGCAGGGCGAATACGAGGGAATTGCGCCGGCTCTACCGGAAAGAGGGAGAGCTTGCGCGCAGGATCGGCGCGCGGCGGGGCCTTTGGCTCGCCGTCTGCGCTTATCTGCTTTTTTCGGTGATCGACGCCCTGCTGATACCTGACGTAGCCCTTAACGTGATCGCCGCCCGCTTCGCCATCGGCGTGACCGTCCTTCTGGTCCTTGAAATCGTCTTCCACACCAAAACCGGGACCGAGTGGCTCGACCTCACATGCGCGACGGCCATCGTCGCCGGCTATGTGGGATGGCTGGCCGTGGCAATCACAACGAGCCACACGCAAAACCTTTCCTATTTCATGGTCTTCGGCTCGACATTCATGTTGGGCGCCAACCTCTTCTTCCGCTTTCGTTTTCTCCTCTCGGTGGTGACGTCCAGCATCATTCTTCTGGCATTTTTCGTTTCGCTTTACCTGTTCCCGGTTAGCCCGCCGTACCAGATCGCGCTCGGATCGTTCTATGTTTCCTGCTTTGCGTTTACGTCCTACGTGAACTGGAAGCTGAACCGGGAGCGCTACAACGTGTTCCTGAACGCGCTGGAAGCCAAGAAACAGCATGGCGAGGCGACCGAACGCGGCAAGGCGCTCCTGAGGCTGTCGCGAACCGACCCGCTGACGGGCCTGGAGAACCGGCGCGCAATAGACGAGAAGCTGAGGGAGTGTTGGAGCGATTGGCAGCGCCACGCCAAGGGTTTCGTCGCCCTTCTCATCGACGTCGATTTCTTCAAGCGGTTCAATGACTATTACGGGCACCAGGAGGGCGATCGTTGTCTGATCCGCGTGGCCGATGCCCTGAGCGTCATGATCGCCGAACAGGGCGGATCGATCGGCCGTTACGGCGGCGAGGAATTCATCGTGCTCGCCCCCTTCGAGGATGCGCAAAAGGTTGCCGCGCTTGCCGAGAATATCCGCCTTGCCGTCGAGGGGCTTGCGATACTGCATGCCCATCGGCGGGACGGAATGTCCGTCGTCACCGTCAGCGTGGGCGCCTCCTTCACCAGGAATCAGGCAGGCACCAAGCTGGAGAAGATCATCCACGAAGCTGACCGCGCATTATATCTCGCCAAAGCGCACGGACGAAACTGCGCCCGGCTTTTCGATCCGAACGACCCCGAAAGCAGCGACGAGAGCGAAAACATCGCCGCGCTGCTCAGGATCGCGATCGAACAGGACCTGGTGTCGATGGTGTACCAGCCCATACAGGGTCTCGCATCGGGGGAAATAGAAGGCGCCGAAGCGCTGATGCGGCTGAGAATGCTCGACGGCACGTCCGTGCCGCCCAGCCTTTTCATTCCCGTCGCGGAACGGATCGGCGCCATCCTCGAACTCGGGCGTTGGGCCATCCGCCGCGTCTGCGAGGATCTTCTCGTCAACGGCCGTGTGGAGATCGCCAGCGTCAATGTTTCGCCCATCCAGCTGAAGGCGCCCGGCTTTGCGGCTTCCGTCGCCGCGATCCTCGGAGAGACCGGCGTCGCGGGCAACAGGCTGGCGCTCGAGATTACAGAAGGCCTGGAAATGGAGATGCACTCCGATGTCCTGCGCTGCATCGGCGATCTCAAGCTCCTCGGCGTCAAGATCTGGCTCGACGATTTCGGGACCGGCTTCGCGGGATTGTCCTGGTTGCGGCTGATCGACTTCGACACCGTCAAGATCGACCGGTCGTTCCTGCATGACTGCGACGGGGAGAAGGGCCGGGCGATGCTTTACGATATCGTCAGCCTGATCCGCAACCGTGGCCCGAAAATCCTTGTCGAAGGCGTTGAAAACGAAAACCAACTGGATCTGATGCACGATTTCCGCATCGACCAGATCCAAGGCTATCACGTCGGCAGGCCCGTGCCGCTCATCTCCTTCAATGCGGGATTGGACGAAGAAGCTCCGCCGCGGGAAGACCGCCTCGGCTCACTGCGCAAATCCGCATAAGCGCAGAAAGTCCTTGGTCCGGTGCGTCAACGCCGCTTGCGCTGGCGAGAAGCGGAAGCCTGCGAGGTCGTGGACGAAGCGGCGGCGCTGGTTCGCGGCGCACGTGTGGAGGATTCGGCGCGCGGCGCGTCCGGCCTCTGATCGGTCAGAAGCAGGCGCGAGGAATTCTCTTCCCTGATCCGGATCGCCATGCGGTAGGCGGTATATCCGAGCAGAAGCATGACCAGCGCTTTCATCCGCGACCTCCGTTGCAATGAAACATCAATCCACGACGAAGACGGATGTTCCCTTGATTCTTGCCCCAATAAACGGCCACTATCTCGCCGCAACCGGTTGCAGCGCCTTCGTCTTCGGCGACGGCAGGGTTGCCGGTCTCGGCCCGCCATAGGCCCAGTCCATAAGCTCGACCGTATGCAGGATCGGCAATGAAGTACCGCCGGCGATCTGGGTCATGCAGCCTATATTGCCGGTGGCGATCAGGTCGGCTTCCGTCGCCTCGATGTTCCTTACCTTGCGGTCGCGCAGGCGTCGCGAAATATCGCACTGGAGGATATTGTAGGTGCCGGCCGAGCCGCAGCACAGATGGCCCTCGCGCGGTTCCTTCACTGCGAAGCCCGCCTTTTTCAGGAGTTCCTTCGGCTGACGCGTGATCTTCTGCCCGTGCTGCATGGAGCAGGCCGAATGATAGGCGACGGTCAGCGCCGGCTCGATTGCCGGTTCCGGCAGGTCAAGCGCCGCCAGAAATTCGGTCACGTCCTTCGCCAAGGCGGAAACATGCGCCGCCTTGTCCGCATAGGCGGGATCATTGCGAAGCATGAAGCCGTAATCCTTGATTGTCGTGCCGCAGCCGGATGCGGTTACGACAATCGCATCCAGCCGTCCGCCATCCGCTACCCTCGTCCAGGCGTCGATATTCCTGCGGGCGAAGGCGAGCGCTTCATCTTCGCGGCCCATATGGTGGACGAGCGCGCCACAACAGGTTTCGTCGGGCGTCGGGGCGATCTCGACGCCCAGCCGGCCGAGCAATCTTCCGGTCGCGGTGTTGATGCCGGGATCGAGCACGCTTTGGGCGCAGCCGGCAAGGAGCGCGACGCGAGGACCTGATCGGGCGTACTCGCTCGCCGAAAACGGTTTCGTTGGGGCAGGCATTTCCCTCGGGGCGAGGTCGAGCATGGCGGCAAGCGGCTTCAGCGCCTCGCTCTTGCGCAACAGCGGAACGAAGACACGGCCGAGACCGGCGAATTTCAGTGCCGTCCGGAAGCGTGCGGGGAACGGTAGGATTTTCGCCAGGAGTGCGCGGATGAAGCGATCGGCAAGCGGCCTCTTATAGGTCTTCTCGATGTGCGCGCGGGCATGGTCGACAAGGTGCATGTAATGCACGCCTGACGGGCAGGTCGTCATGCAGGAGAGGCAGGAGAGGCAGCGGTCGATATGGGTTACGGTTTCCGCGTCGGCGGGACGGCCGGCTTCCAACATGTCCTTGATCAGATAGATGCGGCCGCGCGGACTGTCCAACTCGTTGCCGAGCGTCACATAGGTCGGACAGGTGGCGGTGCAGAAGCCGCAATGCACGCAGGCGCGCAGGATCTTCTCGGATTCCGCGACGTCGGGATCGGCCAGTTGGGCGAGCGTGAAGGAGGTCTGCATTCAGAAGCCCATCCGACCGGGGTTGAGGATGCCTTTCGGGTCGAATTGTTCCTTCAATCGCGCCGAGAGTTGGGCAAGCGGCGTCGCTTGCGGCTGAAAAATGGGGATTGACGCGCGCTGCGACGCCGTGGCGCGGACAAGCGTGGCGTGGCCGCCGCCGAAGCGCTGGATCAGTGAACGCAGCGTCTCGGCTTCGGGATCGGCTTCCATCATCAGCCAGATCAGCCCGCCCTGCCAGTCATAGAGCGTGTTGACGGGCGCCTCGCGGCGGAGCGCATCGACCATGCGATGACCGTCCGACGGCGGCATTGAAACGCGCCAGACCGGCTTGCCCCGGTCCTTCTCGGCGGAAAAAGGGACGCAGTCGCGAATGTCGCGCCAGAGCCGGCGCGAGTCTTCGCCGGTCAGTTCCAGCATCTCGCCCGCCGCTTTCAGCAGGTTTTTCAAATGGCCGACGCGGAAGGCCACGGAAGGCGCGACGCCTTCGACGCGGAGAACCGTTGCGGCGTCACCCGCGAGGATGCCATCCACGACACTGCCCGAAACCAGCATCGGCAGATGCGCCGCGCCCGACACTTCCGCGCTCGATCCCATGGCGTGCGCCATTGCGTTCGCGGCCTGATCGTCGGCCAAGCCGCGGATGACGAGCGTCGTTTCGGTTTCAGCGGCGGGAAGCACCTTGAAGGTGACATCCGTCACGACGGCGAGCGTGCCCCAGGATCCGGCCATTGCCTTGGAAAGGTCATAGCCGGTGACGTTCTTTACCACGCGGCCGCCGGACTTGAAGGCCTCGCCGCGGCCGGAAACCGCGTGGATGCCGAGGATATGATCGCGCGCCGCACCGGCCTTGATGCGGCGAGGTCCCGACAGATTGGCGGCAAGCGCGCCGCCGATCGTGCCGCGACCCGGTTTACCGCCAAGGAGCGGTCCGTAATCCATCGGTTCGAAGGCGAGTTCCTGACGATAATCGGCCAAGAGCCTTTCGATTTCGGCGAGCGGAGTCCCGGTCCTGGCCGACAGCACCAGTTCCTCCGGCTCGTACAGCGTGACGCCGGAAAGACCGGAAAGGTCGAGCGTGTGCGCGGCCTGGGCCGCGCGCCCGATGCCGCGCTTCGAACCATGGCCAACGATCTCGATCGGTTGTTCGTCGGTAACGGCGCCCAGGATGGCAGCGAGAATGTCGTCGGAGGTAGCGGCGGTGAAGAGAGTCACGCCGGCACACCGATGTCGCGAGCGGAAATCCCAATCTGATTCAGTTTCCTGACGGCGGCGCGGTCGAACGAGACGAAAGTATCCGCGCCCATTGCCATGCCGGAACTCGCGATGACCCCATCGGCAAAATCACCGTTATCCGCGAGCATATGGAGACCGGCATCGACCGCCGTTCGGTCCGTAACAACGTTGGAGGGATTCGTCACCGCGCGGACCGCGATATCAAGGTCGTCGGAGGTGAAGCCATAAAATCTGCGCAGCACCCAGACGAATTCGCAAAGGGACGGCAACGGAATTATGACTTGCTCTGCGGCGGCCAGAAAATCGAACGCGATCCGCGCTTGCCTGTCATCATCCCGCGCCACAATACGCACAAGAAGATTTGTGTCCGCTGTCACCTTCACTTCAGGCCAGCCCAGCCATCGGCGATCGCCTGATTCATTTCCTCAATCGTCGCCACCTTGTCGGTCTTGCCGGCCAAAATCCCATAGGCTTCTGCCCAACTGCCCTTCCGTGGCTTGGCCTTCACCATCAACTGACCTTTCGGCATCGTATCGATTTCCACCTTGTCGCCCGGTTTCACGCCAAGATGCTGCAGAAGCTCCTTCTTGAGCGTCACTTGGCCTTTGGCGGTTATAGTTAGCGTTGTCATGGCGAATATCCTTTGAGGACATTCAAAAGTAAGGCAATATTGCCTTACTTTCAACTGCTCAAAACCTCGGAATATCTGGAAAAGCCATCTTTCCCTGATGGATGTGCATGCGGCCGAGTTCGGCGCAGCGGCGCAATTGCGGGAAGACCTTGCCTGGATTGAGCAGATGCTCGGAATCGAAGGCGCATTTGACCCGCATCTGCTGGTCGAGATCGGTCTCGTTGAACATTTCCGGCATCAGGTCACGCTTTTCGACGCCGACGCCATGCTCGCCGGTCAGGACGCCGCCGACCTGCACGCAAAGGCGCAGAATGTCGGCGCCGAAGGCTTCCGCCTTCTCCAGTTCGCCCGGATTATTGGCGTCATAGAGGATGAGCGGATGGAGATTGCCGTCGCCGGCATGGAAGACGTTCGCGACCCGAAGGCCATATTGTTCGGAGAGTTCACGCATGCCCTGGAGCACGTGCGGCAATTGCTTGCGCGGTATGGTGCCGTCCATGCAGTAATAATCGGGCGAGATGCGTCCGACAGCAGGGAAGGCGGCCTTGCGGCCGGCCCAGAAGGCAAGCCTTTCCTCCTCCGATTGCGAGATGCGGCAGGTGAGGGAGCCGTTCCGTTTCGCAATCTCTTCCACCAAGTTGATCAGATGGTCGATCTCGGCCTGACAGCCGTCGAGTTCGACTATCAGCAGCGCCTCGACGTCGAGCGGATAGCCGTCATGGACGAAATCCTCCGCCGCGCGGATCGCCGGGCCGTCCATCATCTCCATACCGCCCGGGATGATGCCGGCGGCGATGATGTCGGCGACGCACTGCCCCGCTTCCTCGCTCGATGGAAAGCCGATCAGCAGCGCACGCGCCATATCGGGCTTCTTCAGCAAGCGCACCGTCACTTCGGTAACGACGCCGAGCAGCCCTTCCGAGCCGGTCATGATACCGAGCAAATCATAGCCTTCGGCGTCGAGATGCTTGCCGCCGAGGCGGATCACGTCGCCGTTCATCAGCACCATCTCGATGCCGAGAACATTGTTGGCGGTCAGCCCGTATTTCAGGCAATGCACGCCGCCGGAATTTTCCGCGACATTGCCGCCGATCGAGCAGGCGATCTGCGAGGAAGGGTCCGGCGCGTAGTAGAAGCCGTCCTCCTGGACGGCCGTGGTGATGCCGAGATTGGTGACGCCCGGCTGCACGATTGCGACGCGGTTCGGATAATCGATTTCAAGGATACGGTTGAAACGGCTCATGACCAGCAGCACGGCGTCTTCGAGCGGCAGAGCGCCGCCAGAAAGCGAGGTGCCGGAGCCGCGCGGCACCAATCTGATGTTGTGCTTGCTGCAATATTTCAGTACGCGCGAGACCTGCTCGACCGTTTCAGGCAGCACGACAACCAGCGGCAGCTGCCTGTAGGCGGTCAGTCCGTCGCTTTCAAAGGCGCGCATCTCGTTGGTCGTCTCGACGACGCCTTCGCCGGGCACGATCCCGCGCAAATCGGCGACGATCTCCGCGCGACGCGAAAGCGTCTTCTCGTTGGCCTCGGGCATGACCAGTCCGGACACGAAACATTCCCTCCATCGTGGTAAATGTACTTTACCAGTTGGCGGATTGCTTTGCAAACAGGCAGCCGTCGCTATCGTCGGCGGGGGCGCGCTATTTCCTTGCAGTAACGGTTTGCGCCGGATCATCGCCGTGTCGGCTTCTGATTTGCCGGA
>Ga0187809_10001365_pt1 | contig 11522 bp, 10 predicted proteins | sample NC_wetland_sal_i_8_FD_132415 | JGI IMG/M metagenome (GOLD analysis project Ga0187809, IMG submission 132415) | Wetland sediment microbial communities from Neuse River Estuary, North Carolina, USA - ASW_4 | ecosystem: Environmental > Aquatic > Freshwater > Wetlands > Sediment | place: USA: North... | reverse complement strand
TACTCCCTCGGGTTCCCCGCCCGCGAGGGCTCCCTCGTCGTCTCCCCGTCCCTTGAGGGCGCCCTGGGGCGCGCTCGTCGTCGCGGGGCCGCGCGCCATGGCGCCCTCGTCGGGCTGCCGCTCCGCCGGGGCGCCGCTGCGCTCGGTTGCCGGGTCGGGCCGTCGCCGCGTGGGGGCGTCGGCTCGCTCGGCGGCGGCCGCCTCTTCGGGGGTGTCAGGCACCGGGGCTCCCCAGTGCCGCGAGGAACGACGACGACCACGCGGCCACGTCGTGCGTGAGCACCCGCCGGCGCAGCTTGCGCATGCGCCGGCGGGCCTCGCGCGGCTCGAGCGTCACGGCCGCCACGATCGCGTCCTTCGTGCCGTCGATGTCGTGCGGGTTGACCAGCAACGCCGCGGTGAGCTCGTCGGCGGCCCCGGCGAACTCGGAGAGCACCAGCGCGCCGCGCTCGTCGGACCGTGCCGCGACGTACTCCTTGGCGACGAGGTTCATCCCGTCACGCAGCGCGGTGACCAGCATGACGTCCGCCGCGAGGTACAGCGCGGCCATCTCCTCCATGGGGAACGACTGGTGCAGGTACTGCACCGGCGAGTGGCCCACGGTGGCGAAGTCGCCGTTGATGCGGCTCACCAGCACCTCGACGTCGTCCCGCAGCTGCTGGTAGGCGCCCACCTTCTCCCGGCTCGGGCTGGCCACCTGCACCAATGCGGTCCGCTCCGGTGAGAGCCGCCCCTCCGCGAGCAGCTCGCCGTACGCCTTGAGCCGGTGCCGGATGCCCTTGGTGTAGTCCAGCCGGTCGACGCCGAGCAGCATGACCTCGGGGTCGCCCAGCTCCTCCCGCAGCGTCCGGGCGCGCCGCTGGATCGCCGGCGTGCGCGCCAGGTCGTCGAAGCCCCGCGCGTCGATCGAGATGGGGAAGGCCTGGGCGCGAACGGTGCGGCCGCCGGGATGCAGGACGAGGGAGCCCCTCGTCTCCAGGTCGGTCAGGCGCCGCACCACGCGCAGGAAGTTCGCCGCGTCGCCGGCGCGCTGGAAGCCGACGAGGTCCGCGCCGAGCAGGCCGTCCACCACCTGCCGGCGCCACGGGAGCTGGTCGAAGATCTCCAGCGGCGGGAACGGGATGTGCAGGAAGAAGCCGATGCGCACGTCGGGGCGCAGCTCGCGCAGCATCGCCGGGACCAGCTGCAGCTGGTAGTCGTGCACCCACACGGTGCCGCCGGGGGCCACCTGCTCGGCCGCGGCCCGGGCGAACGCGGCGTTGGCCCGGCGGTAGTCGTCCCACCAGGGGCGGTGGAACGTCGGCGGGGTGATGACGTCGTGGTAGAGCGGCCACAGGGTGTCGTTGGAGAACCCCTCGTAGTAGCCCGCCACGTCCTCGGCGCTCAGCCGTACCGGCACCAGCTCGATGTCCTCGTCGGTGAACGGCATCGCGTCCAGGTCGGGCGCTCCGCTCCACCCCACCCACGCGCCGTGGGCCGCGGCCATGACGGGGTGCATCGCGGTGACGAGCCCGCCCGGGGCGCGCGTCCACGACACCGCGCCGTCGTCGGTCACCGTCACGTCCACGGGCAACCGGTTGGCGACGAGCACGAAGTCGTGGCCGTCGTCGGGCATGCGGGTCGTCACAGCAGTCCTCCCCCGGGTGTCGCGCTTGCGACCATAGCCGGGCCGCGCGCGCCTCGCCCGCCCGCGGCCGGTCCGGGCGGCCCGACGACGAGGGGACGGGCGAAGGGGCGGCCGACGACGAGGGGACCGCCGAAGGGGGCGGCCGACGGGCCCGCACGCAGCCCCGCGCGGCGCACCGAGGGATGCGCCGCGGCATGACCCGCGGCATGACCCGCGTGGTGCGCCGGGTGCGTCCGCGACGGTGTGGATAGGTTGCCCCCGTGGAGGGCATCGGCCTGGCGCCCGGCGCGGAGATCGGCGGGTACACCGTCGTCGCACCGCTCGGCGCGGGCGGCATGGGGACCGTGTACCGCGCCGTGGACGGCGGTGGGAACGAGGTGGCGCTCAAGCTCCTCCACCCGGACCCGGCCGACACGGCCGCCCGCGCGCGCCTGCTCCGCGAGGTCGCGGCGCTGCAGCGGCTGCGACACCCCGCGGTCGCGGCGGTGCTCGACGCGGAGACCGACTCCACGGACGCCTTCCTCGTCACGGAGCTCGTCGACGGCACCGACCTCGAGCGCCTCGTCACCGAACGCGGCCCGCTCGACGCCGACGAGCTGCTCACGCTCGCGGCGGGCCTGCGCGACGCGCTCGCGGCGATCCACCGGGCGGGCGTGGTGCACCGGGACCTCAAGCCGTCCAACGTGGTGATGACGGCGCAGGGGCCGGTGCTCATCGACTTCGGCCTGGCGCAGGGCGAGTCCGACCCCCGCCTGACCTCCACGGGCCTGGTCGCCGGCACGCCCGGCTACCTGGCGCCGGAGCTGCTGGACGGCGACGCGCCCACCGAGTCGGCCGACTGGTGGGGGTGGGCCGCGCTGCTGGTGTTCGCCGCGACGGGTCGGCCGCCGTTCGGCCGCGGCCGCGCCACGACGGTCATCACCCGCGCGCGTGCCGGCAAGCCCGACCTCACCGGCCTCGGCCAGCTCACCCGGACGGCCATCCGGGGCGCGCTGGTCCCGGACCCCGCCGCCCGGACGTCGCCCGACGACGTCGTCGCCGCGCTCACGGTGGTGGCCGCCGAGGGCGACCTCCCGCCGACGGTGCCGCCGACGACCGGTGCGACCCGCGCCGCCAAGGCCCGCGCGGCGGCAGCGCACGACGGCGAGACCACCGCGCTGACCGGCGCGGACGCGCAGGGCACCACGGCGCTGTCCGGCGCGGACGGGCGGGGCACCACGGCGCTGCCGGCGGGGGGCGTCGTGCCCGTCCCGGTCTCGCCGACGGCGGTGCTGCCCGCGCCGCACGACGGGCGCACCCGGGTGGTCGGCACGGCGCCCGACACCGCCGGTCGGCGCGGCGACGAGTCGGAGGACGGCTGGACCGACGAGTCGGACGGCTGGGACGACGAGTGGGACGACGACCCGGAGTACCAGGCGGTCGACTGGATCGAGGACGACCTCGACGCCTCGGCCGGGCCGCCGGCCGAGGAGACCGGCTACGTGCGGCCCGCGGTGCCCGGACGGTGGGTCACCCAGGTGGCGCTCGCGGCGCTCGTCGTGGCGTGCGGGGCGCGCCGGCCGGGCACCACGCTCGTCGTCGCGCTCGCGTTCTTCCTCGTGGCACGCGTCTACGGGTCGACGGTCGAGGCGATGCACGGCCGGCGGGAGCGGCACGGCGTGCGCGGCTCGGACCGGTGGGTGGCGCTCGCGACGGCGCCGTGGCACGTGCTGCGCGCGCTCGTCGGCCTCGTCCCCTCGGTGCTCGTCGCCGGCAGCACGCTCGTCATCGTGGTCGGCGTGGCCTGGTGGTTCGTCGGCCAGGGGCGGTGGACCATCGGCGGCACGCAGCCCGGGCAGGAGCTCGCGGGCACCACCGCGGGCTGGCTCACCGGGCTCGCGGTGCTCCTGGCGGTGCTGCTCGTGTGGTTCGGGCCGCTGTCGCGCATGACGCGCGTGGGCACGCGCCGCCTGCTCGAGGTCGTCTCGCCGCGTCGCCTCGGCGCCCTCGTCCTGGTGCTGGTCGTGGTCGCGCTCGCGTGGGCCGTCACCACGCGCGTGCTGCACGGCGGCCCGCTCGTGTGGACGCCGCTGCCGGTGCCCACGGTGCCGGTGCGCTGACCTCGGGCTAGGTTGCCGCCATGACCAGCCCCGCCGCCGTCGTCGCCGCCGACGGCACCCGCCTGTTCGGCCGGTTCGCGGCCCGGCCCACCGTGGTCGACCCCCTCGCGGCGCGCAGCCGCGTGCCACGGGCGCTGCGGGCCCTGCGGCTCAAGCAGTGGGTGGGCTGGACGCTGGTGCACCCCGACTGGGCGTGCTCGATGATCCTGCAGGACGCGGGCTACCTGGCCTCGGCCGAGCTGTACCTCGCACGACGGTCCGACGGCGCCGCGCACGGCTACGCCGCCAACGCGTCCGGCGGCTCGCTGCGCCTCCCGCTGGACCTCTTCGCCGGCCGGGCCGAGTTCAGCCGCGGCGGGTTCGGGCTGGAGTACCGGTTCTCCCGCGAACGGGGCGAGCACCGGATCTCGGTCGACCTCGCGGCGCACGACGACACCCCGGCGCTCGTCGGCGAGCTCGTGCTCGACGCGCGGCCCGCGGCGGCCTCGGCCGACCTGGCGGTGAGCGCGCGGCTGCCCGGCGGCACGCTGTACACGACGAAGGCGCTGTTCCCGGTGGGGGGCTCGCTGCGGCTGGGGGACGACGAGGTGGTCTTCGACCCGGGACGCGACGTGGCGATCCTCGACGAGCACCGCTCGCAGCTGCCGTACCGGACGTGGTGGACGTGGGGCACGTTCGCGTGGCACGACGAGGACGGCCTCGTGGGGGCCAACCTCGCGACCCGCCCCGCGGTGGCCGGCCAGGAGGAGGAGTGCGGGCTGTGGTCGCCGGGGCGCTGCGAGCCGCTGACGGACGTGACGTTCACGCCCGCGCCCGGCGCCGACCCGCTGCGCCCGTGGACCGTGGCGGCACGCGACGGCCGGGTCGACGTCGTCTTCACCCCGGAGGGCCACAAGGACGTCGACGTCCAGCTCGGCGTCGTCGCCATGCGGTACCGCCAGCGGTACGGGCGGTACCGGGGCGCGCTCGTCACCGGGGGCGCCGTGCGGACCGTCGCGGACGTGCCCGGTGTGCTCGAGGACATGCACGCCCGCCTGTAGCCCCGGTGCTCATGGGCGCAGGCCCTACCCTGGTGCCGTGATCCAGGTGGGACGCCGCGGCCGGCTCGCGCTGGCCGCCGCCCTCATGGTGGCCGCCGTGGCGGTCGCGTCCCAGGGTCACGTGCTGCTGCACCGCTGCGTGCAGGCCGGCGGCTCGTGGGCCGACTCCGCGCTGTCGCTGGCGCTGCTGCGCGACACCCCGGCGTGCCCGCAGGGGTCGCTGGGGCTGGGCGTGCTCCCGAGCGGCGCCGTCGTCGTCATGTCGGTCGCGCTGCCGGTGGTCGCCGCGTGGGCGGTCGCCGCCGCGCTCGGCGTGAGCCTCACCGCGCTCGTCGTGCGCGCGGCGCGCCTGGTCGTCGGGCTCGTCGGGCGCTGGGTGCGCCTGCCGCGGCGCCACGCCGCCCTCCCGGTGGCCGACCGGGTGCGCGCCGTGGCCGTGGCGCCGGCGGTGCCGCCGACGGCCCTGGGTCTGCTCGTCGCGCGGCCGCACCGCGCGCCGCCGCTGCCGGCCTGACCCCACCCCGCCCCCAGCCCCAGACATTCAGGAGACCACCCATGCCCAGCACTGACCCCCGTCCCACCAAGGCGCAGCGTCAGGCCGACGCCCGCGCCCGCGCCGCCGAGCTGCGACGCAAGCAGGAGCAGGCCTCGCGCCGCGGCCGCGTCCTCGCGATCGGCGGCGCCGTCCTCGCCGTCCTCGTCGTCGTCGGCGCGGTCGGCTACGTCCTCATCCAGAACCGCCAGAACGCGACGGCCTACAGCACGGTCTCGTACGGCGCGAGCGACGCCGACAGCAAGAGTCTCGTGGCGCCCCAGCTGTCGGCGGTGACCAAGCCGAGCACCGCGAACGACACGGCCGGCATCCCCATCAGCGCCGCCGGCGTGGGCAAGGCCGCGTCCGGCGGCACCGTGCTGCAGGTGTTCTTCGACCTGCAGTGCCCGTACTGCGCCGAGTTCGACAAGGCCAACTCGTCCGACCTCGACGCGCTGGCGAAGGAGCCCGGCATCACCGTGCTCTACCAGCCGCTGGCGTTCCTCGACCCGTCGTCGCAGGGCACTCGGTACTCCACGCGCGCGGCCAACGCGCTCATGACGGTGGCGGACAAGGACCCGTCGCACTTCACCGCGTTCCTCACCGCGCTCTACGCGGACCAGCCCGCCGAGAACACCAAGGGCCTGACCGACGCCAAGATCGCGACCATCGCCACCGGCGTGGGCGTGCCGCAGGACGTCATCAGCACGTTCACCGCGACCGTCACCGGCACGTACCAGCTCAAGGACGCCAACGGCACCACCACGGACCACACGGGCACGTGGCGCACGTACGCCCCGTTCCTGGCGGCGGCGACGGACCACGCCGACACGCTGCCGGTGTTCTCCAAGGGCCTGGGCACCCCGACGATCGTCCTCGACGGGACGCAGATCGGCACCCAGACGGACGGCATCAACATCTACCAGCAGGGCCAGGTCAGGGCGGCCGTGGAGGCCGCCGCGGCCAAGAAGGGCTGAGCGCGGTCGAGGCTCGGGAACGACGAGCGGCGCCCGCCGGGGCCGGTCCCGGCGGGCGCCGCTCGTCGTTCCCCCCTCGCGGCCGCGCGGGCCGCCTCGTCTACGCTGGACGCCGCGCGCCCCGCCTCCTTAGCTCAGCTGGCCAGAGCAGCCGCCTTGTAAGCGGCAGGTCGTCGGTTCGAATCCGACAGGAGGCTCCGAAACCGAAAGTGCCCACCGACCTGCAGCGGCGGGTGCTCTGTGCGCTGGGTCTCGACGGGGCGTACTGCCGTCGGCCGCTCTCCGTCGTCATGAGTGTGCGCGCGCACGGCCAGCGGCAGATGTCGCGCGGGCGCAGGGTGGCCAAGGTCGCCATGGTGCCTGTCGTGCTCGTCGGCAGTGTGTCGGTGCCACTCGCGAGCTTCGACGCACGCTTCCTGGTCGTGGCCTCGGCCTGCTGGGGTGGCGTCTTCTGGCTCGATTCCATCGCGAGTCCGGAGAGCACCGAGCCTTGGTGGCGTGGACCGTCGACGTGGGAGGGTGCAGTCGATGTCGCCGCCGGGGCAGGGCGTCTCGTCGCCGCGATTCGGCGGATCGCGCGTTCGATGCGTGCCGGCTTCCAGACCACGGCAGACCGGCTGCGGCGGCGTCGGTACCCGAGTGGAATCGCCGCGGCTCGACCGTCGCACGGACCGCATTCGCAGACGGTCGGCTGAGTCCTCGATCGGGTTGTCCAGCGCGCGCACAACGGCCAGCACGAGCGCGTCGGCCGCCGCCGCCTCCATGGGTGCCCCATCCGGGCGACCGGCGCCACCCGCCCGAGGGACTTCGGTCCCGGTTGCGCGCCCCGTCGCTGCCCGGATGGGCCCTTGCGCCCTGGTCTGCTGCCCTCGGTTCGTCAGGACGCGCGTCACCCGGCCGATCGAGCCGGTGCACACCCGGGGGGGGGTGCCAGGCATCGGGTGCGAGAGGAACCACGGACATGGTGAGGTCAGCGCGGCGCGCCGCGGCAGGGGCGGGCACGGACCGGGCGGGCGCGGGCAACGCCGACCGCCTGCTGCAGGAGGTCGGGGCCGCGGCGATCACCGTCTCGGCGACGGTCGTCGGGCTCGTCGGCGCGGCGACGGACCTCGAGGCGCAGAGCGCGGCGGCGGACTCCGAGGCGCAGCTGGCCGCGACGGCATGCCACCAGATGAGCGGGATGGTGGGGTCGCTGGCGACGGCCACCGAGGAGTTCTCCGCGTCGCTGCGCGAGGTCTCGCAGCGGACCGCCCAGACGGCGGACGCGGTGCAGGGGGCCGTGGCGAACGCGGGCGAGGCGAGCCGCAGCATGGCCCACCTGGAGGCCTCGGCCCGCGCGATCGCCGAGGTCTCGGGCCTCATCGCGCAGGTGGCGCGGCAGACGAACCTGCTCGCCCTCAACGCGACGATCGAGGCGGCCCGCGCCGGCGACGCCGGCAAGGGCTTCTCCGTGGTGGCGCGCGAGGTCAAGGAGCTGTCGAACCAGACCGCCGAGGCGACGACGCGGATCGACGAGCGCGTGCGCGCGCTGCTGGACGGCACCGCCGACGCGGCCCGCGGCATCGCCCGGACCGCGACGCTCGTCGAGGAGATCGGCCACATGACCAGCTCGGTGGCGGCGTCGGTGGAGCAGCAGACGGCCGTGACGGGGCAGATCGCCGCCGACGTCGCGGAGGGCGCCTCCGCCGCGACCGAGGTGGCCCGCACGCTCGCGAGCCTGTCCGCGTCGGTCGCGGGCACCCGGGACGATGCTCGGCGGCTGCGGCAGCTGAACCACCACCTGGCCGAGGAGGCGGAGGCCATGGATGCCGGCCTGCGCGCGTTCTTCGACCCGGCCGCCGCCCCCGTGGCGGCGCCGCCCGTCGGCACCGCCGAGCAGCTCCGCGCGGCCATCGCCGCGCACGGGGCGTGGAAGGTGCGTCTCCTGGAGGCCGTCGCCACCGGTGAGTCCACCGCGGACGCGGCGACGACGTCGAGGGACGACGAGTGCACGTTCGGCCGGTGGCTCCACCGCGAGGCGGCGCCCGAGGCTCGCGGTTCCGCGCACTACCCGAGCGTCCGCGACGTGCACGCGCGGTTCCACCAGACCGCCGGCCGGATCCTGCGCCAGGCGACCACGTCGGAGCGGTCACAGGCGGCCGCCGCGGTGCGCCACGGCGGGGAGCTCGACCAGCTTCTGGCCGGTCTCATCGGCGAGGTCAACGAGTGGCGTGACGAGCTCGTCGTCGTGTGACGACGAGGTGACCCACGCGGTGCCGCGCGCGGTGACGGACGCCGGGCCGCGCGCGGTGACGGACGCCGGGCCGCGCGCGGTGACGTGCGCCGGCCCGCCGCGGTGACCTACGCGGGCCCGGTCTCCTCGAGGAGCCGCAGCGTGGCGCGCACGCGGTGGTTGTGCTCCCGGTCGGCGTCGATGTCGAGGGTCGAGTAGATCGCGTTGACGTGGTTCTGCACCGACTTCTCGGTGATGGACAGCCGCTCGGCGATGCCCACGTTCGACAGCCCCTGCGCCAGCAGGCGCAGCACCTCGAACTGGCGGTCGGTCAGGCGGGCGACGTCCGAGCCGCGGCGCGGACGCATGCCCGCCAGGAGCGCCGGGTCGAGCATGGTCTGGCCCCGCGCGGCGGCGAGCACCGCGTCGATGAGCAGCGTCTCGCTGGTCGACGAGACCTTCGAGAGGTAGCCCCACCCGTGGGACACGTCCTTGGGCAGGTCGAGCAGCAGGTCCATCGCGTCGTGCGCGGACAGCAGGAGGATCCCGAGGTTGGGGTGCGCGCGCCGCAGCTGGACGCCCAGTGCGATCCCGTTCCCGTCCGGCAGGTCGATGTCCAGCACCGCGACGTCGACCTGCACGGTCGCCAGGGCCGCCCGGGCGTCGGCGACCGTGCCGACGCTCGCGACGACATGGAGGCGGTCGTGCGCGTCGAGGGTGCGCGCGAGCATGGCGCGATAGAGCGGTTGATCCTCGACGACCGCGACGCGCAGCACCGAGGGAGCGGTCTGGTTCACTGCGCTCAGTATCGTCGTCCCGACGCGTCCGGCCGACGTGGCGCGTCGGGGAAGGCACAAGATGACGGAGCAGCTCGTCGATGTACCCCAAGGTCGCGGCGGCGTCCGCGAGGACCGCCGGGTGCTGCTCATCACGGGTGGCATGGCCGCGGGGGCGTTCGCCATGGGCGCGGCCGTGCAGGCGGCCTACATCTACTCCGCGCTGGTCCCCGGGTGGTCGGCCGTCGACGCGTGGTCGCGGATCCTCGTCAACGCCCTCACCGTCGTGGCGCTCGTCCTCGCCCTCTGGGTCTGGGGTCAGCACCGCCGGACCGCCCCGCGGGACCTCGTGGGTGGCGTCATCTTCTCGGCGTTCGCGGCGGCTGCGATCCGGGTCGTCGCCCAGGTGCCGCTCGGCGTCTACCACGGCTTCGCGCGCACGACGACGACGGCCGAGCTGACCAGCGGGTTCGCCGCCGGCCTGGTGAGCTCTGTGTTCGCGACGTGGGCGATGCTGTCCCGGCGGCGCGTGCGCGCACAGGCCGAGGCGAACCAGCGGCTCGCCATCGAGCGGGCGCTGGCGATCAGCGCGCTGGAGGAGGAGGAGGTGCGCGTCCGCCGCGACGTCGCCGAAGGCCTGCACGCGAGCGTGCAGCAGCGCCTGGTGCTCGTCGTCGCGCAGACGGCCGAGGTGTGCCGGCGGCTGCGGTCCGGCATCGCCGGCCCCTCGGACGCGGCCGTGCTCGACGAGGTGTGCGCGTCGCTCGACCAGGTGCGCGAGCAGGACGTGCGGGGCATGAGCCGGCTGCTCTACCCCGACCAGCTCGAGGTGGGCATGGTCCCCGCGGTGCGCGCGCTGCTACGCCGGGTGCCGTCGTCGGTGGCGACGCGGCTCGACGTGGACCCCGAGGTCCGGGCGCTGGACGACCCGGTGACGCCCATGCTCACCGCGACCGAGCGCCTGCTGGCGGTGCGCGTGGTCGAGGAGGGCATCGGCAACGCGCTGCGGCACGGCCACCCGTCCAGCCTGGCGATCACGCTCGGGCTGGAGGGCCGCCGGCTGGTGGTCCGGGTGGACGACGACGGCAGCGGGTTGCAGCCGGACGCGGTGAGGTCAGGGACGCACCGCCTCGGGGAACGCCTGGCCGCGGTCGGCGGGACGCTGGAGCTCACGGGAGGGCCCGGCGGGGGTGCGCGCCTCACCGGGCGGCTGCCATTGGCCGGTTCTCGGGGGTTCTGAGGGGATTTTGGGTGAAAGAAACGGACAAGCCGGGCATTTCCTAGGTGCTGTGACCTAGACAAGTGTCCAGGTTCCCGGAGTGTCACCCGATCGGCCCCTTACGGTGAGCGCGCTCGCCTGGCCCCGCGGTCTCTGGGTGGATACCGCGGAGCGGGCGAGCCGGCCTGCGCGGTGACGGCTTTCGTCCACCGCGCACTTCCAGTTGACCTTCGGGGGACACACCACGATGAGCACTGCCCTGCCCACGACACCCACCACCGAGCCGCGTGACCGCCGCCGTCGTCGCGGCGTCGTCTTCCTCAAGTTCGGCCTCGCCGGCGCCGCCCTCCTGGGCATCGCCGCCGCCGCGACCTCCGCCGCGTGGACCGACAACGCCTGGTTCTCGGCCAGCGCGTCCGCCGCCACCGTCCAGCTGCAGGGCAGCCTGGACAGCACCCCGCTCTCGTGGCAGGTGGCGAACACCAAGGGCGCCGCCCTGGAGATCCCCGCGGCGACCTTCACCAACCTGGTGCCGGGCCAGACCGCGACCTACACGGTGCACGTCAAGAACAACGGCTCCGTGGCGATCACCATCGCGGCGCCCACGTTCCAGGCCGACACGACCAACAACGGGCTCTTCACGGGCTCCAAGCCGGTGACGGTCGCGCTGAGCGAGACCTCGTCGTTCACCCTCGACCCGAACGCCGAGCAGGACGTCGTCCTCACCATGACGGCCCCGGCCTGGTCGAACACCGACGGCTACCAGGGCAAGACCGGCGCGGGCTGGATCGACTTCAGCGGCACCGTCGGGTCCTGACGTTCGTGCGGCGCCACCGGCGGGTGATCGCCCGCCGGTGGCGCCTCCGACCTGACGGGGGACAGTCATGCGGATCGTGAGGGCGTTCGGCAACGCCGTGCTGTGGGTCGTCGCTGCCCTCGGGCTGCTCAGCCTCCTCGTGTGGGGAGCCACGCAGCTCGGGTACATCAAGCCGCTCGTGGTGATCTCCGGCTCCATGGAGCCGAAGATCATGACCGGCGAC
>Ga0187809_10001363_pt1 | contig 11537 bp, 8 predicted proteins | sample NC_wetland_sal_i_8_FD_132415 | JGI IMG/M metagenome (GOLD analysis project Ga0187809, IMG submission 132415) | Wetland sediment microbial communities from Neuse River Estuary, North Carolina, USA - ASW_4 | ecosystem: Environmental > Aquatic > Freshwater > Wetlands > Sediment | place: USA: North... | reverse complement strand
GCCGTATTCGAGCGACCCGCCCCGGCCTGATGCCGGCGGCGTGCTTCGGTGTGCACGGGACCCTCATTTGGGGGCCCCGCGCTTGGCGATTCCGTTGCGCGTGGCTGCACTCCGATCGGCCGGCACGGGATACCGTGGTGGCGCGCCGTGCGTGACCGGCCGATGCGGAGTTGTGGATAGGGATCGGGGTCAAGGCCGGCCATGACGCCGCTGTACCTTCCCGCATCACCAGCGTCTCGCCACCGTGCGGACGCGAGCTATGCTAACGCCTGTGGGCAATAGCCGGCCATGAGGGTGGATGCCCGCGCCGCCGGGTCAGCACTTCGGGCCACTGGTGTTACGCCCTGAACAGCTGGACGACCTCAGCCAGGCCGGTCTGCCTGCATCACACCACCAGGCGCATCTTCTGTTCCGCGACAGGCTCGCGCGGCAGGCCAGGCGTGTCGAGGAAGGACCCCCACATGTCGCCGTTATAGCCCTCCACGGTGAATTGCCGCGGCCGGTAGGTGGCCTCCTGCTCCGGCAGGATATGCTTCACGCCCATGGAGTATTCGTAAACCATGCCGTCCGGGCCTTCGAAATACACCATGATCGCGGTGGAGATCGGGTGCCGGCCCGGGCCATAGACGATCTTCACCCCCTGCTGCTTCAGCCAGTAGTAGGAGCGCATCACGTCGTCGATGTCCTCCACCTGGTGGTTGATGTGCTGGATGCCCGGCCGGGTGGAGGGCATCAGCACCACCGAGTGGTGCACCGTGCCGATGCGCAGGAAGGTGGCGTCTCCCAGCCAGTCGGACACGCGGGCGTTCGCCAGCCGGGTCCAGAATTCAGTGTCGCGTTTGGTGTCGGTGCTGAACAGCGCGACGTGGCTGAAATTGGTGATGCCGATGTCGCGGCCCGGGTAGAAGCGGGTGCCGCTGTTGTACGGGCGGGCGAGGATCTCCAGCTTGTTGCCGCTGGGATCGGAGGTGGCGATGAAGGCCTTGGTGCGGCGGCTGTCGCATTCGGCGCGGGTGCCGATATGCACCGGGCGCCCGGCCTGCTCCAGCATGGCCGCGACCGCGTCCAGGTCCTGTGGATCGAGCAGTTCCAGGCCCAGTGTATGATCGGTGGGATCGCCCTCGAAATACACCAGCGTGTGGTCGCGGGTATCGCCGCGCACCGCCGCACGGTCGCTGCGGAAATACGCTGCGTTCCCCTCGCGTGCCGCGAGCTGCAGGCCGACCACGTTGGTGGCGAAGGCGATCGCGGCGTCCAGGTCGCGCGTGCCGAGACGGACGTAGCGGACGTCTTGCAGGTTGATCATGAGTCCTCCCTGGCGGACGCTGGCCGCCGCCGAAACTTTATGCCGGAGCCTGGCGCTTGGCTATTCCCTGCCTCGCGGCTGAGCCGTGCTGGTTCGGCTGGGTTGACCGGAGGACGCGCGCGGGTTTCCGCTCCGCCCCGCTGGGCCGGAGCAGGACAGGGGGCGTCCCCTGCGTCACCCCGACCCGTTCCGCTCCACAGATGCGGAAAGGGAAGCGGCGCGTTCCCGCAGCAGCAGCGGCAGGATTGCCGGGCTGTCGCGCAGGTAGCGGGGCGCCAGCCGGCCCGGATCGCCGGCCAGCCTGAATGCCCATTCCAGTCCGGCGCGCCGCAGCCACACCGGCGCCCGCCGCCGTGCTCCGGCCAGGAATTCGAGGCCGGCGCCGATGCACAGGCCGATACCGCTGGCCTCTCCGGTGGCGGCGATGGCGGCGGCCAACCGTTCCTGCCGCGGCGACCCGACCGCCAGGAACACCAGCCGCGCCGGATGCGTCACGACAAACCGCACGGTTTCGTCCCAGGCGCCGCGGTCGCGTTCGAACCCGGCGGGCGGGTCGCAATGAAACGGCGGCGCCAACCGGCACCGTGTCATCAGCGCCGGCAGCCATTGCTGGCGCAGGCCGACGATGGTGATCCGCTCGTCCGGCGGAAGGTGGCGGTCGAGCAGCTCCGCGGTGAGATCGCTGCCTGTGGCCACGCGGGGCGCCGCCAACCCGAGCGCTTGCGCAGCCAGCGCCACAGCTCGGGAGTCCAGCAGCCGCAGTTCGGCCTGGCGGTAAATCGCGGCCAACGCCGGATGTCGCGCCAGCCGTACCAGGTGATCGGCGTTCGGCGTCACCACGTAGCCGAAGGGTGCCGATGCCGGGCGTGCGGCGATCCAGGCTGCCGCGGCTGCGGCGTCCAGGTCGGCGAAGTCCAGGCCGAGCAGGCGCACCATCACATCCCGAGGCGCAGCGTGAGCAGCCCGGTCTGGCGCGTGTAGTCTCCCAGGTAGCCGCCATGCAGCACCGACACGTTGTATGTGGCGCCGAGGTGCACCGTCCGGTTCACCAGCCAAGTCACCCCCGCGCCCGCGCCATATCCCGTCTGATAGCCGCCGTTCGGCAGGAAGTCGGCCCGCTGCACGGTGGCGGAGCCATGCAGCAGCACGTCGCGGCGGTATTCGTGGTCGATCGCCAGCTTCGCCGCGGTGTAGGTGAAGCCGGCCACGCCTTCCTGTGCCGCGTCCTCCATGCTGCGTGTCAGCGTCGCGGTGACCGTGGTCAGGCCGCTGGGGTTCCAGGCCAGTTCCGCCTCGCCGATTGCCGCGGTGTGCGTCTGGTAGGCCGAGGCGGCGAAGCTGCGGGACTCCACGCCGGCCAGGACCCGGTATCGCCACATCCCGCCGTCGTCGTCGGCGAAACCGGCCAGCAGCTGAAAGCCGGTGGAGTCGCGCTGCGGCTGGTTCGGCTGCGCGTGCAGGTAGTGCTGGCCCAGCCCGCGCGCTTCCAGCAGCAGGTCGCGGCGCGGCGCCAGCGCGTAGTCCAGTGTCAGGCTGCCCTCGACCAGCGTCCGGTCGCGATAGGTCTGGTTCAGCGGCGCACCGTCCAGCGTCGCGTCACCGAAATGCCAGGCCGACACCTGCAGGCTCGGCGTGATGGTCCAGCGCCCTGCGGGTATGGCGAAGGCGGCGCGCGCGTCGTCCAGCCGGTACGCCACGGGACGGTCGGTCAGCAGCGCGCCGATCTCCGAGCGGTCCTGGTGCTGCAGCAGATGCGCCGCCGACAGGGTCAGCCGGCTGCGGGCGACGTCCAGCGAGCCGCCGAGGGAGATTGTATAGTCCGTGCGGTCCTGTGCCGGCGTTGCCAGATAGCGCCGGTCATCGACACTGACGAAGGCGCCCAGCGCGTCGCGCGACCAGTCGCTGCCGACCAGCAGCGAGGGATGCGTGTCGAACAGCCAGCTGCCGGTGGAGGACGCGCCGAAGGGTGCGCTGTCGTAGCCGGCGGCCGCCTCCAGCATCGGGTGCAGCACGAAGCTGCCGGCGCGGATCCCCGCGGGCTGGTTCTCCGGCCGCAGCCGGGAAGCGACGGTGACGCCGGGCGAGGTGCCGTAACCCGGCACGCCGGCCGGCAGCAGCGCCGACAGCATGTCTGCCGCGGCGGTGCCGGCGGCAAGACCACACCCGAGTGTCGCGAGGACAAGCCGAATGCCGATGCGCATGCCGGCAGGGTCGCAGCAACAGGCTACGATCGCGTTAACGCCGCCGAATTTCGCCTTTTCCCGCCAGAGCAGTCGCCTCATGCGCCTCGCGCGGCGTGCGATAGCCCAGCACCTGGTGCGGCCGGAGGCGGGGCGAGGGACGGGGAGGGGATACAGGCTCTGCCCGCGGCCTGAGCGTGCCCGGCCGCAGCGCCAGGCCGGCAGCCGCCAGCATCAGCACCATGCCGGCCGCGTCGCCCCAGTCCACCCGCTCACCGAACAGCGCGCAGCCCAGCACGACGGCGATCACCGGCGAGACGAAGGCGTAGGTGCCGGTGCGGCTGGCGCCCCAGTCACGCACCAGCAGGAAGTAGATGGTGGTCGCCATCAGCGAGCCCGGGACCAGCAGGTACAGCCAGGCCGCGGCCGCCTGCCAGTTCCACGGATGCGTCACGGCGGCGCCGGCCCCCGGCTCGAACAGCAGCGAGCCAAGCAGCAGCAGGCCGCCGCCGATCAGGTTGGTCAGCCCGGACATCTGCACCGGCGCCAGGGTGCGCATCATCGGCCACGCCAGCACTGACCCGAGGGAGTAGCTCAGGCAGCCGACGATCACGCCGCCGGCGCCCAGCATCAGCCAGACGTCCAGCGAGCCCTGCATGGCGGCCGGCCCGAACAGCACCAGCACGCCGACCACGCCCAGCGCGATGGCCCCCAGCTGGCGTGGACTGAACCGTTCCTGTCCCAGCGCAACGGAGAAGCCGAGCAGGGCGATCGGCGTCAGGGCGGAGCTGATGACGGCGGCCAGGCCGGCGGTGATGTATTTCAGCCCGTACAGCTGGATCACCTGGTTCAGCGACACCATCAGCACTGCCACCAGCACCAGCCGCAGCAGCAGCCGGGGTGGCGGGCGGACGATCTCGCCGCGGTAGCGTCGGATGGACAGCAGCACCAGCCCGGCCACGGTCCAGCGGGAGCCGGCGAACAGGCCGGGCGGCACGCTGGCGATGCCCACCTTCATGGCGAGCCAGGTGGTTCCCCAGACGAAGCAGAGGAACAGGAACATCAATTGCTGGCGCCGAACGGGCGACAGCCTGTTCACGAAGGCCATGGCGTGGATCGGTTACCGGGCGCGGGCGAAGCGGTCGAGACGGAACGGTGCGGGATCGACCACCGGCTTGTCTCCCGCCACCAGATCGGCCATTAGCCGGCCGGCGCCAGGGCCGATGCCGAAGCCGTGACCGGAAAATCCGGTGGCGATGAAGAAGCCGGGGATGCGCTCCACCGGGCCGATCACCGGCACGGCGTCGGGCGTGACGTCCATCAGCCCGCCCCAGCTCTCCGCCACCTGCATGCCGGCGAAGACCGGGAATGCACGGGCAAGCACCTTGCGCGCCTCGGCCAACGTGGACTGGCGGGGGGCGGGGTCCAGCACGCGGACCGCCTCGAAGGGTGTGGCCTGATCGGGAGTCCAATGCCGCTTGTACAGCAGTTCATCGATGAAGCGGCGGCCGAGGCGGAACCGGAGATCGCTGTAGTTCTGCCGCATCGTGGGCAGGTAGTCGCGCAGCAGGCGGAAGGAGTCGGGCGTGATGTCGGCAACGATGCCGGCGCTGCGGCGGGCGATGGTGTAGCCGCCGTCCAGCCGCTTGCGGAAGGCGAAGCTGCCGCTGCCGCCGGTGATCTCCGGGCCGTTCATCGGTTGGGTGCGGAACACCGAGCCGAGGACTTTGAGTTGCGGCAGGTCGATTCCGGCATTGCCGCAGAACAGCCGCGACCAGGCACCGCCGGCCAGCACCACGGAGTCGCAGGCGATGCGGCCCTGCTCGGTGACCACGCCGGCAACGCGGCCGCCTTGCAGGTCGACGCTGCGCACCGCACAGCCGGTCAGGATGGTGGCGCCGTGGGCGCGGGCGGCTTCGGCGATGGCCGGCGCGGCGCGCGAGGGTTCGGCCTTGCCGTCGCTGGGCGTATGCAACGCCGCGACGAACTTCAGCGCAGCGCCGGGCGCGACGGCTTCGATGTCGGCGCCGCGCAGCATGCGGGAGTCCACCTGGTATTCGCGGGCTTTGTCGAGCCAGGCTTCGTACTCGGCGGCTTCCTTCTCGGTCTCGCAATAATACGCGATGCCGGGCTGGCGGAACCCGGTTTCCCGCCCGGTGCGTTCGTTCATGCCGCGCCACAGGCGCAGGCTTTCCATCGCCAGCGGGATTTCCCGATGGTCGCGGCCCATTGTGCGGCACCAGCCCCAGTTGCGGCTGGACTGTTCGCCGCCGATGCGGCCTTTCTCGCACAGCACCACCGCGTGGCCCCGTTCCGCCAGGAACAGAGCGGTTGACACGCCGATGATGCCGCCGCCGATGATCACCACGCCGGTGCGCGGCGGCAGTGCGGGGTCGGATGCGACCGGTTCAACGGGCGGGGACATCAGCGACGCACCAACGTGTCGTGAGCATGCGATTCGGTGTCACGGCTACGCGCTTTCTTGTCATGACGATGCGCTTCCGTGTCACAGCAACGCGCTTCCGCGTCAGCGCCACGCATATCCGAGTCCTGGCTACGCGGTTCCGTGTCATGGCCACGCGCTTCCGTGTCCTGGCTATGTGGTTCCGTGTCATGGCCACGCGCTTCCGTGTCACGGCTACGCGTTTCCGTGTTGTGGCCACGCATTTCCGTGTCACGGCAACGCGCTTCCGCGTCAGCGCCACGCGTTTCCGTGTCATGGCCGGGCTTGACCCGGCCAGCTACCCCGGAACGGTCGTGCCGCGTCCCGTGGCGTGCGCCTCGCAGGGGGTGGATGGCGGGGTCAAGCCCGGCCATGACGGGGTAGTTCATCGCATCGGTTGGCCAGTTGTGCGCCGCGACCATAGGATACCCCCGCATAGCTGAGCATTGAGCCTTCCACACTGGAGCATTGCACATCATGGCCTGGCGTGTCGGCGTCGATTCGGGGGGTACCTTCACCGATGTCTGCCTGTTCGACGATGCCACCGGGTGGCTCGCGGTGTGGAAGGTGCCCTCCACGCCCGATGATCCGTCCCTCGGCATCGCCGATGGCGTGGCGCAGGCGCTGTCCCGCCAGGACGCACCTGCCGCCGCTGTCGGGTATTTCGGCCATGGCACCACGGTGGCGACCAATGCGCTGATCCAGCATCGCGGTGCCAGGACCGGGCTGATCACCACCGGCGGGTTTCGCGACCTGCTGGAGATCGGCCGGCAGAAGCGCCCCGACCTGTACGACCTGCAAGCCGACAAGCCGCCCACCCTGGTGCCGCGCGACCTGCGCCTGGAGGTGCCGGAACGCGTCCGCCATGACGGCACGGTGGAAGTCCCGCTGGACGAAGCCGCCTTCCGTGCCGCCGTCCGCTGCCTGCGCGAGGCCGGCGTGGAAGCGGTGGCCGTGTGCTTCCTGTATGGCTTCATCGCCACCGAGCACGAATCCGCCGCGCGCCGCATCCTGGCGGAAGAATTCCCCGCCGCTTTCGCCTGCGTCTCGCACGAGGTCGCCCCCGAATTCCGCGAATTCGAGCGGCTCTCCACCACGGTGGTGAATGCCTGGCTCGGTCCCGTGATGCGCGGCTACATCGAGCGCCTCGGCGACCGCCTGCGCGCGCTTGGCCTGCGCGCCACGCCGCATCTGACTCAGTCGAACGGCGGCGTGATCGGCTTCGCCCAGGCGGCACGCCTGCCGGTGCGCACACTGCTGTCCGGACCCTCCACCGGCGTGGTCGGCGCGCAGGCGGTCGGCCGCGCCGCCGGGTTTTCCGAGCTGATCACCTTCGACATGGGTGGCACCTCCACCGACGTCGCGCTGCTGCAAGGCGGCGCGTGCCGGTTGGCCGGCGAGGCGATGGTGCACGGCTATCCGGTCAAGGCGCCGATGCTGGACATCCACACGGTGGGCGCGGGCGGCGGCTCCATCGCCTATGTCGACAGCGGCGGACTGCTGAAGGTCGGGCCGCGCAGCGCCGGCGCCGATCCCGGCCCGGTCTGCTATGGCCGTGGCGGCAGCGAACCCACCGTGACCGACGCCAATGTCGTGCTTGGCGTGCTGAATCCCGACTACCTGCTGGACGGCCGCATGCCCGTGCGCCGCGACCTGGCCTTGCAGGCGACCGGCGTGCTCGCCGAGGCGCTCGGCATGGATGCGATGGCGACGGCGCAGGGGATCGTGTCCGTGGTAACCGCCAACATGGCGCGCGCCATCCGGGTGATCAGCGTGCAGCGCGGCCACGATCCGCGCGACTACACGCTGGTGGCGTTCGGCGGCGCCGGCCCGCTGCACGCGGCGCGGCTGGCACGCGAGCTGGACATCGGCCGCGTGCTGGTGCCGCGCAATCCCGGCATCCTGTGCGCCATGGGGCTGCTGCTGACCGATCTGCGCGCGGATTTCTCAGCCACGAAGCTGCGCGCGTTGCGGATGGATGCGCTCGACGATGTGCGCGAGGTGTTTGCCGGTCTGGCGCAGCAGGCGGAGGCGTGGTTCGCGGAGGAGGGGATTGCGGCGGGGGCTCGGCGCATGCAGCGCTCGGTGGACATGCGCTACGCCGGGCAGAACTACGAACTCCCCGTCGCGCTGCCGGACGACGCGATTGGACCGGCCACGCTGGACGCGCTGGCGGTCGGTTTCGCGGCGGCGCATCGGCGCATGTACGGCTTTGTCGCCGAAGGGGAGCCGGTGCAGCTTGTTACCTTCCGGGTGGAAGCGTCCGGCCTGGTGCGCAAGGCGCAGTTCGCCGCGCAGCCGGACGCGGGAGCGGACGCCTCCGGGGCGGTGATCGCGCAACGCGATGTGTGGCTGCCGGAAGCGGGCGGCCCGGTGCGCTGTCCGGTGTATCACCGCGACCGATTGCGTGCCGGCAATCGAATCGCGGGGCCGGCGATCGTCGAGCAGATGGACGCGACCACGCTGGTGCTGCCCGGCATGACCGGGTGGGTGGAACCGTACCTGAACCTGATGCTGGAGGCGGCATGAGCGACTCTCGGTTAAGCGAAGGCCGAGCGCACGCCGTGATGGCCGGCGAAGGCCGACCGCACGCCGTCATGGCCGGCGAAGGCCGGCCATCCACGACTTCTCCGTGTGTTCTGCAACAGGACGTGGATGGCCGGCCTTCGCCGGCCATGACGGGGGAGCGCCGCTCGTCAGCCATGACACGGGGGCTCGACCCAATCACCGTCGAAGTGATCGGCAGCGCGCTGTCCTCCATCGTCGAGGAAATGGGCGAAGCGCTGATCCGCGCGTCCTACTCCACCAACATCAAGGAGCGCCGCGACTGCTCCACCGCGTTGTTCGACCTGCACGGCAACACGCTGTGCCAGGCCGAACACATCCCCATGCATTTGGGCAGCTTCCTGGAGCTGATCCCGCACATCATGCGCCGGCACCAGCTGGAGGAGATGCGCCCCGGCGACGTGTTCGTCGGCAACGACGCCTATGAAGGCGGCGGCACGCACCTGCCGGACATCGTGCTGGCCGAACCGGTGTTCGTGGCAGGGCAAATCATCGCCTGGGCGGTGAACCTGGCACATCACGCCGACTTCGCCGACCGCGGCCATGCGCATATCTACCAGGAAGGCCTGCGCATCCCGCCGATCCGCCTGTATCGCGCCGGCGAGCTGCAGCAGGACGTGATGTCGCTGATCCTGTTGAACTGCCAGGTGCCGCGCGAGCGCCTGTCCGATTTCCGCGCGCAGATGGCGGCCAACCGGCTGGGCGTGCAGCGGCTGCAGTCGCTGTGCGCGAAGTACGGGCGCGATACCGTTCTGGCTGCCGGCGATGCATTGCAGGACTATGCCGAACGCAAGATGCGCGCCGGTATCGCGGCGATTCCCGACGGTACCTTCAGATTCACCGACCGCTATGACTGTCCGGAGATCGACGGCGAACTCGAGCTATCCTGCGCCATCGAGGTGCGCGGCGACGAGATGCATCTGCAGTTTGACGCGCCACCGCAGCGGCGTGCCGGGCTGAACATGACCGACACCGCGCTGCTGTCCACCGTGTATCATTCGATCAAGACGCTGGTGGACCCGACAATCCTGCCGAATTCCGGCCTGGCGCGCCCGCTGCACGTCACCGCGCCGGCCGGCAGCGTGGTGAACTGTGTGCACCCCGCGGCGGTGAACGGCCGGCTCAGCCTGTGCCAGCGCGTGGTGGACCTGATCTTCGGCGCGCTCGCCCCTGCCATGCCGGAACGGGTGATCGCCGCAGGCAACGGCGCCTGCTTCTCCATCACCTTCGCCGGCCAGCAGCCGCATGACAATGCGCTGTGGGTGTATCTGGAAACCATCGGTGGCGGGTCCGGCGCGCGCGCCACGAAGGACGGTCTGGACGGCGTGCATATCCACATGACCAACACCTCCAACCTGCCGGTGGAGGCGCTGGAAGTGGAATATCCGCTGACCCTGCTGCGCTACGAACTGGTGGAGGGTTCCGGCGGCGCGGGAAAACACCGCGGCGGCATGGGGCTGCGCCGGGTATACCGCGCCGAACACGAATGCCACGTTCGGATCGATGGGTCGCGCCTGCTGTCGCCGCCCTGGGGGCTGTTCGGCGGCCAGCCGGGCGGCCGAGCGGATATCGTGGTGCACGGCGATACCGCTCGTCTGCACCATGGCCGTGTCACGCTGCGTGCCGGCGAGATCGTCGAGGTGATCACCGCCGGCGCCGGCGGCTACGGCGCGCAGGACCAGGCCCCGGACCAATCGGCAACCGGCGTTCAGCCAGCGAACCGGAACCACGGATGAACACGGATGAACACGGATGAGTCGCAACAAGCCGGAGTGGGGTCGCTCGCGACCGGTCAGTCACGGATACAATAAATGCCTGCCTGCGCCGGGTCATTTGCCCCGGACGATCGGGCCCCACGGTGCCATCCGTGTTCATCCGTGTTCATCCGTTTTCATCCGTGGTTCCATGATCTTGTTGCGGATTGGGTTGCGGCCCGATTCGGCCGATGCGGCCCGCTGAGCCGCCATGACGTCGCCCGGATTGACTTGCTCCGGCGCCCGTCACACGAAGATGGCAGCTCGGCAGGCCAGAGGGGAAACGCGCATGGCGGACTACGACTACATCATCATCGGCGCCGGTTCGGCCGGCTGCGTGCTGGCCAACCGGCTGAGCGAAACCGCCGGCAGCAGGGTGCTGCTGCTGGAGGCCGGGCCGAAGGATGACTCCATGTGGATCAACATCCCGGCCGGCTTCACCAAGCTGCTGAACAGCCCGGTCTACAACTGGAACTTCTCCACCGAGCCGGAAGAGAGCGTGAAGGGCCGCTCCATTCCAATTCCCCGGGGCCGCACGCTGGGTGGGTCCAGCTCGATCAATGGCATGCTGTACGTGCGCGGCAACCATCTCGATTACGACACCTGGGCGCAGTTCGGCAATCGCGGCTGGTCGTACGAAGCGGTGCTGCCGTATTTCCGCAAATCGGAGAATTTCGAGGGCGACGGCGACGCATCCCGCGGCCGCGGCGGGCCGCTGAACGTGGCCCATATGCGCGAGCACGCGCAGCTTACCGATGCCTTCATCGAAGCGGCGGAAGCGGAAGGCTACCCGCGCAATCCCGACTACAACAACGGCAACCAGGAAGGCTTCGGCTATTTCCAGGTGACGCAGAAGGACGGCCGCCGCTGGTCCACCGCGCGCGCCTACCTCGACCCGGCGCGCAACCGGCCCAACCTGCGCGTGGAAACCGAGGCGTTCGCCACAAGCATCCTGCTGGAGGGCAAGCGCGCCGTCGGCGTCGCCTACACGCAGCGCGGCCAGCAGCGCGAGGCGCGGGCGGGCGTGGAAGTCATCCTCGCCGCCGGCGCGGTGAAGTCGCCGCATCTGCTGGAACTGTCCGGCATCGGCCAGCCGGAGCTGCTGCAATCTCTGGGCATCGCCGTGCAGCATGCACTCCCCGGCGTCGGCGAGAACTACCGCGACCACTACGCACCGCGCATGAACTATCGCGTCAAGCTGCCGATCACGCTCAACGAGCAGACGCGCGGCATCGGCTTCGCCCGCGAGATCGCGCGTTATTTCATGACCGGCCGCGGCATCCTCACCT
>Ga0187809_10001362_pt1 | contig 11541 bp, 10 predicted proteins | sample NC_wetland_sal_i_8_FD_132415 | JGI IMG/M metagenome (GOLD analysis project Ga0187809, IMG submission 132415) | Wetland sediment microbial communities from Neuse River Estuary, North Carolina, USA - ASW_4 | ecosystem: Environmental > Aquatic > Freshwater > Wetlands > Sediment | place: USA: North... | reverse complement strand
CATCTGAGGCAAAGCCCTGGTACCTTATTTCTTGTGGAAATCAGTTAAAAAGTTGGCACTCACCTTAAATCTAATTTAAAGTACATGCGTGGACATCATTTTTCAAAATACAATCCTGATGAGAATGCCAAGACATCCTTTGAAAAAATGCTGGACATTTTCATGCAACTGCTGACATATACGAACGGGGAGGTGTCGGAAGCGCTGAGCTGGATGACGGAACTGGACAAGGAGTACAAACTCACCACGGACGATTACGGTATGGGGGATTTCATTGATGAGCTCAGGGACAAGGGTTATATCGACGAAAACCGCCAGAACGGCGAGATACGGATCACGCCGAAGACCGAACAGGGGATCCGGAAGAGAAGCCTGGAAGAGATCTTTGGTAAACTGAAAAAAACCAGGACCGGCAACCACAATACGTTCAAGCCGGGCGCCGGGGACGAGATCAATCCCGAGACAAGGCCCTTCCAGTTCGGGGACACCCTCGAACAGATTGACTTTACTTCTTCCATCCGCAATGCCCAGATCAATCATGGCATTGACAGCTTCAATATGTACGAGGACGACCTCGAGATCCGGGAAACCGATTTCAAGACGCAGACGTCGACGGTCCTGATGATCGATATCTCGCACAGTATGATCCTGTACGGGGAGGACCGCATCACGCCCGCAAAAAAGGTCGCGATGGCCCTCAGCGAACTCATCACGACCAAGTATCCCAAGGACACGCTGGATATCGTGGTTTTCGGCAATGACGCCTGGACGGTCGAGATCAAGGACCTTCCCTACCTGCAGGTGGGACCCTACCACACCAATACCGTAGCGGGGCTCGAACTGGCAATGGACATCCTTCGGAGGAGGAAGAATGCCAACAAGCAGATCTTCATGATCACCGACGGGAAGCCGACCTGCCTGAAGATCGGCAAGCGTTATTACAAGAACAGTTTCGGCGTCGATCGTCGCATCCTGAACCGTTGCATGAACCTCGCGGCCCAGTGCAAGAAGATCAAGATACCCATCACGACCTTTATGATCGCGAGTGATCCGTACCTGCAGCGATTCGTCACTGAATTTACCGAAACCAACAACGGCAAGGCCTTTTTTGCTTCCCTCGACCGGCTGGGCGCCTTTATATTCAGGGATTTTGAGAACGGGAAGCGTAAAACGGTCTACTGAGATCCGGGATCCTCACAACATTCAAAAGCAAAAAACACAGCATAATTAATGAACATACAATCGATCACGACCCTGGGACAACTGAAAGAAAGCGGTTACCGGCCAAGGCCGGTAAAGGACGAACTCAGAGAAAACCTGATCAAAAAGATCAGCAAAAAAGAAATGGCATTCCCCGGCATCATCGGGTATGAAGACTCGGTGATCCCGGACACGGAAAGGGCCCTCCTGTCCAGGCACAATATCCTGTTTCTGGGACTGCGCGGGCAGGCCAAAACCCGCATGGCCAGGCAGATGGTGGACCTGCTGGACGAATACATTCCTGTCGTGAAAGACAGCGAGGTGAACGACGACCCCTTCAATCCCCTGAGCAAGTATGCAAAAGATCTCATCGAAGAAAAGGGTGATGAGACACCTATCAGCTGGTTGCACCGCAAGCAACGGTACGGTGAAAAACTTGCGACCCCGGACGTAAGCGTTGCCGACCTGATCGGGGACATCGACCCGATAAAGGCGGCCAACCTGAAATTGAGCTATGCAGACGAGCGCGTGATCCACTACGGGATCATTCCCCGCAGCAACCGGGGCATTTTCGTGATCAATGAACTGCCCGATCTCCAGGCCCGCATCCAGGTTTCACTGTTCAACATCCTCGAAGAAGGCGACCTCCAGATCCGGGGATTCAAACTGAGGCTGCCCCTGGACATCCTCTTCGTATTCACGGCCAATCCCGAGGACTATACCAACCGGGGTGCGATCGTCACGCCGCTCAAGGACCGGATCGAGAGCCAGATCCTCACGCATTATCCGACCAGTATCGAAAACTCCCTGCTGATTACCGAACAGGAGGCCTCTCTCCACACAGACCAGATAAAGAAAATCCAGGTCAGCGACCTGGTAAAGCGGCTGATCGAGCAGGTCTCCTTCGAGGCCCGCGGGAGCGAATACGTTGATAAAAAAAGCGGTGTCTCCGCGCGGCTCACGATCGCCGCCTATGAAAATGCGGTGAGCGCCGCAGAAAGAAGGGCGATCATCAATAAAGAAAAGGAGACGCAGATCTGGATCAGCGACCTGGTCGGCATCATCCCTTCCATCACAGGAAAGATAGAACTCGTATACGAGGGCGAACAGGAGGGTCCCTACCAGGTCGCTCACAATCTCATGGATAAAGCCATTCGCTCCCAGTTTTCCGTATATTTTCCCAACCCGGAAACGTTCAAGAAAAGAAAGCCGAAGGATGGATCGGATGAAAACCCCTATCGAACCGTCATCCGGTGGTTCGATGCGGGTAACCTGCTGAACCTTTTCTTCGATTCGAAGGATGAAGAAAAGATCCAGATGTTGTACAAGGTGGACGGGTTGTATGGCCTGGTGAAAAAATATTTCCCCGGGGCCAACGCCCGCGAGAACGCGCTGTTGATGGAGTTCGTGCTTCACGGCCTCGCGGCCTTTTCCCTGATCAGTAAAAAAACGGTCCAGGGCAAGGTGGAGTTCAAAGACCTGGTGGGAAGCATGCTCAACATGAGCACGCAATCCTTCAGGGACGATGAACTCGACGAGGAAGATTTCAAGTAAGGGGGGCGTTTCCTAGAAATTATGCCCGAATCCGAGATAGTAGGAGATCACGTATTCACCCCCGGCAAACAGGGGGCTGATCCCCCCCCGGAAAAAAAACCCGCCCCGGGAGGGCTGGTACCGGTATCCGGCATTAAAGTGAAATATGAAACGGGGTTGGTTCGAATTTCCTGCAAAGAGCTTGCCCCCGGTCGTCAGGAAAGTCACTCCTCCGGCTAATTCCAGGAAATGGCTGTCTTTCCCCAGCAGGTAATTTACAGAGACCGGCACCGAAAATACGGTCAGCCCGCTGAATCCCCAGAGGCCCAGGCCCGCCGTGAAACCGGGTCCATTCACTTTTTTCATGAAACGGCGGTCATAGTTGAAGGAGAGAAAAGGACCGGATCCGCCGATCCCGAGGTAAAGCGCCTGCGGTGCGCGGTCCGTTACGAGTGTCTGCCGACCGCTGGAACCTGCCTTCAGGCGGATCGTATCCTCCTGCGCCGCGCCGGCCAGGTTGCCCAGCACCAACAACAATATCAGGGCAGCTTTTCTCATAAACGGTAGTTTTCCAGGTTATAAAAATAGAGATTACCCGCCAGAAGTCAAATAACATTGACCTCCCTTTCCAGGTGAATGCCGAACTTCCTGAAAACAGAAGCGGCGATATCGTCACCGAGCCTGGCAAGTTCGCTTCCCGTCGCATGACCATAGTTGACCAGCACGAGGGCCTGCCGGTCGTAACATCCGGCGTCGCCCCGTCGAAATCCTTTCCAACCGCATTGCTCGATCAGCCACCCGGCCGGAATTTTCACGTGGAGATCATCCACCGGGTACGAAGGAATTTTCCCCAGGTCCCCCGGCAACTGTTGCAGGAAGGCGGTGGCCACCTGGGGGTTTTTGAAAAAGCTGCCGGCGTTTCCCAGAACAGCCGGGTCCGGCAGCTTCGCGGTCCGGATGTTCACCACCGCCTCCGAAATGGCCCTGACGCTCAACCGGCCCATGTTCATCTTTTTCAATTCTTCCTCCAGGGCGCCGTAGGACGTTTTATAACGCGGAACTTTGTCCAGCGCAAAGGTGACGTTCAGGATCGCGAACTCATCCCGGTATTTTCTTTTAAAGATGCTGTCGCGGTATCCGAATTCGCAATCATTCGCGGAAAAAGTGTAGGACCGTCTTTCCCGCAAGTGATAGGCGTCCAGTGAATGAAATACGTCCCGGATCTCCACGCCGTATGCGCCGATATTCTGCATGGGCGTTGCGCCGACGTTGCCCGGGATCAGCGACAGGTTCTCAACGCCGCCCAGATCTTTCTGAATGCAGTGCAATACAAACCGGTGCCAGTTGACACCGGCGCCGGCGCGGATATATACATGCCGTTCATCTTCATGAACGGTCTCGATACCCATGATCTCATTTTTCAGCACGAGCCCGTCAACATCCCGCGTAAACAGGATATTGCTGCCGCCTCCCAGGAGCAGCAGCCGTTGGTCCCGGGGCGCCTGCCCGAGGAGCTCCTGCAATTCCGGGAGCGACCTGAAAACCGCAAAATACCGGGCGGACACCTCCGTGTGAAACGTGTGAAGGGCCTTAAGCGAATAGTTCTTTAGGATCTCCATCGAATACATTTAATGCAAAAAGGTACATGAATTCCACTTCCTACACCGGGTCCGCATCGGGGAGGATGGTAACACTCCTGAACGACTTTTCGGCTTTCACCAGGTCGATGCAGTTCTGGATCACCCGCTTTTGTGCCTGCAGGTGTGCGGCATCTTTGCCCAGTTTCAGCAGGATCTCCATGAGAAAAAGGCCGCGAATGCGGTTGACTACGGGGGACGCGGGGCCGACCAGGTGCTCAAATTCCCGCCGCAACAGGTCACCCAGCCGGGTCGCGGCTTCCTGCACCGTTGCGCGGTCCCGGTGTTTTAACGTAAGCCGGATCAGCCGGCTGTACGGCGGGTAGTAAAATTGGCGTCGTTCGGCGATCTCCGCTTCGTAAAATTTCCGGTAGTCGTGTTCCTGTACCATGGTCAGCACAGGATGCTGGAGCTTGGAGGCCTGGATCAGGACTTTCCCGCGATTGGCTTTCCGGCCTGCCCGGCCGCTGACCTGCTCCATCAGCTGGAACGCCCGTTCGTTTACACGGAAGTCGGCAAAGCTCAGCAACCCGTCCGCATCCAGGATACCGACCAGTCGTACTTTTTCAAAATCGAGTCCCTTTACGACCATCTGGGTGCCAACCAGCACATCGATCCGGTGCTGTTCAAACAGTTTGATCAGGGTATCGTGGGCATGTTTGCCTTTTACGGCGTCGACATCCATCCGGGCGATATGATGGCCCGGGAACGCAGCGGACAGTTCTTCTTCTATTTTCTCCGTGCCGAAGTTCCTCTCCATCCAATTGGCAGTTCCGCATGCCGGGCAAACCGGAAGCCTCGGATAGGATTTACCACAGTAATGACAATGCAGCTTGTTGGAAAATTTGTGAAGGGTGAGCGTTACGTCACAGTCCCGGCACTGGGGAATGTAACCGCAGGTGCCGCAGACCAGGACGGGGGCGTATCCCCGTCGGTTCTGGAACAGGATGACCTGCTCGTCGGCTCCAAGCGTTTCTTCAATGGCCGCCTTCAGTTGGGGCGAGATCATCACCTTGCCCTTGCGCGACCCTGCTACGGTCCGGGTGTCTATGATGTTTATTTCGGGCAGTTGGATGCCTCCGTATCGTTCCTCCAGCAACACCAGGCCGTATTTGCCCCGACGCGCATTATAATAGCTTTCCACGGAAGGGGTGGCACTTCCCATCAGCACTTTTGCCCCGAACAGCGTGGCATAATAGACCGCTGCATCCCGGGCGTTGTAACGGGGCGCCGGTTCCTGTTGCTTGAAGGAAGGATCGTGCTCCTCGTCGATGATGATCAGGCCAAGATCGCGGAAGGGAAGAAACAGCGCACTGCGGGGTCCCAGGATGATACCGGATTCCCCGCTGCGGGTCCTGTTCCACAACTCCACGCGCTCATTATTGCTGAAGCGCGAATGATATACGGTAATCCCGGCAAATGCCGCCTGGAGCCTTCGAAGGATCTGCGCGGTCAGCGTGATCTCGGGGAGCAGGTAAAGCACCTGCTTCCCGGCGCGGACATATTGTTCGATCAGCTTCATGTACAACTGCGTTTTGCCGCTGCTCGTAATGCCGTGAAGCAGGCAGACGTCCTTTTCCCGGAGGCTTTGTTCAACCTGGGCAAGCGCTTTTTGCTGCGCTTCGTTGAGCTGGACCGGTGCCGGGTTGTTTTCCCCGCGCGGCGGCACCCGGTCCACGCTCCGGCGTTCCACGCGCAGGATGTCCTTGTCGAGCAACCCTTTCAGATGGGCCGCCGACGCCCCTGACTTCTTCAATAGCAAGGTCTGCGTGACCACCCCTGCAGTTTTTATAAGGTGCAAATATGCCAGCAACAGTTCCATTTGTTTGGGCGCACGGGCAGTGTTGAACAGGTCGTTGAGCTTGTCTTCGTTGCTATAGGCGGGATTCAGCAGGACATACCGCTCCTTTTTTTCATGGTACTTTTCCTGCAACGCTTCCCAGGCAAAACAGACTTTTTTATCAATCAGCCGCCGGATCACCGGATACACGTGGGCGGTGTCTGTCACTTCCTGTGCTTCAGACAGTTTCAGCTGTTTTTTGATCAGCAGGGCTTCGGCCAGGACAAATGCCTGGTCGTCCAGGTCGGAAAAATCATCGCCGTATTCCTCGTTGAATACCAGGGTCGTTTCGCTGCTGAGCTTCAAATGAGGCGGTAGTGCCGCTGCCATCACCTCTCCGACCGTGCACATATAATAAGCGGCCATCCATTTCCAGAGCAGCAATTGGTTAGGATAGACCACGGGCTCCTCGTCGATCAGGGTAAGGATATCCTTCGTGGGATAGGCCGGCGCCTGGCCGCTGATCGCACTGATAATGCCCGCGTATTTTTTATTCTTTCCGAACGCCACTTCAGCGCGGCACCCGATTTTCAGTTTCTCCTGCAAATAGGGCGGTACCGAGTAGGTATAGGTCTTGGGAATGGCCAGGGGGAGCAATACTTCCACCCACATTTCTTTTCCTGTCTTATCGTCAAATAAATCTTGCAAAGGCTGCTTCTCCGGAATGCTGCAAAGGTAACCCCTACCCGCCGGATACGGGTTCGCCGGGTAGTTTCCTGATCCAGCCCGCTCCATGCCGGATAAGCGCCGCTTCCATTTGGTCAAAGACCCGTTGCCGCAGGCCCGGCAGATCGGTGGCCGTCAGCCCGGAAGTGAACACCGGTGGCAGGAATATCGCCCGGCATTTCCCGGGGTTAAGCGAAAGAGCGGACCGGTTATCCAGCCGTTCGCGGGTATCCGGGAAGATTACCGGGCAGACCGGCGCCTGGGACTCGATCGCCACCCTGAAGGCGCCGTCATAAAAATTTTTCAACGGTTGGCCGGTCGTATTGAATGTCCCTTCGGGGCAAACGAAAACGGAAATGTTCAACCGCATAAAATCCAGCAATTCCTCCAGGCTCTCCTTCCTTTTGGAACCGTTTTCCCGGCGAACCATGACGGTCCCCTGGCGGTAGATGAACCCGAATACCGGGATCTTTGCCATCTCCGCCTTGGCAAGGATACGTACCGGCCGCCCCCGGATGGCTTTCATCATCATGGGAATGTCCAGGTAGGAAATATGGTTGCTCACAAAAACGCAGGCCCGCCCGGGCGCCGGCCGACCTTCAAAGGTTACGGGGGTCCGGATCCAGGTCAGCAGGAAAAATGCATCCGCCCAGAACCGGCATAACCGGTACAGGATATTACCCCCCCGGACCCTTCCCAGGAAAAAACAGATGGTGAACAGCGGCAGGAGCAGCAACATCAGCAGCCCGAACACCAGGAAACCGTATACACTGAACAGGGCCCTTCCTGCCTCATGGAGATATCGACGCATCGTGTATTTTTGACGGATCGGGAGCCGGATGGCCCGGGTGACGGTACCGGATCCCTGAAAAATGAGCGCAAATTGGGGAAAATCCGGGATTCGTCCGCCTTTCATGCAAAACTTTACCATAAATTCCTTACATTTGCACTCCCAAAAAATTGACTATATGTTCGCAGTCGTAAAAATCGCCGGTCAGCAATTCAGGGTAGCGCCAGGTCAGAATCTGTTTGTCCCTCACCTGTCCGGCAAATCCGGGGACAAGGTGGAATTTTCGGAGGTTGTTTTACACAACCATGACGGGAAACTGCTCCTGGGAGACCAGGCAAAAGTGACCGTAACGGCCGAAATCGTCAATGACCTGGTAAAGGGCGACAAGGTCATCGCCTTTAAAATGAAAAGAAGGAAAGGCTTCCGCAAAAAGACCGGTCACCGTACCCATTATACGCAGATAAAAATCGAGAGCATCGCATAACGAAGACATCGTACGCGGTCACTTCGATCAGCGGTATTCGATTGTTCGATCTTAAATAAAAAGATATGGCTCATAAAAAAGGTGAAGGATCCGTAAAAAACGGTCGTGATTCACAAAGCAAAAGACTCGGCGTAAAAATTTTCGGCGGGCAGGCTGCTGTCGCCGGCAATATCATCCTTCGCCAGCGCGGTACCGTTTACCACCCTGGCAAAAATGTCGGTCTCGGAAAAGATTTTACGATCTATGCCATCACGGACGGGGTGGTTGAATTCAGAAAAGCGCGGGGAAACAGGACACTTGTTTCCGTAAATGCAGTTTCGGCAGAAGCATAATTTCTGTCAAATAATTTTGACAGTTAAAAAAATGTTTTTATTTTTAGTTTTTATTAACTAACAATTAAATTCTAAAAACATGGCAACTGCAAAAAAAGCTGCTAAAAAGAAAGCCGCTCCGAAAAAGAAGGCTGTTAAGAAAGTAGCTAAGAAAGCCGCAAAAAAGAAGTAAGCTAATTCTGAAAGTAAATACTTCTAAAGTCCTGGACAAATGTCCGGGACTTTTCATTTTTGCTAATCCTGAAAGCCGCGTCCACGGCGGATTGCGGCCGAGGCCCTCCCTGAAAATTATCTGCCGGTCCGTCGTTGATTTGTCTACATTTGAGTATGGAGAACGCAGCAATCGCCGAACAGTTTTCCCTGCTGTCAAAACTGATGGACATTCACGGGGAAAACGCCTTCAAATCAAAAACCTATTCGATCGCCGCTTACCGGATCGAGCAACTGCCCGTCGAACTCCGGGCGCTGACGCACGAGCAGATTTTTGCCATTAACGGCATCGGAGACGCCATCGGCAAAAAAATTATTGAACTGACAGGGACGGGAAAAATGGCTTCGCTGGAAGCGTTGCTTGCCAAAACGCCGGCGGGCATCCTGGAAATGATGAAGATAAAAGGATTGGGGCCAAAGAAGATCGCGGTGATCTGGAAAGAGATGCAGGTCGAAAATATCGGTGAGCTCCTGTATGCATGCCATGAAAACCGGTTGTCGCTGCTGAAAGGCTTTGGCAAAAAGACCCAGGACAACGTCATCGATTCCATCGAATTTTTTCTGCGGCAGAAAGGAAATCATCTTTACGCAGGACTCGAGCCCGTGGCCGCCGCGGTGCGATCGATTCTCCGGGACGCCTTTGCGGATGACAGGATCGAATTGACCGGGGCCTTCGCACGGCAACTGGAAACGCTTGACCGGTTGCTCCTGGTGGTTCCGGGTGAGGAGACGTACATCGCGGAAAAAATGAAATCACTGCCGGCCTTTCAACCAGGGGAAAAGGGAGCAGGAACCCTCTATTACCGGTACCAGGATACGGTCCTGGTCGGTCTGTTGCCGGCCCGGGAACAGGAAGTGGCGGCAACGATCTTTGAAAACACCAATACACCGGAATTCAACCGGAGTTTTTTTGAGCAGGCAGACCGCAGGCAACTGGCCGGCGCCGGCGGCGACCGGGATATCTTTGCCACGGCCGGCCTCCAGTATATAGAACCCTGTTTGCGGGAATCGGGAAAGATCATTGCACTGGCCAGGCAGCATGGAATTCCTCCCCTCATACAGCCCGGTGACATCCGGGGCATCATTCATTGCCACAGCAAATGGAGCGATGGCGCCGATTCACTGGAGACCCTCGCCCTGTCCTGCATCGAAAAAGGATATGAATACCTTGTCATCAGTGATCACAGCAAATCAGCCTTTTATGCGCAGGGCCTGCAGGAGGAGCGCGTCCGCGAACAGCACCGCCAGGTGGACGAATTGAACGGAAAACTGTCGCCGTTCCGCATCTTCAAAAGTATCGAAAGCGATATCCTCAACGATGGCAGCCTGGATTACAGCGACGCACTGTTATCCACGTTCGACCTTGTGATCGCTTCGGTGCATTCCAATTTGAAGATGCCAGAAGAGAAAGCCATGTCGCGGCTGATCCGCGCCATCGAAAATCCCTACACGACGATCCTGGGACACCTCACCGGGCGGCTGCTACTAAGTAGGAAAGGCTACCCGGTCGATCATGAAAAAATCATCGATGCCTGTGCAGCCCACCACGTCGCCATCGAGATCAATGCGCACCCGAGGCGGCTGGATATGGGCTGGCAGTGGCTTGAATATGCGCTGTCCAAAAACGTGCTGGTCAGCATCAACCCCGACGCACATTCTGTCCCGGAATTCGGAAATACCCGCTTCGGGGTCCTTGTCGCCCAAAAGGGTATGGTCACCCCACTCAACAATCTCAGCAGCTACGGGCTGCAGGAGTTTGAAAGATTCCTGGAAGAAAACAAACGACGCAAAAAGGATCGCTACTCCGGTTCCTGAACGACCGGCAGTTCGATGAAAAACACCGTCCATGCCCCTTCCTTTGTTTCGAACCAGATACGCCCGTTGAGCTTTTCCACGATTCCTTTGCACATGGCCAGTCCCAGGCCCGTGCCGGAAGTTTTCGTGGTGAAGTTGGGTATGAAGATTTTCTGGCGCATGGCCTCCGGGATGCCGGAACCGTTGTCCCGGACGGAAACGATCACCCGGCCGGCCTGCAGCGCACTGGTGATCTCGATGACGCCCGGGCGACCTTCACCGATCGCCTGGGCCGCGTTCTGCAGGAGGTTGGTGAAAAGCCGGTTGATCTGCGTCTTGTCGGCCTCGATCAGTATCTCCCCGGAGTGGAGGTCTGTACGCACCTGCAGGTTCGCGGTCGTGGAGAACAGGGACGCGACATGGCGAAGCGTCGTATTGAGGTCGAACAAGGTGTTACGGGTATTGCCGATGTTGGCAAAGTGGGCAAAATCGCTGGCGATCTTGGAAAGATGATCGATTTGTTCCAGCAGGATATTGGCAACATAGGTCGATATTTTTTTGACCCCCGGCGAATTGTTATCGATCGCCAGCTGGAGGTACTGCAGGTTCAGCTTCATGGGGGTCAGGGGATTCTTGATCTCATGGGCTACCTGCCGGGCCATTTCCCGCCACGCACCTTCGCGCTCACTCTTGGCAAGCAGTTGGGCGCTCACATCCAGCTTCTTGACCATCTTGTTATATTCATTGACAAGCTCCCCGATCTCGTCCTTTCGGTTCCAGACGATTTCCTCGTTGGTTTTTTCCAGGTTGACCTCTTTCATCCTGCTGGTAATAATGGAAAAGGACCGCGTGATCCTGTTGGCGATGAACACGGCGATGATCCCCGCGATCAGGAATATGAAGGCGTTCAGGTTGATGATGGTGACGAGAAAATTGCTGATCTCGTCCTCGAGGTTACTCTGCGATTCAAAATAGGGTATATTGATAAAGGCGTATTCCTTACCGGACTCGTCCCGGACGGGTACGTAATTACTGAGGTATTCCAGGCTGCCGAT
>Ga0187809_10001361_pt1 | contig 11542 bp, 12 predicted proteins | sample NC_wetland_sal_i_8_FD_132415 | JGI IMG/M metagenome (GOLD analysis project Ga0187809, IMG submission 132415) | Wetland sediment microbial communities from Neuse River Estuary, North Carolina, USA - ASW_4 | ecosystem: Environmental > Aquatic > Freshwater > Wetlands > Sediment | place: USA: North... | reverse complement strand
CGTGCTGCTGAAGGAGAACAAGGGCAGCGCGTACGCAGCGGTGGCCGGGACACTCAGGAATACGGCAGTGAGCGCGACCATCAGCGCGGCACGGCGTCGAGCATGAGCAACCATCGTCAAGCCCCCGTCTGTTCTCCTGCGACATCCTCGCTGTTTCAACTAGTTCTGTCCAGGAGGCGAGGCTGCGCTCAGTGAACCTGCTCCACAGTCGCGTCGCCGTGGGCACTCGCTGAACGAGAGCTGAGGTCCTGGACGAACGGCTCTGAGCACGTCCGGCACTACTCCGCTCAGCCGAACGGCTGAGCGCTCGCGCCGCGCATGAGGGTTCACCCACTCACGGTTGGACGGATCGGGATGGACCTACCCTGGTCCGGCGATGAGGGTGCACACGGCGTGTACTACCGAGCGCCGGCGGGCCTCTGAGCGAGTATGAGGGCCCGAAGGAGGTCGACGATGAACCAGGAACTCCGTGACCGGTACGACGCGCGGGATGCGTTCGGGATCGTGTCGGCCCAGGTCGACGACGGCGCACTGCCGCTGATGTGCGAGTCCGTCTTCGAGTCGGCACAGTTCGCGCTGATGCTCATCAACGAGGCACGTTCGGCCGGGCGGCGGCCTGTGGCGACGAGTCTGTGCGTGCGGGGCGTCGACGAGGGCTCCGCCACCGTGCTGCTCGACGCGCGGCGCGGCGGTCCGGCAGCGACGGTCGCCGGACTCCCCGTCTCCTTCTTCACCCCAGATCCAACGGAGACCCTCGTCCCGTTCCTGGTCCGCGGCGTGCAGGCCCTGCTGGACATGTCCGACACGCTGGAGCTCTCCGCCGCTGCGTGAGCTGGTCCCGCGCGCCATCGCGAGCCTACGGCGCACCTCCTACTGCGCCGTCCAGCCTCCGTCCACCGTCAGAACCGTCCCGGTCACGAGGCCAGCCGCCGGTGACGCGAGGTAGCGCACGGCGGCAGCGACGTCAGCCGTGGTGCCGAAGCGCCCGACGGGGATGCGCGAGAGCACGTCCGCCGCGAAGTCAGGGTCGTCCAGACGCTCTGCCGTACCGGGGGTCCGGATGAACGTCGGCGCGACCGCGTTGACGGTGATGCCGTACGGTGCCCACTCCAGAGCGAGCTCCTTGGTCAGCATGTTCACGCCGCCCTTGCTGGCGGAGTACACGGCATGCCGCGGAATGCCCACGAGCCCGGCCTGCGAGCTCAGGTTCACGATCCGGCCGTAGTGCTGCTCGATCATCGGACGGGCGACGGCCTGGGACATGAAGAAGACGCCCCGCAGGTTGACCGCCATCATCTCGTCCCAGTCGGCCTCGGTGACGTCGACCGCGTCGTGGTTCGCGCCCAGCCCGGCGTTGTTCACGAGGATGTCGATCCGTCCCTGGACGGCCGCGGCCTGCTCGACCGCGCGTCGGCTTCCGGCCACGTCCGTGACGTCCAGCTCCAGCGCCACCGCCTCGCCGCCCCGGCGTGCCACCTCCGCGACGAGGTCGGCCACGTGAGCCGCCGAACGGGCCCCAACGATCACCGTCGCCCCCGCGTCGGCCAGCGCCAGCACGAGATCGTGGCCGATCCCCCGCGACGCTCCCGTCACGATCGCGATCTGCCCGTTCAGCCCGAAGTCGATGTTCTCCACAGACCCAGACAGTAGCGGCCACGCCGTACGACCGGCCGCCCTACTCCCCCAGGCCCGTACCGAGCTGACGCGCGGTCTCGATCCAGCCGTGGTCCCGCGGCACGAGCTTGAGCTTGCCCGCGACGTCGGTGAGGGGTACGAGCTCGAAGCCCTCGCCCCTCGCCGCAGCCATGACGCCGTACTCGCCACGGGCGACGGCGTCGGCAGCAGCCGTACCCAGCCGTGAGCCCAGCAGCCGGTCCGCCGCACATGGGATGCCGCCGCGTTGTACGTAGCCGAGGATCGACACGCGGCTCTCGAGCCCCGTCGCCGCCTCCAGCTCGCGCGCCAGCTTGAACGTGTGCTCCCGCTGCGCGTCGACGACGTTCGCCAAGTGCGTACGTGCGGCGCCTTGTGCCTCCGGCGTCTTCGCTGACCTCACCAGCAGCTCCGCTGCCTCGAAGTCGGCAGTGTCCCCCAGGTCACGGGCGCCCTCGGCCACGGCCACGACGCTGAACGTGCTGCCCCGGTTCAGCCGCTCCTTGATGGTGGTGGCGATGCTGTCCACCGAGTACGGGATCTCGGGCAGGAGGATGACGTCCGCGCCGCCCGCGATGCCGGCGCCCAGCGTGAGCCAGCCCGCACGGTGCCCCATGATCTCGGTGAGGATGATCCGATGGTGGCTGTGGGCCGTCGAGTGCAGCCGGTCGATCGCCTCGGTCGCGATCTCCATGGCGGTCGCGAAACCGAACGACGTGTCCGTACAGGCGATGTCGTTGTCGATCGTCTTCGGCAGCGTCACGACGTTCAGACCTGCCTGCGAGAGCCGCAGCGCGTTCTTCGCCGTGCCACCGCCGCCGAGCATGACCACGGCGTCCAGACCGAGCTTCTCGCAGTTCTCGAGCACGACCTCGCGCATGTCACGGATGTCACCGTCCACGCTCATCTTGTGGACCTTGTCCCGGCTGGTGCCGAGCACCGTGCCGCCGATGGTGAGGATCCCGGACAGTGCGTGGCCGTCGAGCGGCACATGCCGGTTCTCGACGAGCCCCCGGATCCCGTCGCGGAACCCGACGAGCTCCATGCCGTGGTGGCCGATGGCCGCCTTGCCGAAGCCGCGGATCGCCGCGTTCAGGCCCGGGCTGTCACCGCCGGCGGTGAGAATTCCGACACGCTTCCCCATGGGGCGCCTCCTCGTACGAGGTCCTCAGGCTATCGGCGACGGCGCGGGAACGGCAGGGCGTCCATCGACCTCCACCTCAGGACCGGGGTGCCCGACCTTGCGCGGCCACCAGAACGCGTCGCCCAGCAGCAGGGCCAACGCCGGGACCAGCACCGTGCGGACGACCAGGGTGTCGAGCAGCACGCCCACACAGATGATCACCCCGATCTGGGCCAGCGCGACCAGGGGAAGCACGCCGAGGACCGCGAACACCGCGGCGAGCAGGATGCCTGCGCTCGTGATCACGCCTCCCGTCGCCGCCAGTGAGCGGATCATCGCCTCCCGCGACCCGTGCGCACGGGCCTCCTCGACGGCCCGCCCCACCAGGAAGATGTTGTAGTCGATGCCCAGCGCCACGAGGAACACGAACGCGAGCAGCGGCGTCGAGTCGTCCAGGCTGGTGAACCCGATGACCTTCGTGAACAGGAGCCAGGACAGCCCGAGGCTCGAGACGTACGTGACGAGCACGGTCGCGACGAGGATCAGCGGCGCGACGATCGAGCGGAGCAGGACGATCAGGGCGATGAGGACCAGGCCGAGGATGAGCGGCAGGATGATCCCGCGGTCCCGCGCGGAGGCGTCGTTGGTGTCGAGGGCCTGCGCCTCCGTACCGCCGACGTGCGTCTGCGGAAGGTCCGCCACCGCCGTACGGATGTCGCGGATGGCCTGCTGCGCCTCCGGGGACGACGGCGTGGTCTTCAGGGAGACCACGAGCTCCGTGACGCCACCACCGGTCGCCCCGGGACGTACGGACTCCACGGCCGCCACAGTCTTGATCGCGGTGGTGACCCTGGTCGCGTCCGCGGTCGTGTAGACCCGCGTGGGATCGACGCTGCCGGCGCTGAAGCTCTGCGCGATCCGGTCGGCGGCCACGATCGCCTCCGGCGTCTTGATGAACTGCTGCGACTGGCTCAGCCCGGTCTTGAGGCCCATCACGGGCAGAGCGCACAGGACGAGCACCACCAGGGTCGCGCCCGCGAAGACCACGGGCCGCTTCGCGACGGCGTCGCCGACACGCCGCCACAGGGAACGCCTCTCGGTCATCCCTGCGTCGCCCGAGCGCGGGATCCGCGGCCAGAACACCCACCGGCCGAAGCACACGAGGGCAGCCGGCAGGGCGACCATCACGAACGTCGCAGCCACGACGACGCCGACCGCGCAGGCGAGCCCGAGGCCGCGCGTGGACGGGAACAGCGAGAGCACGATCGACAGGAGTCCGACGAACACGGTCGCGGCGCTGCTGGTGACGGTCTCCACCGTCCGGCGCCAGGCGCGCGCCATGGCCTGCCGTCGGTCCTCCGTGCGCCGCAGCTCGTCGCGGTAGCGACTGATGAGGAGCAGGGCATAGTCCGTCCCTGCGCCGAACACGAGCACCGACAGAATGCCCGTCGTGGACTGGTCGAACGTCATGCCGAACGCGTTGAGGAGGTGGGTCGCGGCCGAACCGGCAACCTGATCGGCAAGACCCACGATCGTCAGCGGGATGAGCCACAGGACCGGGCTCCGGTACGTGACGATGAGGAGGATCGCGACCACCAGCGCGGTCGTGCCGAGCAGACGGAAGTTGGCGCCGTCGAAGACCTTAGCCAGGTCGGCGGTGATGCCCGCCGGCCCGGTGACCTGCGCCGAGAGGCCGACCGGGCGGGCGTCCGCCAGGACCGTACGGATGCCGCTGACGGCATCCCTCGCCGCCACCGCCGATGTGCCTGCCACGCTGAGCGTCGCCACTTCCGCCGTCCCGTCCTCCGACGGAATCGCCGGGCCTGCCACGGAGACGCCCGACACGGACGTGACCGCGGCGAGACGGCCCTTGGCCCAGCTGAGATCGTCCGCGGTGAGCTTCCCGCTGTCCCGACTGAACACCACGACCGCCGCGAGCGAGTCCGTGTCCGGCAGGGCCTGCGCGAGCTGGATGGCGGCGCGTGAGTCCGAGCCGTTGGGGTAACCATCAGTCGGGAGCGCGTCATGGCTCGCCGTCCCGATGAGCCCGATGACCAGACCCGACCCCAGGACCGCAACCACGGCGATGATGGCCGACCACAGCCGAGACGTCAGGATGCGGGCAATAGCGTGCATGGAGGTCCTCCAGTAGGATGGCTCAGCAGGTAACTTACCAAGTTGCTAAGTAGGTGAGTGATATTAGCCAGATGACGACCCCCTGGGCAAGTGACGCTGCTCGCCGCAGGAACGCTCCGCCCCTGGAAGGCGAGGTACCGGGCCTTCGTCAGTCGGACACGCTCCAGCTGATCATGGAGCTGACCGACGTCTCCGGGCTGCTCCCCCATGCGCTGGCCCGACGTACGGGTCTGAGCGAGTCCGAGCTCCACTCGCTGCGGCACCTGATGGGAGGGCCGCTCGGGCCCAACGACCTCGCCCGTACGCTCGGGGTCACCTCGGCGGCCTCCTCGGGCATCGTCGACCGCCTCGAGGCACGCGGTCACGTGACCCGGAGGCCCCACGCCACGGACAAGCGGCGCACGGTCGTGGTCATCAGCGACTCCGGGCGCGACGAGGTGCTGGCGGAGATGCGGCCCATGTTCGAGGCGCTGGTCGCGGCCGACGCGAAGCTCGACGACGAGCAGCGCGCCATCGTCGAGACCTACCTGCGCGACATCATCGGAGCGATCCGTACGCTCCTGTGATCAGATCATCTTCTCGACGGTGTTGAGGTTCCGCGTCGTCGTCTTCACCTTGAGCTGCTTGTTCGACGTGGCCTTCGAGAACGGCGTGTCCAGCGTGCTGCCCTTGGGGCAGCGCCAGTAGACCGTACGGCCAGACGCCGCAACCTCCTCCATGTCCCCCGTGGGGCGTCCCACCAGCTCGCGCGCCGTGGCCTCCGAGTCGCAGAAAACGACGTAGCGGTGGTGGTCGTCGTCGGTCGCGAACGGGTAGCCCTCGACCACTCCCGCGAGCTCGTCGCGGGAGAACAGCTGGACGTGCGCGTCGTACGAGAAGGCGCTGCTCAGGGCTTCCTCGACGCTGGTTTGGAGCTCTCCCGGAGGAAGGTCGCTCTCACACGTGACGTTGCCGCTGGCGATGTAGGTCCTGACATCTGCGAGCCCGAGCGCGCCGAGCACCTTCTTGAGGTCGGCAGACGGCACCTTGACCCCACCCACGTTGACGCCCCTGAGGAAGATCGCGTAGCGCATGGTGCCGACCGTACGGCGTCGGACCCCGGCCCTGCCAGCAGTGGCGGCTACTCTCAAGGGCGTGCGACGACTCCTGCTCCGCTGGCTCGGCCTGCTGGTGTTCGTCGTCGTGCTCGGGGGCGTCTTCGTCCGGCTCGGCGAGTGGCAGCTGCACCGCCTCGAGCAGCGCAAGGAGAGCAATGCGGTCGTGGTCACCCACGAGAACAACCCGGTGATCCCGCTCGCGCAGCGCGGCTACGCGGTGGTCCAGGACGGTGACCAGTGGCAACGCGTCACCGTGACCGGCACGTTCGACGCGTCCCATCAGCTCGAGGTCCGCTACCGCTCCAACGACGGCGCCACCGGCACCGAGGTCGTCACGCCGCTGCGCACCACCGATGGCAAGGTCGTCCTCATCGACCGTGGCTTCATCGTCCGCGGAGCCGGCGAGGCACCTCCGACGACGTTGCCCGCACCGCCATCAGGCACCGTCACCGTGGTCGGGCACCTGCGACGCAGCGAGAACGGCTCGAGCGAGGCGATCACGCCGGCGCTCGGAGCCGTACGTCTCATCAACGCGCCCGCCATCGGGCGCTGGATGGGCACTGACCTGTTCGACGGCTACATCGGCCTGCTCCAGGTCACCCCGTCCCAGGACGGCGCGTTCCTGCCCGTGGCCACACCGACGCTCGATGAGGGGCCGCACTTCTGGTACGCCGTCCAGTGGTTCATGTTCACCGGGATCGCCCTCACGGGGCTGGTCGTCTTCATCCGCGGCGACATCGTCGCCCGCCGGAAGCTGCGAGCGGAGGCGGCGGCCGCTGCGGTGCCCCCAGAGCCGGCGGCACCGGAGGACTCGGAGCCGGCTACGGCAGCCGCTTCAGCCTCGCCGTCTGCGGACGGGACGGCGTGAGCCTCGAACGCGCCGCAGGGTTGCTGACCTGCCCCCGGTGCGGCGGCGTCCTCGACCTCGAGCAACGCAGCGCACGCTGTCCGTCGGGGCACTCGTTCGACATCGCGAAGCAGGGCTATCTCAACCTGCTCGGTGGACCCCAACCTGCGAACGCGGACACCACCGCCATGATCGAGGCGCGCGGCCGGGTGCTGTCCGACCCGTACGAGGCGGTGGTCGCTCTGGTCGCCGACGCGCTGGCCGAGGTGCGGCCACGGGTGATCGTCGACGCGGGAGCGGGCACCGGTCAGTACCTTGCGGCGGCCCTTGACCGGCTGCCCGAGGCCCTGGGCGTGGCGACCGACGTGTCGGTGGCGGCCGCCCGCCGCGCGGCCCGGGTCCATCCCCGAGCTGTGGCGGTGGTGGCGGACACCTGGAAAGGGCTGCCGATCGCCACGGGTTGCGCCGAGGCGGTGCTGTGCGCGTTCGCGCCACGCAACGTCGGGGACTTCTCCCGTCTGCTCGCACAGGACGGGCACCTCGTGGTCGTCACGCCGGAGCCAGGACACCTGGCGGGCCTGAGGGCTGCGTACGGGCTGCTGGAGCTCGACCCGGACAAGGACGTACGCCTCGAACGCTCGCTCGACGGGCTGTTCGAGCTCGTCGAGTCCCGGCGGCGGACCCGCACGGTGGAGGCCAGCGCCGACCAGGTGGCCGACGTGATCGCGATGGGACCGAACGCGTTCCACGGGACGCCGACGACTCGGCCCGAGACGCTGGAGATCGACGTGAGGTGCCGCACGTACAGGCGGCTAGAGAACCGCGCGGACCGCCAGGACGACCTGCCACACCGCGAAGGCGGCCAGCACGAGGGCTGAGCCGATGTTGATACGGCGTCGCCATGAGTCGTCGAAGCGGGCCCTGGTCGCGGACACAGCGCCTGCGAGGAAGAGCCACCATGCGGCCGACCCGAGGAACACCCCGGCGATCATCGTGACCGGCGACACCGAGCCCTGGACACCGGCCGCGAGAACGCCGAAGACCGCGATGAACGAGACGATCGTCGCCGGGTTCGCCAGCGTGAGCAGGACCGTACCGCCGAACGCCGCCCAGGCCCCACCGGAGGTGGTCGGAGCGGCCTGAGAGGCCAGCGGTGCCCGCCAGGTTCGCCACGCGAGGAACAGCAGGAGCGCCGCGCCGCCCAGTGCCAACGGGACGCGGGCGGCCGTCAGCGCTGTGATCAGCCAGCTGACCCCCAGGGCTCCGATCGTCCCGTACGTGGCGTCCGCGACCGCTGCCCCCATGCCCGTGGCGAAGCCCATCCGGAAGCCCCGCTGCACGGTGCGCTGGATGGTCAGCAGGCCGATGGGGCCGACGGGTGCGGCCACGGACAGCCCGACGACCAGTGCCTTGAGGAAGACGATCGCGTCGAACATGATCCGAAGCGTAGGGACCGACAGCCCTGCTGGGCGCCGATTATCAGGCCGTGGCCACGGCGCCCGCTCAGCCCTCCTCGGCCTGGACCGCGAACTGCGCGGCGTACAGCTCGGCGTACGCCCCGCGGGCCGCCAGGAGCGCGTCGTGGGTGCCGCGCTCGACGATCCTGCCCGAGTCGACGACGAGGATCTGGTCCGCCGCCCGGATCGTCGACAGCCGGTGCGCGACGACGATCGCCGTACGCCCCTTCATCGTCTGGTCGAGCGCCCGCTGCACGGCGACCTCCGACTCGGTGTCGAGGTGCGCGGTCGCCTCGTCGAGCACGACGACGGACGGCGCCTTGAGCAGCAGTCGGGCGATCGCGAACCGCTGGCGCTCCCCGCCGGACAGGCGGTAGCCCCGCTCCCCCACGACCGTCGACAGGCCGTCCGGAAGTCGGCGGACGAGGTCGGCGACCTGCGCGTCGGTCAGCGCGCGCCACAGCTCGTCGTCGGTGGCGTCGGGCTTGGCGTAGCGCAGGTTGGCCGCGATCGTGTCGTGGAACATGTGCGCATCCTGCGTGACGTAGCCCACGTACGCCCGGAGCGCGTCCAACCGCAGCTCCTTCACGTCGTCACCGCCGACGAGCACCACGCCGCCGGTCGCGTCGTACAGACGAGCGACCAGGTGGGTGATCGTCGTCTTCCCGGACCCCGAGGGTCCCACGAGAGCGACGGTCGACCCAGGGGGCACCTCGAACGAGACCCCGGTGAGCACCGGCCGGTTCGCCGACTCGACGAGACCGACGGCAGGCTCCAGCGACGGCAGCGAGACCGTGCGTGGGTCCGGGTAGGTGAAGTCGACGTCGCGGAACTCGACGGATGCGATCCCTGACACGTCATGCGCGTCGGGGCGGTCCGCGATCGTCGGCGCCAGGTCGAGCACCTCGAAGACGCGGTCGAAGCTGACGAGCGCGCTCATGACATCGATGCGGACGTTCGTCAGCTGCACGAGCGGCCCGTACAGTCGCAGCAGCAGCCCCGCGAGTGCGGTCAGCGTGCCGACCGTGAGCACCTTGTCGATCGCCAGCCAGCCACCGGCCCCGTACACGAGCGCCACCGCGAGCGACGACACCAGCGTCAGCGAGGTGACGAAGAACCGCCCGATCATGGCGATCCGGATGCCGGTGCGCTGTACGGCTGCGGCGGTCACCGCGAACTGCTCGTGCTCGTCCTTGGCACGGCCGAACAGCTTCACCAGCAGTGCTCCGGAGACGCTGAAGCGCTCGGTCATCGCGCCGGACAGCTCGCCGTTGAGCTGCTGGGACGTCCGGGTGAGGTCGGCCAGCCTCGTGCCGACGATCCGCGCGGGCACGAGGAAGATCGGCAGCAGCACGAGGGCTGCCAGCGTCAGCTGCCATGACAGGGCCAGCATGGCGACCAGGGTCACGGCGAGCCCGACGATGTTCGACACGACCGTCGACAGCGTCGACGTGAACGCCTGCTGCGCACCGAGCACGTCGGACTGCAGGCGGGACGTGAGCTTGCCCGTGTGGGTACGGGAGAAGAAGGCCAGCGGCTGGCCGGTGACGTGGTCGAAGACCTGGGTGCGCAGCCGGAAGATCAGCCCTTCGCCGATCCGGGCCGAGAACCAGCGCATCGCGAGGGTGATCCCCGCGTCCGCGATCGCGACCCCCGCGACGGCGAGGGCCAGCTCGACGACCAGGCGTCGGTTGCCCGCGAGCACGCCCTGATCGATGATCCTCTGCAGCAGCAGGGGCGGTACGACGCCGGCGACGGCGTCGACGACCACGCAGACGAGGAAGACGGCGATAGCGCCCCGGAAGTCACGGGCGTACGACAGGACCCGGCGCACCAGGTGCTTCGACAGCGGTGTCGAGGTGACCGTCGGGTCCGTCGACAACCGCCGCATCATGCGAAGGCCGCCGCCGGCCATGCTCATCGACGGGTGCCCGTCAGCGTCACGAAAGCCCTGCCCAGAGCGCCCCCGCGGCCGCGGCGACCACGTCGAGCGACTGGGTCCCGGAGCCGGTGACCACGATCGCCCCCTTGTCCAGCGGCAGCGCACAGGAGACGACCTGGGTCGTGTTCGAGGAGACGGTCCCGCAGATGGCCGGCCCCTTGACGGCCGCGCCCGTGTACGCGCTCGCGATGGTCGAGACGTCGGCCAGTGCGGTGACGACGACGTTGAGCGTGTCCTTCGGGTCCGCCCCGTTGGCGTACACGACCTGCTGCTCACCCGTGCCGGTCGTGGTGCTCGCCTGGTAGGCGCCGAACGTGTCCGGCAGCTTCAGCGTCGCCAGGGTCTTCGGCGCGACGGACGGGGTCGGGATCGTGCTCTTGGGCGTCGCGGACGCGGCCACCGAGACCGCCGCGCTAGCCGTGGGATCGACGGTCTCAGGCGCGTCCGAAGCCGTCTGGCTCGCCGAGGGCAGCGCCGCGGGTATGGGCGGGGCCGCCTGCGCGCAGCCGGTCAGTACGACCACCGCGAGCGCGGCAAGGGTCAGGGCACGGCGCATGGTCCTCCTTGTGGTTGCCAGCCCATCGTGCCACCTCGGTCCGCACCGGTCCGGGAGCGACCCGGCGGGCTAGCAGGGTTCGCCGAGAAGAACGGCACGGGTCCGAGGCATCCCCAGCAGCTCCCTCGTGTCGGGGACGAACGGCCAGGAGGGGTCCTCGATCCGCGCGTACAGCTCCGCAGGCTTCTCCCACCAGCCCTCGGCGACCTCCCCGTCGGTGAACCTCACCGGACCGTCCCACGTCGTGACGTAGGCGTAGGCGAAGTAGGTGGTGTCGTCGCCGACGTACCAGCGTTGTCCCAGCGGTTCGAGGACGGCTCCGTCGATGCCCAGCTCCTCCGCGAGCTCACGGGCGGCTGCCTCGTCGGGCACCTCACCCGCCTGCAGCACGCCGCCTGCCGCACAGTCGTGACGGCCGGGCCAGATGTCCTTGGTGTCCGCGCGGCGATGGACGTACAGCTCACCGGTCGACCGCCGCACGAGGACCGCCGTCGCTGCGTGAGGAAGGTTCTCGGCCCGCATCCGGTCGCGTGGCGCGGTCCCGACCACGCGTCCGAGTGGGTCGTCGGGATCGTAGATCGCCACCATCTCGGTCACGACCCGATCGTACGGTCCTGTCAGGCGAGGCTGACCAGGTCGGCGTAGTCGGGAGACCAGAGGTCCTCGACGCCGTCGGGCAGGAGGAGGACGCGGTCGGGCTCCAGGGCGTGCACGGCTCCCTCGTCGTGGGT
>Ga0187809_10001360_pt1 | contig 11551 bp, 13 predicted proteins | sample NC_wetland_sal_i_8_FD_132415 | JGI IMG/M metagenome (GOLD analysis project Ga0187809, IMG submission 132415) | Wetland sediment microbial communities from Neuse River Estuary, North Carolina, USA - ASW_4 | ecosystem: Environmental > Aquatic > Freshwater > Wetlands > Sediment | place: USA: North... | reverse complement strand
GCCGGACTTGGTGGTCCCGGTGATATGTCCCCATTTCGGCGATGCGGGATCGAGATCAAGCGGGCCGAAGCTCGCAATCCCCGCCGCGCGATAATTGCCGCTCTGCTGCCGAAGCCACTCAATCGCCGCCGGGATCACTTCCTGCGGACAGGTGGTTTCGATGCGCGTCCGCGCCAAGATCCGACGTGAGCCATCCGCGACCCCGACGACAAATTTGGTACCTCCCGCCTCGATGAGTGCGAATTTGCCGTCCATGACCTCGGTAATCCCTGTCCCATTCTCTCGTGACCGAAACCGCGACATCGGCCCCGCCCCTCGCCAGCGCCCCGGCCGCTATCGCGGTGGCCCCTTCGGGGTAAACTACGCAGTAGCGCACGTCGCCGGCGCGCAGCACGTCCAGCATATCGCATTTTGCGTCGATCGGATAAGGCGTAAAGCAGCGTTCGAAGCGCGGACTCGGCGCGACCTCCGCGGCGCCAAGCGCCGCCAGCTGTCCGACGGTGCAGCGTTCGGCCCTGACGGAGCGTTGCGAGCGACATCTGTTCCGACAGCACCGTGACCTGGGCTTCGGAAAACGCGTCGTCGGGCCCGGAGGCAAGGATATCGTTGATGAGCTGTTTCGCGCCGTCATGCTCGACATAGGCCTCCTTCAAGAGATCGTCGTCGATCTTGCCCTTGAGCGCCGATAAAAGACCTCCTCCTCGATCTGGGCGTGGATCATGAGCTCGGTGCAGATTGTGTCGGCGATTTTTGCCTTGCGGTCGGTCCCTTGCGCCTTCTCGAATTCCTCGAACAACGCTTCGACCGCGAGATGATCTGCTGCGAGGATATGAGTGGCGTGGTCGCCCCCTGCACCACGGAGCCAAGTCCAAGGCGTCGGCGCGCAAAAATGTGAAACACTGCCAACACCTCGGGGCGCATCCCGGTTTTGTGGCCGACGCGAAACTCTGCCTGCCCCGGGGCATTGGGATAAAGGGGAATTGAGAGGTTTATCATGATCTTTGACACATGGGACGAGGTGTTGCGCGTCTTATTCCTGGGCGCCTCGGCTTATATCGCGCTGATTGCGATATTGCGGTTCAGCGGCAAGCGCACCTTGGCGAAGATGAGCGCGTTTGATCTTGTGGTGACCGTTGCGCTCGGTTCGACCCTCGCCACCATATTGCTAAGCCGCGACGTTGCTCTGGTGGAAGGCGTAACCGCCTTGATGACGCTGGTCGTGCTGCAATATGCGATAGCGGCTCTTGCGGTCCGCTGGCGCTTTGCCGAGCGATTGGCAAAATCGGATCCTCGGACGCTGCTCAAGGACGGCGTGATCGACACCGAAGCCTTAAAGCGCGAACGGGTCACCCGGGATGAAGTCCTTTGCGCTATACGAAGCCAAGGTTTTGGTGACATCGCGGACATTGCGTCCGTGGTACTCGAGACGGATGGTAGCTTCAGCGTCGTGTCCCGCGCGCGCGCTGGCACGCGATCCGCGCTACCAACGGCAGGAAGCCGTTAGGAATGAGCGCGCAAGAGCGAACCGACCTTGCCCAAAATCGCACCGAGCTGGCGGAAGACCGCACGGTGTTGGCGCATGAGCGGAGCTTCGCGGGATGGGTACGCACCGGGATGGCAGCGGTGGGACTTGGCCTCGGCTTCAACGCGCTCTTCAGGACGATGGAGCCCAGCTGGATGCCGAAGGCGATCGCCACGAGCTTTCTACTGACAGCCATTTATATTTTCGTTTCGGCCGAGCGGCGCGCGCGCACGATCATTGCCAAGCTGGAGCCGCATAATGTGACTGTCTTGAGGCCCATGCGCATCCGGCTACTCGCTTGGGCCTTGGCAGCGGCCAGCGCAGCTCTCGTCGCTGCGCTCTGGCCTGCCGCTCTAAAATAAAGCTCGTCGTCCCTTAGCGGATGCTCGAAATGCCCGCTCGCCAGGCCACATCTATACACTTCGCGGTTTGGCCACCGGTCGCAACCACTCTCGCGCAGACCGGCGTATTGCGACGTCGCGCTTTCTTCTACGAAGATCGTCGATCAAGCTTGTCGGCGGCGCACGATATAGTCGACGACGGGACCCGCGGTGAAGCCGTGGACGACGGTCGATAGCAGGATCGTGAGCGCGATTGTCGCCCAGATTTGCCCCTCGTTCACCAGCTCCAAGTGGCTGGCCGCAAAGGCAAGATAGTAGATCGAGCCGATGCCCCGCACTCCATAGAAAGCGATCACGAGCCGATCTGACCATGGGAGTCCGGTTCGCAGCAGGCTAATCCAGCCGGCCCCGGGGCGCACGATGAACAGCAGCGCAACCGCAATGGCCGCATGCGCCCAGTCGAGTTCGCCGAACAAGCGCGGAAAGGTAGCGCCGATGAGAATGAGGAGCATCGCGGTCAGCGCAAGTTCGATGGCTTCGTTGAAGCCGTGAAGCTCGGCGTGGAATGCGTGTTCCACTTCGACCCGGCGAAGAACGACGCCCGCGACGAAACAGGCGATGAAGCCATAGCCTTCAGCAAGCTCGGTAGCGCCGTAGCAGAGGAGCACTGCAGCGATGGCCAAAACGCCGGACGCTGTGTCGGCGAGAACATTGTCGCGCGGGATAACGAACAGCACGCGCGCCAGACCCCACCCGACCAAGGCACCGCCCGCAACGCCGACGCCGATCCGATACACAACGTCGACCAGGAGCCATTCGCCGAGCATGGCGGCCGAGAGGCCCGACGTGCCGGCGAGCAACGCAAGATAGACGAACGGGAAGGCAAGCCCGTCGTTCAGGCCCGCTTCAGTCGTGAGAGCAAAGCGCACCGGATGCTCTCCGCCCTCGGTCGGCGGCCCGACCTGAACCTCGCCCGCGAGCACAGGGTCGGTCGGCGCGAGCACCGCGCCTAGGACAAGCGCTCCCGCGAGGGTCATTCCGGCAAAGGCGAATCCCATAACGGTCACCGCGCCAATTGTTAGCGGCATCGCGATCACCAGAAGCCAGATCGTCGGCAGCCACCGCCGATAGTCGGTCACATTGTCGATTCGGATGCCGGTACCGAACAGGGCAACGACGACCGCCATCTCGCTGACCAACTCCCAAAACAGCGGCGCTTCGCGCGGATCGAGGGTCCGCGATAAATCGGGGAGTATCCAGTGGATCGCGATGCCGAACAGAATCATCAGCGCCGACGCCGCCGGCTCGCGCCCGGAGAAGAAGCGGGGAAGCCAGAATGCGGCGATAATACCCGCACCGACAAGCGCCATCGCGAGATGATAGCCGTTAGCACCAAAAAAAGGTTGCTCGTTCATTTATCCCGCGCTGGCATTGAAAGAGAACTGGAAACGATGTGCCGACCAAGACTGTTCCCTAAGATGCGGGCAATTTTTGGTCCTTGCGACCGGTTCGGCCAAACCGTCGAAAGCGTCCAGGGGGCCGTGCATGCGAGGGAAAGAATGATGTCGATCGGGGCAAGGGCCGACGACACGCCGGTCGACAGGACAGGATGGCAGCGCAGTTCATCGGTTTGGATGCGACCAGCGGAGCAAGGCACGACGCGGCGCGCGTGTCGATCTTGACGCCGAGGCTTTTCCGATAAGCCTCGCATCTACTGCGCGCGGGAGCTAGGCTGGCTCAGCCCCGCCCGCGGGAAGTGCCTCTCTTGGCGCCCCTCTCTCAACACCCTTGGCTGTCCGCGTCCCTATCGCTCGTTGCCCGTGCGAGCGCGCGGCGCGACGCTCCTTCGCCCTCACCACCTTGGCGGCGCCAGATAAAGCGTGCTTTCAGCCTGCTGCCGTCGGCGGATGAAATGATGGCGGCGCGTTCGCACTATCTGGCGCGGCGCCGTGGAGCTTCCAGAGATTGGCTTCGGTCTTGCTCATCCGGACCAGGAGCTTCTCGCCATCCCACAGTTCGACTTCGCTGCTCCCACGTTCGTTGAGCGCAGCCTGAAACGCCTGATAGGGATCGTCGGCCCGGAATTCGATGCGGCGCGGGTCCGCCTCGCCGCCTTCGAGCAGTACGAGTTGGTAGTGGCGCATATCAGTTCCTTCCCGCCGTGAGCGAGCGCGACCCTGCTCCCGGCACAACGCACCGGCAAAGGAACGCGAAAATATGGAGCGCGGCAATCTGCCGAAATCAAGGGATGCGGACCATAATGGCTCCGACGTCGAGCCTCACTAGCAGATTTGGGCGGTGCTAACGAGAAATTCGTGTTGATCGAGATCAACCGGCGCAGCTTTCAGCGCTGATCTGCCATGGCATGGCCTTCGCCTTCCCGCAGCCAGTTGTGAAGCCGCGTGGCCGCAGCAGCGCCCTGGCCCGTCGCGGTGCTGATCTGGTCGAGCCCAGCGAGCACGTCGCCGGCGCCATAAACGCCGGGCATCAGCGGCTCGGCAAAAGCGTCGGCGGGAAGGCAGCGATTGGCATCGCCGTCGAGCCCCAGCCCTGCGAGCAACTCGCTGCGCGGCTCGGACCCAAGCGCGGGGTAGAGGGTGTCGAAGATCAGCGGCTCGGCCACACCGGCCAGCGCGACCTCGATGCGTCCGCCGCGGTGGGCGAGACGCAGCAACTGGCGCTCCTCGATCCGGACGTCGCTTGCTGCAAGCTCGGCGCGCTGCCCGGAGGTCAGCGCAACGCGCCATTTGGGAATCAGCGTCACATCGTCGCTATATTGCTTGAGGAACATTGCCTCGGCGGCGCCGTGAAGGTCTGAGCCGAGCACCGCGATCCTGCGGCCGCGATGTTCGAACCCGTCGCAGATCGGGCAATAGCGCAGCGCGCCGGTGCGAACGGCTTCGTCATGCTCGCCCTCGGCAAGCGCGGCCTCATTGGTGACGACCCCGGTCGCGAGGATCAGCCCACGCACCCTATAGCGGCCGCCGTCCGCCAATACCGCCTCAAAGAGATTGCTCTCCGGGATCCGGGCGAGCCTCTCGACCCGGGCGCGTTCGATGATCGCACCATAACGCTCCCCCTGTTCGGCGAGGCGCGCGACGAGCTCGGCCCCCGATATCCCTTCCGGAAAGCCGGGCACGTTCCAGGCCATCGGCGCGCCGAGCGCACGCGAGCGACCGTCGTGAAGCACGCGCACGCGGCGGCGGTAGCGCGCGAGATAAAGCGCCGCCGTAAGTCCCGCCGGCCCAGCGCCGATGACGAGCGCGTCGCAATCGGGTGCCGGGCGCGCGCCGCCCCCCGGCCTGGTGCCGCCCGCCGGCGTCATCCCTGCTGCGGCCTGATGCCGAAGGAGACGATGCGATCATCCTCAGTGAGCGCCGCCGCCAGCGCGTCGGCGCGCGTTTCGCGGTAGCCTGAGGCGACCGCGGTAAAACCGGGCGCGCCGCAAGCGCGGCGCTGATCGACGGTGATCGCCTTCAGCCCATGGTCGTCGAGAAGGGCTCTGACCTCGTCCGAAGCAATGCTCGTCCCCGCCCGATAGTCGAGGGTAACATGGGCGATCCGGCGCTGCGGCGCGTGGCGCTCGGTAAAACTGACCGCCGCGAGCACAAGGAAAGTCGCGGTGCCACCGAAGATCGCCAGCTCGTGGAAGCCGACCCCGAACAAAATACCGAGCGTTGCGGTCATCCAAAGCGATGCCGCGGTTGTGAGGCCGCGGACGTTGAAGCCCTCGCGAAAGATCACCCCGCCGCAAAGAAACCCGATGCCGGTGAGCACGCCATGCGCCATGCGTACCGGATCGATGCGCACGACATCGGTCGGGGTGTCGGTCAGCCATTCCATCTGGTGGACGGCGGAGAGCATCAGCAGGCAGCAGGACAGCGCAACGAGGATATGGGTACGCAGGCCCGCGGGGCTTGCGCGATATTCGCGCTCGCCGCCGATGATCGCGCCGGCGAGCACCGCGCCCACGATCGGCCAGAGCAGGTCGGGGTCGAGCAGGTCGAGTTCAGACACCGCGCATGAGTCCCGGAACCAGCGGCGGAAGTTCACGGGCGAGATAGCCGAGCGCCCCCATGGTTTCGGAGAGGCGCCGGCCCGCTTCGCCGTGCAGCCAAATGCCCCACGCCGAGGCCTGCAGGGGCGAGAGACCCTGCGCGCCGAGCCCGGCGACGAGCCCCGCCAATATGTCGCCCGAGCCGCTTGCCGCGAGGCCGAGCCCGCCGCCGGCATAAGCGAGGCGGCGCCCCTCCGCGATGAGATGGCTCACCGCGCCTTTCGCCATAACCGCGGCGCCGAAGCGCTCGGCGGCCGCGTTCAGCGCGGCAAGCGGGTCGGCGGCGACCACCTCCTTGTCGATGCCCAGCATAGCGGCGAGTTCTCCCTCGTGCGGCGTGAGCACCGTGTGCGCAGCGCGCGCGCGGATCGCATGGCGATGCTCGGCAGCTGCGCGCAGCGCGAGCGCGTCGAGCAGCACGAACATGTCCTCGGGCAGTGACGACAGCAGGGCTCCCAATAGCGTCCGCACACTGTCGGCATCGCTCATTGCGGGACCGAAGACGATGGCGTCATGAAGTGCCATCTCGGGGAGCAGCAGCTCGGTCGCTCCGGGGGCGATCTCGCCCGCGTCGGTCTCCGGCAGCGCCACCACGGCGCAAGAGGGACAGGCAATGCCGATCGGAACCACCGCCGAGGCTATCGTGCCGATCGTCACCTTGCCCGCACCAGCGCGGAAGGCGGCCTCGGCGGTGAGCAGCATGCCGCCAGGAACGCGGCGCCCGCCGCCGATGACGAGCACCCGGCCTCGGCCATTCTTGTCGACATTGTCTTGATGATCGGGGAGCGGGTTCGCCTTCAGCCAGGCGGTGTCGAGCGGGACCACCTCAGCCACGCGCGGCCACCATCGCATCGGGTTCGCGGGTGATCGGGACGTCATCCGGCGCGGTCACATTGTAACGCGAGAGAACGAGATTGCCGTCGCGGCCCGCATCGGGGTCGAACCGGTATTCGGTGATCGCGCAGTTGGCGACATCGCCCTCGCGGTCGATGGCGAGGATTTCCTCCTCACCGAGATTCTCGATAATGGTACGCAGACATAGCACGACCACCTGGTGGGCGACGATCATCACCCGTCGCCCGCCATAATGAAGCGAGACCGTGTCGAGCAGGGAGCGCAGCCGCAGGATGACGTCGCACCAGCTCTCGCCGCCCGGCGGGCGGTGATAGAATTTACCCAGCGCCAAGCGGAATTCGGCCTGCTCGGGGTGAACATCCTCGATCCCGAGCCGCGTGAGACCGTCGAGGATACCGAACTCTTTCTCGCGCAGCCGCTCGTCGATGCAAATTTTCTCGTCCCGCGAGCAGCCGCCAACGTTGCGGAAAATCTCGGCAGTCTGCACTGCGCGAACATATGGCGAGGCGAGCATGATTTCGGGGCGGTGATCCCTATCGCCCGCGGCGAACCAGGCGCCGAGTGCGCGCGCCTGTTCCTCGCCGAGCGGCGACAGCGGGACGTCGACGTCGCGGTGGTCAAGCGCAATGCGAAGATCCCCCGCCGCGTCGGCGGCATCGCGCGCGACGTTGCCGGCGCTCTGGCCGTGGCGTACCACCCAGAGGAGAGACGGCCAGCGCGGTGTCATCGAATAGTCTCGTTCGTCATCGAGACGCTAACGCCTCTGGCGGCGGACTCGTTGCGTGGCTCCTTCCCCTCGCCGCCCCCGGCGATCGGCCCTCATGCGAAGGAGCCCGCACGGCCCGATCGCCGGGTCCGGTCCGGATTGGCCCGGCCCAAGCGTCTCGTCCCGGGCGACGCGAGTCCCGGCCGGGGGCTGCGCGCCGACCGCGGAACACAGCGCCCTCGGAAAAGGCCGCCGGAACCACGAGCGCCGCCGAGCGATTGTGTGGCTTTGCCCGCTGCGGGCCGGCGGCAGCTTTGAGAGGAGATCATCATGAAGAAACTCGTCGCCTTCGATCTTGACGGCACCCTCGCCGAGAGCAAGCAACCGCTCTCCCACGAGATGGGCGCCGCGCTCGCGCGGCTGCTCGGCGTGGCCGATGTCGCGGTGATCTCGGGCGGCGACTGGCCGCAATTCGACAAGCAGGTCGCGAGCCGACTACCCGCCGAAGCCGATCGCGCAAGGCTCTGGCTGATGCCGACGACGGGAACGAAACTCTATGTTTACCGTGCGGACGGCTGGACGCCCCTTTACGCGGAGCTTTTCGGCGAGGATGAGAAAGCGCGCATCCTCGCGGCCTTCGATGCGTCGCTCGAAGCGACGGGCTTCGTGCCGCAGGACGTCTGGGGCGAGCGGATCGAGGACCGCGGCAGCCAGATCACCTTCTCCGCGCTAGGACAGAAGGCCCCGATCGAAGCCAAGGAGGTCTGGGATCCGGATTTCGCCAAGCGCCGCGTCATCCAGGCCGATCTGCGTACCCGGCTTCCCGGCCTGTCGATCAACATGGGCGGCGCGACCTCGATCGACATCACGCGCGAGGGGGTCGACAAGGGCTATGGGCTGAAGAAGCTCAGCGCTGCGAGCGGCACTGCGCTCGGAGAAATGATCTTCATCGGTGATGCGATCTTCCCCGGCGGCAACGACTATCCGGCAAAACAGCTCGGACTCGACACGGTGCGCGTGCGCGATCCGCAGGAGACAATCGCGGTGATCGAGGGCATCATCGCCTGCCTCGCGTGACTGCACGCTGGAGGATGCCGCAAACGCCCGGCCTGCCCCGCAACCTTTGGCACGGCCGTCCGCCCGTTCTGCTTCCCCCGCCCGGGCGGCGCGCCGAGCCGAAGCTGAAATGAAGGGCCGATCCTCAAAAGCGTATAATCTCGATCAATCGGCGGCGTCGCCGCGCAACAAGCGCAGTGAGCGCGGGGTTTCCGCAGTGGTCCGATCGGGGCCGAGAGAAAAGGATGCGTCATGGCACAGAATGGCAAGAAAGACGGCACGCAGCAGGGCGGTTCGTCGGGCAAGGGCGTCCAGCAGCAGCAGGACGGCAACAAGAGCCAACCGGGCTCGGGAAAGCAGTCAGGCGGCAAGGATCAGGGCAAGCAAAGCCGCTGAGGTGTGCCCCTCCCGCATGCAAGACCGGGCCGCGCCAGTCGCGGTCCGGTCTTACGCGCGCGCGATTGGGGAAACGCGTAAACATTCGCGGCGCAACCCGGAGAAGATCGAGGAGAGACGAGATGAAAATTTGGATCGGAGCCGCTGCGACTGCCGCGCTCTTTGCCGCAAGCGGCGCACCCTGAAAAACACCAAGCCGGCACGTTCCGTCCCACCGGGCGGGCATCCGCCCGGTCGCCTTTTCGGCATCCCCGCCCATATTTCGCCTATCCCTTCCCATATGAGGACCAGAATGACCGAACGGATTCCCCCCCGCAGCGGCGCCGCTTTCCAGCTCGCGAAAGGGGCGACGCTGTGCGTTATCGACCCCGAGGGCGGCCAAGTGAGCGATCTCCTTGCATTCAGCGCCGACGATCCGCGCGAGGTCGTTTCCAACGGTCGCACCTTCGATTATGAAGAGACGATCCGCCTCACTGCCGGAAATCGCCTCTGGTCGAATCGCTCGAACGCGCTGCTCGAGATCGTCGAGGACAGCTGCGGCGTTCATGACTTCCTGCTGACCCCGTGCAGCGAGGCTACCTTCCGTCATTTCTACGCCGACAAGCCCGTTCATCGCGGCTGCTTCGGCAATCTCGCCGAGGCGCTCGCACCCTATGGCATCGATGCCGACGCCATACCGGTCGCGTTCAACCTCTTCATGAATGTGCCGGTCGACGGCGAAGGTAAAATCCGCGTTCTTTCGCCGACGACAAGGGCCGGCGACTTCATCCGCCTGCGCGCGCTCACCGACCTTATCATCGGGCTGACGGCCTGCTCAGCGTATGACAGCTGCGGCGGCAGCTTCAAGCCGATCGACTTTCGGATCGAATGAGAAGACAAGGGCCAGCGAAACGCGGCATTACCGCACTCGCCGCCCCCTCTTTGCCAAACGGCCTAGCGGCTGCCCCCAACAGGGGCGTCTGCGCCCTTTCCGGGCGGCGGCGTGTCAGTATCGGCCGCCCGTCCGCCCCCGCCCTGCGGGTCACTGTCATAATCCTCGGCATTGCCCTTGCCGCCCGCGCCGGCGCCGCTGCCGCTCACCGGACCGCTGCCCGTACTGCGACGATGGCCGCGGTTGGCGGCGCCTGAGACGTCGCCCGCCTGCCGCTCAGCGGCGGGGTAGCGATCGGGGGTGGTCGTCCCGACATTTTCGCGCCGCTCGACGGGCTCCTGGGGGAGCGAGCCGGCGCCGGCGGACACGCTGCTTTTGCTTTCCTTCGCATCGGTCATGATTATTTCCTCCTCATGGTCAGGTGCGGGACCGGCGTGTGAGCCCTTTTCCCCGATCCCGGTTTGGCGCGCTTGCGATGATGCATATCGCCGGTGGTCGTCTCGCCGGTGACGGTGGCTAGTTTGTGATCAGGCATGTGCCATCTCCAGCCGGGCCTCGATCGCGCCCTTCTTCCATCCTGGTTTGAGGACGATTTTGGTGTAGAGGTCCTGCTCGTCGTGCCAATGCCGGTACATGTCGGAGGCATCCTCGAGCGGGGCATGGTGCGAGATCAGCGAGACCGTATCGAACTTGCCGTCGCGGATCTTGCTGAGAAGGTCCCCGGTATACCGCTGGACATGCGTCTGCCCGCTCTTGATGGTCAGCCCCTTTTCCATGAGCTGGCCGAGCGGGAATTTGTCGGCGAAACCGCCATAGACCCCGGGGATCGAAAGGCGCCCGCCCTTGCGGCAGGCGAGGATCGCCTGGCGCAACGCGTGGATGCGCTCGGTCGACGAGAGCATCTTCACCTTCACCTGGTCCAGAACATTGTCGGCGGTAAAGCCGTGGCTCTCCATGCCGACGCAATCGATGCATGCGTCGGGCCCGACCCCGCCCGTCATCTCGTCGAGCGCCTCGCGGACATCAACCTGCGTGTAATCCAGGATTTCGGCGCCATATTTGCGCGCGAGCGCAAGCCGCGTGGGGAAATGGTCGATCGCGATTACGCGCCCGGCGCCGAGCAGCAGCGCCGATTGGATCGTGAACAGACCGACCGGACCGCAGCCCCATACAGCAACCGTATCCCCCGGCTCGATGTCGGCATTGACCGCCGCCTGCCAGCCAGTCGGCAAGATATCGGAGAGAAAGAGGACATCATCGTCGGCGAGATCGTCCGGGATGACAACCGGACCCACGTCCGAATAGGGGATGCGCACAAATTCGGCCTGCCCGCCGGCATAGCCGCCGGTCAGATGGGCATAGCCGAAGGCGGAGCCCATCGCATGCCCCATCAGCAGTTCAGAGGCATCGCGCGTCTCGACGGGATTGGCATTGTCGCAGGCGCTATATTGCTGCTTCTCGCAGAAAAAACATTGGCCGCAGCTGATCGTGAAAGGCACGACAACGCGTTGGCCGCGCTTCAGCGTCGAGGAAGCGCCGGTTTCGACGACTTCGCCCATGAATTCGTGCCCGACGATGTCTCCCGCGCGCATGCCGGGGATATAGCCGTCGTAAAGATGGAGGTCCGATCCGCAGATCGCGGTCGATGTGACGCGGATGATCGCGTCCCGCGGATTGACGATTTCGGGGTCGGGCACGGTCTCGACGCTGATCTTGTGGCGTCCTTGCCAGGTGACGGCGCGCATGG
>Ga0187809_10001359_pt1 | contig 11552 bp, 7 predicted proteins | sample NC_wetland_sal_i_8_FD_132415 | JGI IMG/M metagenome (GOLD analysis project Ga0187809, IMG submission 132415) | Wetland sediment microbial communities from Neuse River Estuary, North Carolina, USA - ASW_4 | ecosystem: Environmental > Aquatic > Freshwater > Wetlands > Sediment | place: USA: North... | reverse complement strand
GGCGAAGGCGTCGGCCTCATACCAGCTGACATGGCGCACCGGCGCATCCGGGTCCAGCGGTGCCAGGCCGGCCAGCCCCATCTGCCACCAGCCGGCATCATGCTCCCGCCAGTACAGCGGCGCCGACCACCCCTGCGCCTGCACGGTGGCCCAGCCATCGGACATCCACAGCGCCGGCTTGCGGTAGCCGCCGTCCTGCATGAAGGCGAGCCAGTCGCGGTTGCGCACCAGGTGGCTGGCGATGGCATGCGGCTGCAGCAGCACCTGGTGGGCGGGGGTCTCGTTGTCGAAGCAGAAGCCGCTGCCCTGGTGGCCGAGTTGAACCACACCGCCCGGGCAATCGACGAAGCGCGGGTCGCCCGGCGCCGTGGCCGGCTCGCGCCAGTCCGGCAGCACCGCGGGGGCGAGCGGGTTCTGCGCGAAGGCATGCAGCATGTCGGTCAACAGCAGTTCCTGGTGCTGCTGTTCGTGCTGCAGGCCGAGTTCCACCAGCGGGACGGCCTCCGTCGGCAGCGCCGGCAGCAGGTCCACCATCGCCGCATCGACATGCGCGCGGTAGGCGGCCACCTCGGCGGCGCCCGGGCGGGTGAGCAGGCCGCGCGACGGCCGCGGGTGCCGAGCGCCGACCGCCTCATAGTAGGAATTGAACAGGTAGCGGAACTGCGGATCGAGCACCCGGTAGTCCGGCTGGAACGCGGTCAGCACGAACTGCTCGAAGAACCACGTGGTGTGGGCGCGGTGCCACTTGGCCGGGCTGGCGTCCGGCATGGATTGCACGCACTGGTCCTCGGCACTCAACGCCGCTGCGAGCACATCTGTGTGATGGCGCACGGCGCGGTAGCGCAGCAGCGTGGCCTCGCCGCCTGGGGCGTGCGGGGGAAAGGCGTCCTCGTCCATGCGCGGGCTCCGGACAGAACGGCGAAGGCGGGCGGCGTCGGCTGCCGCACTATGGCAGGCTGCACCCATGACGCCAATGGATGACGCCGGCCTGGGGTGGACGGTTCCCCGCCCACCCCCGCCTGCGACGGCACGTGACCGGACGGCGTGGTCGAACCGCGCGCCAGGCCGGTGCCGCCGGCAGCTCGATCGGCACGGACGGGGAAGCGGCCGGTCAGGCTTTGTTGTTGAACTTGTATTCCGGCATCTTCTTCAGCGCGTCCTGGGTGGCGCCGGGCATCACCACCTTGTCCTTCTCGATCTTCAGCTTGTCGAAGGGCACGGATACCAGCTTGCTGCCCATGCCGAGGAAGCCGCCGACCGAGATCACGGCGGTCTGCGCCTTGTCCTGGTCCTGCGAGAGCAGGATGTCATCGATCGAGCCGACCGACTGGTTCTTGTCGTTGTAGACGCTGGCACCCACCAGCTTGCCGGCGCGCAACTGGTTGTCGGAAGTGGTGAACTTGGGCGGTGACGGCTGGTTCGCCGCGGTGGTGGCGTGCATGCTGGTGGCCGGACCGGCTGCGTGGTCGGCGGCCGGTGCGCTGCCGGGCGTCATCGCCGGTGACGGGGCGGTCGCGGCTGGGCTGGACGCCCCTGCGTTCGCGTCGGTGCCGGTGGTGGTGGTTGCGGCCAATGCCGGGACTGCCAGCATGGCGGATGCGAAGATCATCGATGTCAGGCTGTAGCGCGCCATGACTTACCTCCTGTTAACGGGCTAGGCGCGTTCCCAACGACGCAGGCCGTTGCGCGGTTGCATTTACCCCTCGGACATGTGAAGGGGTGGAATGGTGGCAGGCCGAAACTGCACCTTTGCGTACCCCGAACGCGCGGCAACGTGACCGCCGGCCGCCGTCCAGCCGGCCGGACGGCGCGCCATCTAGACCAACCACCGATGCGCACGGAGGCGATCATGGCGACCCGGCCAATCTGGCGCGGCCATCTGCGACTGGCGCTGGTGTCCTGCCCGATCGCGCTGCACAGCACGGCGCGCAGCACCGGCGACCTGCATTTCCACTTCATCAATCCGAAAACCGGCCATCGGGTGCGCATGGTGACGCTGGACGCGGAAACCGACGAGGAATTGTCCCGCCGGGACCTGGTGCGCGGCTACGAGTTCGAAAAGGACCGCTACGTGCTGCTGGACGAGGAGGATTTCGAGCAGGCGAAGATCGAAGCCTCCTCCACTCTGCTGGTGGACAAGTTCGTGCCGCGCGAGTCGATCCCTCCGGTTTATTTCGACTCGAGCTACTACGTTGTGCCGGACGGCGACGCCGGGATGGACGTGTTCATCGTGCTGCGCGACGCCATCGCCCGGTCCGGACGAGCGGCGCTGTCGCGCGTGGTGATTGCTCGGCGGGAGCGGGCGGTGGCGATCCTGCCGATGGGCAGGGGGATGGTGTGCCACACGCTGCATGAGCCGCGCGATCTGTACGACAGCAAGCCGTTATTCGACCCGATCCCCGATACGGCGCCGGACCGGGAGATGGTGGCGCTGGCGCAGCAGCTGATCGAGCGACAGCAGGGGGTGTTCGAGCCGGCGGACACCGAGGACCGCTACGAGACGCGGCTGCGCGAGGTGATCGCGGCCAAGCTGAAGGGCGAGGGCGTGACGCCGGAAGCACCGGCCGAACCTGCACAAGACAACGTGATCGACCTGATGGCGGCGCTGAAGGCAAGCCTTGGACGCGGGGAGCGAGCCGCCGCCCCGGCAAAGCCGCAGCCGCGCAAGCCGACTGCCGCCAAGAAAGCACCCGCCAAACGACGGCCGGCAAGGAAGCGGGCGTGATTCCCTGCCGGGACGCCCGCTGCGCTGTAAAGTATTCCGACACACCGGTAAGGCTGGCTGAGACACGTATCGTTTTTGATCTCTTTGTCGCAGATTTAGCAGTCCGTGCTACCGGCCCCGGGCCGTTGCGCAGGCTGGTTGCATGCCCTGGCCCCACGGCGCGCGCTATCGGGTGCACGCCATCGCGACTTCGGCCATAAGCCGGTGATGGGCGGGGCTGGCGCAGGCGGCAGGTTCTGAATGGCTCACTGGGACGAGGGCTACGTCACCAATCTGGCCTATGCCGACACTTTCCTGCGTGAAGCGACGCCATCCTGGCTGGCGATGATCGCCTTGCTCCGCGGCCAGAATCCGCCCGACCTCGGTGGGTCCTTCACCTATGCCGATCTGGGCTGCGGCACCGGCTTCACCGCGACCGTGGTGGCCGCCACCATGCCGCTGGCCCAGGTCTGGGGATTTGACTTCAATCCGGCGCATATCGAGACCGCCTCGCGCCTGGCAGGTTCAGCCGGGCTGTCGAACGTCCACTTCAGCGAGGCAACCTTTGCCGAACTCGCGGCGCTGCCGGACTCTGCCTTGCCGGCGTTCGACTTCGTCATCTGTCACGGCGTGTTGACCCATGTGTCGCCGGAGAACCGGCGCCTGATTGGGGAGCTGATCCGCCGATGGCTGAAGCCGGGAGGTTTGGCATATCTGGGCTACAACACCGCGGTTGGCTGGGCCGGCATGGAACCTGTGCGCCGGCTGATGCGAATGCTGACCAGGACCGATACCGGCACGCCGACCGTCGCATCAGCCGCGTTGCGCGACCAGCTGGGGCCTTTGCGCGCCGCCGGTGCGGCTTACCTGGCCGCCCATCCCGGCATTGCCGCCCGCATCGACGATCTGCAAAACCAGGATCCCCGCTACGTCGTGCACGAATATCTGGGCAGTGCAGGGCATCCGTTGATGTTCGCCGATGTCGCCGATGCCATGGAAGCGGCAGGCTGCGACTTCATCGGCAGCGCCACGCTGATGGATAATATCGATGCCTTTTCGCTCCCGCCGGACTGCGTCCCGCTGGTAGCAGGCATCGGGAATGTTCGGCTGCAGGAAACCTTGCGGGACTTCGCCCGCGCCCAGGCGTTCCGCCGCGACGTCTACCGGCGCGGGCATGCCCCGCTTTCGGAACCCGAACGTGCGCTCCGGCTGCAAGCGCTTCCGCTGCTATCCCTCGGTTGGCCCGCCGACCGGCCGGTGCTGGCGAAAACGGCGATCGGCACCATCCGGGCGTCCGAGCCGCTATGCCGCCCAATGCTGCAGGCGGCGGCGGCAGGATCCACGACGCTGGGGGCTCTTCTGGCGGCGAGGGGCCGATATTCCGCCGAGGACGCCTTGCAAGTCGCAATGCTGCTGATCGCCGCCGGCTGCCTGAGTTCGGCGGTTCCGGGCGGACTGTCCAGTCTCGCGGGCAGCCGTTCCGAGGCGCTCAACCGAAGGCTGATCCATGCTGCGGTCCAGGGCTCTGGCCTCACCCAACTTGTCGCCCCGGCGATTGGCGCCGCCTTGGGATCCGATCTTTTGGAAATGCTGCTGGTGCAACTGATGCTGGATGGTGAAACCAGGCCCGAGGTGCTGACTGGCTCACTGTGTGACCAACTGGTTCGACCGGACAGTTGGCCGCAATCCGGCTCGCAAGGCGACCACCGGCAACAAATAGGCGCATTGACAGAATTTGCGCTGCGCGAGCGTGTTCCTGTCCTGCGCCGCCTCGGCGTGTTGGCCGCCTAGAACGCGATTTCTGACGCTACCCACTAGTGGTAGCGTCAGACCCGTGTAAAGGATTCCGACAGAAGCTTACGCCTTGCGATACCGCCGCACGGCGCCGAGGGCCAGGATCCCAGCGCCGAGGATGGCCAAAGTGGCTGGTTCCGGGGTCGCGGAACTGTTGTTGATGGTTGCCACCAACGACGTCACCGAGCAGGCTCCGGTGCCGCTGGCTCCGGTAACAGCGCACATCTGATAAGCTGCGCCATTCGAGCCATTGTTGTTCGCGGCGCCATTTTCAAAGTAAGACTGATTCCCGATCGCACCTGCACCAGTCAAAGGCGTGCCGGCAGCGAGGTTGGTGGTGTATGACCAGGAACCCGTCCCAGTAGCGGTTCCCTCGACCCAGTACGTCGTGTTGGCGGTCAACGTTATGGCGCTCGTCAGATGGAAATCGTAGTTGCCCGTCGTGCTGAAGGTGGGATTGGACACGGTCCAGGATGCCCCGGAGATCACCCCGCCCGGCACGCCGCCGCTGTCCGAATGCAGCGTAACCACGAGGGAACTGCCACTCGTGCCGTCACCGAGCAACAACACCACGTCGGTCAGGTCGAGATTTGAGGCACTGTCCGTGTTGAACGAGGCCCCTATGAGGTTGGAACTGTAATTGCTGAAACTATCCAGATTCTGGGACTCGGCAAGATTATCGTACAGGACGCTGGCCTGTGCCGATACGGTCGCGCCCAGCAAGATCATTCCGGCGGCCAACGCCCGAAATACCACACTCATCGTCGAACTCCCGAAAAGCTTCGTCCCGCCGAGCAAGCGCGGCGACCGCCCAATTACAAGCAATCACCATGCCACGGAAGGACACGCGCTCTTTCAAAGACTTACCCGGCGTGGACCGTGTACCGGGGAGCCAGATGTAAAAATCTCCGACACGCCGCCATTCCCTGGGGGGCGGCGAACACGCGGCACGCTCAGCCGCCCCGGCTTCGGGGGCTCTCCCTCCGGTGCGCCTTGGTTCGAGACGAAGGCGTTTTCTGTTGACGCCATCGCGTTAACTTTCCATTATCCCGTTTAGGAAACGGGACGGCCTGCGCCGCGAGGTTTGCCGCGCGACGCAGCCCGGGCGCCGGAGGCCGGATTCACAGGTCAGTTGGAAGGCAATCATGACAACCTTTACTTGGACCACCACCTCCGGCAGCGGTAACTGGAGCAACACTGCCAACTGGTCGCCCGTCGGTAGTCCAGGTACCCTGGACACTGCGCTGATCAACCAGATTGGCACATACGGCATTACCGTTGATACCGCCGGGACAGTCGCCGGCATCACCCTGAACGACAGCAACGCGACCCTGTCGTTTGCCTCCTTCAATGAGAATATCACCAGCTTCGTCAGCCTGCAGGCGGGCACCATTTCGATCAGCGGTGGTGGCCTTGCCAATAAGAGCAGCAGTTCGAGCCTGAATATTTCCGGTGGCCTGCTGACCGAGTCCGGCGGAACGGCGAGTTTCGGCACCGGCGGCATCAGCATGTCAAACGGCACGGTGACGCTCACTGGCGGCGGTTTCAATACCACTGCCGCACTCACGATATCCGGCGGCACGCTGACCGATTCCGGCGCCGGCATGTCGCTCACCAACGGGTTCAACATCACCGGTGGCACCGTCGCCTTCAACAGCGGCAACGTCGTGACGACCGGGACGACGACGCAGGATACCATCGCCGCCGGCGTGTTGCTCAGCATGGGCGGCGGGACAATCACAGCAAGCAACTCTGGCACCGGCATTCTCAATAGCGGCACAATCCAGGGCTTTGGCACTCTCATCACCGGCACCGGCCTCAACGACATCGAGGGCGCCGGCAAGATCGTCCCCAAGGGCGGCACACTGAGCGTTACCGCTGCGGCCAACCAAGGCTTTACCTCCCCGAGCTTCTCGATCAGCGACAGTTCGGCGCTGGCATTCAGTGGCCCCGTCGGCAGTACCGCCTCGGTCAGCTTCTCCGGCACCACCAGCGAGGTGCTGAGCCTGACGGCCCCGAGCAACAACTTCAGTGCGACCGTTTCCAACTTCTTCAACGGGGATACCATCCTGATCACCGGTGCGGCCAGCAACTCGCTGGACGGCACGGGCAAGATCATGACGGTGAAGAACGCCGGCAGCAGCACGATCGCCACCATCAACTTCGCCCAGTCGCAGACAGGCAAGATCAGCGAAACCGGCAGCACCTTCACCACCACGCTGTGCTTCGCCGCCGGCAGCCGCATCCGCACCGAGCAGGGCGATGTGCCGGTGGAGCAGCTTGCCCAAGGCGATCGGGTCGCCGTGCTGCGCGACGGCGAAATCGGCTTCACCACGATCACCTGGATCGGTGAGCGCCGGATCAATCTCGCCACGCACCCGCACCCGCAGACCGCCGCCCCCGTGCGCGTCCGCCGTGGCGCCATCGCCGAGAACCTGCCGGAGCGCGATCTGGTCGTGTCGCCGGATCACTGCCTGTTCCTTGATGGCAAGCTGATCCCGGCGAAGTCGCTGATCAACGGCATGACCATCGTGCAGGAGCGGTGGGTGCCGGCGGTGCACTACTTCCACGTCGAAGTCGATCCGCATGCCGTGCTGCTGGCCGAAGGCCTGCCGGTGGAAAGCTATCTCGACACCGGCAACCGCGCCTACTTCCTGAATTCCGGCGCCGAACTGGTGCTGCATCCGGAGTTCACCGTGAATGCCGGCCTGAAGGCCTGGGAAACGCACGCCTGTGCGCCGCTCACCGTGCAGCCCGAGGCAGTCCGGCCGGTCTGGCAGCGTTTCGCCGACCGCGCGCTGGAAATGGGCTTCGCGGCGCCGCAGCCGGAAACCACCGCTGAAGCCGATCTGCACCTGCTGGCGAATGGCCGCACCATCCGGCCGATGACGGCGCAGGACGGCCGCTACGTCTTCGCAGTGCCGGCAGGTTGCAAGACGGTGCATCTGGTATCGCGCGCAACCATCCCCTCCGACCTGGCCGCCTGGTGCGACGATTGGCGCTCGATCGGCGTGGCGGTCACCCGCATGGTGGCGCGCACGCAAGCAGGGCAGATGGTGATCCCGGCCGATCATCCCGCCCTCGCCCACGGCTGGCATCCGGTCGAGACCGACGGCGCGTCTTCCTGGCGCTGGACCGATGGCAACGCTGAACTGAGCCTTGGCGCACTGGACGGCCCCGCCATCCTGGAAGTGCATGTCGGCAGCACGCCCCGCTACATCGTCGAGGCCGAGCAGCAGGAGCAGCAGCGCCTGGTCGCCTGACACGGGCGACAGCGTCAGCGTCGCGACAAGGGCCGGCCCAGCGCCGGCCCTTTTTGCGTGTGCAACTCGCCGCTACGCCGCGAGCTTTGCGGCCGAACCGCCACCGGCGGGCTGGCCACCGCAGGTTCACTGCGCGGGGGCGGCGGCCCCCGATCGCATCCGCCGCACCGTCGCGGAGACCGGCGAGTTCTGCCAGGCGCTGTGCAACCGATACGCCGCACCGCGCACCGAAAACCGCGGCGCCACGTCGAACCAGCACACCCGGACCCGGTGGTGCGCCAGGCTCGATTTGAAACGGGTCACTCCGGCGAGGAAATCGTATTGGGCAGCCCCCTCCGCCCGGGCGCGCAGGATCGCGGCATGATGACAACTCAGTCCCGGCTTCGCATGCGGACCCGCGAGTTCCCTGGCCAGATCGTAATCGAACCCCGACTGATAATTCAGCACACGATCGCCCAGGCGAAAATTGTAGAGATAGCCAAGCACGTGCGGCCCGACGGTCATGCGGAGCAGGACCAACTCCCCGCGTGGCAGGGCTCGGCCGATCAGCGCGCGGTGGAACTGCAGGAACTCGGGCGTCGAAAACGCGCCGTCCTCGCCGCGCTGGGCCCAATAGCCCTGGTGCAAGGCGGCCAGGGCGTCGAACCAGGCCAGCGCCTCCGGCACCGTCGCAGCAGACTGCGTTGTCACCGGCCCGACGCGCGCCAGGCACCTGTCGGAGCGGCGGATCTGGTAGCGCGTGTTGGCTGACAGGCTGGAGAGATAGGCGTCCGGCGCATCGGCCAGCGCCGCCAGGTCGACATAGGGTGCAAAACTATCGGCCGACAGCACGACGCGGCCAACCCGTTCGGCGGCAAGCAGATAGCGTGGATCGACACCGCCCAGGCGAAGCCTGGAGCCCAAGGTCCGCCGCCATCCCCGGCTGGACGGCAGCGTTCCTGCCAGGACGGCCTCCAGGCAGGCCGGCAACAAATCCGCCGAGTCGGGCGTCAGCAGCAGCCCATTATGCTCGATGAACACTGAGTCCAATGCGCGGTCGCCGCTTTGGTGCAGCCATAGCGACTCGGTGCCCCAGCGTTCACGCCGGCGATTGAACAGCGCCAGGCCCACAACTCGCCCGCCGCGTTCGACCTGCAGCAGCACCGGGTCGGAAAAGCGTTCCTCGGCGAGGCAGCCCACCCAGGTCCAGCTTTGAAAGAACGACGCACCGGCCTCGGCTTCCAGTGCACGCCACGCCGGCGCGACCGCGGACAGGTCGCCGACCGGCGAGACGGTCATGCGAACCGCCGTGCCCATCGCGCCGAGCGAAGCCGGATCGCAACCAGCGTTCGTCACGGGTCATCCCGGTTCCGGGGCGCGGCAGGACGCTCAGCCAAGCTGATACTCAGCCAGCAATGCTTCGCAGGCAGACCGAGCCTCCCGGTCGGAGTCGAAGTCGCGCAACCGGCCCGTTTCATCCTGCAGAAACTCCGGATCGGTCAGTCCCGCCGCTCGGCCGCGCAGCGCGGCGAGCCAGGGCGCCGCCGGACGGGAGCGGTCGCAAAACACCAGCGCCAACCCGGCGAGATGCTCCTGTGCATCCGGACCGCTCGTCTTCCAGGCGGACATGCAAGGTGGCGAAGCCTGCGCAACCTGCGCCATCGCGGCGCCCCATGGCTGAGCGGGTTCCGGCACCAGGCTCGATCCCGGTTGGGCTTGCCAAACTGCACCGCCCCGGTCCGGAGGGGCATGCGGTTGCGGCGGCGCCGGATTCGTCGGCGCTTCGGCAGAGGCCGATGCCGGCCATACGGCCGCATTCGGCATCATTTCGGGCTCGGTCAGGACGAAGTCAGCCGGCGCAGCCGGCTCCGGGCCGGTCACCACGGCAGCGGACGAGGCAGGCGGCGCCATCGGCAATTCGGCTGCGTCCTCGCCCAACAGCGCCCGGATCTGCGGGATATAGGCTTTGATGGTATCGTCCTTGACGTGGCATGCAGCGGCGAGATGGTCGAACACGTCCTCAGTGTATTTCGGCCCGGACTGATCGAAGATCGGGTCGCCGCGATGCAGCTTGCTCAGCCACTCCCGGCGCGATTTCGTGTAGTAGTGGTTGATCACCATCCCCTGGTGGCACGCCGTCGGCTGCAGGGCAATATTCGGCACTTCCTGGCCCAGCGGATTGCTCACCGGCCCCTTCAGCCGGAACTCGTGCGGGTTCTGCGTCACGTCCAGCAGATCGGCGCAACGCACGATCGATTTCACGTGGCGGTTCACCGGCAGCGCATCTTCGGCGCGCAGATCGTAGGCCGCGATCACCAGGCCGGTCACCGGCTCCTCATGTCCGGCGGGACCGAACACGCGCCAGTTCACCATAACCGCGGAGGCATTCCGGCAGCTGTCCAGCACCCCGTGCAGGGTATTGCCGTCCAGCGGCAGGATGAACTCGTCCAGGTCGATGAACGCCGCCCAGTCATAGGCCGGAGCAAAGATATCGATGAAGTGCCGGTACGCGGTCAGCTGGCCCGGCCGCTGCGGCCAGTGGATCACGGTCACCCGGTCCGCCAAGGGCGAGCGGCGGATCAGATCGGCGCCGCCATCGGTGCTGCCGTTGTCGTACAGCACAAAGCGGTCGAAGCCGATCACCCGGTGATAGGCGATCCACTCCAGCAGATAGGGCGCCTCGTCCTTGAAGATGGCGCAGATGGCAAGCGAGCGGCGATCCATATGTTCCGTTCCAGGTCAGGCGGTACCAGCAATTGCCGGTCCGGTCATCCGGCGGATGGTGCCGGTGGTGCTGTGCCCCTCCTTGAGGTCCACAAGAAGCACGCGCCCGCCCCAGCTCTGCACCAGTTCGCCGCCGACCACCTGCTGCACCGTGTAGTCGGCGCCCTTCACCAGCACGTCGGGGCGCAACGCGCGGATCAGCTCCAGCGGCGTATCATCGTCGAACAGCATGACCAGGTCGACCGGCGCCAGGGAGGCCATGACGGTGGCCCGGGCGCTTTCCGACTGCACCGGCCGGGTCGGCCCTTTCAGCCGCCGGACCGAGGCGTCGGTGTTCAACGCGACGATCAGCCTGTCGCAGGCGGCCCGCGCCTCGGTCAACAGCCGCACATGCCCGGGATGGATCAGGTCGAAGCAGCCGTTGGCGAAGCCGATGCGCAGCCGGTTGGACCGCCAGGCGGCCACCCGCATCTTCGCCTGGTCCAGCGTCGCCTGCTTGCGGTCCGTGGCGATCAGGTCTTCCAGATGCAGCGCGCCCAGCAGCTCCTGGGCGGAGACCACGGCGGTGCCCTGCTTGCCCACCGAGATCCCGGCGGTGAGGTTGGCCAGCGTCGCCGCTTCGGGCAGCGACGCGCCGGCGGCCAGCGCCGTCGCCAGCGCCGCGACCAGGGTATCGCCGGCACCGGAAACGTCGGCCACTTCACGCGCCCGGGTCGGCAGATGCAGTGCCGGCCCGTCACGCCGCACCAGCGTCAGTCCCTTGGCGGAGCGGGTGACCAGCACGGCCTCGGCACAAGCGGAGGTGAGCGCGGCGCGCCCTGCGCGATCGGCCTCGGCATCGTCTTCCGCATCGATCCGGGTCGCCAGGCGGACCTCATGTTCGTTTGGCGTCAGCACGGTAATACCGCGGTATGCGCTGAAGTCCGGGCGCTTGGGGTCCGCGATCACCCGGCAGCCTTGCGCCGCAGCCAGGTCCAGCGCGCCACGCAGCACCCGGTCGCACAGCACACCCTTGGCATAGTCGGAGAACACGACGATGTCGGCCTGCGGCAGCGCGGCGGCAAAGCGTGCAAGCACGGCCTCGGCGG
>Ga0187809_10001358_pt1 | contig 11565 bp, 8 predicted proteins | sample NC_wetland_sal_i_8_FD_132415 | JGI IMG/M metagenome (GOLD analysis project Ga0187809, IMG submission 132415) | Wetland sediment microbial communities from Neuse River Estuary, North Carolina, USA - ASW_4 | ecosystem: Environmental > Aquatic > Freshwater > Wetlands > Sediment | place: USA: North... | reverse complement strand
GGGCGGCGTGGTTCTGCTGGCCGTTGACGCTCTGCTGCGTGGTGCTGTCCTGGGTGGTCGCGGCGAAGCTGACATGTCCGGCGGCAAAGCCGCCCAACGTGGTGCCTGCCAGCAGGACGGCAGCGAGCGCGGTCCGGCGCCAGGTACTGCCTTGGCGCGGGGTCTCGGGCTGGATGGTCATGGAACCTCCTTGGATCTCAGGGTGGGGTCGTCGCGCGCGCAAACGCGGAGCGGGCGCCGGGGTGGCGCGGCCCAGTGCGTCCTGAACATGTGGATGACGAGATGAACGTTCGCCCGATACAGCGATTAAACCGCTTTCATCTCAATTAAACTCCCGTCATCCGCCGGAGAACGTGAATAGGGCCGCAGTTCCTATTGGCGCTCGCCGGCAACCGCGGCGCCCGCCAGCTTCCCGCGGCAAATTGGGCGCCCGGGCTCAGGGCACAAGGGCGCCACAACCATTGATGTACAGAGCGTAAACGGAAGTACTCGCGCACATGAATAGCCGATCTTTTTTGCGCCCGCCGAAACAGAGATTGGCGCAGCCTTCCGGCAGGTGGATCTTGCCGATCAAATCGCCGTCCGGGGCGTAGCAGCGCACGCCATCCTCGCCCGGATCGGCCCAGCCCATGCTGCACCACACATTGCCGTCCGCGTCGCAGCGCACGCCGTCGGTCATGCCGGGCGCGAAGTCGGCGGCGAACACGCGTCCGTTACCCAGCCTGCCGCCATCGACCGTGAACACCCGGATGTGAGCTGGGCCGCCATGCGAAATGCCGCTGTCCACGATGTACAGCAGCCGCTCGTCTGGCGAGAAGCACAGCCCGTTCGGCCGCACGAAGTCGTCCGCCACCACGCGCGCCTCGCCGCTGCGCGGATCGAGCCGGTACACGTTGCGCGGCAGTTCGGCCGCCGCCTTGTGCCCCTCATAGGGGCCGTCGATGCCGTAGCCGGGATCGGTGAACCACACCGCACCGTCGCTTGCCACCACCACGTCGTTCGGGGCGTTGAGCGGCTTGCCGTCGAAGCGGTCCATCAGCACGGTGATGCTGCCGTCCAGTTCGGTGCGGGTGACCCGGCGGGAATCGTGCTCGCAGGTGACCAGCCGGCCTTCACGGTCGCGCGTGTTGCCGTTGCTGTAGTTGGACGGGGCGCGGAACACCGAGAGGTGCCCGTCCTCCTCCAGCCAACGCATCATGCGGTTGTTGGGGATGTCGCTGAAGACCAGGTAGCCGCCGTCGCGGAAATAAACCGGGCCCTCCGCCCAGCGGAACCCGGTGGCGATGCGCTCCACCGCGGCGTTGCCCTGGCGATAGACGAAGCGCTTGTCGAGCGGCTCGATATGCGGGTCGGGATAGCGGGTGTCGGGCAGGTTGCCCAGGGGCAGCGACATTGGCTCCTCCGTGCGGCGTGTTTTTCCGGCTGCCGCCATCCTACAGCGATTCGTGACGTGCGGGCGCCGCGCCGATCCGAGGGGGATCGCAAGTTGCCTGCGGGTTCGCTCATAACACTGCATCTCGTCAGTGCCTCGTCCGCACCGACGACCTGTTGCCGGCACAGAATTCCTCGATGGCAGCTTTACGGTCGCGCCCGGAACGCGAATTACCCGCTCAGCTGCCCGCGGCTCGTTCGGCTGCGGCGGAGGTGTCGGTCCAGGGGTTGAACCACCGTGCGCCCGTGTGCCGGACGTCACGCACGTTGCGCGTGACCAGACATAGGTCGTGCTCGATCGCGGTCGCGGCGAGCATGGTGTCGATCACCGGCGGCGCGTGCCCGGTCTGCCGCTTCACTGCGCCGCTGATCGCACCCCAGCGGCGCACAACAGGATTGGTCAGCTCCAGAACACGGCCGGCGAACCGTACCTCAAGTGCCGCGATTCCGGCGGCAATGCGCGGACGGAGGGGATTATCGACCGGCAGGTTGCCAAAACCCTTGTCGTACTCGCCCAGGGTCAGGATGCTGAGGAACAGCAGAGCCTCATCCTGCACGGCCGCCCAGGCCAGGACGCGCTTCGCGCCCTGGGGTCGGGACAGTTCAGCGATGACATTGGTATCCAGCAGCCACCCCGTCAAAGGGCGATGTCCCGGCCGGTGTCGCGCTCGCGCGCCGGATCGATAGCGTCAATGCCGAGATCTTGCAGAAAGGCGACGAGGTTCTGGCGCGGTTTCGCCCGCGGCAGCAGTTCGTCCAGAGCCTCGGCTGCGATCACTACCACGGCGTCCCTGCCGCGGACCGTGACGCGCTGCGGGCCCTCCGAGCGGGCGCGGCGCACCACCTCGCTGAACCGCGCCTTGGCGTCCTCCAGTTTCCAGCTTGTCGGATGCGGACATGCAGGAACCTGATGTGGCGCTTGATGAGGCCCGGCGACGGCGCGACGTGGCATACAGTGCTGGCTCCAGGCTGACTGGCGTGTCAATCCTAGCATAAATCGCCGGTTGCATCTACTTTGCGGGCCCATCCGCTTGCGCAGCGCCGTCGCGGTTTCCGCCTCCTGCGAGGTCGATTGGTTGGGACCGTCCGAGTGGGGCAACGCCCCGGAACCGAGCGAGCGCTACCGCCGGGCGCCGCAGCGGAGCAGTGCCAGGGTCTTGCGTACCCGCAGTCGCTTTACCATTCGTTCATCGCCACCCGCTGAACCACTGCCGCCACCAGGGCGCGGTGTTGATTGGCACGTCGTGCTTTCAGCGGGTTCCCTCCCCGAGCAGCCGAGTCCATGCTGCGGACCACCGCCGAAGGAGTGTGCCGCATGCCAGACACCGACCCCGCCCTGCTCACCGCCGAGGAGATGCTGGCGCTTTATGCCAGACGGGCGCTCAGTCCGGTGGAGGTGCTGCAAGCGGTCACCGAACGCGTCGCCCGCCTCAACCCGCAGCTGAACGCCTTCGCCGTGATGAACCCGCGCGCGCTGGACGCCGCCGGCGAGAGCGAGATGCGCTGGCGCGCCGGCCGGCCGATCGGCCCGCTGGACGGCGTGCCCTGCACGGTGAAGGACCTCGTGGACGTGGCCGGCTTCCCGACCCGCCGCGGCAGCCGCACCAGCGACCCGGCGCCGGTGCCGGACGACGCGCCACTGGTGGTCGGGCTGCGTTCGGCCGGGGCGGTGATCGTCGGCAAGACCACCACCACGGAATACGGCTGGAAATCCCCCGGCGACTGCCCGCTGCACGGCATCACCCGCAACCCGTGGAACCCGGCCTATACCACCGGCGGCTCCTCCGCCGGCGCCGGCGCGGCCGGGGCGGCGGGGTTCGGTCCGCTGCACCTGGGCACCGACGCCGGCGGCTCCATCCGCATCCCGGCGGCGTGGTGCGGCCTGGTCGGGCTGAAGCCGACCTACGGCCGCGTGCCGCAATGGCCAGCCAGCGCTTTTGCGTCCGTATCCTGCGCCGGCCCGATGACCCGCAGTGTGCGCGACGCCGCGCTGATGCTCACCGCCATGGCCCGCTACGACCTGCGCGACCCGTTCTGCCTGCCGGATGACGGCCGCGACTGGCGCGACGGCATCGAGGACGGCGTGTCCGGCCTGACGGTCGGCGTGCTGAACCGGCCCGGCTTCGACGCGCCGGTGGATGCCGAGGGCATTGCCGCGGTGGAGCGCGCCGCGGCGGTCCTGGCCGATGCCGGCGCCACGGTGGAGCAGGTGGACCCCGGCCTGCCCGACACCCGCGTGGTGTTTGGCCGGGTCTGGGGCGCCGCGCTGGCCCGCCTGGTCGCCCAGATGCCGGAACAGCTGCGCGGCCTGCTCGACCCCGGCATCCTGGAGGTGGCGCGCAGCCAGGGCGGCATGTCCGCCATCGAGTTCATGGACGCCGAAGCCATGCGCGCCGCCGCCGCCCACGCCATGGCTCGCCTGCACCAGAGCTACGACCTGGTGCTGTGCCCGACCGTCCCCGCCGGTCCGCCGCCGGCGGACGCTTCGACGGTCGATCCGGTTCAGGCGCTGTGGACCGACTGGGCGCCCTGGACCTTCACCTTCAACATCACCCGCCAGCCCGCCATCGCAATGCCGTTCGGCTTCGGTGAGAACGGGTTGCCACGCTCGGTGCAGCTGGCCGCCGCGCAGTTCCGCGACGACCTGGTGCTGCGGGCGGCGCGGGTGCTGGAGCTGGCGGAACCGGTGCCGCTGGCCGAATTGTAGGCGGGCGGGAGAAGCCGCAACGCGTTACGAGTTTTCCTGACTTCAGCCTGACCTTCTCCGCCTGCCGCGGTGGACGGCCGGCGCACGGTAGAAGGCGCGCTTCACGGCTTCCACCAGGGCCAGATAGGCCGCCGTCGCCGCGACCACATAGGCGAAGAACAGCGCCGGCGGGCGGACGAAGCCGAACCACACGCCGATCGGGGTGAACGGCAGCAGGATCGCAGCCGCCACGATCGCGGCGGCCATCAGCAGCAGCAGCGGATGCGGGCGGCTGGCGAACAGGTGCCGGCGGGTGCGGATCGCAAAGATCACCAGCACCTGGGTGGCCAGCGATTCGATGAACCAGCCGGTGTGGAACAGCGCCTCGCCGGCGCCGAACACGGCCAGCATGACGTAGAAGGTCAGAAAGTCGAACAGCGAACTCAGCGGTCCGAACACCAGCATGAATCGTCCGATCAGGCGAATGTTCCAGCGCGTCGGCTGGGCGATCGCCTCGGCATCGACGTGATCGAGCGGGATGGCGATCTGCGACACGTCGTACAGCAGGTTGTTGAGCAGCACCTGGATCGGCAGCATCGGCAGGAACGGCAGCACCAGCGCGGCGCCGGCCATGCTCGCCATGTTGCCGAAATTCGAACTCGATCCCATCAGGATGTATTTCGCGACGTTCTGCACCGTTGCCCTGCCGGCGGCGACGGCGTCGTGCACCACCGACAGGTCGTGTTCGAGCAGGATCAGGTCGGCCGCCTCGCGCGCGACGTCGGCGGCGCCGTCCACGGAAATGCCGACATCGGCCGCATGCAGCGCCGGCGCATCGTTGATGCCGTCGCCCATGAAGCCGACAACATGGCCCAGGCGCTTCAATGCCAGCAGCACCCGCAGCTTCTGCTGCGGATTGACCCGGCAGAACAAATTCACCCGCCGCGCCTGGCCGAGCAGCGCTTCGTCCGTCAGGTGGGTCAGCGCTTCGCCGGTCAGCACGCCGGTCACCGGCACGCCGATCGATTCGAACACGTGCTGCGCCACCTGTTCGTTGTCGCCGGTCAGCACCTTCACTGCGACCCCGTCGCGCTGCAGCGCGGCGATGGTGTCGCCCGCGCTGGTCTTCGGCGGATCGAGAAAGATCGCGAAGCCAGCGAACACCAGTTCGGCCTCGTCCACCGCGGCGGCATGATCCTGCTCGGCGCCCAGCGTTCGGCTGGCGATGCCGATTGCGCGAAATCCCTGTTCGCTGAGCCCGCGGAACACCGCCGTGACCGCGGTGCGCGCAGCATCGTCCAGCGCATGCACCGCGCCGTCCGCCGTGACATGGCGATTGGACAGGCGCAGCACCTCCTCCGGCGCGCCTTTCACGATCAGGATGCGCGCGCCGGCATGGTCCGCCAGCACCGAGACGCGACGGCGCTCGAAGTCGAACGGCACCTCGTCCAGCTTGCGCCAATCCGACAGATCGCTGCCGTCCGCTGCCAGCACCGCCGCATCGAGCGGACTCTGCATGCCGGTCTCGAACCGGCTGTTCACCTGCGCCAGCGTGAGGGCGTGCGCGCTGTCCTGGCCGGCGCCGTCGATGGTGCGCACCAGGGCGATGCGCGCCTCGGTCAGCGTGCCGGTCTTGTCGGTGCACAGCACGTCCATCGCGCCGATGTCGTGGATCGCCGCCAGCCGCTTGACGATGACCTTGCGCCGCGACAGCGCGATGGCGGCGCGCGACAGCGTCACGGTGACGATCATCGGCAGCAGTTCCGGCGTCAGTCCGACCGCCAGCGCCAGCGCGAACAACAGCGATTCCAGCAGCGGGCGGTGGAAGGCGATGTTCACCACCAGCACGAACAGCACCAGCCCCATGGTGATGCGCACGATCATCAGCCCGAAGTGCCGCACGCCGGCTTCGAAGGCGGTGGCCGGCGGCTTTTCCGCCAGCTTCGCGGCCAGTGCGCCGAGCGCGGTGGCTTGGCCGGTGCGGCAGATCAGGGCGGTGGCGGTGCCGCTGATCACCGAAGTGCCGGCGAACACCGCATTGCGCGCCTCGGCCGGATCGCGTGACTGCACGGCGTCGCTCGCCTGTTTCTCCGCCGGGTAGGGTTCGCCGGTCAGCAGCGCCTGGTTGACGAACAGGTCGCGGCTTTCCAGCAGGCGGGCGTCGGCCGGCACCAGGTCGCCGGCGATCAGTTCCACCACATCGCCGGGCACCACGCAGTCCACCGGCAGCGCGGTTGCCACGCCGTCGCGCCGTACCGTCGCGCGGATCGCGACCGAGCGGCGCAGCGCCTGGATCGCATCCTGTGCCCGGCTCTCCTGCACGAAATCCAGCACCAGGCTGAGCAGCACGATCGTCACCACGATGACGAAGCTGGCCAGGTCGCCGGTTGCGGCGGACAGGGCACTGGCGATCAGCAGCACGATCACCAGGGGATTGCGCAGCCGGCCGAGGAATTGCAGCCAGCGCGGTGCGCGCGGGCCGGCGGCGGTCTGGTTGGGGCCGTACTGCGCCAGGCGCGCCGCGGCTTCGGCAGCGGTCAGGCCGGACGGGCTGCTGCGCAGGGATTGCAGCAAGACCGCGGCAGTCTCGGACCAGAACTGCGGCTCGACCGGAGGCGGCGGGAAGGGGCGCGGCATGCGGCACTCCGGGGCTGGTCCGCGGCGAAGCTTGCGCGTCGCGGCGGTGCGAATGCCAGCGCATTGTTGGAAGAGACGCCTCGCTCCATCCGGCCGGTGGCCGCAGGCGGGCCATAGCCGGGTCGGCAGGCCGCGCCGCCCGAAGCGCGGTGGCTTCTCCGACGGCCGCGCAATCCACGAAATGGCATGGCCGAACCGGGTCGCCACCTCCGGCGGAATGTACTAGACTCGCCGCATGGATGAAGTGCGCACCGCCGCCATCAGCAACGTTCCCGAATACACCGTGTCGGAAATCTCCGGCGCGGTGAAGCGCACGCTGGAAGGCACCTTCGGCCGCATCCGCGTGCGCGGCGAAATCACCGAGCTGAAACGGTATCCATCCGGCCACATCTACTTCTCGCTGAAGGACGAGAACGCCAAGCTGGCCGGCGTGGTGTGGAAATCCGCCGTCCCGCGCCTGGGCATGGCGCCGGAGAACGGCGTGGAGGTGATCGCCACCGGCCGCATCTCCTCGTACGGCGAGCGGTCCTCCTACCAGCTGATCGTCGAGCGCATGGAATACGCCGGCGCCGGCGCGCTGCTGGCGCGCATCGAGATGCTGCGCGTCCGTCTCGCCGCCGAGGGCCTGTTCGACGCCGACCGCAAGCGCAGCCTGCCGGTGCTGCCGGCGGTGATCGGCGTGGTCAGCAGCGAACGTGGCGCGGTGATCCAGGACATCCGCACCACGCTGGCCCGCCGCTTCCCGCGCACGCTGCTGCTGTGGCCGGTGCCGGTGCAGGGCGAGGGCGCGGCGGAGCGCATCGCCGCCGCCATCGCCGGGTTCGACGCGCTGCCGCCCGGCGCGCCGGGGGAAGGCGGCGTGCCGCGGCCCGACGTGCTGATCGTCGCCCGCGGCGGCGGCAGCCTGGAAGACCTGATGGCGTTCAACGAGGAGATCGTTGTCCGCGCCGCTGCCGCCTGCCGTATCCCGCTGATCTCCGCGGTGGGGCACGAGACCGACACCACGCTGATCGACTTCGCCTCCGACCGGCGCGCGCCCACGCCCACCGCCGCGGCGGAGATGGCGGTGCCCGCGCGGGCCGACATGATCGCCGACCTGGCGCAGCGCGGTGCTCGCCTGATCGGCGCGCTGAACCGCCTGACCCAGGAGCGCCGCCTGCGCCTGTCCCGCGCCGAACGCGGCCTGCCCGACCTGCCCACCCTCCTCGGCAGCACTCGCCAGCGGCTGGACGACCGCAGCGAGCGGCTGCGCCTGTCCCTGCCGAACCTGCTGGAGCGGCGCCGCACCGCGCTGGTGGCGGCGGAGCGCAGGCTGCCCGACCTTCCGGTCATGCTGGGCGCCTGGCGGGAGCGGGTGCAGGAGCGCGGCGTCCGCCTGGTGCTGGCGCTGCCCAACCTGACCGCCGCCCGCCGGTCCTCGCTCGATCTGTGCGGCCATAAGCTGGTCGCCTGCCTGCGCCACCGCGTCGCCGCCATCCATAACGGCGCCAACCGCACGCTCGTCCGGCTCAGCGACGCCCCGCTGCGTGCCACGCTGCGCGAAGCGCGGGCGCGGGCGGAGGGCGCCGGTGGGCGGCTGGAATCGGTGTCCCCGCTGGCGGTGCTGCAGCGCGGCTACGTTGTGGTGGCGGACGTCGCGGGCCACGCGCTGACCAGCGCCGGCGCGGTGAAGCCGGGCGCCCGCCTGCGGCTGCGCTTCGCCGACGGCGAGGTTGGCGCCACCGCGGATGGCGGGCGCAAGTCCGACCGGCAGGGGCAGCTGCCGCTGTGATGATCCGCTCGCTACAGCGTCTGGCGAGCAGGCAGCGTCGCTGTTCCACGCCGGCAAGTGTGGCATCCTGTCCTCCGCGAGCCGAAGAAGGACCGCACAGATGAAGCCGCCGATCCGCATCGCCGTGCTGCATTTCTCCCATGAAACGGTGACGTTCCTGCCCAACGACACCACGCTGGCGGATTTCACCTATCCCGGCTCGCCGGCCGCGGGCGAGGCGCTGCTGAGCAGCGACCCGCGCGGCTACATGGGCGGCTTCGTGAAGCTGGCGCGCGAGTTCGACGCGGTGGAACTGATCGGCATCGAATCGCCGCTCTGGCCGCGCACCGGCACCGGCTCCGGCTGGATCACCAATGAGGCGTTCGAGACGTTCGTGGGCAGGATGATCGAGGCACTGCACCTTCAGGGTCCGTTCGACGGCGCCTATCTCTGCCTGCACGGCGCCGCCGGCGTGCGCGGCGTGCCGCGGCCGGAAGCGGAGCTGGCCAGGCGCGTGCGCGCCGCCCTCGGCCCCGCCGCGTTCATCGCCGGCACGTTCGATCCGCACGGCAACGAGGACGAAGAGTTCCTCCGCCACGCCGACATGGCCTTCGCGGGGAAATACTTTCCGCATTACGACAGCTACCTGCAGGGCGAACGCGCGGCGCGCTGCCTGGTGCGCGCGATTCGCGGCGACTACGCGCCGGTGTCGGTGACGCGAAAAGTGCCGATCATCTCGCCCACCGTGTTCCAATGGACCGGTGCCTCGCCGTGGATGGACCTGGTGCAGCGGGCGCTGACCTGGGAAGCGCGCGAGCCCGACCTGTTCGTCAACTTCTTCTTCGGCTTTCCGTGGGCGGACGTGCCCGACGTGGGGATGACCTTCCAGGTGCTGACCAATGGGAACCCGGAGCTGGCGCGGGCTGCCGCCGACGACATGGCGGAGAGCGCGTGGCGGCAGCGCGAGGCGTTGCTGCACACGGCGAAGATTTTCTCGATCGACGAGGGCGTGACGGCGGCGAAGCTTGCGGTCGCGAAGGGCGCGAAACCGGTGGTGCTGGCCGACCACAGCGACCGCTCGGGTTATGCCACCTGGCTGCTGCACGCGGTGATCGCGCAGGGGTTGTCGCGGGTGCTGATCGGCACGGTGGCGGACGCGCGGCTGGTCGCGGCGCTGGTGGCGCAGGGCGCTGGGGTTGGCGATGCGGTCGATGTGGAGGTGGGTGGGCTGGTCGATGAATCGGCCGGTCCGCCGGTGCGGATTGCGGGCCGGATCATGGGCATCAGCCAGGCGCCGGGGCGGGTGAAGGGTGGCGTGTGGTTTCACATCGGGTTTGGCGACGGCAACGTGCTGATCGTCAGCCCGTACCTGGCGCAGATCATGGAGCCTGCGACGTTCACCGGCCTGGGCATCGATCTGGCGGCGTTCGACGTGTTTGCCATCAAGTCGCGCGTGCATTTTCGGCGCGGGTTCGATGACAGCGGGTTTGCGCAGACGATCCTGCTGGTGGAGCCGGACCAGCCGTTCCTGGGCACCGTGCGGCTGGATGGGTTGCCGTACCGGAATGTCGATCTGAAGGCGTATTATCCGTATGGAGACCCGGTGTTTCCGGCTGAGTGAGGCATTCCGGTTGGCCGGTCCGGCCTGCAACCACCGGTAAGCTTCCTCGGCGCGGCGAACCCGACTGCCGAGCGGCTATGCATCAGAATTGCGAAGGCCACGGATTGAACACATGCAGGACCTCGAGGTTTCTGCCTTCTCGTTGCCTGCTGTGCCTAGCGGCGCAACGTTGCAATATCCGTCCGGCAGAGCGCTTCGAATCCCGCAGGCAACGCGGCACTCGGAAAAGTGCGGTGAAACAAGAATGAACGGCGTGCCTTTATATCCATGTTCGATATAAAATATTTGACGCTCCGGGGTTCAAAAAGATATATTTATAAATAAAAATGGAATATTGCTAAATTTCTGTAAATTCATATTTATACTCTTGGTGAAATCTTAGTGTCTTGGTGTCTTTGTGGTGAATTCTACTTTCAGGCTTGCCTATAATTTCCTCCTCCCCACCCTGAAACCCCTCGTGCACTCGTCTTAAACTTCCCCACACCCACCCCAGTGACCCGTGTCGTTAAAGAAAGATTCACCACTAAGACACTAAGACACTAAGATTGCACAAAGCGGGGTCGGACATGGACATCAGCCGGCAGGTGATCGGGTTGGCGATCGAGGTGCACCGGCAGCTCGGCCCGGATTGCTGGAACCGGCCTACCAGGAGTGCCTCTGCCAGGAACTGCGCGACGCGAACCTGCCCTTCGCGCAGCAGGTGGCGTTGCCGATCATCTACAAAGGCCGGAGGCTCGACTTCGAATACAAGATGGACATCGTCGTGGAACCCGGCCTCGTGCTGGAAAGCAAGTCGGTCGCAACCCTGCTCCCGCTGCACGAAGCGCAACTGCTCACCTATCTCCGGCTCAGCGGACATCGCGTCGGCCTGCTGATGAACTTCAACTGCCCGGTCCTGAAGGACGGCATCCGCCGCCGCATTCTATAGCCACCCCACGGCACCCCCCGAATTTTTGCCAACACGCATGCCGCCGCTACACTGGCCGCTCCATACCTTCAGGAGCCGGGTGATGGCGCTGCTCATCGTCGATCTCGACAAGCATATCGGCAACGCCACGGCGTGGCGCGACACGTTCGCCCAGCACCTTCCCGATCTGGAAGTCCGCATCTGGCCCGAAGCCGGCAACGTGGCGGATATCGAATACCTCGCCTTCATGCACCCCGACTTCGACGCGCTTCCCACCTTCCCCAATCTGCAAGCCATGTTCAGCCGTTCGGCCGGCGTCGAGTCCTTTGTCGATCATCCCAGACTGCCGAAAGCCAGGCTGTGCAAGATCGAACCGCCGGGCGGCGACCCGATGATGACGGAATACGTCGTCATGCATGTGTTGCGCCTGCACCGCGACATGCCGGGCTACGCGGCGGCGCAGGCCAGGAAGGAATGGCGCCGCACCACCATCGTCCGCCCCGAGCAAAGGCGTGTCGGCTTCCTCGGCTTCG
>Ga0187809_10001356_pt1 | contig 11568 bp, 14 predicted proteins | sample NC_wetland_sal_i_8_FD_132415 | JGI IMG/M metagenome (GOLD analysis project Ga0187809, IMG submission 132415) | Wetland sediment microbial communities from Neuse River Estuary, North Carolina, USA - ASW_4 | ecosystem: Environmental > Aquatic > Freshwater > Wetlands > Sediment | place: USA: North... | reverse complement strand
GGCGATGGCCGAGCGCATCGGCTATTTCCGGCTCGACAAGGGGCGTCCGTCGGCGTCCGCCGCTGCGGCGGAGCCAAGCCAGCCGGCGCAACGTCATGCGCTGGCGCGTGCGCCGAAGGCGGCCGTGGCCCGCCCGCGCGTGGCCGGCGCCACCGCGCTCAAGTCGGACGCCGACTGGAGCGAGTTCTGATCGGCTGCGCTGCCGGAGCGGATACGCTTGCGGCGTGGGGGCGCGATTGGCTATGGTCGCCGCCGATGCGGGCGTAGTTCAATGGTAGAACGGCAGCTTCCCAAGCTGCATACGAGGGTTCGATTCCCTTCGCCCGCTCCAGACACCTCGCTCCGACATCATCCGCACAGGCGCCGCACGGCGCCCGCGTCGTTCGTCCGGGTCACGTGAGCGTGCCCGGCGCGAAGCAATAGTCGCTGTGCTGTCCGTTGACGTCGATGTACCACCACACCGCGTGGCCGGTCGGGTTCGGTCCCTTCAGCACCATGTAGGCCGGCAGCGTGTGCGTGCCGTCCTTCGCCTTGATACTGACCGAACCGTCCTTGTTGATCGTGTAGACGCCGTAGAACGGGTGCCCGTCGGCTTCGTCGCAACACCATTGGCCTTGCGCGTTGTGCTGGCTCTTGTACCAGGCCTGAACCTCGGGCGGCTGATTGGCGTATTTTGGATTCCAGCGCGCCAGCGCCGGCATGCTGCAGAGTACTGCTGACGCGATTGCAAGTTTCACGAAGTGCCGCATCGGATCGATCCGCTGTCGTTGGTCTCGCGAAATCAAAGACCAGCGGGGTACCGGCGTTCCTGACTATTCATCACGGGCGCGTGCATCGGCGCGTCGCGCCGGACAGGCGCAACAAAAGGCGGGTTTTGCAGCTTGTCTTGAAGCGTTTTGTAAAATCGGGTACGCGGATGTCGGATAGCGGACGGGACGTTCCGTCGCTCAGGCCACCGGCGCGGCTTCGTCCGCCGCGGTCTCCGCAGGCTTTTGCGCGGGCGGCTCCGGTACTTCGGCGGCGATGTTGAAGTGACGCAGAAACAACGGTGCGATGCGCGTCAGTTCCTCGTCGCAATCGGTCTGCGGCGCCTTTCCGTACTTGACCGCGGAGATGGTCCAGTTCGCATGGTCCGCGTCCGCCTCCACGGGTGCGACGACGATGCCGGCCGCGTCGCCACAGCGGCCTGACTTGCGCAGATACGCAAGCAGCTTCTTTTCCAGATCCGCTTTTTTCACGACCATGCGGTCGCTGACCAGCTTCTTCGACACGATGAGCTCCCGAGAGAGCCATCTTTAACCTGCCGGTGGCGGCGGCGGGGCGCAGCGACATACCAACATGATGTGTTTTGGCAAACTGGAACAACAAAGTGTTTATGGTTCGAACGGCATCCGAGCGACGGCGGCGCGCCGCTCGATGATCAGCGATAGTTGCGGGCCAGACGGTTGTGGATGGCCGTTGCCGCGACTGCAGCGTGTCCAGTGGCGACGCTGAGCTGATGCAGGTCGGTGACCACGTCCCCCGCGCCAAATAGGCCGGGGACGCTGGTGGTCTGGTGGTCGTCGACGCGGAGATTGCCGATCGCGTTGCAGGCCGCGCCGAGCCCGGTGGCGAGGTCGGAGCGCACGTCGCAGCCCATCACCGGGTAGAGCACGTCGACCGCGTGCGCGACGCCGCCGGCGAGGATGCTGACGCCGTCTGCGGACGGCGTCACCCGCTGCGGCGGGCCGGCGACCGCGACGCCGGCCTCCGCGAGGTCCCGCGCCAGGCCGCTATCCTGGCCGTCGTCGGTCGGAAACAGCCGCACATCGCGCGAGTAGGTGCGCAGGAACAGCGCCTTGTGCCCCGCCGTGTCGAACGGGCCGAGCACGGCGATGCGCTTGTCGCGCGCCTCGTAAGCGTCGCAGATGGGGCAGAAGCGGATGGCGCCGTGTGCGATCCCTTCATGCAGGCCCTCGGTCAACGGCTTCCGGTCGACGATTCCGGTGGCCATCAGCACGGTCTGGGCGCGCAGGCTCTTGCCGCCGGCCTCCGCGGTGAAGACCTCGCCGTCGCGCGCCAGCGCGGTGGCCGTGGCCGTCTCCAGCCTGGCGCCATAAAGCCGCACCTGCTCGCGAAGCCGCTCGAGCAGCGCCGGGCCGCCGATGCCTTTGAAGCCGGGGTAATTGTGGCTCTCTGGGATCAGGGCGGCGCGGCTGCCGCCCGCGTCGACCACCAGCACGTCGCGCCGGTAGCGCGCGAGATAGACCGCCGCGGTCAATCCGGCCGGGCCGCCGCCGATGATGAGACAATCGAGCATGACCGGTCAGGCGGACGCTGCCGCAGCCTCCGTGATGTCCACCTGCGGCAGCAGATCGCGCACGTCCTCGTTGGTGCACAACTCCGTGCCCGGATTCATGACCGCGGCCGATCCGGCCGCGACGGCGATGCGGAACGCCTGCTCCAGCGGCTCGCCTCTGGCCAGGGCAGCGACCAGCCCGCCGAGGAAGCTGTCGCCGGCGCCAACCGCGCTCACCACTTCGATGGGCATCGGCCTCGCGCGCAGCGCACGCTCTTCGTCGACCAGCAGCGCCCCCTGTTCGCCGAGCGTCAGCGCCACCAGCTTGGTGCGTCCGTCCTTGATCAGAGCACGGCACGCGGCGACGCAATCGGCCTCGCTGTCGAGCGGCCGGCCGACGAAGTCGCTGAGCTCGTTCTGGTTCGGCTTGATGAGCGTCACGCCTTCCCCGAGCGCCGCGGCGAGCGCCGGCCCGGACGTGTCGATCACCATCCGCGCGCCGAGCGCGCGGGCGCGCCTTGTCATCTCGGCGTAGATGTCCTCGGGCACGCCCGGCGGCACGCTGCCGCTCGCGACGACGAAGCGCGGCTTGTCTGGAAGCGCGGTGAGCTTGTCGAGCACCGCCTCCCATTCCGGGCGGTGCAACGGCGAACCCGGCAGCACGAAACGAAATTGCTGGCCGGTTTCCTCTTCGTAGGCCGTGAAGTTCTCGCGCGTCTCGACGTGCGACGGCGTGACGATGCTGTCGATGCCTTCGCGCTCGATGAGGCGATGCAGCAGTTTGCCGATGGCGCCGCCGGTCGGATAGATCGCGGCGACGTCGCCGCCGAGCCGGTGCACCACGCGCGCGACGTTGATGCCGCCGCCGCCCGGATCGCGCTTCGGCGCCGAGCAGCGCAGCTTCGCGGTCGGCTCCACGCGCGGCACGTTGACGAAAATGTCGACAGCCGGGTTGATCGTGAGCGTGACGATGTCGGGCACGTTTCGTCTCTCGCTTCGCTGCTTATCCGGGCAAAAATGCGCGGGGTCTGAAAAGAAAGCAATATTTTGTCCGTGCACAGCCTGTCGCGGGGTTCAATCTTTCGCGAAAGTCATTGCCGGCAATGACTCTGTGCGCACTCCAACGTTATGGAACGATGACCGTTTCGCCGAAATGTGGTTACATCGGGGCCGGCCCTGTCGGCCGCTCGGAGCATGTATGATCGATCCGCTTTACTCGTTGTCCGGTTTTTGCGTCGGGCTTCTTGTCGGAATGACTGGTGTCGGCGGCGGATCGCTGATGACACCATTGCTGATCCTGTTGTTCGGTGTGCATCCGGCGACGGCGGTCGGCACGGATCTTCTGTATGCGGCGGCGACCAAGACCGGCGGCAGCCTGGTGCACGGCTGGGCGCGCTCGATCGACTGGCGTGTGGTGCGGCGGCTCGCCAGCGGCAGCATCCCCGCGACGATCCTTACGGTCGCCGTCCTCTCGCATTTCAATCTCAATAGCGAGGCCGCGCGCAGTCTCATCACTTTCGTGCTCAGCGGCGCCTTGTTCGTGACCGCGGCGGTGCTCGTGTTCGGCCGCGCCGTCACCGAGTTCTATCGCGCGCGCGTGCCGCAGCTCGATCCGGCGCGCACCGCCGCCAGCACCGTTGTGGTCGGCGCGGTGCTGGGCGTGCTGGTTTCGATTTCGTCGGTCGGCGCCGGCGCCATCGGCGTCGTCGCACTGGTGCTGCTCTATCCGCAATTGCCGATGTCGCGCATCGTCGGCTCGGACATCGCGCATGCGGTGCCGCTGACGCTCATCGCCGGAGGCGGGCACTGGCTGATGGGCTCGGTCGACTGGCACATCGTCGGCTCACTGCTCGCCGGCTCGCTGCCCGGCATCTTCGTCGGTAGTCTGTGCGCGGTGCGCATTCCCGAGCGCGCGCTCAAGCTGGTGCTCGCCACGGTGCTATTCGTGGTCGCGGGGCGTCTCGCCTACGAGCACGCGACGTCTGGGGCGTCGATGTTCACGGCCTTCACCCGACGCGCCACGCCGTGAGGATCGGACCCGCTCAGTCGGCGTATTCCTTTTCCGCGAAGCCCATCAGCCGTTCGTATTCGTTGCGAATGGAGCGATAGCACTCGCACGACCGCTGCTCGAGTCCTTCGCGGTCGGTGACGGTCACGTGTCCGCGCCTGTACTCGATCAGCCCCAGCTCGCTCAGGCGGCCCGCGGCGATCGTCACGCTCGAACGCCGGACGCCGAGCATCAGGCTCAGCACCTCATGCGTCAGGAGGAAGTCGTCGTGCGGCACGCGGTCGTGCGCCATCAAAAGCCAGCGCGCGCAACGTTGCTCGACGTCGTGGAAGCGGTTGCAGGCCACGAGCTGACAGGTCTGGTCGAACTGCGCGAAGATGAAACGCCGCAGGATCCGCCGCAGCGTGGCGCTGTGCTCCACGGCGGCGAGAAACGGCCGCGCCGGCATGCGTAGCGCGTGGCCGGGAACCTGCATATGAACGCCGAGGGGCGCGTAATTGCTTTCGAGCAGCAACGGCATTCCGACGAAGCCTTCGTTGCCGGCGGTGCCGACCTCGGCGGACGCTCCGCTCTCCATCGTCTTGGCGAGCGAGGCCACGCCGCTCATCGGAAAGAAAACGGATTCCACCGGCTGCCCCGGCTCGCATAGCGACGCGAGATAATCGAGGCGGACTTCCTGAAGGTGCGGGCGGAGCAGGTCGAGATCGTCCGACGACATGCGGTCGAGCAGGTGATTGCGTTGCGGCACGGGCATTTTCGGCACGATCGGCGCTCCGGCGCATGTCGATGCGAATGTCGCGCACGCCGCACAGTCCGTCGCGCGCGCGTCTCTACCGGCAACCTGCGGTCCGGATTCGGGTTCCCGCACCGGTTCCGTGCCGCCGCGATCCAGACGTTACGTCGCGGGATGGCGCCGCTCTCGGGATCGCCGGAAGACGGCGAGCAGACGCGGGGAATGGATCGCGGTTTGCTGCCGCTGCAGCCAGGCCGCTATGTCGGGTTGCGGCAGCGGCTGGCCGCCGAGCAGCAGGAGGATCAGCGCGAAGACGGTGCCTGCCAGTGTCATCGCTACCGTGATCGCGAGCGCGATGTGGATGCCGGTGGTGTCGAGCGGCGCGGTGCCGCTGGCGGTCACCCTTGCGATCTTGAGCATGACCGGTGCGAGGATAAAGTCGGCGACCGAACGCACCAGCTCGACCAGCGCGAAGATGCGGCCGAGGATCATGGAAGGCAGGGAGAAGCCGGCGAGAAACAGGCCCGGGCTGACGGTCGCGCCGGCGCCGAGCCCGAGCAGGGCGACGCCGATCAGCAGAAGCACGGGGTTGGCGCTCGGCTGGTAGAAGACGAGCACCAGGCCCCCCGCGACCAGCAGCAGCATGCCCGAGAAGGCCAGCACCGGCAGATAGCGCGTGCGGAAGAGGAATCCGAGCAGCGCCGCCGTGACCAGCGCGCCAGCGAGCTGCGGCCAGAACTGCATGCCGGCCGCAAAGGGCGTCAGGTGCCCGACATTGACGAGCAGCGACGAGGTCAATTCCACGAAGGTCACGAAGGCGCCGCCGCCGCCCATCGCTACGATCGTGCCGACGACGGGGAAGGTGGTCCACATCCGCTTCACCGGCGAGAGCGGCTCTTCCTTGTGGTATTCGACGAGCATCAGGGCGGCAAAGCAGACCAGTCCGATGCCCAGCGGCACGGCGACGATCAGCTCGGAGAAGCCGTGGGCGCGCAGTTCGCCGCTGGCGAAGAACGGCAGCGACGTCGCGAGCAGGCCAAGCAGCAGGCCCTGCCAGTCGAACACCATGTCCGGGTTCGGCGGCTCCTCATTCGGCATCCACACCAGCGCGAGGCCGATCGTCACCAGTCCGAGCACGGCGAAGCCGGCGTAAAGCCAGCGCCAGGCGTTCTCGGCCGCGATCGCGCCGCCGAGCAGCGGACCGGCGGCGATCGCACCGAAGAAGGCGATGTTGATGAAGGCCGCGGTCAACGGCGTGCGCGACGGCGGAAAGCCGCGCACGACCGGCGGCAGCGCGGTCACCAGCAGCATCCCGGTGGCGAAGCCGGCGAGCACGCGGCCGATGCCGTACACGGTCGTGTCCGGCGCCGCGGCGCCGAGGCTCCAGCCGATCACGAACATCACCTCGTTGCCGATGAACAAGGTGCGGTGTCGCATCCGGTTGATAAGGTCGCCGCCGAGCAGCGCGCCGAACGCGTAGCCGGCGACCGAGAGCCCGGCGATGACCGACAGAGCGTTGGGGGTCGCGCCGATCGCGCGCATCACATGCTGACGATAGAGGCTCTCGCCGCTGGCGACGAGGATGTAGGGGATCAGCGCGAACAGCGCCGCGCAGAGCAGCGGCGTGTAGCGCTTCTGTTGGCGTTCTTGCGAGGGCGGCATCAGCGGAACGGCGCGGGGAATTCGACCGCCGGCGATGTCGCCGCGCTGACAGCCTGGGGTTCGAGGAACTTGGAGACGGGGTTGGGCACGTTCCACAACGTCGCCCAGATCATGAGATCGAGCACTGCGAGCACGACGATGGTCGCGCCCAATAGCCATCCGGTGACGTCGGCCCCGTCGGGCCGGCGCTTTTGTCTGACTGATGCCATGGTGGTGTCGCCCTTCATTTCGTGGGCAACGCCACCGATCTGGCGCCGTTCCGGCATCCGGCGCAGCGTCCGTACCGCGCGGGCAGCGGTGCTCTGCCGCACCTGCATGAGCCGCAGTCGGGATGCGCATGACTAACGCGAATTTACCCGCGGCACTGGATCGGCTTAACGGCGGTGGCAGAACTTTCGATCAATTTGAAACGAAATTGATCCGGACCATCCCGATGTTTCCTGCACGACCCACCGAGTTCCGAAGACGCGCCGTCTACCCGCGCGGCACCGTCGCCTGTCAGGCGTGCGGCACAGCGATCCGCGTCTACCGGCTGACGACGCTTCCGGAGGAGTTCTCGCTGCGCTGTACGGACTGCGGCGCGCGCCACTTCTACAGCCCGCGCACCATGCAGATCGAGGAAATGCCGGAGCGCCGGCGCAAGCCGCGCGACTGACCGGCGATGCCTATTTCGCGGCCGAGGCGAGACGCCGCGGCGCCTTGTGGTGCGGCGACACGCGCCGTCGCGCCGCGAGGTTGAGCGTCATGTGGCCGTGGTGATGGCGGGCGGCGACGCGCAGCGCCTCGGCGCCTTTAGCATGCGCGATCTTGACCTCGCGACGCGGCGCCGGCTCCGGCACCGGAATGCGGTCGGGCCCGTCATAGGCGAGCAGACCCGCCTCCTGCTGACACGGCGCGTGCTCGGGCAGCTTGACGGCCGGCGCGCCGGCGCTGGCGGTCTTCCAGCTCTCGGGCGGCCGCCCCGTGATCGTCTTGACGTAGCCCTGGGTTTCCTTCGGCAGGCTGCTCTTGCGCGCCAGCCACTCGTGGATGCGCTTCGGGCCGGCGTTGTAGGCCGCGGCCGCGAGACCGAGATTGCCGAATTGCTCGAACAGATTGCGCAGCAGGCGCGCCGAGGCGGGGATCGCCTCCAGCGGATCGAACGGATTGTCGAGACCGACGGCGTCGGCCGTCTTCGGCATGAACTGCGCAATGCCCTGCGCGCCGGTGCGGCTGACGGCGCCTGGCTTGAACCGGCTTTCCTGGAACAGGAGGCGGATGAAGAACGGCACCGGCAGGTCGTTGCGCTGCGCCGCCTCGGCCAGGGTATCGCAGACCTCGCGCACGGAACGGTGCACGACCGGCTTCGGCGCGGGCGGCGGCGAGGGCAGGTCGCGTGGCTGCAGCAGCCTGGCGGTGCCACTCTCGGGCGGGATGTCGATCGGGGCGTCGACGACCGGCGTCAGCGCCGGCGCGATGCCGGCGAGCGGGACGGAACTGAACACGTCGGCCGGCGGCGCCCGATCCGCCATCTTCTCGACCCGCTCGGTCGTGTTCGCCGGCGCCGCGTCGGCTTTGGGAACCGGCGCGACCGCGAAGGCCTCGTCGAGGCGGCTGCTGAAGGCTTTCTGATCGAACCCGAGGGAACCGGGCATCACGGCAAGGCAGATGAAGGTGCTGGCAATCAGAGGCCGCATTCACGAATCCTCGGCGCGCCGCGGACACCTGCGGCGTGGGTGGTCTTCGCGCCGCGAAACACACGGCGTGGCGAACAGAAATTGGAACGGGATGAATGCCCCGGCGTTATGTCCGCTTGTGGTGGCGAATCGTGCCGGTTTTTTGAAACGGATGCGGTCGCAATGCGGCGGCTCCGTCGCGCCGTTGCCGCAGTTCCGGTTCCAAATCAGAAGTCGCTGTCGTCCGCGACCTGCTTCTCGACGTTCTGGCGCAGACGCGCGAGGTCGCTCATGCAGAGGCTGTGCCTGCCGCTGCCTGCCGCCATGCCCCAGCGCTGGCAATAGAAATTGTCCTCGGCCTCGACGGCGCGGGCGCGATGACTCGCGTAGACCCGGTCACCGTTCAGCACGGCGGGCAGGTCGAACACGACGAACATGATGAGGCCCGCAGCGAGGACGGCCCACAGCGCCCTGTGCACAGTGTCGTAGATTTGCACGACGCGCTGTCCGAGCGTGCCCTGCGGTCCTGCCGGTCGCCGGTTTCGCATGTTTCGACGATCCTTGCCCTAGCGATGATGCTCGAGAGGGTCGCGCGACGGAGCGAGCCGCACGGCGTGCGCCGGCGGTCCGGCGACCAACAGAGCGAGTTCGATCAGCAACAGGAGGGCGCACAGCACGGCGCCGGACAGGTAGCCGCGCCCGAATTCGCGGCGGTCCGCCCCGGTCGCCAGCAGCGCGAGATAATCGGCGGACGGCACACCGTCGCAGACGCTCACGGCCATCCAGTCCGGCGCATTGTCGGACTTCGGATACTCGGCCGCCGGATGCGGCATCATCTGCGTTCGTCGATCAGCAAAATCGCTCCCCCCGCCGCCGATGCCGGCCAAGCTACCCGCATCGGGCGGCGCCGTTCCGGAGAAGATTGCGTCAATTGCGGGTGCTCAATAGTCTGGCCGCGGGCAAGGCTGTACGGGCGGGGGGGCCGGCCGTGGACGATCCTGATTTCCTGCGGCTCGCGGGCGGCGCGCCGCACCTCTCCTACGACGAGATCGTGCTGCACCGGAGCATGGCGCAGGCGCGCAAACTCTATATCGAGCGCTTCCTCGCGCTCTACGACCGTGATGTCTTCATGGCGCGCCTGCTCGTCGAGGCCGGCCGCTTCCTGGTCTTTCACACCGCTGTCATTCTCGGCGCGGCGCAGGATTCGGAACGCCGCGAGACCTGGCTGACCGTCGGCCGCCTCAAGCGCGAACTCGCCGTGTTCGGCGCCGGCAGCGACCGCCACATCGACCAGCTCGTCGCCCGTCTCTGCGCCGTCGGCTTCATGACGTCACAGCCGGCGCCCGACGACCGCCGCGTGCGCATTCTCGAGCCGACCGAAAAGATGCTGGCGCACGACCGGGCCTGGCTGGCGGTGCATTACGCGCCGCTGACGCTGGTGAGCCGCTTCGGCGACTATCAGGACGTCATGGGCGAACAGCGCGACTATCAGCGGCGCCATCGCCGGCAGGCCATCGCCTTTCTGCCGTTCTCGGGGCGGCTGCTGGCGGTCGCGCCCGACCTGCTGCTGTTCTTCAAGCACGCGGGCGGGCACATGATTTCGGCCGCGCTGCTCGGCGCGGCGATGGCGGCCGGCGACGTGCATGCGGCCGTGCCCTATGCCGATGTCGGCGCGCGCTTCGGCCTGTCGCGCACGCACGTGCGCAGCATCCTGCTTGAAGCGCAGGACGCCGGGCTCGTGCGCATCGACGGCCGCGGCGGCCGCCGCGTGGAGATCCTGCCGCGGCTGTGGGAGAGCTACGACCGCGGCCTCGCCGCCGGCATGTTCAGCCACGACATGGTGCACGCGCTGGTCATCGGCCGCACGGCGCAGCGGAGCGGCGATGGCGCCATGCCCGCCATGAGCGCGGTCGCCGGTCCATCATCGTGATCTGCGCAAAGAACTGTTTCCGCGCCTCACCGAGCGCGGCCGCCAGTGGCGGACGGCTGCAAAAGCAAAACGGCCGCACGGTCACCCGCGCGGCCGTTCCGATTTGCAGAAGCGCTCAGTTGCCGCTGATCGTCTTGATCACGCTCGACATCGGCCGCGCGTCGTCGAGACCGCCGCCCATCTCCTTGAGCACGGCTTCGACGTATTCCTTCTTCGGCTCGACCGGCGTCTTGCCGGTGATCTGCACCACCTTGTAGCCGCCTTCCTTGAGCTTCTTCAAAATCTCCGGCAGCGCCTCCGAGGTCGCGTGCTGGAAGTCGTGCATCAGGATGATGCCCTTGCCGTGCTTCTCGAGCTTGGACATGACCGACTTCACGACCTGCTCGGGGCGGCGCATCTTGAAGTCGAACGAGTCGAAGTCGGTGGAGAAGACCGCGACGTTGCGCTCGGCAAGGTACTTCATCATGTCCGGCGGATTGCGCAGCGCCGGGAAGCGGAAGAACGGCGCGACCGGCTTGTTGCCGAGCGCGATGCTGACGGCGGCGACGCCCTTCTCGAACTCCTCCTCGGCTTCCTGTTGCGTCAGGCGCGAGAGGTCCTTGTGCGACCAGGTGTGCGAGCCGATCGTGTGGCCGGCCGCAGCGACTTCCTTGAGGATTTCCGGATGCCAGCCGGCGTGCTTGCCGATCGGGAAGAACAGCGCCTTGGTGCACTGATCGGCGAGCGCCTTGAGCACGCGCGGCGTGTTGCCCGGCCACGGACCGTCGTCGAAGGTCAGGACGACTTCCTTGTCCTTGAGGAAGTCATAGGCCTTGAAGTGCTCGAAGCCGAAGCCCGGGCCGCCGGTGGTGTCGATCTGCACGATGCGCGAGACGCCGAGCGCATTGGGATTGTCGCATTTGGCCTGCGTCGGCGCCGCCGGCGCGGGAATCTGGGCGTCTTCGGCCCAGGCCGCGGTGCCGGCCGCCATGAACAAGGCGACGGCCAAAGTGATCGCAGTTCGCATCGAGGTCTCCCCGCTGCCATGAATTGAGGTTCGGCTATTCATCCCGGGTTTAACCTTTTGAGTCAACGGAATGCCCGAAAACACAACATTCCCGTGCGATTAGCTTGCAAAAGTGGTTAACGCCGCGGCCTGCCGTCGCGCCCGGGCCGGGTTTGTTGCCTTCGGCAGGCGACAGCCCTATGTGGTGAGGCAGGGGACCCCCTATGACAGCGCAGACGCCCATCGCCCCGGCCTCCATGGCGCGCCCGCTCGCCGTTCTCGGCGCCGCGGCCGGCCTGCTGACGGTCGGCGCGCTC
>Ga0187809_10001355_pt1 | contig 11570 bp, 11 predicted proteins | sample NC_wetland_sal_i_8_FD_132415 | JGI IMG/M metagenome (GOLD analysis project Ga0187809, IMG submission 132415) | Wetland sediment microbial communities from Neuse River Estuary, North Carolina, USA - ASW_4 | ecosystem: Environmental > Aquatic > Freshwater > Wetlands > Sediment | place: USA: North... | reverse complement strand
GTCGAGCGCGCGGTCAAGGAGCTGGGCGGGCTCGACGTGATCTACGCCAATGCCGGGATTTCGGGCGGCATTCCGGGGCTGTTCGAGTGCACCGTGGAGATGTGGGAAGACATCCTGCGCGTCAATCTGATCGGCCCGGCGCTGATGGTGAAGCATGCGGGCAAGGCGATGGTCGATCAGGGCCGCGGCGGCGCGATCCTGCTGACCGCGAGTGTCGCGGGGATCAATTCGGGCGCCGGCCCGGCCGCCTATTCGGCGTCGAAGGCGGGGGTCATCAACCTTGCCAAGACCGCGGCGCAGCAGATGACGTCGGCCAATGTGCGCGTCAACGCGATCTGCCCCGGCCTCACCGAAACCGGGATGACCAAACCGACCTTCGACTATGCAAAGGAGAAGGGCGTCACGCACAAGATCGGCCAGCTCAACCCGCTAAAGCGCGCCGGCCAGCCCGAGGAGCTCGCCAATGTCGCGCTCTTCCTGCTCAGCGACCAGGCAAGCTACGTCAACGGACAGGCGATTGCGGTTGACGGGGGCCTCACCAGCTCGCACCCGGTGACGCGCCAGCTTCTCGGCCAGACATCGCACTAAGGACGACGCCCCATGGGTCACGGATTCGATACCGCGCGGCTAGACCGCATTCCAGCCTTTCTCGGCGCGAAATATGTCGGCGCCGGCCGCCTGCCGCATGCGGCGACGCTGGTGTCGCGGCGCGGCGAGATCGCGCATCTGTCGTGCATCGGCGAGGCGCGTCCGGGCGAGGCGCTGAAAGAGGATGCGATCTTCCGCATCGCCAGCATGACCAAGCCGATCACCAGCACCGCCTTCATGATGCTGGTCGAGGAGGGCAAGGTCGCGCTGTCCGATCCGCTGGTAAAGTTCTGCCCCGAGTTCAAGGACACCGGCGTCTTCGTTGCGGGCGGCGGCAATGTGCCCTTCCTGACCCGGCCGCCGGTGCGCCCGATCCTGATGGTCGACCTGCTGCGCCATACCGCCGGCCTCACCTACAGCTTTCAGGAGCGTACGCCGGTCGACGCCGCCTATCGCAAGACCAAGATCGACGATTTCGACGCCGATTATACGATGGACAGCTTCATCGCGGGACTCGCGAAAATCCCGCTGCAGTTCGATCCCGGCGCGCATTGGAATTATTCGATGGCGACCGACGTCCTTGGCGCGGTGATCGAGCGGATCGAGGGCAAGCCGTTCGCCGAGGTGCTGCAGGAGCGCATCTTCGGCCCCCTCGGCATGGTCGATACCGGGTTCAAGGTGCCTGCGGACAAACAGCATCGGCTGACGGACTGCTACGCTTTCGACCCGAAGGAGAAGATGAAGGGCTTCGACAGCGGCGACCGCAGCCGCTGGGCAAAGGACCGCAGCTTTCATTCGGGCGGCGGCGGGCTCGTCTCGACGCTGGCCGATTATCACCGTTTCTGTCTGATGCTGCTCGGCGGCGGCAAGCTGGACGGCACGCGAATCATCAGCCGCAAGACGCTCGCCCTGATGACCGCGAACCACCTGGTCGGCGGCGGCGACCTGACGCAGCATAGCGTCGGCATCTTTTCCGAGGACGAAAATGCCGGGGTCGGCTTCGGGCTCGGCTTCGCGGTCACGCTCGACCCGGCGGCGGCGGGCATCCCCGGCTCGGCGGGGGATTTTTATTGGGGCGGCATGTTTTCGACCGGCTTCTTCGTCGATCCGGTCGAAGAAATCTGCATGGTGTTCATGACCCAGCTCATGCCCTCGTCCACCTATCCCGTGCGGCGCGAGGTCAAGACGCTCGTCCACGCCGCGATCGACGACTGAAATGATGTATATGTTCGAATAAAAAGGGCCTGTATCCCCGCGAAGGCGGGGACCCATCTCCTGCCGGTGCCAGATCGTGCCGTCCGGTGATGGACCCCCGCCTTCGCGGGGGCACAAGGCTTTTCTGACAGGCTTTAGATTGAGAGGAGCTTTCCCATGTCCGATGAAACCCCCGTATCCGTCACGATGCAGAAGGATGGCGAGATCGCCGTCGTCATCGTCAACAACCCCCCGGTCAACGCCCTGTCGTGGCATGTCCGTCAGGGGTTGAAGGATAATTTCGAAGCCGCGCTCGCCGATGACGGCGTCAAGGCGATCGTGCTGCGCTGCGATGGCGCAACCTTCATCGCCGGCGCCGACATCAGCGAATTCGGCAAGCCGCCGCGCGGTCCCGATTTCAACGCCGTGCTCAACATGATCGAAGCCGCGACCAAGCCGGTCGTCGCTGCCATCCACGGCACGGCGCTCGGCGGCGGCCTCGAAACTGCGCTCGTCTGTCATTATCGCGTCGCGGTCCCGTCGGCGAAGCTCGGCGTGCCCGAGGTGAAGCTGGGGCTGCTGCCCGGCGCGGGCGGCACGCAGCGCCTGCCGCGCGTCGTCGGGGTCGAAGTCGCCGCGACGATGACCTCGCTCGGCGATCCCGTCCCCGCGCCACGCGCGAAGGAGATGGGCCTCGTCGATGCGCTGGCGGGTGAGGACAGCCTTGCCGCCGACGCAATCGCCTTCGCCCGCGCCAAGATCGCCGACGGCCCGCGCCCGACCCGCGAACGCGCCGTGTTCGGCGACGTCGGCGTCATCGAAAAGCTGAAGACCGCGAACGCGAAGCGCTGGCGCGGTTTCGAGGCGCCTTACGCGAACCTCGCCTGCGTCGAGGCGGCGACGCGCCTGCCCTTCGACGAAGGGCTCGCCTTCGAGCGCCAGGAATTCATGAAGCTGATGATGGGCAGCCAGTCGGCGGCGCAGCGCCACATCTTTTTCGCCGAACGCCAGGCGGCAAAGATCGACGGCCTGCCCAAGGACACGCAGCTGCGCGACATCAAGAAGGTCGGCATCATCGGCGCCGGCACGATGGGCGGCGGCATCATGATGAACTTCCTGCAAAAGGGCTTTCCCTGCACCATCGTCGAAATGCAGCAGGAAGCGCTCGACCGCGGCCTGGGCGTGGTGCGCAAGAATTATGATGCCAGCGCCGCGAAGGGCCGCTTCAAGCCCGAACAGGTCGATCAGATGATGGGGCTCATCACCCCCGCGCTCGAACTCGACGCGCTCGCCGACTGCGACCTCATCATCGAGGCGGTCTACGAGAATATGGACGTCAAGAAAGACATCTTCGGCAAGCTCGACAAGATCGCAAAGCCCGGCGCCATTCTGGCGTCGAACACCAGCTACCTCGACGTCAACGAGATTGCAGCGTCGACGAGCCGCCCCGGCGACGTGCTCGGCATGCACTTCTTCTCGCCCGCCAATGTGATGAAGCTGCTCGAAGTGGTGCGCGGCGACAAGACCGCCCCCGACGTGCTGGCGACCGCGATGGCGATCGGCAAGAAGATCGACAAGGTCGCCGTCGTCGCCGGCGTCTGCCACGGCTTCATCGGCAACCGCATGCTCGCACCGCGCCAGATCGAGGCACAGAAGCTGTTGCTCGAAGGCGCGACCCCGGCGCAGGTCGACAAGGTGCATGTCGATTTCGGCATGCCGATGGGACCGTTCCAGATGAGCGACCTTGCCGGCGTCGACATCGGCTGGCACCGCGACCCGAACCGGATCGAAAGCATCCGCGACGCGCTGTGCGCCGAAGGCCGCTGGGGCCAGAAGAAGCAGGCGGGCTTCTATGACTATGACGACAAGCGCAATCCGTCGGAAAGCCCGCGCGTTGCCGAGATCATCGAGGAGTTCCGCCAGAAGGCGGGCATTCAGAAGCGCGAGATCAGCGATCAGGAAATCGTCGAACGCACGCTCTATCCGATGGTCAACGAAGGTGCCTTGATCCTCGCCGAAGGCAAGGCACAGCGCGCGAGCGATATCGATGTGGTGTGGATCTACGGCTATGGCTGGCCGGTCTATCGCGGCGGTCCGATGTTCTGGGCGGGCCTTGAAGGCACCGACAAGATCGCCGCGGCGCTGGAAAAGCACGGCTTCACGGTGGCACCGCTGCTCGCCGAGAAGGCCGCGGCGAAGGCGGGCTTCTAAACCAGCGCGAAACGAAGAAAGGGCCGCCTGTCCCCGCTTGGGTCAGGCGGCCCTTCTTTTGTCAAAATCACGGCGACCGGCCGTAAAAACAGCGGCGATTCAGGGTTAAGATCATGGCGGCATCGGCCGTTAGAGCAGAGCATGAACGCCATGTCCTTTGCCCTCGCCCTGCTCGTCGCTGCGGGCGCACCGACGGCAGCGCAAGCTCCGCCGCCGCAGGCAAGCGCCGTGGGCGTCGCCCGCGCGCGCATAGTGGCCCCGGCCGAGGTGCGGCGGGTGAACGGCCGACTGGAAGTGCGCTCCGGCGACAGCAAAGCGCCCACGCAAGTGCATCGCACCAAAAGGCTCAATGGCGGCGAGACAGCGGATTTCTATTGAACTGGTGCCGGACCGCGGTGGGTTCGGTTATCGACCGATTGCGGACATGGTTGTTTGTCCATAATGTCGATCATCGCGCGGCCAAACTCGCGCATGGCGATGAAATCGGTTTAACCTCGAGGGACATTTATGGGCGGCTCGGCTGCATTATTCTTTTTGCCGGTCCTTATGTATGCAGTTGTGCAGACCGCCAGAGATGTGCGCTCTAAAGCCTGGCTTTTGTCAACGTGGGGCCTGCTAACTATCTTGATCGTCGCTTGGGCGACTCTCCTGTTGTTGAGCGGTCCGCAGCACTGAGCCTCCGTGTCGCAATCCATTCTTGCACGAACGTGAAACGTCCGCTCCCCTCCCCAAAGTCGTCGTTCGCCGTCGATCTGGGTCGTATGACCGGAATCGACCCCAAACGGTCACGGGCGGCGTTGCGGCTCAATCCTGCAATGTCTTGATGATCGCGGAAAAATCATGTCCGCCTTCATCGGCGGCGACGAACGCTTCATAGAGTTCGCGGGCCTTCGACCCCATCGGGACCTCAGCCTCGACGCTCGCTGCCGCTTCCATCGCGAGGCGGAGATCCTTGAGCATCAGGGCCGCGGCGAACCCGCCCTTGTAATCATTGTCGGCGGGAGTCGTCGGCCCGACGCCCGGGAGCGGCGCATAGCTGGTGAGCGACCAGCATTGCCCCGACGACACGCTGGCGATGTCGAAGAATTTCTGCGGGTCGAGCCCGAGCTTCTGCGCAAGCGCAAGCGTTTCGCACGTCGCGATCATCGAGGCGCCGAGCAGCATGTTGTTGCAGATCTTCGCGCCCTGCCCCGCACCCGCGTCGCCGGCGTGGATCACCGCCTTGCCCATTTTCGCGAGGATCGGTTCGGCGCGCGCGAAACCTTCGTCGGTGCCGCCGACCATGAAGGTAAGCGTGCCCGCATTCGCAGCGGCGATCCCGCCCGAAACCGGCGCGTCGACCGCGACGAGGCCCTTCGCCGTCGCCGCTTCGATGTTCGAGCGCGCGGTTGCGACGTCGATCGTCGAGCAATCGAGCAGCAGAGTGCCGGGCGCGGCATTGGGAAAGACCTCGGCGTCATAAACGCCCGCGACATGCTTGCCCGCAGGGAGCATGGTCACGACAGCCTCGGCGCCGGTCACCGCCTCGGCCGCCGATGCGGCGCGGGTGCAGCCCGCTTCTACCGCCCGCGTCAGCGCCTCTTCGCTGAGGTCGAAGGCGCGGACGTCGTGGCCCGCCTTCGCAAGGTTCGCGGCCATCCCGCCGCCCATGTTGCCTAGTCCGATAAAGGCGATTTTCATATTTCTCTCCACAAACCTCAATGACTTGTGTGTCCCCGCGAAGGCGGGGATCCATCATCCGGCAGTTTGAATTGCGCCGTCCGATGATGGGCCCCCGCCTTCGCGGGGGCACACAGCTTTTCACTCAAAAGATGGATTATGTTCGAGACGATCACCGCCCCTTCCACACGCCTTCGCGTTTTTCGATGAACGCGGCCATGCCTTCGACCTTGTCCTCGGTCGCGGCGAGGATCTGGAACAGGCGGCGTTCGTAGAGAAGGCCCTGGTCGAGCGTCGTTTCGAACGCCGCGTTGACCATATCCTTGTTCACCATCGCAGCCATCGGCGGCATGCCTGCAATCGTGGTCGCGGTCTTCACCGCTTCGTCGACCAGCGTTTCATGCGCAACCACGCGTGCAACAAGGCCCGAACGCTCGGCTTCGGCGGCGTCCATCATCCGGCCGGTGAGGCACATTTCCATCGCCTTCGCCTTGCCCACCGCGCGGGTCAGCCGCTGCGACCCGCCCATGCCGGGGGCGACGCCGAGCTTGATTTCGGGCTGGCCGAATTTCGCTTTTTCCGACGCGATGATGAAGTCAGCCATCATCGCCAGTTCGCAGCCACCGCCCAAGGCAAAACCGTTGACCGCGGCGATCCACGGCTTCCTGACCTTCTTCGCGAAGTCGCTCGTCCATTTCGAGAAGAAGTCCTCGAGATAGAAATCGGCGGCGGGCTTGTCGGCCATTTCCTTGATGTCGGCGCCCGCGGCGAACGCCTTGTCGCCCGATCCGGTAAGAACGGCGCAGCGCTGGCTGTCATCGGCCTCGAAAGCCGCGAATGCGGCGATAAGGTCGTTCAGCACATCGGAGTTCAGGGCATTGAGCGCCTGCGGGCGGTTGAGCGTGACGAGCGTGACGGCGCCGCGCTGTTCGACGAGGAGGGTTTCGTAAGTCATTCGGTATCTCCTTCGTCATTCCGGCGAAGGCCGGAATCTCAACGGTGAGACCCCGGCCTTCGCCGGGGTGACGGTTAGGCTAGAGGGGTCCATTTCTCATTCTCGGGCAGCGGCGCGAAGATCGCGTCGATCCAGTCGTCGGTGACTGCCTCTGGTGTCGGCGGGTCCCATTTCGGGCTGTTGTCCTTGTCGATGATCAGCGCGCGGACGCCCTCGATGAAATCGTGCATCTGCACCACCCGGCTGCCGATCGCATATTCCTGCGTCATCTGCGCGGCGAAGTCGTGCATCGCACCGCCTTCCTTGAGCTGGCGGAGCGCGACCTTGCAGGTTTGCGGCGATTTGCCGTGGAGCGTCGCCAGTTCCTTTTCGGCCCATTCTCCGCCATCGGCTTCGAGCGCGGCAAGAATCTCTTCATAGCTGTCGCTGGCGAACAGGCGGTTGATCCGGTCGATATGCTGCATGATCGCGGCGGGCGGCGCGGTGACCGACAGCTCGCCCAATATGCCGCCAATGCGGTCGGGGTGCTGCGCGATGCGCGCCTTTGCCTCGGCGAGCTTTTCGGACGGCAGATAGTGGGTCGCGAGGCCCAGCGCGAGACATTCGGCCCCGTCGAGCCGCGCGCCGGTGAGCGCGAGATACGCGCCGACGCGCCCTTCCAGCCGCGGCAGATACCAGCCGCCGCCGACGTCAGGGAACAGGCCGATCCCGGTTTCGGGCATCGCAAAGCGCGTATGTTCGGTCGCGACACGATATTTCGCCGGCTGCGAAATGCCGACCCCGCCGCCCATGGTAATGCCGTCCATGAAGGCGACGACGGGCTTCGCATAGGTGAAAAGCAGATGGTTGAGGCGATATTCGGTGTGGAAGAACTGCCGCGCCTCCATTCCGTCCTTGGCGCCGCTTTCCGCAAGCATGCGAATGTCGCCCCCGGCGCAGAAGCCGCGGCCTTCGCTATGGTCGATAATGACCGCCTCGACGGCCTCGTCATCGCGCCATCCGAGCAGCGCATCGATCATCGCCCGGCACATCGGCAGGTTGAGCGCGTGGATCGCCTTCGGACGATTGAGCGACAAGCGGCCGGCATGGCCGTCGATCGAAATCAGAACATCTTCGGTCATTGGCGCAGCAAATCCCTTCCCACGATCATCCGCATGACCTGATTGGTGCCTTCGAGGATCGAATGGACGCGCAGGTCGCGCCAGAAACGCTCGATCGGATAATCCTTCAGATAGCCGTAACCGCCGAACAATTGCAGCGCGTCGTTGACGATCTTGCTGCCGTTGTCGGTCGCAAGCCGCTTCGCCATCGCCGAGAAGCGCGACTTGTCGGGCGCGTTCGCGGTGACCTTTGCCGCCGCCATATAGAGGAGGGCACGCGCGGCTTCGAGGTCGGTTGCCATGTCGGCAAGCATGAACTGGGTGTTCTGGAAATCCGAAATCGGCTGGCCGAACTGCTGGCGGTCCTTGGTATAGGCGATCGCCTCGTCAAGGCAGCGCTGCGCCCCGCCGAGCGAGCAGGCGCCGATGTTGAGGCGGCCGCCGTCGAGCCCCGCCATCGCAAAGCGGAAGCCGTCGCCTTCCGCACCGACGCGGTTTTCGACCGGCACCTTCACATTGTCGAAGATCACCTGCGCGGTCGGCGAGGCGTTCCAGCCGAGCTTGCGTTCCTTCGCGCCGAAGCTGACACCGGGCATGTCCTTTTCGATGACGAGGCAACTGATCCCCTTCGGTCCCGGCTGGCCGGTGCGCACCATCGTCACATAAAGGTCGTTGACGCCGGCGCCCGAGATGAACTGCTTGGTGCCATTGACGACATAATGGTCGCCGTCGAGCGTCGCGGTGGTCTTGAGCGCCGCAGCGTCGGACCCCGAACCGGGTTCGGTGAGGCAGTAGCTGGCCATGCGGTCCATGGTGACGAGATCGGGAAGATATTTCGACTTCACCGCAGCGCCGCCGAAGCTGTCGATCATCCAGCTCGCCATATTGTGGATCGAGATGAAGGCGCTCGTCGCCGGGCAACCGTAGGACATCGCCTCCATGATCAATGCCGCCTCGAGCCGGCCGAGGCCGATACCGCCCGATTCCTCGCTGACATAGATCGCCGCAAAGCCGAGTTCGGCCGCCTGCTTGATCACGTCGCGCGGGAAATGCGCCTTTTCGTCCCATTCGGCCGCAAAGGGCGTGATGGCGTCGGCGGTGAACTTGCGCGCCATGTCCTGGATCGCGCGCTGGTCGTCGGTAAGCTGGAACTGGTCGGTCATATCCCTGTCTCTAAAATGGCCTCGGCCTCGATTTCGACTTTCCATTCGGGGCGGATCAGCGCCGGAATGACGAGCATCGTGGCGGCCGGGCGGATCGCGCCGAATATGGCGCCATGCGCCTGTCCGACGCGATCGGCATCGGCGGCGTCGGTGATATACATGCGGGTGCGCACGACGTCGGCGAAGCTGCCGCCCAGGGCTTCGAGCGCTTCGCCGATGATCGTCAGGCAGCGCGCGGCCTGCACTCCGGCGTCGCCGACGGTCGACGAACCGTCGGGCTCGATCGGCGCGCAGCCGGCGACGTCGATGCGATTGCCGACCCGGACCGCGCGGCTGTAACCGTACACGGGCTCAAAGGGCGACGCCGAGCCGTGATTGCGCCGCCAACCGTCAGCCACACGTAACCTGCGTGATCTTGTAGGCGTCGTCGTACATGACGTTCACCCGGTCCTGCCGATAATCCATCGTCATCGCGCTGCGCGGCGGGCCCCAGCGCAGCGTGCGCGCGCCGGTCGCTTTCAGGATGGCGCCGCCCAGCTCGGGGCTCGCGGTCTGGCCGACATAGCTTTGCGCCGCATCGGCGCTGCACGTCATCGCGGCCGGCGGCGGCGCGGCATCGGAGGGAGAACCGTCCCCGGCGCTGGCGCAGGCGGCGAGCGGCAGGACGGCGGTGAGGGTCAGAAAACGGATATCCATCATATATCTCCCTTTCTTCGCAAGTCAGGCGCAGCGGGTATAGCGCATCGCGTCGGGCGCGGCACCATCGCCATAATCGCGGCGAACGAGCGTCTTGCCGCCGTCGGCGAGGCCGAGCAGCATCAGCCGGTCCCACTGCTGCCCTTCGCCGCTGAATTTATAATCGGCGACGATGCGGTTTACATCGCGGTCGCGCACCCGCGCCAGATCGCCCGCCGATTCGAAGAAGCGCAGCGTCTTTGCGTCGATCACCAGCGCGGTCAGGTCGGTGCCGGGACGCGCGCCGCAATCCTCCGCCTTCAGCGCCCAGCGACCGCGGATGGCAACCGGAATCGCCTGCTCGCCGATACCGACCCCCGCTTCGGGTGCCTTCGGCGGGGCCACCGACGGATCGGCAACATAGGCGAGGTCGGCATCGCTGGCGCCGCCCGCGGCGGGCGCCGGTTGAGCAGGCGCGTTTTGCGAAGGCCCGGCCGGCGCATCGGCCGCCTGTTCCTCAGCGGCGGGTGCCTTGTCATCGGTGCCATCGGTGCCGTCGCTGCCGCCGCTGCACCCGGCAAGCAGCAGCAAGGGAGCGGAAAACAGCCAGCGCGTCATCATTCGATCTCCTGCACGGCGCCAGCGACCGGCCGGCGCCCCAACAGGAAATGCCCGATGACGGGGGCCGGTTTCATCGCCAGCGCGCCGTCAGCCCATGGTCGGGATGACGAAGGCGTTGCCGCCGTCAAGCGACCCATCGGGCCAGCGCGCGGTCACGGTCTTGACCTTGGTCCAGAATTTGACCCCCTCCATGCCGTGCTGGTTGGTATCGCCGAACGCCGAGCGCTTCCAGCCGCCGAAGGTGTGATAGGCGACGGGCACCGGAATCGGCACGTTGATGCCGACCATGCCGACATTGACGCGCGCGGCAAATTCGCGCGCGGCGTGGCCGTTGCGCGTGAAGATGGCGACGCCGTTGCCATACTGATGCCTCGACGGCAGTTCGAGCGCGGTTTCGAAATCGGGCGCGCGGACGATCTGCAGCACCGGGCCGAAGATTTCTTCCTTGTAGCTTTCCATCTCGGGGGTGACATGGTCGAACAGCGTCGGGCCGACGAAGAAGCCCTTTTCATGCCCCTGCAAGGTAAAGCCGCGCCCGTCGACGACCAGCTCGGCGCCTTCGTCGGCACATTTCGCGATCCAGCCTTCGACCTTTTCCTTGTGCGCCTGCGTCACCACGGGGCCGTAATGCGCGTCGGGATCGGTCGATACGCCGACGCGCAGCGCCTCGATCGCCGGGACCAGCTTGTCGCGCAGTCGCTGCGCCGTATCCTCGCCCACCGGGACGACGACGGGCAGCGCCATGCAGCGTTCGCCCGCCGAGCCGAAGGCGGCGCCGGTCAGGTCGCTGACCACCTGGTCGAGATCGGCGTCGGGCATGACGATGCCGTGATTCTTCGCGCCGCCCATCGCCTGCACCCGCTTGCCCGCGCGCACGCCGCGTTCATAGACATAATGGGCGATGTCCGACGAGCCGACGAAGCTGACCGCGGCGATGTCGGGATGATCGAGGATGGCATCGACCATTTCCTTGTCACCGTGGACGACCTGGAAAATCCCCTCGGGCATTCCGGCTTCGAGGAACAGTTCGGCCAGGCGGACGGGAACCGACGGGTCGCGTTCGCTGGGCTTCAGGATGAAGGCATTGCCGACCGCGGTGGCGACCGCGCCCATCCACAACGGAATCATCGCGGGAAAGTTGAACGGCGTGATGCCGACGCCGATGCCGAGCGGCTGGCGCATCGAATAGACGTCGATGCCGGGGCCGGCGCCCTGCGTATATTCGCCCTTCAGCACATGCGGGATGCCGCAACAGAATTCGACGACCTCCAGCCCGCGCTGGATGTCGCCCTTGGCATCGGCGATCACCTTGCCATGTTCGGCCGAGAGCATCTGAGCAAGCTCGTCCATATTGGCCTCTACCAGCCGCTTATATTCGAACATCACCCGCGCGCGGCGCTGGGG
>Ga0187809_10001354_pt1 | contig 11573 bp, 11 predicted proteins | sample NC_wetland_sal_i_8_FD_132415 | JGI IMG/M metagenome (GOLD analysis project Ga0187809, IMG submission 132415) | Wetland sediment microbial communities from Neuse River Estuary, North Carolina, USA - ASW_4 | ecosystem: Environmental > Aquatic > Freshwater > Wetlands > Sediment | place: USA: North... | reverse complement strand
CGTCGGCTTCATCTACGAGTGGAAGAAAGGGGCGCTGGAGTGGGATTAGATCGAGAGGGCGCGGAAGGCTTCGCGCAGCGCGGCTTTCTCACCACGCAGGTAGACAACCTCCTCAACTGGGCGCGCACCGGCTCGCTCTGGCCGATGACCTTCGGGCTGGCCTGCTGCGCGGTGGAGATGATGCACGCGGGCGCCTCGCGCTACGACCTCGACCGCTTCGGCGTGGTCTTCCGCCCGAGTCCGCGTCAGTCCGACGTGATGATCGTCGCCGGCACGCTGGTCAACAAGATGGCGCCCGCGCTGCGCAAGGTGTACGACCAGATGGCCGAGCCGCGCTGGGTGATCTCCATGGGCTCGTGCGCCAACGGCGGCGGCTACTATCACTACTCGTACTCCGTCGTGCGCGGCTGCGATCGCATCGTGCCGGTCGACGTTTACGTGCCCGGTTGTCCGCCGACGGCCGAGGCGCTGGTGTACGGCATCATCCAGCTGCAGAAGAAGATCGCGCGCACCAGCACGATCGCCAGGTAGACATCCAGGCAGAGATCGAGAATGGCAGAACCGACTTCCCCGCCGGACGACAAGGCCGCGGACGGCGCGAGCCCGATCGCATCCGAGCTGTCGCGCAAAATCGAGGCGCAGCTGCGCGAGCAGGTGCAGCGCCTGCCGTCGCTGCCGGGCGCCCTGGCTTATGAGACGCCTCCGGAGGCGCTGCTCGCGGTCTGCCGCTCGCTGCGGGACGCGCCGCAGCTGCGGTTCGAGATGCTGATGGACCTCGCCGGCGTCGATTATCTCAACTATGGATGGGACGACTGGCAGACCTCGACGGCCACCCGCACCGGCTTCAGCCGGGGCAGGGTGACCCGTCCGGTGGCGCCCGATCCGGGCATGCCGGGGCGCTTCGCCGTGGTGTATCAGCTGCTGTCGATCACGCACAACGCGCGGCTGACCCTGCGGGTGCGCTGTCCGGACACGCAGGAGCCGACGGTCGATTCCGTGACCGACATCTGGGCGAGCGCCAACTGGTTCGAGCGCGAGGCGTTCGACCTCTACGGCATCCTCTTTCGCGGCCATCCGGACCTGCGCCGCATCCTCACCGACTACGGCTTCATCGGGCATCCGTTCCGCAAGGACTTCCCGCTCATCGGCAACGTCGAGGCGCAGTACGACCCGCAGAAGAAGCGCGTCGTCTATCAACCCGTGAGCATCGTGCCGCGGGTGCTGGTGCCGAAGGTGATCCGCCACGATCACCGCTACGAGCCGGCGCTGAAAGATCCGGAGGCACCCCGCTGATGGCCGCGAACCCGACGGGTCCGATGAGCGAGATCCGCAACTACACCATGAACTTCGGCCCGCAGCACCCGGCCGCGCACGGCGTGCTGCGCCTGGTGCTGGAGATGGACGGCGAGGTCATCCAGAAGGCCGACCCGCACATCGGCCTGTTGCACCGGGCGACGGAGAAGCTGGCCGAATCGAAGCCCTTCAACCAGTCGATCGGCTACATGGACCGGCTGGACTACGTCTCGATGATGTGCAACGAGCACGCCTACGTGCTCGCCATCGAGCGGCTGCTCGGCATCACGCCGCCGCCGCGGGCGCAGTACATCCGCGTGCTCTTCGACGAGGTCACCCGCATCCTCAACCACCTGATGTGGCTCGGCGCGCATGCGCTCGACATCGGGGCGATGACGGTGTTCCTCCTGTGCTTCAAGGAGCGCGAGGAGCTGATGGACGTGTACGAGGCCGTCTCCGGCACGCGCATGCACGCCACGTACTACCGGCCGGGCGGCGTCTACCGCGACCTGCCGGATGCGATGCCGAAGTACCAGGCCTCGAAGTGGCGCTCGCAGAAGGAGGTCGACCGCCTGAACGAGGCGCGCTCGGGCTCCATGCTCGATTTTCTCGACGCGTTCGCGCAGCGCTTCCCGGCCTCCATCGACGACTACGAGACGTTGCTCACCGACAATCGCATCTGGAAGCAGCGCACGGTCAACATCGGCGTCGTCTCGCCGGAGCGCGCCATGCAGCTCGGGTTCTCCGGGCCGATGCTGCGCGGCTCGGGTATCGTGTGGGACCTGCGCAAGAAGCAGCCGTACGAGGTGTACGACCGCATGGACTTCGACATCCCGGTCGGGGTCAACGGTGACTGCTACGACCGCTATCTCGTGCGCGTGGAGGAGATGCGCCAGTCCACGCGCATCATGCGCCAGTGCATCGAGTGGCTGCGCGCCAATCCCGGGCCGGCGATGATCGACGACCGCAAGGTCCGCCCGCCGCGGCGCGAGCACATGAAGGGCGACATGGAATCGCTCATCCATCACTTCAAGCTCTTCACCGAGGGCTACGAGGTGCCGGAGGGGGAGACCTACGCCGCGATCGAGGCGCCGAAGGGCGAGTTCGGCATCTATCTCGTCTCCGACGGCGCCAACAAGCCCTACCGGCTGAAGTGCCGCGCGCCGGGCTTCCCACACCTCGCGGCCCTGGAGGAGATGGTTCGCGGCCACATGCTGGCCGACGTGGTCGCGGTGATCGGCACACAGGACATCGTCTTCGGGGAAATCGACCGTTGAGCAACGAGACACAGGGTCACGCCGCCGCCGGCGCCGACGCGACGACGCTCCTTTCCGAGCACACCCGCCGCGAGATCGATCACTGGGTGGCCAAGTTTCCGCCCGGCCGGCAGCGCTCCGCGTGCATCGCGGCGCTGCGCGCCGCGCAGGAGCAGAACCAGGGCTACCTGACGGCGGAGCTGATGGACGCGGTGGCCGCGTACCTGAAGCTGCCGCCGATCCAGGTCTACGAGGTCGCGAGCTTCTACTCGATGCTCGAGACCCACCCCTGCGGCCGCCACCACGTCAGCATCTGCACCAACATCTCGTGCATGCTGAACGGCGCGGAGGATCTGGTCGCGCACGCCGAGCGCAAGCTCGGCATCAAGCTCAACGAGAGCACGCCCGACGGGCGGATCTTCCTCAAGCGCGAGGAGGAGTGCCTCGCGGCCTGCACCGGCGCGCCGATGCTGATGGTGGACCACGTCTTTCACGAGCACCTCACCCCGGAGAAGCTCGAGCGGATTCTCGACGAGCTGAAGTAGCGCCATGGCCGTAAGTCCCGACAAGATGAACCTCGCCGTGTTCGAGCCGCTGAAGCTCGAGCGCTCCTGGGAGCTGCCGACCTACCGCCAGATCGGCGGCTACGAGGTCTGGGAGAAGATCCTGGCCGAGAAGCCGCCGCGCGAGCAGATCATCGACGCGGTGAAGGCGTCGGGGCTGCGCGGCCGCGGCGGCGCGGGCTTTCCGACCGGCACCAAGTGGAGCTTCATGCCCCGCAACTCGCCGGTGCAGAAATACCTCGTCTGCAACTCCGACGAGAGCGAGCCCGGCACCTGCCACGACCGCGACATCCTGCGCTACAACCCGCACGCCCTGATCGAGGGGCTCGCGATCGGCGGCTATGCGACCAATACCACGGTCGCCTACAACTACATCCGCGGCGAGTTCCTCGGCGAGCCCGTGCCGCGCTTCGAGGCGGCGCTGAAGGAGGCCTATGCCGCGGGGCTGCTCGGCAAGAACATCCGCGGCACCGGCATCGATTTCGACATCTACACCTTCGTCGGCGCCGGCGCCTACATCTGCGGCGAGGAGACGGCGCTCCTCGACTCCCTCGAGGGCAAGCCCGGCAAGCCGCGCTTCAAGCCGCCGTTCCCGGCGAACTTCGGCCTCTACGGACAACCGACCACGATCAACAACACGCAGAGCTTCGCCTCGGTCCCCACCATCCTGAGGAAGGGCCCGCAGTGGTTCGCCTCCCTCGGGCCGGCCAATTCCGGCGGCACGGTGATCTTCTCCGTGTCGGGCCACGTCGAGAAGGCCGGCAACTTCGAGCTGCCCCTCGGCGTGCCGTTCCAGGATCTGCTGGAGCTCGCCGGCGGCGTGCGCGGCGGGCGGCGGCTGAAGGCGGTGATCCCGGGCGGCTCCTCCGTGCCGGTGGTGCCGGGCGAGGTGATGCTCAAGACCAACATGGACTACGACTCGCTGCGCGCGGCGGGCTCGGCGATCGGCTCCGCGGCCGTCATCGTCATGGACGAGACCACGTGCATGGTGCGGGTGCTGGAGCGCATCTCGCGCTTCTACATGTCGGAATCGTGCGGCCAGTGCACCCCCTGCCGCGAGGGCACGGGCTGGATGAACCGGCTGCTGAAGCGGGTGCTCGCGGGCCAGGCGCGGCGCGAGGAGCTGTCGCTGCTGGTCGATGTCGCCAACCGCATCGAGGGCCACACGATCTGCGCGCTCGGGGACGCGGCGGCCTGGCCGGTGCAGAGCTTCATGAAGCATTTCCGGCACGAGTTCGAGTACATGATCGATCACGGCGGCCGCAGCATCGTCGCGGACCAGCTCGGAGCGCGGGCGGCATAACATGGCTGAAGAATTCGTCAACGTCGAGATCAACGGCAAGCCGGTCAAGGCCCGCAAGGGCGAGATGATCATCCGCGTCACCGACGCGCACGGCAGCTACGTGCCGCGCTTCTGCTACCACGACAAGCTGTCGGTGGCGGCCAACTGCCGCATGTGCCTGGTGGAGGTGGAGAAGGCGCCCAAGCCCATGCCGGCCTGCGCCACGCCGGTCGCCGAGGGCATGAAGATCTTCACCGACTCGCCGCGGGCGATCGGCGCGCAGCGGGCCACCATGGAGTTCCTGCTGATCAACCATCCGCTCGACTGCCCGATCTGCGATCAGGGCGGGGAGTGCGAGCTGCAGGACCTGGCGATGGGCTTCGGACGGGATATCTCCCGCTACAACGAGCGCAAGCGCTCCGTGCAGGACGAGAATCTCGGGCCGCTCATCGCCACCGACATGACGCGCTGCATTCATTGCACCCGCTGCATCCGCTTCACCGAGGAGATCGCCGGCATCCAGGAGCTCGGCATGATCGGGCGCGGCGAGCAGATGAAGGTGCGCACCTACATCGAGAGCACCGTCCACCACGAGCTCTCCGGCAACGTCATCGACCTCTGCCCGGTGGGCGCGCTCGTCTCCAAGCCGTACCGCTTCAGCGCCCGCGCCTGGGAGATGATCTCCGTGCCGCTCGTCTCGCCGCACGACGGCACGGGCAGCAATCTCTACGGGCACGTGCTGCGCGGCCGCCTGATGCGCGTGGTGCCGCGCGAGAACGAGGCCATCAACGAGGTCTGGATCGCCGACCGCGATCGCTTCAGCTACGAAGGGGTGTACAGCGAGGACCGCCTGCAGCGGCCGATGATCCGCAAGGGCGGCGCCCACGATGGACAATGGGTCGAGACCGACTGGGAGACCGCGCTGGCGACGGCGGCCGAGGGGCTGCGTGGCCGTGGCGCGGACCTCGGGGTGCTGGCGAGCCCGTCGGCCACGCTGGAGGAGCTCTACCTCGCCGGCCGCCTCGCCCGCGGACTCGGCAGCGCCAATATCGACTCCCGGCTGCGGCAGCGTGACTTTCGGGATCAGGCCGCCGACCCGCTCTTCCCGAGCCTCGGCATGCGGATCGCGGACGTCGACTCCCTGCAGGGCCTGCTGATCGTGGGCGCCAACCTGCGGCGCGAGGCGCCGATCCTCGCGCATCGCGTGCGCAAGGCGGCGCGCCGGGGCGGCAAGGTGGCCTTCATCAATCCGGCCGCATTCCAGTATCACTTCCCGGTGGCGGCCTACCTCGAGTCGGCCCCGGCCGCCCAGGTCGCCGACCTCGCCGCCATCGTGCGCGCCGCCGCCCAGGCCGCGGGTGCCGCCATCCCCGCGCACCTGTCGCAGGTGGTCGGCGGCGCCGAGGTCACCGACCGGCATCGTGCCGCTGCCGCGGTGCTGGCCGGTGGGACGGAGGCCGGGCGGGCCGTGTGGCTGGGCGCGCTGGCGCTTCGCCATCCCCGTTTCGCCGACCTGCGGGCGCTCGCCGCCGCGCTGGCGCAACTGACCGGCGCGTCCCTCGGCCTGCTGGCCGAGGGGGCGAATGCCGCCGGGGCGCATCTCGCCGGCGCCGTGCCCCACCGCGAGGCGGGCGGCGGGGCGGCGAGCGCCGCCGGCCTGACGGCCGCCGACATGCTGGCGCGGCCGCTGAAGTCCTATCTGCTGGTCGGTGGTGTCGAGCCGTGGGTCGACGCGCCGGATTCGGCCGCCGAGCGCGCGCTCGGGCAGGCGGAGCTCGTGGTCGCCGTCACGCCGTTCGCGAGCGAGACGCTGCGCAAGGTCGCTCATGTCCTGCTGCCAGCGGGCACGTTCGCGGAGACTTCCGGCACCTACGTCAATCTGGAGGGTGTCTGGCAGAGCCAGACCGGTGCGGCCGCTCCCGTCGGGGAGTCGCGCCCGGGCTGGAAGATCCTGCGCGTGCTCGGCAATCTCCTCGGACTGACGGGCTTCGAGTACCAGTCGTCCGAGGATGTGCGCGCGGAGCTGGCGGCGCTCGTCGGTGCCCCCACTGCCCATGCGGCCGCGCCCTACACGGGCGGCCACGTGGTCGCGCGGGAGGCGAGCCCGCAATCCGCGCCCGTGGTCGACATCCCGATGTACCAGGTCGACGCGCTGGTGCGTCGCGCCCCCTCCCTGCAAAAGACCCGCGAAGGCCGCACGGCCGCGGTGACATACCCATAATGCCGCTAACTCTCGCCACCGCCTGGGCCTCGCTCCCGGGCATCGCCCGCACGACGGTGTGGATCGTGATCGTCACGGTCGTCCTCATCCTCTGCGTCGCCTTCCTGACGCTCTGGGAGCGCAAGGTCATCGGCTGGATGCAGCTGCGTCGTGGACCGAACCGGGTGAGGCTCCTCGGGCTCTTCCCGGGGCTCGGGCAGCCGTTCGCGGACGTCTTCAAGCTCCTCACCAAGGAAGTGATCGTCCCGACGAACTCCAACAAGCTGCTCTTCTGGGTGGCGCCGATGATCGCGCTCATTCCGGCGTTCGCGGCCTGGGCGGTGATCCCCCTCTCTCCGGACCTGGTGATCTCCCAGGCCAACGCGGGGCTGCTCTACCTGCTGGCGCTCACCTCCATGGGTGTTTACGGGGTCATCATCGCCGGCTGGGCGGCCAACTCCAAGTACGCCTTCCTCGGCGCGCTGCGCTCGGCGGCGCAGATGGTGGCGTACGAGATCGCCATGGGATTCGCGCTCGTCGGCGTGCTGATGGCCGCGGGCAGCATGAACCTCGGCGTCATCGTGCGCGGCCAGGAGGGCGGGGTGCTCGCCTGGAACTGGTTCTGGCTCTTCCCGCTCCTGGTCGTCTACTTCATCTCCGGGGTCGCCGAGACCAACCGCGCGCCGTTCGACGTCGCCGAGGGCGAATCGGAGATCGTCGCCGGCTTCCACGTCGAGTACTCGGGGATCGCCTTCGCGCTCTTCTTCCTCGCCGAATACGCCAACATGATCCTCATCTCCGCGCTGACCGCGGTGTTCTTCTTCGGCGGCTGGCTGTCGCCGTGGCAGGGGTATCCCGGCATCGGCGCCACGATCCTCGGCGAGCCGAGCTTCTTCTGGCTGGCGCTGAAGATCTTCCTCCTGCTCTTCATGTTCCTCTGGCTGCGGGCCACGTTCCCGCGCTACCGCTACGACCAGATCATGCGGCTCGGCTGGAAGGCGCTGATTCCCGTGACGCTGGTATGGATCGGGGTGGAGATGGTGCTCTCGCACCTGCATGTCGGCCCCTGGGCCCACCCCTGGTTCCAATAAAGGAGGCTGACCGATGGCCAATCCGCTGAAGACATTCCTCATGCCGGAGCTCATCAAGGGACTCTCGGTCACCGCGCGCACCTTCTTCTCGCGCAAGTACACGCTCAACTATCCTGAGGAGAAGACTCCGCAGTCGCCGCGCTTTCGCGGCCTGCACGCCCTGCGCCGCTACGCCAACGGCCAGGAGCGCTGCATCGCCTGCAAGCTCTGCGAGGCGGTATGCCCGGCGGTGTGCATCACGATCGACTCCGACGTGTCGCAGGACGGCACCCGGCGCACCAGCCGCTACGACATCGACCTGTTCAAGTGCATCTACTGCGGCTTCTGCGAGGAAGCCTGCCCGGTGGATGCCATCGTGCTCACCCGCATCCACGAGTACCACATGGAGCACCGTGGCGAGAACATCATGAGCAAGGACAAGCTGCTCGCGGTCGGGGAGCGCTACGAGGCCATGATCGCCGCCGACAAGGCGGCGGATGCGCCATACCGGTGAGGCGGCGCGCAAGGCGTAAACCATGCTAGTTCAGATCCTGTTCTACATCTTCGGCACGCTGCTGGTCGTGTGCGCGCTCGGGCTCATCACCGCGCGCAACCCGGTGTACTCGGCGCTGTTCCTGGTGCTGTGCTTCTTCAATTCCGCGGTGATCTGGCTGCTCACCGAGGCGGAGTTCCTCGCCATCGTGCTCGTGCTCGTTTACGTGGGCGCGGTGATGGTGCTCTTCCTCTTCGTGGTGATGATGCTCGATATCAACCTCGCGGAGCTGCGGCAGGGCTTCACCCGCTTCGCCTGGCTCGGCTGGCTGACCGCCTTCGCGGTGATCGCCGAGATCATGGGCGTCGTCTGGTCGCACGGCCTCACCGGGCTCGACGTCAACCGCTCGCCCCTGCCCGAGGCCGCCGGCTACAGCAACACGGAGGCGCTCGGCCAGGTGATCTACACCCGCTACGCCTACCCGTTCGAGCTCGCCGCGGTGCTGCTCCTGGTGGCCATCGTCGCGGCCATCGCACTCACCATGCGGCACCGGCAGGGGCTGAAGGCCCAGGACGTCTCGCGCCAGGTCGCGGTGCGTGCGGCCGACCGCGTCCGCATCGTCAAGCTCGAGGCGGAGAAGCGCCCATGATCACCCTTGCCGATCTGCTCACCCTCTCCGGCGTGCTGTTCGCGCTCGCGGTGGCCGGCATCTTCCTCAACCGGAAGAACGTCATCCTGCTGCTGATGTGCGTGGAGCTGCTGCTGCTCGCCGCCAACTTCAATTTCATCGCCTTCTCGCGCGTCTTGGGCGACATCAACGGCCAGGTGTTCGTGTTCTTCGTGCTCACCGTGGCGGCGGCGGAGTCGGCCATCGGGCTCGCCATCCTGGTCGTGCTGTTCCGCGAGCGGCGCAGCATCAACGTCGAAGACCTGAATACCCTGCGAGGCTGACGCCGCATGAATCCGCACGTGCTGATCGCCATCCCCCTGCTGCCGCTCGCGGCCGCGCTGATCGCGGGCCTCGGCGGGCGGGTCATCGGGCGCGTGGGCGCGCACACCGTGACCATCCTCGGTGTCGCGGCTTCCTGCGCGTTGTCGATGTACGTCCTGCATCAGCTCTATGCCGGCGGCGTGCCGGCGTTCAACGGCCCCGTGTACACCTGGGCGCTGACCGATGGCGTGCACATCGACGTGGGCTTCCTGATCGACCGCCTGACGGTGCTGATGATGGCGGTGGTGACCTTCGTGTCGCTCTGCGTGCACGTCTACACCATCGGCTACATGAGCGATGACCCGGGCTATACGCGCTTCTTCAGCTATATCTCGCTGTTCACCTTCTCGATGCTGATGCTCGTGATGGCGAACAACTTCATGCAGCTGTTCTTCGGCTGGGAGGCGGTCGGCACGGTGTCGTACCTGCTGATCGGGTTCTGGTACACCCGGCCGAGCGCGATCTTCGCGAACATGAAGGCCTTCATCGTCAACCGGGTCGGCGACTTCGGCTTCGTCATCGGCATCGCCGCCGTGTTCTCCTACACCGGCTCGCTCTCCTATGATGCGGCCTTCGCGGCGGCGCCGCATCTCGCGCACGCGCTCCTCCCGATCACCGCGACGACCAGCTGGAACGCGCTCACCCTCATCTGCATCTGCCTCTTCATCGGCGCCATGGGCAAGTCGGCGCAGGTGCCGCTGCACGTGTGGCTGCCGGACTCGATGGAGGGCCCGACGCCCATCTCCGCCCTGATCCACGCGGCGACCATGGTGACCGCCGGCATCTTCATGGTCGCCCGCATGTCGCCGCTGTTCGAGTACTCGGACACGGCGCTCTCGTTCGTGCTGGTCATCGGCGCCACCACCGCGTTCTTCATGGGCCTGCTCGGCGTGGTCAACAACGACATCAAGCGGGTCATCGCCTATTCGACGCTCTCGCAGCTCGGCTACATGACCGTGGCGCTGGGCGTGTCGGCGTACAGCGCGGCGATCTTCCACCTGATGACGCACGCGTTCTTCAAGGCGCTGCTCTTCCTGGCCGCCGGCTCGGTGATCATCGGCATGCACCACGAGCAGGACATGCGCAAGATGGGTGGCCTCGCCAAGTACATGCCGATCACGGCGATCACCTGCTGGATCGGCGGCCTCGCGCTCGTGGCGACGCCGTTCTTCTCCGGCTTCTACTCCAAGGACGCCATCATCGAGGCGGTCGGCGAGTCGCACCGCTGGGGCGCGACGTACGCTTATTGGTGCGTGCTGCTCGGCGCCTATGTGACCTCGCTCTACACCTTCCGCCTGCTCTTCATGACCTTCCACGGCGAGGAGCGCTTCCGCCACGCCGCCGCGGCGCACGGAGCGGCGCACGACCCCGAGGGCTCGAAGACCGTCGGGCACGAGGAAGAGGAGGAGCAGCCGAGCGCCTCCGGCCACGGGCCCGAAGGGGTGCACGGCGGCTCCGCGCACGCGCATGCCGGTGCAGCCGCGCACCCGGCGGAGCACGGTCATCATCCGGTCGAGCCGCACGAAAGCCCGTGGGTGGTGACGTTGCCGCTGATCGCGCTCGCCATCCCGTCGGTGCTCGTCGGCTACTTCACCGTGGGCCCGGTGCTCTTCGGCAGCTACTTCGGCCACGCCATCTTCGTGCTGCCGGCCAACAACGTGGTCGGCGAGATGGCGCGGGACTTCCACGGGCCGGGCCAGCTCGGCTTCCATGGCTTTCTCGGCGCCCCGTTCTGGATGATGATCGCCGGCCTGGTGACGGCCTGGGCATGCTTCCTCTGGCGACCGTCGCTCGCCGATCAGGCGGCGCGCACCTTCGGCTGGCTGCGGGAGCTGCTCATCGAGAAGTATTACTTCGACTGGTTCAACGAGACGATCATCGCGCCCCTGACGCGCGGCATCGGCTTCGGCCTGTGGAAGGCGGGCGATCAGGGCATCATCGACGGCGCCCTGGTCAACGGCTCCGCGGCGAGCATCGGCTGGCTGGGCGGCGTCGTCAGAAAGGTGCAGAGCGGTTACCTCTACTCCTACGCCTTCTGGATCGTGATCGGCCTGGCGGCTCTGCTCGGCTGGTTCCTCGCGCGCGGCTGAAGAAAGCACAAGAATGCAAGCACATCTGCTCTCCATCCTGGTCTGGCTGCCGATCGCCGCCGGCATCGTCGTGCTCCTGCTGGGGGAGCGGCGCCTCGCCGCGGGCCGCTGGCTGGCGCTGCTCGCCTCGATCGCGACGCTGGTCCTGTCCCTGCCGCTGCTCGCGGACTTCAACACGCAGACCGCGGCGTTCCAGTTCGTGGAGCGGGCGCCGTGGATCCCCCGCTTCAACGCCTTCTACGCCCTGGGCGTCGACGGCATCTCGCTGCCGCTCGTGGTGCTCACTGCTCTCATGACCGTACCGGTGATCATCGCCGCCTGGACGGTGATAAAGG
>Ga0187809_10001353_pt1 | contig 11576 bp, 10 predicted proteins | sample NC_wetland_sal_i_8_FD_132415 | JGI IMG/M metagenome (GOLD analysis project Ga0187809, IMG submission 132415) | Wetland sediment microbial communities from Neuse River Estuary, North Carolina, USA - ASW_4 | ecosystem: Environmental > Aquatic > Freshwater > Wetlands > Sediment | place: USA: North... | reverse complement strand
TAGGCGGCGATGCCATATTCGTTGAGCCCGCCCGCCTTGTCGCGCGCCTCGAAAATCGTCACCTCATGCCCGTGCATGGCGAGGCGGTGTGCGCAGGCGAGCCCGGCCGGGCCCGCGCCCACGATGGCGATCGTCTTTCCTGTCGGCGCCGCGCGCTCATAAAATTGCCTGCCTCTCGCCATGGCGGCGTCGGTGGCGTAGCGCTGCAGTCTGCCGATCTGCACCGGCTTGCCTTCGGCGGTTTCGCGCACGCAGGCCTCCTCGCACAGCGTCTCCGTCGGACAGACGCGGGCGCACATGCCGCCGAGGATGTTCTGGTCGAAGATGGTCTTGGCGGCGCCGAGCGGATTGCCGTTGCCGATCTGCCGGATGAAAAGCGGTATGTCGATCGAGGTCGGGCAGGCCTGCATGCAAGGCGCGTCATAGCAGAAATAGCACCGGTCGCTCTCGACCAGAGCCTCGTGATGATCGAGCGGCGGATGCAGATCGCCGAAATTCGTCCGATATTGCGCCGGCGAAAGCCTCCCGGCCGCAATTCCTTCCCTGAAAAGGCCTTCAGCCATCACGTTCCCCATCGTGCTTTGTTTTCCGTGAGGCTAGCACGTTTTGAATTTTTATCAATCGGTCAAATTTCTGCGTCGTGTCAGGAATTTGTCACGAGATGACTGCGCCGGCCATCCGTTCGAAAAAAATCTGCGGTAGACTGTCGGCTTGCTGGACGCTGGACCGTCCTCCGATCGTTACAACGACGAGGAGCCGAGAATGTCCAAGATTTCACCCTGCCTATGGTTCAATGGCAAAGCCGAGGAAGCTGCGAATTTCTACGTCTCGCTGCTGCCGGATTCCCGTATCGATCACGTCCAGAGGGTCCTTGCCGACGGTTTGGGCGGCAAGGAGGACAACGTTCTGATCGTCGATTTCACGCTGGCCGGACAGAGCTATCAGGCGCTGAACGGCAATTCGAATTGCGAGTTCACCCACGCCATTTCCCTTTCGGTCTCCTGCAAGGACCAGGCCGAAGTCGACAGGCTCTGGAACCGACTTTCGGATGGTGGGAAGCCCGTGGCGTGCGGCTGGGTGACAGACCGCTATGGCGTTTCCTGGCAGATCGTGCCGAACATCCTGCCCAAATACCTGGCCGATCCCGACCGTGAAAAGGCCATCCGCGTCATGCGAGCCATGATGGACATGGTGAAACTCGATATTGCCGCCATTCAGGCAGCCTATGACGGCGCGGCGGGGAAATAGAGCACGATCCGGAAAAGCAGGCGCCGGTTTTCCGAAAAGATCATGCTCAAACAAGGAGATGCGATTCATTGTCATCGCGTCATGCTGTGACCCTGGAAAACGCGAGGAGAACGATCATGACCAAGACCAAGTCCTTCTTTTGGTATGAATTGATGACCAGCGACCCCAAACAAGCGGAGGCCTTTTATACGCGCGTCGTTGGCTGGAAGGCGGAACCGTTCAAGAGCCACCCCAACATGCCGCCTTATACCGTGCTCCACGCCGGGGAGCGCGGCGTCGGCGGCATCATGGCCATGCCTGACGAGTACCGCAAAGGCGGCGGCCATCCCGCCTGGGTCGGCTATATCTATACCGACGACGTCGATACGCAGGCTGAAGCGATCAGCAAGGTGGGCGGCATGATCCATCGTGAACCGAGCGACATTCCCGATGTCGGCCGCTTCGCCGTCGTCGCCGATCCGCAGGGTGCGGTCTTCAATCTTCTGCATCCGAACGGCCCCGACCAGCCGCCGGCGCCGGCCGGCACGCCCGGCCATGTCGGTTGGCACGAGCTTTACACATCCGACTGGCGGGAGGCGCTCGATTTCTATGCCGGCCAGTTCGGCTGGGGAAAGACCCGTGAGTACGACATGGGCGGCGAGATGGGCATCTACGCCCTTTTCAATATGGGCGGAGAAGAGGCAGGCGGCATGATGAACAGGCCGCCGCAGATGCCCGCCTCCGCGTGGCAGTTCTATTTCAACGTCGAGGGCATCGACGCGGCCGCCAAGCGCGTCACTGATGGCGGCGGCAAGGCGTTGATGGGGCCGATGGAAGTGCCGGGCGGCCAATGGATCGTTCAGTGCCAGGATCCGCAGGGGGCGCATTTCGCCCTGGTTGCGCCCGGCCGCTGACCACGGTTCGGGAATTTCTTTCAAGATTGACGAGTGCTCCGGGTCCCGCTCGGGGCGCCCTCGCCCTTGGCCTTATGCTTTCCACGGTGAAACGTTTGAATTTTGAATCCCCTCCTTCGCTGGACACCGTCTGGTATTATTAATAGTAATAATATAGCTGGGCCGCAAACGACCAGGGAGGAAGGGAGCTTGGCAGGATCACCCGATCTCGCCGTGCGGAAGGAGGAGAACTCCTTCGAACACGCGATCCGTCTGGAGCATGTCGAGAAATTCTTCGGCCCCATTCACGCATTACGAGACATCACGCTGTCGATCGGCAAGAACGAAATCGTCGGCCTGATCGGCGACAACGGCGCCGGCAAATCCACACTCATCAAGGTGATGACCGGCGTGCTTGCGCCGAGTTCCGGCCGTATCTTCGTGCGCGATAAGGAAATCGATCTTGCCGACTATTCCGTGCGCATGGCGCACGATCTCTCGATCGAAACGGTCTATCAGGACAAGTCGCTCGCCGAGCAACAGCCGCTATGGCGGAACTTCTTCGTTGGGCGCCAGATCACCAACCGCTTCGGCTTCATCGACGTCAAGCGCGAGAAGCAGGTCGCGGCGGAGATGCTGCTTTCTTCGATCGGTTTTCGCGGCGTCGGCATAACGGTCGACTCCACCGTCTCGCAGCTCTCGGGCGGCGAGCGGCAGGGCATCGCGATCGGCCGGGCGATGCACTATAATGCCGATGTCATCGTACTCGATGAGCCGACCGTGGCGCTCGCGGTGAAGGAAGTGCGCAAGGTCCTCGACTTCATCCGCCGGATCAAGGCATCGGGGCGCGCCTGCGTCTATATCGAGCACAACCTCGCTCATGTCCACGAGGTCGCCGACCGGCTGATCGTGCTCGATCGCGGCGCCGTCGTCGCCGAGATCGAGCCCAGGAACATGTCGGTGCCGGACCTCACCGAATATCTCATCAAACTCCAGCAGCACACGGCTTGACCATGGCGCCCGCTCCCTCCCTATTCCGCCGGATCGAGGCCCTGCCGATCATCATCGTCTTCATCCTGCTGCTGGCGCTGTTCATGTATCTGGCGCCGGAAGTGTTCCTCCGGCCCTTCATCTACACGACCTTCATCTCAACGCTGCCGCCGCTGATCTTCCTCGCGCTCGGCCTCACTTTCGTGATCGGCGCGGGCGAGATCGATCTCTGCTTCCCGGCGATCATCGCCTTTTCGGGCTTCACCTTCGCCATTCTCTTCAAGCAATACGATCTCGGCTGGATCGCCGTCGCCGCGACTTTGTTTTCGGGCATCGTCATCGGCTTCGTGAACGGCGTGCTTGTCGCCAAGGTGGGCCTGCCTTCCTTCATCGCGACGCTGGCGACGCAATTCTTCTGGGCCGGCATGGCGACAGTGCTTTCCGGCGGCAAGTCCTATGCGCTGCGCGGGGTCGAGAAGAGTTCCGTCTATTCCGTGCTCGTCGGCACGCCCTTCGCCAAGCCCGACAGCTATGACTGGATCAGCCAGCTTTCGATCCAGGGGCTGTGGACCGTGTTGGCCGTGGTCTTCCTCTGGTTCATCCTCAATCGCCACCGCTTCGGCGAGCACACGCTTTTCATCGGCGATTCAAACCCGGTGTCGCGCGTCGTCGGCATCGATGTCGATTGGGAAAAGATCAAGATTTTCACGCTGATGGGGCTTTTGTCCTCGATCGCCGCTCTCTTCCTGACGCTCGAAAACAAGAATTTTTTCGGCAACCAGGGCGAAGGCTATCTTCTGACCGCGATTGCCTCGGTGTTGATCGGCGGCACGTCGATTTTCGGCGGCCGAGCGACGATCGTTGGAACAGTGTTCGGCTGCTTCATCATCGGCATGATCGAGGCTGGGCTGGTTGCGACGGGACTGACCGGCGCCTGGGTCCGGACGATTGAAGGAATCGTCTTCCTCGTCTCGATCATCTTCTATTTCCTCATTGACGAGCCGCAGCGACGCGCGGCTTTTCTGGCCCGCATCGGGGCGATCAAGGGATTCGGCCGCAAGCACGCGGCAAAATAGCGGATACGCGGCGCGCTGGGGAGGATCGCGGCGCGCCACGGTGATGGCAGAAGATCCAGGAGGAACGACCATGAAACTGTCAAGACTGATGCTGGCCGGCGTCGCCGCGCTCGCGCTGACATGCGGCGCCCTGACCGCCAACGCCGCCGACGCGCCCGGCAAAGGCGTCACCATCTATATGCAAATGGGCGGTAATCCCGGCGACGGCGCGACGCTTGCCCGCCAGAACGGCGCGAAAGCCGCCGCGACCGCTCTCGGCGTCGACAAATTGAACGCGCAGTTCTCCGCCTGGGCGCCGGAGACGATGCTGACCCAGTTCAAACAGGCGCTCGCCGCGCATCCGTCCTGTATCGTCATTATGGGGCATCCCGGCGCCGACGCTTTCGCCGATCTCGTCAAGCAGGCGGTCGATCAGGGGATTGTCGTGACGGACGGCAACTCACCGCTCACCTCGCTCCAGAAGGAATATGGGCCGAAGGGCTTCGGCTATGCCGGCGTCGATCTCTATCAGGGCGGCGCGCTGGTCGCCAAGCAGATGATCGAGAAAAGCCACCTCAAATCCGGCGACGAGGCCATGGTCTATGGCGTCTTCAGCCAGGCCGAGCGCGGGCTTTCGGAAAAAGGCCTTGCCGATACGCTGGAAAAGGCCGGCCTGAAGGTGGACCGCCTGGAGATCACGCAGGAGATCAATTCCGACCCCTCGCTCGGCGTGCCGGTGCTTGCGGCCTATGTCCAGAGCCATCCCAAGCTGAAAGCGATCGGCACCCAGCATGGCGGCGTCACCGGCGTGCTCGAACAGGTCTTGAAGAAGGCCGGCAAGAAGCCCGGCGACATCATCGTCGGCGGCATCGACCTCGCGCCGGCGACGATCGATGGACTGGAATCGGGCTATGTCTCGGTGACGCTCGACCAGCTGCTCTACATGCAGGGCTTCATGCCGGTCCTGCAATGCGTGCTGTCGGCGAAATACAAGATGCCGGGCCTCGATTTGAACACGGGCGCCGGCGTCATCACGCCGGACACGATCAAGGCGCTGGTGCCGTTGATCAACGAAGGCATCCGCTGAGCGAGCTTACACCCAGCCGGCGCGTTCGCGCGCCGGTTGTTTTTTAATCGTTTACCCCCACCCCTGACCCCTCCCCACAAGGGGGAGGGGAACGATGTGGCGTCCCCGCGAAGCATCGAATCCCGGCGATTTCGAACGAAAAAGCGGTGCCGGCGTCTCCCTCCCCCTTTGTGGGGAGGGGTCAGGGGTGGGGGTAAACAGCCTCGCAAAACCTGGCACCAATGGCATCAAAGCGAGCGGTAGATCTCCGAGGCGTCTTCATACCTATAGCGGATCGGGACCGGTGAATCGGGCGTCCAGCCCTCCGCCGTCCCGCCTTGCATCAGTTGGCAGGCGGCGTCGGTGGAGACCACCGCTCCGCCATAGAGCCGGTTGGCGAGATTGAGGATGCCGATCTCGTGCATGGCGGACGAGCCACTGCCGCAGGCGTCCTTCACCAGAGCGACGCGGAAGCCGAGCTTCAACGCCGCCTTCACGGAAGCATCGATGCATGCCTCCGTCCACACACCGGCGATGAAAAGCCATTCTATCCCGTCGGCCTTGAGTTCATCACCCAGCCCGGCGCCAAAGGCGCTCGCTTCCGACTTGACGACCAGCCTTTCGCAATCGAGCGGCGCGATTTCCGGGCAGATCGCCGTCAGCGGGTCGTCCTTGTCGCTGAAAGCGGAGCGCCCGTCCGGCAGCTTCGGATGATGGGCAAGCGTGGTCGCGGCGGTCGTATCGACGATATAGGCAAAATGATAGATGGGAATGCCGCTTCCGCGCGCTGCCCGCTGTAACCGGATGACATTGGCAATGACCCGGTCATATTCGACCGCGAGAAGCCGCTGATCCTGCCGGTGCTCCTCTTGCAGGTCGATGCAGAGAAGGGCTGCTCTCGAAGAACCCAGCGCAAATGTCCGCCTCATGAAAGGCCCCCCTGAGCGAAGCTGCGCGACATGAGAAACAAAACCTCGTTCACAACCCAGCAAGATCGGTCCGGGCGAAATCGTTGCCCTTGTAGAGCAACGGAACGCCGGCCTGCTTCGCATAGGCATAGGAAAAACAGTCGCCGAAATTGAGCTTGGCGGGATGACCACTTTCCTTTCCATATTGAGCGGCAGCATTGATCACGTGCTCGAACATGGCAGGCTCGGCGGGTACCTCCCGAATATGGAGATGTCTCAATAGATTGGACACGATTCGCGCCGCAACGGAGACATCCTTGCGAACCCTCCCGAATGCCAATGAAGCCTCCACTTTGGTGACAATCGACGTAAATGGATCGGAAGCTTCTGCCAGTTTTTTCAATAGCTCAGGTGCGTCCGGTTCCTCCAGCAGAATGGCGAGAATTGCGGAACTGTCGACATACATGCGCTTCAATCGTCCCAATTGTCGTCTATGAACTTCATCGCTTCCTCGAAACTGCCTTCCGTGCGATACGGTCGCACCTGCGCCAGGATCGGCTCGATTCTGCGTCGAAGTTCTTCGACGCTCTTCCGGTCGCTCTTCTCGGCGCCCTTGACCGCGAGTTTTATCGCTTCGGTTATGCCGACGCCGCGACGCCGCGCGAATTCGCGCAGCATGCGGTCAGCCTCCTCGTCCTGAACATGGATCGCCATCGCAAGCTCCTTTGTACATGAATTAAGATAGCGTGTACAAAGAATGGTTTCAACGTCGGCCCATCACCCTCGCATCCGTTCATAATTCGCGTCGAACAGGGGCGCGGCTTGAACGCGCGCCTTATGCCGTTTGCCGAGAAGTTCGATCTCGAAGCCGTCCGTCTCATCGGCGATTTCTTTCGGCACATAGCCGACCGCGACCGACTTTTGGGCGTTATGGGCATAGCCGCCCGAGGTCACCCAGCCCTTGACCTCGTTGCCGAACCAGATCGCCTCGTCGCCGATGACGTCAGCGTCGTCGGCATCCATGACGAAGGCGCGAAGGCGCAGCTTGCCGCCATGCTTCTTCTCTTCGACCGCCGCATTCTTGCCGACGAAATCCGCTCCCTTGTCATAGGCGACAAACCGGCCGAGCCCGGCTTCCAGCGGTCCATAAATCGGCCGGTATTCGCGCGCCCAGGAGCCGTAATTCTTTTCCAGCCTGAGCGCGTTCAAAGCCCGCGATCCGAAAAGCCCGATGCCGAATTCCTCGCCGGCCGTCACGAGCGCATTGAACACCGCGCGCTGATATTCCGGCTCGATCCACAGTTCGTAGCCGAGATCGCCCGTATAGGAGACGCGGCCGACGAGGCAGGGCGCCATGCCGACATGCATGCGGCGGATGGCCATAAAGGGAAAGGCGGCGTTCGATACATCCGAGCCCGTCACCTTCTCCAGAAGCTTGCGCGCGTTCGGCCCGGCGATCGCAAGGCCCGTCAGCCCGGCGCCGCGCGCCCTCACCTTCACGCTGCCGTCCGTCGGCAGATGTTTTTCGAACCAGCGCATGTGATAATCCTCGGCGATGCCGGAGCCGAAGATCATCCATTTTGTATTTCGACCCCCACCCTTGTTCCCTCCCCACAAGGGGGAGGGAGACGCTTGCCCCTCCGCCGCACTCGACTTGCCACTGCCCCTGGACTGCATCGAGGCGGCAAAATCCCCCTCCCCCTTGTGGGGAGGGGTCAGGGGTGGGGGTACCTTTGCGCCCAGATTCGCCAGCGTGAAATCGCCGATCAGCTTGCCGTCATCCTTCAACATGGGCGCGAGCGTCATGCGCCCTTCCTTCGGCAGCTTGCAGGCGAGCAGCCGGTCAAGCCACGCCTCCGCGCCCTCGCCTTCCACCTCATATTTGGCGAAGGAGGTCGTTTCGGAGAGCCCGACGCGTTCGCGCACCGCCCTCACCTCCTCCGCGACATGCGCGAAATCCGTCGAGCGGCGCCAGGAGAACTCGTCCTTTACGCCCTCCGGCGCGTACCAGAGCGGCACTTCCAGCCCGTAGGCGACGCCGAACTGCGCGCCCTTCGCCGCAAGCAGATCGTAGATCGGCGAGGTCTTCAGCGGCCGCCCGGCCGGCAGTTCCTCGTTCGGAAAGCGGATGGAAAAGCGGCGCGAATAGTTCTCGCGCACTTTCGCGTTGGTGTAGGCCATCGAGGTCCAGTCGCCGTAGCGCGCCACGTCCATGGCCCATATGTCGAAACCCGGATCGCCCTCGATCATCCAGTTCGACAGCGCCAGCCCAACGCCGCCGCCCTGCGAAAAGCCCGCCATGACGCCGCAAGCCGACCAGAAGCCCCTCAATCCACGGATCGGACCGACCAGCGGATTGCCGTCTGGCGCGAAGGTGAAGGGGCCATTGATGATCTGCTTGATGCCGGTCTTCTGGAAAGCGGGAAAATGCTGAAAGCCGACCTCTAGCGACGGCGCGATACGGTCGATATCCGGCTCCAGCAATTCATGGCCGAAATCCCATGGCGTCGTCTTTTCCGACCATGGCTTGCCGGCCTTCTCATAGGTGCCCATCAGCATGCCGCCGCGCTCCTGGCGCAGGTAAAGCTCGCCATCGAAATCGACCGCGTGGATGATCTCCGTGCCGGTTCTCTTGTTCCACTCGGCGACTTCCGGCATGTCCTCGGTGATGAGGTACATGTGTTCCATGGCGAGCACCGGCAGCTCCAGCCCGACCATGCGGCCGACCTCGCGCGCCCAGAGCCCGCCGGCGTTGACGACGTGTTCGGCGACGATCTCGCCCTTGTTGGTGATGACGCGCCAATGGCCGTCCTCGCGTTGGACGAGGTCTTCCACCTTGGTGTGGCGATAGATCTCGGCGCCGAGTTTCTGCGCCGCCTTGGCATAGGCATAGGTCACGCCAGACGGGTCGAGATGACCGTCCTCGGAATTCCTCACAGCCCCGACGAACTGCTTCGGGTCGAGGAGCGGCATCAGTTCCGCCGCTTCCCTGGCGGAGATTTCCTCGAGGTCGAGGCCGAGATAGCGTCCTTTTGCGACGACGCCGCGCAGCCAGTCCATGCGCGCTTCGGTCGCGGCCAAGAGAACGCCGCCGGTGACATGGACGCCGGTCGCCTGACCGGAAAGCTCCTCGATCTCCTTGTAAAGCTCGATCGTATATTTCTGCAGCTTGGCGACGTTCGGATCGCCATTGATCGTATGCATGCCGCCGGCCGCATGCCATGTCGAGCCGGAGGTGAGTTCGTCACGCTCGATCAGCACAACGTCGGTCCAGCCATGCCGGGCGAGATGGAACAGCACCGAACAGCCGACGACACCGCCACCGATGACAACGACGCGTGTATGGGACTTCATGATTTTTCTCTGGTTTCAGGATGTTGGACAGATTTGTGGAATCGGTGTGGGAGCATCAAGCGAGTTCTATCCCGCCTGTGATCCTTCGCCGCTCAGGCATGGGTCCTCGGGTCGAGCCCGAGGATGACGACGGCACTGATGCTCCCGCAAATCTCCAATCTCGGCAATTGGCATGAGCCTTCCTGCATTCGTCATCCTCGGGCTTGACCCGAGGACCCATGCCTGAGCGTCGCCATACCATCGGCGTTGCAGAATTGTTCACGGCTCGCCTCCGCCGATCTCTTCCTTGCGCTTCGCCACATAGGCTTCCAGCGCCTCGCGAATGCTCTCGTCCATCGCCGGCTGCTGATACTCCTCCAGCGCTTTTTTCCACAAACGCGTCGCGCGCTGCGTCGCATCAAGGCCACCGGCTTCCTGCCACGCCTCGTAGTTCTGCCAGTTGGACAGCATCGGCTGGTAGAAAGCCGTCGAATAGCGCTCCAGCGTATGCGGTTCGCCGAAGAAATGCCCGCCGGTCGGCACACCGCCCAGCGCGTCGAGCGCCAATTCGCCCTCGTTCACCTCGATCGGCTTCAGGAATTCCATCATGTGCTGGATCATCTCGACATCGATGATGAATTTCTCGAAGCTCGCCGTCAGCCCGCCCTCCTGCCAGCCGGCCGCGTGGTAGACGAGATTGCCGTGGCCGAGGACGGCGCCCCACAGCGCCATCATCGTCTCGTATGCCCCTTGCGCGTCCGCCGCGTTGGAGGCGGAGCCGGGCGTGGTGCGGTAAGGCAGGTTGTAGCGCCGCGCGAGCTGCCCAGAAGCGATATTGGCCTTCGTGTTCTCCGGCGTGCCGAAGGCCGGCGCTCCCGATTTCATGTCCACATTGGAGGTGAAGGCGCCATAGCTGACAGGCGCGCCCGGCCGCACGAGTTGCGTCAGCACCACGCCGAACAAGGCCTCGGCATTCTGCTGCGCCAGCGCGCCCGCAAGCGTCACAGGGCTCATCGCACCCATCAGCGTGAACGGCGTGACGCAGGCGGACTGGCCGTATTCGGCCATCGTCATCAGGCCTTCCGCCATCTGCTCGTCGAAGCGGCGCGGCGAGTTGACGGAGATGATGGTGGTGACGCCGGGGTTCCCGGCCATCTCTTCTAGCGTCAGTCCACGCGCGATCGCCATCATGGAGATGCCATCGAGCGCCCTGCCCCTTCCGATCGCCGTGCAGTGGAAGCTTTTATCGGTCAGTGTCAGATTGGCGAAATAGGTATCGAGATGGCGTGAATTCGCCGGCAGTTCGATCGGCGCACAGACCTGGTTGCCGAGCATATGGATGCAGTTGAAATGTTGCGCCAGTCGCACAAGATCCTGATAGTCCTCATAATTTCCTGACCGCCGGCCGCGCTCCATATCGTGGACATTGGGCGGTCCGGCGACCAGGGTGAAGTTGATATTGTTGCCGCCAAGAACGATTTTGCGCTCCGGATTGCGCGGCGTCAGCGTATAGAGCGAAGGCGCTGTCTTCAGCGCTTCGGCGACAAGCCCGCGGTCGAGCCTAACGTTCTGGTTCGCACAATCGACGGTCGCGCCGGCTTTCTCGAAAAGCGCGAGCGCGCGCGGGCTCATCACCTCGATGCCGAAATTTTCCAATATGTGCATCGAGGCCCCGTGGATGGCCTCGATCTGATCCTCGCTGAGAATGGCCATGGGCGGCCAGGGATTGCGGACAGGCCGGAGCGGCAATTGCGGAATGCCGCCTCCTGCTCTCGAATGCACGCGCTGCGCGCTCCGTCTCTTGCGTTCCGTGGACATGCCCGCATGAATAGGCCTCAAGCCGGGCGCGGCTGTCAGGAAAGCGGCATAGGCAGACGAGATTTTAGCCAAGGCGGCATGCCGCACCGACTCATGCCAAATTAGCGACTTTTCTCGACGTTTTCCCGGTATTCAGATCGGGCGCTACACGCGCCATAAAGGTGAACGGGGCAGGAAAGATTCCCTTTATCTTTTCGCCCTATGGCATCACAGCATGTATGCGTTGCGTTTTAGTCGAATTGTAACGATCGCCTTCCTGCTCGCGCTTTCAGCCTGCGCGACCGCC
>Ga0187809_10001352_pt1 | contig 11577 bp, 8 predicted proteins | sample NC_wetland_sal_i_8_FD_132415 | JGI IMG/M metagenome (GOLD analysis project Ga0187809, IMG submission 132415) | Wetland sediment microbial communities from Neuse River Estuary, North Carolina, USA - ASW_4 | ecosystem: Environmental > Aquatic > Freshwater > Wetlands > Sediment | place: USA: North... | reverse complement strand
GCGCGCCATCGCCTCGTCGGCGCGCGAAGTCGCCTTGCCATAGCGCGCGGCGACGGTGTCGAACACATAGGGAATCTCGGAAGCATGGGGCGCCGCGGACATCGTCTTGCGCAGGGCGGTCGGGACGTAGCCGAAGCGATACTCATAGACGCGCTGCCCGCGGGCGGACAACAGCCGCGCGATCGCGCGGGCGGGCTCCACCATCCACTGATCACCGCCGGCCGCGTACGACACCTGCCGCAACGTGCGCTGTCCATCCGGGTCGTAGAGGCGGCGTGCCGCGGCGGCATCCGGACCGAAGCTCGCCCATGCCGCCGCCATCGAGTCGACCCTCAGCAGCCCGATCTCGTCCGTGTTGGCGCCGATCAGCACCGGCACGCGCGCGCCGCCGCCCGCGGCATAGACCGCGACCGGCACTCCGGGATAGAGCCTGGCATCGAGGATGGGGCCGCCGCTGTAGGTGTGATCCGCGGGGAGCGTCGCCATGTTGAGGCCGTCGATCAGCTTCACCGCCGGAAGGCTGCGCAGCCGCGCCAGGGCGCTCGGACCATCACCGGCAATGCCGAGGTGCCGCGCCAGCCGGCCGCCGACCGCCTCGGCGGAGTGCGGCGAGCCGGCGAGGATCCGTGGCGGGAAGATGTTGCCGCGTCCACCCCCGGATTCGATGATGGCCTTGGCGAAAAGACCGCGCGCAAGGGGGCTCATCAGCAGCGCATTGACCGACATGCCGCCGGCGGACTCGCCGAAGACCGTCACGTTGCGCGGATCACCCCCGAAGGCGCGGATGTCGCGCTGCACCCAGCGCAGCGCCGCGATCTGATCCATGAACGTGTAGTCGGCGCGCAGACCGGCAGTCGCCGCCTCATCGAGCGCCGGGAAGGCGAAGAAGCCGAAATTTCCCAGGCGGTAGTTGAAACTGACGAGCACCACCCCGTCGCGGGCGAACGCCGTGCCGTCGTAGATCGGTGGCGAGGTGGCGCCGTCGACGAATCCGCCGCCGTAGATCCACACCATCACTGGTAGATTGCGCGCGGAAGCGGCCTTCGGGCGCCACACATTGACGTCGAGACAGTCCTCGCTCGGAACCGTCCGCGGCGCCGCAGCATCCCCCGGTGTGGGCAGTTGGGCGCAGTCGTGACCGAAATACCGTGCGGCACGGATGCCCCGCCAGGGACGTACGGGCTGCGGTGGCGCCCATCTGAGGTTGCCCACGGGCGCGGCGGCATAGGGAATGCCCTTGAACGCGATGACCCCATGCTCGAGCGCGCCCCGGACGATGCCCCCCTGCACGCGCACGTCCAGGGATGCCGTCGGGACCCGCGCCGCCGCCACGCCGGCGAGCGCCCAGGAGACGATGCAGACGCAGACGGTCCGCGCCAGGGCGAGGCGGCGTGCGCTTCGCATGGACGCTCGCTGCGCGCTCAAGGCAGTCGCCTCCCCGCGAAGAAATTCCGCAGAGCGGCGACTCCGGGCTCGAGATCGAGCTGCTTCTGCGCGATCCAGGCATCGTTGAAATACGTCGAGGCGTAGCGCTCCCCCTGGTCGCAGAGGATCGAAACGACCGAGCCCGTCTGCCCCTGGGCGGCCATCTCGGAGATCAGCCGGGCGCAGGCCCAGATGTTGGTGCCGGTGGAGCCGCCGCAGCGGCGGCCGAGCCGCTCGCTGATGACGCGGGTGGCGGCGATGCTGCAGGCATCCGATACGGGAATCATGCGGTCGACGACCTCCGGGATGAACGACGGCTCCACGTGCTGGCGGCCGATGCCTTCGATGCAGGAATCACAGCGCTCGACCGAGTCGATGCTGCGGTCGGCGTAGTGGCGATGGAAGACGGAGGCCTGCGGATCGCTGACGCAGATCTCGGTCGCCAGGCGATAGTAGCGCACGTACCGGCCGAGCGTGGCGGAAGTGCCTCCGGTGCCGGCGCCGCAGACGATCCAGCGCGGTATGGGGTGGCGCTCCTGCGCGAGCTGCCGGAAGACGGACTCTGCGATGTTGTTGTTGCCGCGCCAGTCGGTGGCCCGCTCGGCGTACGTGAACTGGTCCATGTAGTGGCCGCGAACCTCGGCCGCCAGCCGGCGCGCCTCGATGTGCACGGCCTTCGGATCGTCCACGAAGTGACACTCGCCACCGTAGAACCCGATGGCGGCGATCTTTTCCGCGGCGGTCGCTTGCGGCACGACAGCGATGAACCGCAGGCCGAGCATGCGCGCGAAGTACGCCTCCGAAACCGCCGTCGAGCCGCTCGAGGCTTCGACGATCGGCGTCCGCGGGCCGACCCAGCCGTTGCACAGGGCATAGAGGAAAAGCGAGCGGGCGAGCCGGTGCTTGAGACTGCCCGTCGGGTGACTCGACTCGTCCTTCAGGTAGAGCTCGATGCCGGGATAACCCGAGAGCTCCACCGGAATGAGATGCGTGTCCGCCGAGCGGTTGAAGTCGGCGTCGATGCGGCGGACCGCTTCCGCTGTCCAGGCGCGCGAAACGGGCGATGTGGGGCTCATGGGTGGTCCGGTGTCTCGTGGCGGGCCGGGCTGCGCGGCCCGGGATGATTCCGCCCCTCTTGGGGCCGCTCCCCGCGCAGCACGCGGACCACCTCCTCGCTCGCCTTGCGCCGCAGATCCCGCAGCGAGGCGTCGGAGGAGAAGGCGATGTGCGGGGTGAGCACGACGTTGGGTCGCAGCAGCCCGGGTGGAACGCGCGGCTCGTCTTCCAGCACATCCAGCGCGGCGCCCGACAGTCTGCCGCCGTCGAGGGCCTCGATCAGCGCCACCGTGTCGATCACCGCGCCACGGCTCACGTTGATGAGGAAGGCACCCGGCTTCATGAGCGCGATCCGCTCACGGTCCAGCAGGTGGCGGGTACCGGCGGTGAGGGGCAGGTGCACGATGACGACGTCGCAGCGGCGCAGCAGATCCTCCAGACTCGTGGTCTCGATCGGGGCTGCGGCATCGGGCGAGCGGGCGAGACCGAGCAGACGCAGACCGAAGCCCCGCAGCTTCTCCGCGGTCCGGCGGCCCGTGCGCCCGAGTCCGATGATGCCGCAGGTCAGCTCCCGCACGCGGCGCAGCCGTGCGCTCGCGGGCTCCCAGCGCCCGGCCTTCACCTCCCGGTCGAAGTGGACGAGCCCCCGCGCCCACGCGAGCAGCATGCCGACGGCGTGATCCGACACTTCCTCTATGCAGTAGTCCGGGACGTTCGTGACCCAGATGCCGCGCCGCGAGGCTTCCTCGACCGCGATGTTGTCCAGCCCGACGCCCAGGCGCGCGACGATGCGCAGGGGCGCGCTCGCGGCGATCGCCGCGGTGCTCACCGGCGCCCAATTGGTCATGATGGCGGCGGGCTGGTGCCGGGCGGCGAGCGCCGCGATCGCCTCCGCGCTGCCCGCCCGGGCGGGCCCGGTCACGAGCTGCAAGCCGGCGTCCTCGACGATCCCCGCCTCGATTGCGACGTCCGGCCAGGCGTAGTCCGTGAGCAGGACGGTCGGGCGGGAAGTCATTCGGACCGATGCTGATGCGGCATCCGGCGATTATATTCGAGCGCCGCGGCCGGCCGGCGCGACTTGCCGGCGGCTATCTGCCGGCGCGCCGCATGGCGGCCCGGCCGAGCACCACGCCGAACTCCTTCTCTCCCTCGCCGCGCGCCAGCGCCTCGAGCATGGAGTCGCGGATCAGGCTGCCGACGGGCATCGGCGTGGTGGCGGCTTCGGCCGCGGCCAGCGCAAGGCGCACGTCCTTCAGCCCGAGGCGCGCCTTGAAGCCGGCCGGCTCGAAGCGGCCCTCGGCGATGAGTCGTCCGTAGCCCTGGTAGACCGGCCCCGGAAACAGGCTCTGCCCGATGAGATCGAAGAGCTCGCGCGGCTCGATCCCGTAACCCGCCGTGAGCGCGGCCGCCTCGCCCATCGACTCGATCGCCGCCGCCAGCATGAAATTGACGGCGAGCTTCACGACGTTCGCCTGGGAGGCCCGCTCGCCGAAGCGCACCACTTTCTGCCCGACCGTCCCCTCGAGCAGTGCGCGCGCCGAGTCCGCGCTCTCACGGGGGCCGGCCAGGAGGACGGTCAGCTTGCCCGCCGCGGCCACGTCTGGGCGGCCGAGCACGGGGGCCGCGACATAACCGATGCCGCGCTCGCCGTGACGCTCCGCGAGCTCGTCGGCGAGCGCCACCGAGATGGTGGCCATGTTGACATGGAGGCGTGTCGCGGCGGACGTGGCCCGCGCGAGCGCGCCACTGTCGATCAACACGGCCCGGGTGACCTGGTCGTCGCTCAGCATCGAGAACACGACCTCGCCCCGGAACGCCTCCTCGGCCGTGGCGGCGACCTGCGCGCCGCGCTCCGCGAGGCGCCGGGCCGGCTCGGGCGAGCGGTTCCACACCCGCAGGGTGTGTCCCGCGTCCACCAGGCGGCCTGCGATGGCGCCGCCCATGTTGCCGAGTCCGATGAAGCCGATATTCATGACGGTGGTCCTGCAGTGGCGCGCGGGCAGAGGCGGGTGAGGATACGGCCGGGCACATCCCGGGCCAAGCGCCACCGTGAGCGCGGTGTGTCGAGCCGGTCGCGGCGGCAACTGCCGCGCGGACCGACTCGAGAGCCGCGTCAGTTGAGCCGTCCGGGAACCTGACGTCCCGGAGGAAGAATCATCCCGACCATGGACTCCTCGTCTTCCTTCCACGCGTCGAGGCGCACTCGCTTCAGGAAGTCATCCAACGCCATCCATTGCCAGCCTTCCCAGACGCCCTGCTCCACTCGCAACAGAATCATTTGACGATTCATACGAGCCTCCTACAACCCGCGGATGATCAAAAGACCGGCGGGAAGGGTGTCCCGCCGGCTGAAGTGCCAGCGTGCCGGGGGTTGATGAAGGCACGCTGGTGGGGGTGGGGGGAGCCGTCTTTCGATTGATGGGCCGGGCGAGCAGGTAACGCTCACCCAGCCAGGCGATGGCCTTGGCCCTCGCGGCGCTGTAATCGACCACGTGCGGCTCGCGCCGCTCGACCTTGCTCGTTTGCATAAAGCGCTCTCTCCTCTCATTGACGCTCGGCCTCCTGCCGTGGTTCCTAAGGTCGGGTCGAAGAGCGCGAACTCAACGGCGGGCCGCTCTCCCCAAAGAGAGGGGACCGGCACTCCCGGGGGAGCGATTTCCCCTCCGGATCAATATCTTATGTAAACGATGCGCCCCGATGGCGTCCGTTCGCCCCGGCTCCGCGGCAGCCGGTACGGCCGTGACCTCTGCCCCGGACCCCGGACCCTGCGATCAGCCTGACACGCCCGCCAGCGGCGCTCCACGCGATTTGCCTGCGCGTTTGCCCAGTTATGGCGCGCTCTCGGCCGCCGGCGCCTCGCGCCGGTCGAAGGCGGCCCGGGCGCGGTCGATCTCGGCAAGGTGAGCGCGCACCCACTCGCCGAGCGCGCTCACCGGTGCGTGCAGGGAACGCCCGAGCGCGGTGAGCTCGTACTCCACGCGCGGCGGCACGACCGGGAAGACCGTGCGCTTGACCAGGCCATCGCGCTCGAGCCCGCGCAGCGACAATGTCAGCATGCGTTGCGAGATCCCGCCGATGGCCCGCTTGAGCTCGGAGAAGCGGCGCGGTTGCTCCGCCAGCATGATGATGATGAGGACGGACCACTTCTCCCCGACACGGGCCAACACCTGACTGATCTTCGGGCATTCCTCGCTCGGCGGGTGGCGCGTCGCGGTTACATCCACTTTACTGGGTCGCATGCGTGTGCCTTCTTGAATCGGCGGCTGCCGCACTCACATAATTAGCCTCAGTAACAATTGTATACCGTAAAAAGCGAGGCCTGTCATGAAGCTCCTGCACGTCGACGCCAGCATACTGGGGGACAGCTCCGTCAGCCGCCGGCTCACTGCCGCCATCGTCGAGCGGCTCCGCCAGAGGCATCCGGGCATCCAGGTGACCTACTACGATCTCGGATCGCAGCCGATCGGGCACCTGACCGCGGCGCATCTCGGCGCGGCCCCGGGCTCCGGTGCGGACGATGCGGCCCTGCAGCAGGACCTGGCGCGCGGGCGAGGGGCGCTCGAGGATTTTCTGGGCGCGGACATCGTCGTCATCGGGGCCCCCATGTACAACTTTTCGGTTTCGTCACAGCTGAAGGCCTGGATCGACCGGCTGGCGGTCGCCGGCAAGACGTTCCGCTATACGGAGCAGGGCCCGCGGGGGCTCGCCGGCGGCAAGAAGGTGATCGTCGCCTCCTCCCGCGGCGGCTTCTACGGGCCGGACACGCCGGCGGCCTCGCTCGATCACCAGGAAAGCTACCTGCGGGGCATTTTCGGCTTCTTCGGCATCAGCGACATCGGCTTCATCCGTGCCGAGGGCCTGAACGTCAGCGCGGAGCAGCGCCAGGCGGCGATCGACGCGGCCACGGCCGAAGCGGCGAGACTGGCCGCATGAAGCGCGGACAGCCCTTGAACGAAGCCCCATATTCACTGGCTCGACATCCCGCCACCAGGGCGGAGAGGAGACCCGAATGAATGCGCAAACCGAAAGGGGCGTGGCGCGGCTCGTGCGCGGCATGCCGACTTCCGACGGCGCCGGAGTCCGGCTGACGCGGGTGATCGGGCAGCCGCGGCTGCCGGATCTCGACCCGTTCCTCATGCTGGATGAGTTCGGCACCGACAATCCCGGCGACTACATCGCGGGCTTCCCCGATCATCCCCATCGCGGGTTCGAGACGGTCACGTACATGCTCGACGGCAGAATGCGCCATCGGGACAACCACGGACACGAGGGCATTCTCGTCCCGGGCAGCGTGCAATGGATGACGGCGGGCCGCGGCATCGTGCATTCCGAGATGCCGGAGCAGCAGGAGGGCCGCATGCGCGGCTTTCAGCTCTGGATCAACCTGCCGGCCCGCGACAAGATGACCGCGCCGAAATATCAGGAATTCGGCCCGGAGAAGATTCCCGCGGCCGAGCTCGGCGCTGGCGCGCGCGCGAAAGTCATCGCCGGCCGCGTGGGGGGAGTCACCGGACCGATCGCCCAGCCCGCGACCGACCCGACCTATCTCGATCTGGAGCTCGAGCCCGGCGCGACGCTGGCGCAGCCGCTTGCCCGCGGTCACGCGGCATTCCTCTATGTCTACGAGGGGGCCGTGAGGGTCGGCGCCGGCGAGTCGGCGGCGACCGTCGCCGCGCACGAGCTCGCCGTGCTGGCCGACGGGGATTCGGTGCAGCTCGAGGGCCGTGACGCCGGCCGCAGTCGCGCCATCCTGGTCGCGGGACGGCCGCTGCGCGAGCCGGTGGCGAAGCACGGGCCGTTCGTGATGAGCACGCGCGAGGAGCTGATCCAGGCCTTCCAGGACTATCAGGACGGCCGCTTCTGAGCGCTCAATCGGCGGCGGCGGACATCGCCGGATCGGCGAATGTCTGCCGCTCCTTCTCGGGGTCGGCCGCCAGCAGGAGGTAGACGGCCGGCACGATGAAGAGCGTGAAGATGGTGCCGATGGACAGCCCCGTGAAGATCACGATGCCCATCGCGCGCCGGCCCGCCGCGCCGGCCCCCGTGGCGATGACGAGCGGCACGACGCCGAGCACCATCGCGGCGGTCGTCATCAGAATGGGGCGCAGCCGCACCGCCGCCGCCTCCACGATCGCGGCCCGCTTGGGGTTGCCGGCGCGCTGCAGGTCGTTCGCGAACTGCACCATCAGGATGCCGTGCTTGCTGATCAGCCCGAGGAGCGTCACCAGGCCCACCTGCGTGTAGATGTTGAGCGAGCTCACCCCGACGTTGATGAAGAGGAGCGCGCCGAAGAGCGCCGCCGGCACCGACACCAGGATGACGACGGGATCGCGGAAGCTCTCGAAGAGCGCCGCCAGCGACAGATACACGATGATGAACGCGAAGCCGAAGGTGTAGACGAAGCTGTTCGAGCCCGCCATGTACTGGCGGGAGGTGCCGGAGTAGTCGGCGGTGTAGCCGCTGGGCGCGACCTCGGCGAGCGTCTTGCGCAGGAACGCGAGCGCGGCGCCCTGCGAGACCGCCGGGGCGCCGGCGATGGTCGCGGAGTTGAGCTGCTGGAAATGGTTGATCGACTCCGGCACGGTCTGGCGCTGCAGGTGCGCGAGCGTGCCGAGCTGCACCAGCGAGCCGTTGGAGGCACGCAGGTAAAGCTGCAGAACCTGGTGGGGATTCAGGCGATATTTCTGCAGCACCTGCGGAATGACCTTGTACGAGCGGCCGTCGATCGTGAAGTAATTGACATAGCCGCCACCCATCGCGGCGCCGAGCACCGAGGCGACCTGCTGCTCGGTGAGCCCGAGATCGGCCACCATGTCATGGTTGACCTCGATCGTCTGCTGCGGCTCGTCGAGCTTCAGATCGCCATCGACGAACCAGAAGAGCCCGCTCGCCTTGGCGCGGCTCAGCACCTGCTGCTCGACGCGATAGAGGTTCTGGATCGGCTCGCTGGTGGAGATCACGAACTGCACCGGCAAGCCCTGCGCGCCCGGCAGCGGCGGGAACTGGAACGCCGCGATCTCGGCGCCGGCGATGCTGTTCCACTTCTTCTGCAGCACCTGCTGCAGCTGGTTGGCCGAGCGGCTGCGCTGGCTCCAGGGCTTGAAGAGGATTCCGCCGAGCCCCTGCGACACCGACGGAGCACCCACGAGCTGGAACGCCCCGCGGTATTCCGGCAGCGACTTCGCCAGGTCGAGGGCCTGCCGGGAATAGGTCTCCATCTGCGTGATGGTCGCATTCGGCGGCCCGATGAGCTGATAGCCCACGAAGCCCTGATCCTCCTGCGGCGCGAGCTCCGAGGTGGAGGTCATGAAAAGATACGGCAACGCCGCCAGGATGAGCACCAGCAGCACGATGAGCACCGGCCAGGTCTCGAGCCAGCTCGCGAGGACGCGCTGATAGCCCGAGCGCAGACGGGAGAACCAGCGGTCGACCAGGCGGACGAAGCGGTTCTCCTCCTGCTCGGGACGGAATATCCGCGAGCACATCATCGGCGACAGGGTGAGCGCGACGATCGCGGAGACCGTGATGGCGCCCACCAGCGTGAAGGCGAACTGCGTGAAGAGCGCCCCGGTGAGGCCGGTCTGGAAGGCGATGGGCGCGTAGGCCGCCACCAGCACCACGGTCATGGCGATGATCGGGCCACCGAGCTCCCGCGCGCCGGCGATCGCGGCCGCGAACGGCGTGGCGCCGTCCTTCATGTGCCTGTCGATGTTCTCTACGACGATGATGGCATCGTCCACGACCAGCCCGATCGCGAGCACCAGCGCGAGCAGGGTCAGCAGGTTGATCGAATAGCCGAGCGCCAGCATGACGACGAAGGCGCCCACCAGGGACAGCGGCATGGCGATCGCGGGCACGGCGGCCGCCCGCGGGCTGCCGAGGAAGAGGAAGATCACCGCGGTGACGATCAGCAGCGCCTCCACCAGCGTCTTGATGACGTCGCTGATCGAGGCATTGATGAAGCTGCTGGCGTCGAAGGCCACGGCTTGATTGATGCCCTGCGGCAACTGCCGGGCGATCTGCGGCAGAACCGCCTTGACGTCACGCGAGACGGTCAGGACGTTTGCCGTCGGTGACGCCTTGATGCCAATGAACACTCCGTGCAGGCCGCTGTAGGAGACGCTGAAGTCGTAGTTCTCGGCGCCCAGCACCACCGTGGCCACGTCCTCGAGCCGCACGATGGCGCCGTTCGCCTGGCGCACCACCAGCCGCTTGAATTCCTCGAGCGAGTGCGGGTCCGTCGAGGCGGTCAGATTGACGCTGACCATGTCGCCCTTGCTCTGGCCGGCGGCCGAGAGGTAGTTGTTGGCGGCCAGCGCGGCATAGACGTCGCTCGCGGTGACGCCGTGCGCCGCCATGCGTTCCGGGTCGAGCCAGGCGCGCAGCGCGAACGTGCGGCCGCCGAGGACTTCCGCCGTTTGCACGCCCGGAATGGAGTTGAGCTTCGGCTGCACGACCCGCAGCAGGTAGTCGGTGACGTCGTTGGCCGGCAGCACCCGGCTCGAGTAATTGAGGTACATGACGTCGGTGGTCTGGTTCGCCGCCAGCGAGATGACCGGCAGCTGCGATTGCGGCGGCAGCTGGTTGCGAACGGCATTGACCTGCGCGCTGATCTCGGTGAGCGCCTTGCTCGCCGGATAGTTCATCTGCAGCGTCGCCGTGATGACGGAGCTGCCGGCGCTCGAGACCGAGGAGAGATAATCGATGCCCTGCGCCTGGGCGATCGCGGCCTCCAGCGGCTGGGTGATGAAGCCGGCCACGGTCTGCGCGTCCGCGCCATAGTAGGTCGTGGAGACCGTGATGACGCCATTCTCGGTCTGCGGAAACTGGGTCACCGGCAGCTGGAAGATGGCGCGCAGGCCGAGCACCAGGATCAGCAGGCTGATGACGGCCGCGAGAACCGGCCGCCGGATGAAGAGGTCAGTGAGCTGCTTCACGCGCCGGCGCCTCAGTGCTCCTGCGGAGACGGGTTGGGATTGTTGAGCGGCAGCACGCTGTCGTTCACCACCAGGGGCGTACCGTTCTTGATCTTCATCTGACCACCGCTGACGACCACATCCCCGGCCGCCAGGCCCTTGACGACGGCCACCTGATCGCCTCGGGTCGGCCCGAGGGTCACGAATTTGAGCTCCGCCGTCGGATGCCCGCCCGGCTGCGCGGCCTGGCGCACGAGATACACGGTCTCACCGTACGGGTTGTAGGTGATCGCGGTCTGGGGCAGGGTCAGATAACGCTCCTGCGCCCCGGCATCGACCTCCGTGCGCACGAACATGCCCGGCAGCAGCCGATGCCCGGGATTGCGGATCGTCGCCTCGGCCTGGAAATTGCGCGTCGACGGGTCGACCAGGGGGTCGATCGAGGTGATCTTTCCCTGGAAGGTCTTGCCGGGGAACGCGTCCGTCGTCACGTGCACGATTTCCCCGACGCTCACCCGCGAGAGCTCGTCCTGCGGGAGGTGGAAGTCGACATAGATGGGGTCGACGGATTCCAGCGTCACGATGGGATCGCCGGGGCTCAGATACTGCCCCGGGTTGACGGTGGTGATGCCGAGCCGGCCGTCGAAAGGCGCGCGCACCGTCTTCTTGGCCACCAGCGCGGCCTGCGCCGCCTCCTGCTCCCGCGTGCTCTTCAGATTGGCGGCGTCGGTATCGAGCTGCGCCTTGCCGATGGCCTGCGCCTGGTACTGGATGACATCCCGGTGGTACACCAGCGCGGCGAGGTTCGCCTCGGCGGTCAGCGCCTGCAGCTGGGCGAGCGCCGACGACGGGTTCTGCGTCGCGAGGGCGGCCGCCGCGACCGCGAACGACTTCGGCACCGCGCGCAGGTCGACCTTGAGCCACGTCTTCCCCGCCGGGAGGACCGCGGCGAAGAGCGGCGAGGAGGCGTAGACCGTCGAGCCGCTGAGCACCTCGTCGAGCCCGGTCTGGACGCCGCCGAGCGCGAAGTCCACGTGCAGCTTCCCCTGGTGATCGGCCGCGTCGTAGTCGCCGCTGCCGGCGAGCCGGATGCTCTGGCCGCCGGCCGTCGCCGAGGCCGTGACCGCGACGTGCTCGCCCGGCGCCTTCGCCGTCTTCGCGATCGCGGCGCGCACCGCCG
>Ga0187809_10001351_pt1 | contig 11577 bp, 9 predicted proteins | sample NC_wetland_sal_i_8_FD_132415 | JGI IMG/M metagenome (GOLD analysis project Ga0187809, IMG submission 132415) | Wetland sediment microbial communities from Neuse River Estuary, North Carolina, USA - ASW_4 | ecosystem: Environmental > Aquatic > Freshwater > Wetlands > Sediment | place: USA: North... | reverse complement strand
TTCGACGCCCGGTTGTCGCGGATTTCCAGCGACGGGTATATCGACCGGGCCTTTTCCCGCCTCCGGTCCCTGTATGCCAGTGCGGCCTACCTTACCCGCAGGAGTTCCCTTCGTTTCAATATCATTACGGGAAAGGAAAAAACCTACCAGGCATGGTACGGCGTGCCGCAGGACTCACTTGCCACGCACCGCACCTACAATCCCGCTGGCACGCAAAGGCCCGGTTCGCCTTATCCCAACGAAACGGACAATTATCTTCAAACCCATTACCAGCTTTTTTATGATCACCGCGTCAACGACCGTTTCCGGTTCAATGCGGCTGTCTTCCTCTCACGGGGAAAAGGTTATTATGAAGAGTACCGCGCGGCCGAGCCCTACAGCGCATACGGATTGCCCGATTATATCGAAGGGGCTGATACGCTGACGAGCACGGATCTGATCCGGCGACTCTGGCTGGACAACTATTTCTACGGGGGAATCTTTTCGGTGCAATACCAGCACCAGGGCACCCAACTGACGGCCGGTGGCAGCTGGGACCGTTACGATGGTACGCACTATGACATCGTCACCTGGGCCAGCCAGGGCTTTCCGCCGGACTACCAGTACTCGGACGTTCCGGCCCACAAGCGCGACGCTACGCTGTATGTCAAACTCCTGCAGCCGCTGGGCGGTGGATTTTCTGCATTTGCCGATGTGGAGGGCCGGCTGGTGAACTACGAGATCGACGGCTTCGAGGATGATCCCACACTCGTCATCCGCAAACGATATGAATTCCTCACACCCAAGGGCGGGATCTCGTTCAACCGGCAACACCTGCAGGTCTACGCCTCCTGGTCCCTGGGAGCCAAGGAACCCAACCGGGATGACTTCGAGGCAGGCGTGAACGAGCAGCCGCGACCCGAATACCTCTATGACTGGGAAGCAGGCACCAGTGACCGGTTCGGCAATTTCTCCTACAGCGTAACCGGCTACTATATGAAATACCGGGACCAGCTGGTGTCTACCGGGAAAATCAATGATGTGGGCGCCTACACCCGTACCAATGCCACCCGGAGCTACCGGCTGGGGGTGGAACTGCAGGCCGCCGCGAAATTCACGTCCTGGCTGCACGCGTCGGGAAACATCTCTTTCAGCCGTAACAAGATCCCCGCATTTATTGAATACGTGGATGACTGGGACAATGGTGGCCAGGTCGAGAACCACTATACCAATACGGACATTTCCTTCTCACCCGACCGGGTCGCGGCCGCCTCGGTGGATATCCTCCCCGTACGGGACGCCCGGATCCGACTGTTGTCCAAGTATGTCAGCCGGCAGTACCTGGATAATACCGCTCACCTGGACCGCAGCATTGATCCCTATTTCGTGGAAAATGTCCGCCTGGAATACTCCATTACCCGCATCCGGCATATCCGGGGAATCGACCTGTCGTTCCAGGTCAACAACGTCCTGGACCGGAAATATGTATCCAACGGGTATACCTACCCCTACATCACCGGAGGTAAACTGGTGGTCGAAAATGACTTTTTCCCGATGGCTCCTGTCAATTTCCTGGCGGCTGTCGGCCTGCGTTTGTGAAGGAAGGCGACCGGGTAAAACAGTTGAAGCAGCGCTTTTCACTGGTTGCGCCCGTTATTTCATGCTTGGGTAATCTTTATTTTTCCCGTATCCGGGGGACTGCTAAATTGCACTTGAAATTTTCTCATGTGCTTTTTTAGTTTTAGCACATTCCGGGCGGGCATTCTTGTCCGCTTTTTTATTGCGGGTAACCGCCGGCGGGCGCCGGCGGCACGTATTACAGCCTGTTATTCATTTTTTGGGATCACGCGCCGAACTTTTCCCTCCACGCGAGCATCCCGCCTGCCAGGTTCCGGGTATTGGTAAAACCGGACAGGTCCAGCATGCGGGCAGCCATTCCACTCCTGTTGCCGCTCCGGCAATAGAGTATGACCTCCTCGTTTTTCAGGTCATCGATAGGGTCCGTCTCCAGGCCCTGGATCCTGCCCAGCGGAAGGAGGATGCCGCCGATGTTGAACTCCTCGTGTTCGTGCGGTTCGCGTACGTCGACCAGGTGCAGTTTTTCACCGCGGTCCAGCCGCTGTTTTACTTCTTCAGGTGTAATATTGGTCATGTTAATAAATTATGATGAATGTGCATTGGAGCTTGTGCAGCGGTGCACCTCACAGCAGACCTGCCCGTCATGGCGTGCGGCCCGAACTGTCGGGGGTAGCCACTCCGGTACTGTCTGCCACCGGCGGGGTCGCGGAGATCCAGATATCCATCGTCTGGCCGCGCTGCATATAGTTCGTTTCCCCTTCGTCCGTCCGTATTTCCGGGTTTTGCCGGTAAACATATGCCTTCAGCGTATCGGCTATCGGGCCGGATGGCAAGACCGCCGCCAGGATGATCCCGTTCTGCTCCATCGCAACCTTTGCGTCCCCCACGGTAAGGCCGACCAGCTGGGGTACGGCGATGAGTTCCTGTGACAACCCGGTACTGATGACCAGGTCGATCGTGGATCCCCATTTCAGCTTCGTTCCGGGCGCCACCTTGGCGCCTGCGTATTCCTGCTCCAGCACCATGTTCTTGGTAAAATCGGTCTTGCCGGTCGTATCTCCGAGCCTGAGGTGATTCTTGTCGATCAAATCTTTTGCATACCGGAAACTCAGTCCTTCCAGCTTGGGCATCTCTACCAGGGGCAGCACTGAAGGATTGACATTGAGGTAAACGGTCCGGTTGACCTTGACCGTGGCGCCCACTTCCGGCAGCTGCCGTTTTACGACGCCGAGGGGAAGCGAGTCCTCATACAACGAGTCGGTAATGACCACGTCGAACCCCTGGTTTTCAAGGGAGCGGACGGCGTCGCTGGTCTTTTGGCCGACAACGGGCGGCACCTGGAGGTAACTGCCATGCCGGGTAAACCAGCTCAGGGATTCTAGGAACAAAAAACCGAGGAGACAGACAAGCAGGAAGGCGACGAGAAGATTTACCCAAAAAGGTTGTCTGGTGATAAACTTAAACACAATTTACGGTATAGGTTCAAGATGGAAACGATGCAATATAATATATTAAGATCTAACGGGGTAGGCATTCTTCCAGCAGGGCCGTATAAAATTCTGTTAACGTCCAGCCCATGGCCCGCACCTGCTGCGGAACGATGCTCGCCTCGCTTTGGCCGGGCACGGTATTGATCTCCAGCATGAAGGGTCGCCCGGCGGCTTCGTTGTAGATAAAGTCGATCCGCACGACGCCGCGGCAGTTGAACACGCGGTAGGCCTTGATGGCCTCTGCCCGGATCCTGCCCGCGACCGCATCGTCGATCTTTGCGGGCGTTTCCTCGTGACTGTGACCGTGATATTTTGCCGTATAATCGAAAAACGCATGGTGCGATATCACTTCGGTGATCGGAAGGGCAATGATGTCCCCTTTAGCCCTGAACACGCCGATGGTGAACTCGCGCCCCTCGACAAACTCCTCGACGAGCACCTGGTCATCTTCCAGGAAGGCCCGGTCGATGGCCTGTCCCAGTTCCTCGGAAGGATCCATGACCTTCGACATGCCGATGCTGGAACCACCGTTATTGGGTTTGACGAAAACCGGGAATTTCAGGCCCTTCACCCGTTCATCGGGGCTGGTAAAATTATTCCTGAAAAGGACGACGGAATGGGCTACGCTGAGTCCGCTGGCGGCGGCGACCGCTACGGTATACCGTTTGTTGAAAGTGAGCGCGGAGGTCGTGCAGCTGCAGGAGGTGTATGGAATGCCGAGCAGGTCGAAATATCCCTGGAGCTTACCATCCTCCCCGGGCGTCCCGTGAATGCCGATGAGCACCGCATCGAACGTGATCCTGCCCCCGGCGGTCTCGATCGAAAAATCATTTTTATCCACCGTCCGCTGGCCGCCGCCGGGCGCTTCGTAAAACCATCCGCGGGGCGTGATATCGATCCGGTAGAGGTCAAAACGTTCACGATCCACGTTTTTCTCGAACGTCAGGGCGGACAGGTAGGATATTTCAGCTTCACCGGAGAATCCGCCCGTGACAAAGGCAATTTTGGGTTTCATAAAGATTGCATTGACTAAAAAACGCTGCCAGCCGTCTTTCATTACGGCAGGATGATCCTATTTTCAATTGATAACGAAGCGTGGTTCAAATTCCCCTCCCCCGGGGTCAGGGTGGGTCAGATGTGCAGTTTTTCCTTCTTGGCCAGCAATTGTTCCACCGTTTCCTGGTACATTTCATCCGGGACACAGCAATCCACCGGGCAAACCGCCGCGCACTGGGGCTCTTCATGAAACCCCTGGCACTCCGTGCATTTATTGGGCACAATGTAATAGATATCCGTTGCGATGGGTGGGTTCCGTTGTTCCGCGTCGATCGAAGAGCCGTCCATCAGGGCCACCGGTCCCTTGACCGTCGTTCCGTCAGCAAGGGCCCATTCCACGCCCCCCTCATAGATCGCGTTGTTGGGACATTCCGGTTCGCAGGCGCCACAGTTGATACATTCATCAGTGATTTTAATTGCCATTTTTCAGTTGTTAATTTTAGAGTTGAGTTAAAATTTATTCGGTGCGATTCGAAGATTTGCGTATTTCCTTTGCGTTCTTTGCACAAATATAACAAGGTATCATTATTCGCCCAATGACTTTAGATCAAAGAATCGGACTGCTGGAGCAACTCGGTGCCTACCTCCGGTCGGGAGATCCCGCCCTGGAAGCAGCAAAGGAAAAGGCCTTCGAAAAGAACAAATGGTTCACCCCTGAATTTACCGGCCTTGCGATCCGGAACATCTGCGAACAGTTCCTGGATCCCGGAAAACTGCGCCGGTGGGTCGCCCATTATCACCTTGATGACCGGGTGTCGCCCAAAACGATCGGGATCGTAATGGCAGGCAACATCCCCCTGGTGGGCTTCCAGGATTTCCTGTGTGCATTCATGTCCGGTCACCGGCAGCGGATCAAGCTTTCCGACCGCGACGCGGTTTTACTCCCTTTCCTGCTGGACCGGCTCCGGGCCTGGGAACCCGCCTTCCCGCATTGGGTGGGAACGGCCGAAATCCTGAAAGGATGCGACGCCTATATTGCGACCGGCAGCAACAACTCCTCCCGGTACTTCCGGCACTATTTCGGCAGGTACCCTTCCATTCTCCGCGGGAACCGGACGTCGGTTGCGGTGCTGGATGGCTCCGAGACGCCCGGCCAGCTGGCCCTGCTGGCCGATGACATCCAGTCGTATTTCGGGCTGGGCTGCCGGAACGTCTCCGCGCTCTTCGTGCCCCGGGACTACTCCTTCGCACCCCTCCTCGGCGCCCTGGAAAAATACCGGTACTTCATGGACCACCCGAAGTACCGCAACAACTATGATTACCAGCTGGCCCTGCTCATCATGAACGGCCGGCCCTATATGACCAATGACAGCGTCCTGTTCGTGGAACAGGAGGTGCTTTTCGCTCCTGTCAGCGAGGTGCATTATACTTTTTACGGGGACAAAAACGTTCTGTTGGAAGACCTGAAAGGGCGCGATCATATCCAGTGCATCGCGGGCGCGCCGGGTGTACCCTTCGGGAAGACGCAGGAACCCGGGCTTTCTGATTATGCCGATGGCGTGGACGTGATGCAATTCCTGATGGCACTCGAGGCCTGAAATTTCTTCAGGCTGTCTAAAAAAAATGGCAGAAGGGATTGCCAGATTTTCCTGCGGTGGATGGGGTATCTTTACCTCTACGAAGGTCTTAATAATTGTTTGTTAAAGGTAAATGAACGGTATTTTAAAAAAACCGCACTTGCTTTAATTTTAGACTCATGACGGGAATGAGGCATATGTTTTGAGGCAACCTACCCATGTACCGTGATACAAACCGACACAATTAAAAATTTCCTATAACATGAAAGCAAAGTCTATTCTTTTAACAGTGCTGATCAGTGCAGTAACGACGATGGCTGTCATTTTCGGGTATGACAGGATCCATCAGAATTCCGGCTACCCGGCTCTTCAGAGTTCCACCGTGCCCTCGAACTACAAATATGCAGGATTCCTGGACGGCAACGGGAGCGGCGGGCCGGTGGATTTCACGCAGGCAGCGAGTGCCGCCATTCCGGCCGTGGTACACGTGAAAACAAAAACAAATCCCCGTCCCGTCAGTAACAACCTTCCTAACCAGAACCCGTTCTCGCAACTCTTCGGGGGCGACGACGACCTGTTCAACCAGTTCTTCGGCAACGGAAGGATGCAGCATATGTACCCCGAACTGGGCATGGGATCCGGCGTGATCATCAGCCCTGACGGGTATATCGTAACCAACAACCATGTCGTCGCAGGAGCAGATGAAGTCACCGTGACGCTCAGCGACCGGAAGACTTATACGGCAAAGGTGATCGGTTCGGATCCCTCCTACGACCTGGCGGTCGTCAAGATCGATGCCCATAACCTGCCCTTTATGCTCTACGGCAATTCCGGGGATGTGAAGATCGGGCAATGGGTGCTGGCTATCGGCTACCCCCTCACCCTCGACGCCACGGTAACCGCGGGTATCATCAGTGCAAAGGCACGGACGCTCGGTCTGAACCATGACGCGACCGGTAATCACCAGATGGCCGTGGAATCGTACCTGCAGACAGACGCAGCCGTCAACCCCGGCAACAGTGGCGGGGCGCTCATCAATACCGACGGGCAACTGATCGGCATTAACTCCGCGATCGCTTCCCCGACCGGATATTACAGCGGGTATTCCTACGCTATCCCGGTGGACATTGTACGCAAGGTGGTGAATGACCTGATCAAGTATGGCAGCGTTCAGCGCGGGTTCCTGGGGGCGATGTTCATTGACGCCACCGGGTTGACCGACCAGGAAAAGACCAAGGCCAACATCCCTGCCAATGCAGATGGCATTTATATCACCGACCTGACGCCCGATGGCGGCGCCATCCAGGCAGGCATCCAGAAAGGGGACATCATCGAAAAGATCAATGATGTGGCCGTCGGGTCCGGTTCGGAGCTCCAGGAGCAACTGAGCAAGTACAAACCGGGCGACAAGGTGAACGTGACGGTGAACCGTAACGGTTCCGAGCATACCTACCAGGTGACGCTGAAGAACAATGCCGGCAATTATGCCATCGTGAAACCGGCCGGCATGCTGGACCGGCTCGGCGCAGAATTGCAAACTCTGGATCCCAAGCTGGCCAGGCAATATGGCCTCGACGGAGGTGTCGTGGTGAAAAAGATCAATGACGGGGCCATCAACGACCAGACGCGGATGCGGGACGGCTTTATTATCACGAAGGTCAACGGACAGGTCGTGAAATCCCTCGATGAACTGCGCGAAGCGATCGGCAGCGAGAAGCAGGTGAACATCGAAGGAGTGTATCCCGGGTACAGCGAACCTTTCCAGTACCCGCTGGATTTAAGTGACACCCAACAGTGAGTTCCCGCAATAGATCATCCTATAGCGCCACGGCCAACCGCCGTGGCTTTTTTTTCAGGATTCCAGCTCCGTCAGCATCGCCACCTTTTCGAATACCAGGTATCCCCAGGGATGGAGGTATACGCTGTCCTCGGTGTCGAAGTTCACGTCGCGCCCGCCGAATACGTTGCGGAACACGCCATGGGCTCCCTTGACGTGAAAGTCCATGCCCCCGCCCTGAAAATTAAGGATCACCAGCACCTGGTGTTCCCCGCTCTTGCGCAGGAACGCGAAGACCTGGTGGTCGTCGGGATGCGAAATGATCTTGGTCATGACATTGATATCGCCCGCGCGGAGTGCCTTGTTCGAGCTGTGCAGGGTGAGCAGGGTCTTATAAAAGTCGTGGTATTGATACTGGCCGTTCCATTCGATCGGGTCTTTCTCAAAAAACTTCAGCCGTTTCCGGTTGGGCAGCTCCTGCCCGCTGTAGAGCATGGGAATGCCGTTCCAGGTACAGCTGAACACCGCCATCAGCAGGTCGGCGTCCCCATATTTCTCAAATTCGGTTCCGTTCCAGCTGTTCTCGTCGTGGTTACTGGTAAAATAGGCCCTGAACCCGTTGGCGGGAAATTCGGTGACGGACTTGTACAAGACCGTCAGCAGGGCGTGCAGGTTCATTTTTCCGTGGCAAAACTCCTCGGAGGCATGCATCCACCGCCAGGTGTACGTGGCATCAAATACCAAATGGTAGGAAGGCTTTTCGCATTCGCCGAGCCAGAACAATCCATCCTTGCACCTGGCCAGTTTTTTTTTCGCACGCGCCCAGAAGTCCAGGGGCACCAGGTGCGCCATGTCACACCGGAACCCATCGATGTCGCACTCGCGGATCCAGAACTTCATGCATTCCACCATTTTCTCCCGCAGTTGCGGGTTCTCATAGTTCAGCAGCGAGACGTCGCTCCAGCCATGGGGATGAATGATCTGGCCTGAAAGGTCGTATGAATAGAATTCCGGGAACTCCACCGTCCAGGGATGATCGTTTCCCGTATGATCCGCAACCCAGTCGATGATCACCTTGAATTCCAGGTCGTGGGCCTGGCGGACCAGGTTCCGGAAATCCTCCACCGTTCCGAACTCGGGATTGGTCCCGGTGTAGTTCCGGACCGCGTAGTAGCTTCCCAGAACGCCGAGCCGGCCCAGTTCGCTGATCGGTGTAATGGGCATGAACCAAAGGATCTTTACGCCCATGTCCCGCAGGCGCGGCAGGTGCCTCGAGAAAGCCTCGAACGTGCCCTCGGGGGTGTATTGCCGCAGGTTAACCTCATAAATATTGGAGGAAGAACTCCACTTCGGATGCACCACATCCCCATGTTTGAACGCCATACTTTCTTGCTTTTTTAAAAAAATTAAAATTAATCATTATTAGTCTTTTATTCACTTGCTTAGTGCATTCCCCGCTGTAACTTCGGTGTTCGTTACATGAAAAAATTCAACGTACCGGCTGCATACCGAAGCCCCCTTATCAGCGCCATCAAACAAAAACGCAGGCTGGATGACCGCCTCCGGAAAGACCTGTCCCCCACCCTGCTGGATTTCGGCGCGGTCCAGGTTTACCTGGCGCGACACTTCGGTTTCTGCTATGGCGTTGAAAACGCGATCGAGATTTCCTTCCGGACGGTGGAGGAACACCCCGCCAAAAAGATCTACCTGCTCAGCGAGATGATCCATAACCCGCTCGTGAACGAGGACCTTGCGCGTCGCGGCGTCCGGTTCATCATGGATACAAGTGGAAACATCCAGGTGCCGTTCGACCAACTTCATGCGGGTGATATCGTGATCATCCCTGCATTCGGTACGACCCTGGAACTGGAGCAACAGCTCCGGCAGCGGGGGCTGGAGATCGAAAAATACGACACTACCTGCCCCTTTGTTGAAAAGGTGTGGAACCGCGCGGCCGCCATCGCGCAAGACCATTATACCGTCGTCGTTCATGGCAAACCGCGGCACGAGGAGACGCGGGCGACCTTCAGCCATAGCGCCCGGCATACGCCGACCGTGGTCATCGAGGACATGAAAGAAGCGATCGAACTGGCTGGATTCATCCGGGGAGACCTGCCCGCCGCCGATTTTTATACCCGGTTTGCAGGACGCTTTTCCAAAGGATTTGATCCCACGCGGGACCTGCGGCGGATCGGCGTGGTCAACCAGACGACGATGCTCGCCAGCGATACCCAGGCCATCGCCGATTACCTGAAAGATGTCATGATCCGGACGTTTGATCCGGAAGCCACCCAGGTGGCCGCATATTTTGCGGACACCCGGGACACGCTTTGTTATGCCACTTATGAAAACCAGGGCGCGGTATACGAACTGCTGAAGACCCCCGCGCATTTCGCGGTGGTCATTGGTGGTTATAACAGTTCCAACACGTCTCACCTGGTCGAACTTTGTGAAGAAAAATATCCCACCTATTTTATCCGTTCGGCGGAGGAGATCGTTTCTTCCCGGGAGATCCATCATTACAACCTTCACCGGCAGGAGGAAATCATTACCCTGTCCTACCTGCCGGAAAAAAAGCCGGTAAAAATATTGATTACGAGCGGCGCGAGCTGCCCGGATGCGCTCGTGGAGCAGGTCATTGCAAAGATCGCGGGCTTTTATCCCACTGCGGTATCGCTGGAGGAGATGACAAGGAGGTTTACGGAAGGATAGGCAGGTCACCGGGCAGGATGGCGGTCATTTCTCGAGTGCATGCTTTTTGGCCACCCAGGATTTCACCAGGTGAAGGGCAAAATCGAGCTGCTCTTTTTCAGAGAGTTCCGAATTATCAAGTTCCACGGCGTCGTCGGCTTTGTGCAGCGGGCTTACCTCCCGGTGAGAATCGATATAATCACGCAGCGCGATGTTGGCCTTCACTTCCTCCAGGGAAATATTCGGATTTTTTTCGAACATCTCCTGGAAACGGCGTTCGACACGAACCGCCTCATCCGCTACCATGAATATCTTTACTTCGGCGTGCGGAAAGACCACGGTTCCGATGTCGCGGCCGTCCATGACGATTCCCTTGTCCCTGCCCATTTTCTGCTGCTGTTTCACCGCGAAGGACCGGACTTCTTTCAACGCCGCCACCTCGCTTACCTTTTCAGCCACCACCAGGTCCCGGATGATATAGGCCACGTTTTCCCCGTTCAGGTGCATTTCAGACTGTTTACTATGGTCGTTGGTGATAAATTCCAGGGTGATGTTTTTCAGGGCAAGCCGGATCGCGTGGGGGTCGTCCAGTGGTATGTTGTTCCTCAGGAAATAAAGTGTTACGGCACGGTACATCGCACCGCTGTCGATGTACAAATAACCCAGTTTTCCCGCAAGTTGGCGCGCCAGGGTGCTCTTTCCGCAGGAGGACCATCCGTCAATGGTAACAATGATCTTTTCGCGCATATCACAAAAGTAAAATTTACCCGCAATATATGGATACAAAAAGCGCTGTCCGTGGACAGCGCCGTAAGATGTTTGACCATTTTCCGTACCGTTACGCGCAAGCCGGCCGCGCAACCGCGAAGACTTATGCCTTTGAAGGTTCCTCCTGTTCTTTCAGTTCAAACGTGATCCTGGAGTTCTCCTTGTCCAGCCCCGCGATCAGCACGTCGCCGTTCTTGATGTGCATGTTCAGGATCTCTTCCGCCAGGGGGTCTTCCAGGTACTTTTGTATCGCGCGGTGCAAAGGCCTTGCCCCGAATTGGGCATCATATCCCTTTTCGGCCAGGAATTTCTTTGCGTTCTCCGCCAGTTCCAGCGTGAAACCCAGGTTGTTGAGCCGTTTCATCACACCCTTCATCAGGATATCGATGATCTGGAAAATATCTTCTTCCGTCAGCTGGTTGAATATCATCACGTCGTCGATCCGGTTTAGGAATTCCGGGCTGAAGGTGCGCTTCAGCGCTTTTTCGATCACCGCCTTGTTGTTCTCCTCGGAGTTCTTGACGCGGGAGGCGGTGCTGAATCCAACCCCGTCTCCGAAGTCCTTCAACTGCCGGGCGCCGATATTGGAGGTCATGATGATCAGGGTATTCTTGAAATCAACCTTCCTTCCCAGGCCGTCGGTCAACTGCCCGTCGTCGAGCACCTGCAGCAGGATATTATAAATATCGGGATGCGCTTTTTCAATTTCGTCGAGCAGGAT